>Ga0316201_10001583_pt1 | contig 15485 bp, 14 predicted proteins | sample CS6wburrow_MG_FD_204516 | JGI IMG/M metagenome (GOLD analysis project Ga0316201, IMG submission 204516) | Coastal sediment microbial communities from Delaware Bay, Delaware, United States - CS-6 worm burrow | ecosystem: Environmental > Aquatic > Marine > Coastal > Sediment | place: USA... | reverse complement strand
CTGGTTAATAACGACCGCGGGGAGCCGCGTGCCCAGCAACAATATCAAGGCTTGCGGCACCAGTAATCGTGTCAGCGACCTGCCGGAGAGAAAACGGGCAACACCAAAAGTCACCAGGACAAGCTAGACATGCGCGTTGCGCCATAAAAAAAGACCCGGCGAAACTCGCAGGGTCTTTTCAATGACATGGTCGGGGCGAGAGGATTTGAACCTCCGACCACCTGCACCCCATGCAGGTGCGCTACCAGGCTGCGCTACGCCCCGTGAAAACTATATGAAATACCGGTTACCGTAAGGTGGCCCTAGCGTTTCAGCAACTGCAGGACATCCTCAAGTTCCAGGCGTACCTGGTGTACGATCTGCTGGCTCTGGGTGATGTCTTCCTTGGCATCTTCGCCAGACATCTTCTGACGAGCGCCGCCGATGGTGAAGCCCTGTTCGTACAACAGGCTCCTGATCTGGCGAATCATCAGGACATCCTGACGCTGGTAGTAACGTCGGTTGCCGCGACGCTTGACCGGTTTTAACTGCGGAAACTCCTGCTCCCAGTAACGCAACACGTGTGGCTTGACGCCGCACAGGTCACTCACCTCACCGATAGTGAAATAACGTTTACCCGGGATTGCTGGAAGTTCGTTGTTATTGCTCGCTTCCAGCATATGCCTCTACCCTCGCTTTTAGTTTTTGTCCTGAACGGAAGGTTACAACTCGACGCGCGGAAATCGGAATCTCTTCACCGGTTTTCGGATTGCGTCCCGGGCGTTCATTCTTTTCCCTGAGATCAAAGTTACCGAACCCTGAAAGTTTTACCTGGCGTCCGTTTTCCAGTGCCACGCGGATCTCCTCGAAAAACAGCTCAACCAGTTCCTTGGCCTCGCGTTTGTTTAACCCCAATTCCTCAAACAGCCTTTCTGCCATGTCGGCTTTGGTAAGTGCCATAGTTCTAATCTCTTAATGTTGCCCCGAATTTTTCCCCTAGCTGATCAGTCACTTGCGCAACCACAGCCTCAATATCCTTTTCCGTAAGTGTGCGCGAATAGTCCTGTAGAATCAAGCCAAAGGCGATGCTTTTTCGCCCAGTTTCTATACCCTTGCCGCGATACACATCAAATATAAGCAGTTCCTGCAACAGTTCGCCGGCCGCCGCCTTGATACCGGCCTGCAGCTCCGCCACACCCAGCGTCTCGTCGACCACCACCGCCAGGTCGCGCCGAATGGAGGGAAAGCGTGAAATGGACCTGAATGCCGCCAGCCTGCCGGCCTGTATGGCAGCAAATTCCAGCTCAAAAACGAAGGTGTCCGCCGACAGGTCCAGCTGACTGGCCAGCTGTGGATGGACCCGGCCTATCCAACCGACAAGGTCCTCGCCACGCCGGATGCAAGCAGACTGGCCGGGGTGTAGCGCGGGGTGCTCGGCTGCGACAAAGGCAAATGCATCGGCATCACCCGTCAACGCAAGCAAGGCATCAACATCGCTCTTCAGGTCGTAGAAATCAACCGGCCCGGCCTTGCTGTCCCAGTGTTCCGGCCAGCGCGTTCCGGTGACCACACCGGCGACCATCGTGTCCTGCTCAATCACACCGTCCTCTGAATAAAATCGCAAGCCGTGTTCGAAAAACCGCAATCGCGTCTTCTGCCGATTCAAATTGTACTGCACGGCATTCAGCAAGCCGGTCCACAGGCTGGTCCGCATCTCGGCCATTTCAGATGAAATCGGGTTGGCCAGAGGCACCGATGTCATGGCAGGATTGATCCTGGCCTGCTGCCCGGGATCAACGAAGCTGTAGGTCACCGCCTCCTGGTAGCCGCGCGAGGCAAGTGCGTTACAGACAACATCAATGCTGTTTTCACTCTCGACAAGCGGCTGCACATCCAGTGCGCCCTGCAGGATCACACTGGGTAGACGGTTATACCCGTACACCCGGCCGATCTCTTCAATCAGGTCGGCCTCAAGCTCGATATCAAAGCGGTACGTAGGTGACCTGACCTGCCAGTCGTCGCCCTGCGCTTCCAGCGACATACCGAGCCGCGTGAGGATATCGGTCACCTCTTCCGTGCTTGGCGACATGCCAAGTACCTTTTGAATCCGCCCGGAGCGCAATGTTATCGGAACGCTCTGCGGTAAATGCTCAATGTGAGTAACGGCAGTGACCGGGCCCGCCTGCCCGCCGGCGATTTCAAGCAACAGTGTCGTGGCGCGCTCCACTGCACGCAGCTGCAGATCAGGGTCTACGCCGCGTTCGAAACGGTAGGCGGAGTCGGTATGCATGCCGTAGGTCCGCGCACGCCCCGCAATGATTTGCGGCGGAAAGAACGCACATTCAAGGAAGACATCCCGGGTGTCACCCTGGATACCCGAATCAATACCACCCATGACACCGGCAATCGCCAGTGCCTTTTCATGGTCGGCAATCACCAGTGTCCCGGTATCAAGCGTGATCTCGCGCTCGTCCAGCAGGGTCAACTGCTCGCCCTCACGGGCAAAGCGCACCTGGATACCTGATGCCAGCCGGGCAAGGTCAAAGGCATGCATGGGCTGACCCAGCTCAAGCATTACGTAGTTAGTGATATCAACAACAATACCCAGACTGCGCAGTCCGCTGCGCCGCAGGCGTTCCTGCATCCATAACGGGGTTGCCGCGCTGACATCGATACCACGTATGACGCGCCCGATATACTGCGGGCAGGCCTGTGGTGCCTGGACATCGATATCAAGGGTATCGTCTACCGTATGTCCGACCGGATTGATCTCGATCGCGTTGACCGGTGTGCGCAACAGCGTGCCGACCTCGCGTGCAATGCCCTCGATACCGAGGCAGTCACCACGATTGGGTGTAAGGTCAATCTCAATAACCGTGTCATCAAGACCAAGCAGTGACTGTATGGTCTGGCCGGCCGGCGCATCAGCCGGCAGGTTCATCAAACCGGAGTGATCATCCCCGAGCCCCAGCTCGGTCGCCGAACACAACATGCCATGGGATTCAACGCCGCGCAGCTTGCTCTTCTTGATCCTGATATCAGGAGATAGCCGGGCACCAACCGGTGCCAGTGGATACTTGCCGCCCGCCTCAACATTGGGTGCACCGCAGACAATCTGCAGCGGATTGCCGTCACCGATACTGACCTGGCAGACCCTGAGCTTGTCGGCATCCGGATGCTTGTCGACCGAGAGCACCTCGCCAACCAGCAGCGCCTCGAGTCCGGCAGCGGCCGGTTCAACGGAATCCACCTCAAGACCGGCCATGGTTAACTGCTCGACCAGTTCCTCCGTGGAAACCGGCGGATCAACCCATTCACGTAGCCATTTTTCGCTAAATTTCATATCGCTATATCGTGTAAAAGCCTTATCGATAACCTGCAGGAGCGTCTTTCAGGCGCTATCGCGGCTACCGGCCGCTTCCGCAACAGGCATGCAACGTGTTAATTAAACTGCTCCAGGAATGCCAGGTCGTTTTCAAAGAACAGGCGCAGGTCGTTGACGCCGTAACGCAACATGGCCAGCCGCTCTACACCCATCCCGAAGGCAAAACCGGTATAGCGCTCGTTATCAATGCCCACCTGCTCAAACACCTTCGGGTGCACCATGCCGCAACCCAGCACTTCCAGCCAGCCACTCTGGCTGCAGACGCGACAACCGTCACCACTGCACATGACGCACTGGATATCCACCTCGGCAGAGGGCTCGGTAAACGGAAAGTAGGACGGCCGGAAACGCACTGCCAGGTCCTCGCGTTCAAAGAAGGCTCGCAGGAACTCGTCTATCAGGCCTTTGAGGTTGGCAAAGCTGACATGCTCGTCAACCAGCAGCCCCTCGACCTGGTGAAACATCGGTGTATGCGTCAGGTCCGAATCGCAACGGTATACCCTGCCCGGCGCGATAATACGCAAGGGCGGCTGGCGCTCTTCCATGACACGCACCTGCACCGGCGAGGTATGGGTACGCAACAATGTGTGCGCATCAAAGTAGAAGGTGTCGTGCATGGCACGCGCAGGATGATGATCGGGGATGTTCAGGGCACCGAAGTTATGATGATCATCCTCGATCTCGGGGCCTTCCTCGACGCTAAAGCCCAGCGGCCTGAACAGTTCTTCGATCCGGCGCAGGGTAAGCGTGACCGGGTGCAACCCGCCCTGCGACTGCCCCCGCCCCGGCAAGGTGACATCAATGGTCTCACTCGCCAGCTGCGCATCGAGTGCCGCCTTCTGCAAGGTTTCACCACGTGACTCGATGGCTGCCTGGACCTGCTGCTTGATGCGGTTTATTTCCTGACCGGCAGCCGGTCGCTCTTCAGCAGGCAGCGCGCCCAGCTGCTTTAGCTGCTGGGTCAGCAACCCCTTCTTGCCAAGATAGCGCACCCGCACTTCGTCCAGTGCCGCGGCATCAGCAGAATCGGCAACCGCCTGCAATGCCTGTTGTTCGAGTTCGTCCAGGCTACTCACCTGTTAGCGCTCCTGTATTCCTGTAACTCCGCCCGCACGGCTGGAGTGGTAAATGGCTGTTAGCGTGAAAAACAAAAAAGGGGAAAGGTTTTACCCTTTCCCCTTTTGTCGTGTCTGGTTTCGGTAAGGGGTTAAACCGATAACCCGGCCTTGGCCTTTTCTGCCAACGCACTAAAGCCGGCTGCATCAAACACTGCCAGGTCTGCGAGGACCTTCCTGTCGATCTCGATATTGGACTTGTTCAGACCATCGATCATGCGGCTGTAGGACAGTCCGTTCTCACGCGCCGCTGCATTGATGCGGGCGATCCACAGGGTGCGAAACTGGCGCTTGCGTTGACGACGGTCACGGTAAGCATACTGGCCCGCCTTGGTGACAGCCTGCTTGGCAACGCGATAGATCTTGCGGCGCGCTCCATAATAACCCTTCGCCTTGTCCAGCACCTTTTTGTGCCTGGCGTGCGCGGTAACTCCACGTTTTACTCTTGGCATTACTAACTACCTCTAGATGAATTCTTTAAACAAACGGCAGCATGCGACGCACGGAAGCGACATCGGCTTCATGTACCTCGGCCGGCGAACCCAGCTGGCGCTTACGCTTGCTACTCTTTTTGGTCAGGATGTGGCGCAAGTGTGACTGACCACGCTTGAACCCGCCTGATCCGGTCTTCTTGAAGCGCTTTGCGGCACCCCGGTTTGTCTTTAACTTTGGCATTTCCAGTTACTCCAGCAATCTTGAATCAGTAAACAGCCCGTCAGGCTATCTGTTCTTTTTGGGTGCAAGCACCATCACCATCAGGCGACCTTCCATTTTCGGCTCCTGCTCAACCGTGCCGTGTTCTTCCAGGTCCACCTTCACACGCTGCAGCAATTCCATGCCCAGCTCCTGATGCGCCATCTCCCTGCCACGAAAACGCAGGGTAACCTTGGTACGATCACCATTCTCAAGGAAGGCGGTCAGCTTGCGCAGCTTGATATTGTAGTCACCAATATCGGTACCGGGTCGAAACTTGATCTCCTTGACCTGTGTCTGCTTCTGCTTTTTCTTGGCAGTCTGAAGTTTCTTGCTCTCTTCAAACCTGAATTTGCCGTAATCCATGATCCGGCAAACTGGCGGATCTGCATTCGGTGAAATCTCTACCAGATCCAGACTGGCCTCGCTGGCAATCGAGCGAGCCTCCTCGATCGAGACTACACCAACCTGCTCACCTTCCTGGTTGATAACCCTTACTTCAGGTGCAATAACTTTTTCATTAACCCGGTGCTGCGGCTTTTTCGCGGCGATATGCTAACCCTCCAAAACAGTACGGCCGCGGCTCGCAGACTCGGTTTTCAGAGCCTCGGCAAGCTGCTCGATCGGCAGGCTGCCCAGGTCTTTACCGCTTCGCGTGCGCACGGCCACGGTTCCAGCTTCTGCTTCCCGATCGCCGGTAACCAGCAAATAGGGAATGCGTTTAATCGTGTGCTCGCGGATTTTAAAGCCGATCTTCTCATTTCTCAAGTCCGAATTGACCCTCAGGCCCTGATTTTTCAGGGATTCTTCCACTTTTCGGGCATAGCCGGCCTGCTTGTCGGTGATATTGAGGACCACGGCCTGCACCGGGGCCAGCCACAGCGGCAGTGAGCCGGCGTAATGTTCCACCAGAATACCGATAAATCGCTCCAGTGAACCGAGAATGGCGCGGTGCAGCATCACGGGGACCTGTTTACTGCCATCCTCGGCAATATAGTGGGCCCCGAGCCGGCCCGGCATGGAGAAATCCAGCTGGATCGTGCCCAGCTGCCAGACCCGCTCCAGGCAATCCTTCAGATTGAACTCGATCTTGGGCCCGTAGAAGGCCCCCTCGCCCGGCTGCAATTCCCAGTCCAGCTGCTTTTGTTCCAGTACGTGCTGCAGGGCGGCCTCGGCCTTGTCCCAGAGGGCATCCTCGCCGACACGCTCGTCTGGTCGTGTTGAGAACTTCACACTGACGGCGTCAAAGCCGAAATCGGCATACACGCGGTACAGCAGGTCGATGAAATCGGATACCTCGCTCTCGATCTGCGCCTCGGTGCAAAAGATGTGCGCATCATCCTGCACAAAGTTACGCACGCGCATCAGGCCATGCAGGGTACCGGACGGCTCGTTGCGTGTGCAGGAACCGAACTCGGCGAGTCGCAGCGGCAGGTCGCGGTAACTCTTCAGGCCCTGGTTGAATACCTGGATATGTGCCGGGCAGTTCATCGGCTTGATGGCATAGGTTCTATTTTCCGACTCGGTGGTGAACATGTCATCGGAAAACTTTTCCCAGTGACCGGACTTCTCCCACAGCGAACGATCGAGAATCTGTGGCGTATGAATCTCCTGGTAGCCATGCTGGCGCAGCATCTGGCGAATGTAGTCCTGGATGACGAGGTAGACCTGCCAGCCGTTGTCATGCCAGAACACCATGCCCGGCGCCTCTTCCTGGGTGTGGTAGAGGTCCATGATCTTGCCGAGCTTGCGGTGATCACGCTTCTCGGCCTCTTCCAGGCGTTGCAGGTAGGCCTTGAGTTCTTTCTTGTCGCGCCACGCCGTGCCGTAGATACGCTGCAGCATGGGGTTGCTGGAATCACCGCGCCAGTAGGCGCCGGCCAGTTTCATCAGCTTGAAGCCCTTGCCCAGCAGGGCGGTACTCGGCAGGTGCGGACCACGGCAGACATCGAACCAGTCACCCTGCCTGTAGACCGAGACCTCTTCACCCTCGGGGATAATGTCATCGATAATCTCGACCTTGTAGGCCTCGCCGATCTCGGCGAACACCTTCATGGCCCGGTCACGGTCCCACACTTCCCGCTCGATCCTGAGGTCGCGCTTGACGATCTCGTGCATGCGCCTTTCAATCTTCTCGAGGTCTTCCGGGGTGAAGGCCTCGTCGCGCGCGAAGTCGTAATAGAAACCATCCTCGATCGCCGGCCCGATGGTGACCTGCGTGCCGGGATAGAGCTCCTGCACGGCCTGCGCCATGACATGGGCGGCATCGTGGCGCATCAGTTCCAGCGCCTCGTCACTCTTGCTGGTGATGATCGCCAGCTCGGCATCCTGCGCAATCGGGAAACTGGTATCCACCAGCTCGCCGTCCACCTTGCCGGCCAGCGCGGCCCTGGCAAGCCCGGGGCCAATATCGGCCGCGACATCATGAACGGTTACGGTTTGATCGAATGAACGGGTACTGCCGTCGGGGAGCGTTACTGTAGGCATCTTGTCTCCAGTGGTGACCGATACGAGGGGCCACTTGCGTAGTGAATTGTTGATATTCCCGTAATCGCGGGAATCCTTGGATCTGCAGTGAACGATCGCTCGGGAGCAGCCGGAACCATCACACACCTTATAGTGCGGCGGTATTCTAGGATATATACCCTGTCAACACAATTCAGCGTGATGACCCGGCTATCAGGCAAGGACAGGGCCCAGCACGACTGGACAGTACCAAGCACGTCGTTATTAATTTGTAGAGAGCAGCGCTCTACCTTGTTGTAAACACCGGCATGCCGCCGAGATGCAGGCTAGCCATTCTATCCTGACCAGCACTTGATAAACGGAATCTTCCCCATGCCTTGTGAACTCAGCATTGTCACCCCGGCCTTCAATGAAAGCAGCGGCCTGCCCCATGCGCTGGATACCATCAAGGCTATCGCCGCGAAGGCCAGTGACAGCTACGAAATAATCGTTGTTGATGATGGCTCGACAGATGACACGCCCGGCCTGATGATACCGCCCACACAAGGACGCCCGAGATAAAGGGGATTATTCTCTCACGCCAGTTCGGCAAGGAAGCGGCACTGTATGCCGGTCTGAAGCATGCCAGCGGCAAGGCCGTCGTCACCCTGGACGCCGACCTTCAGCATCCACCGGAACTGATACCGGATATGCTGGAACATTGGCGCAACGGTGCCGAGATTGTGCATGGCGTCAAGCAGGACCGAGGTGCTGATTCACTCAAGCAACGATTGACTGCCGCTATTTACAATGGCGTCTTTTCGCGGCTCTCGGGATTCGACCTGCGCGGCAGTTCCGACTTCAAGTTGCTGGACCGCCGTGTAGTAGATGTGCTCATGAAGAAACTGCCCGAATCCGGCCGATTCTATCGAGGCTTGAGCGCGTGGGTTGGTTACCAACAGGCAACCGTGCCTTTTGATGTCGCCCCGCGCAAGGCCGGAGAAAGCCAATGGGGCGGACTTGGTCTGATACGCTATGCCCTGCATACTGTTACGGCATTCAGTTCACTGCCACTCATGATTATGCCGGTACTCGGACTTGTGATGCTGGTAATCGCCGTAATACTTGGCGTTGAAGCGATATTCTCCAGACTCGCCGGCAACTCGATCAGTGGCTTTGCAACGCTGGAAATCACTATCCTGTTCGCCGCCAGCATGATCATGATTGGCCTGGGAATCATTGGCCAGTACATGGCGCGCATGTTCGATGAAATCAAGGGTCGGCCCGTGTGCCTGATCAGCCGCTCAATCGGCATGAACAATTCTCCTGAGAACCAGCTCTAGATGCGCCTTCAGGGCCTTGCCCCGAATTCCCTGATCGCCCTGTTCGTCCAGTTGTTTTCAGGAAAGTCCCGCGTTAACTGCTCGTAGGCCATGTCGGCGCTTGCTGCATTCCCGGCCTGTGTCTGCAACATTACAATTCTGTATAGCGATTCGGCTGCCCAGTAATTATCCGGATATTCGCGTGCCAGCGCAGTGTAGCGATCCAGTGCACCGCCATAATCACCCATGAACTCCAGGCTGCGGCCGGCCCAGAATAAAGCCTCTGCCTTCTTGCCGGGTACGTGGCGACCGTCATAGGCGCGATCAAAGGCACCCGAGGCCGACGCGTAGTGCTCTTCGGACAACAGTTCATGTCCATGCTTGTAGGTACGTTCGGGGTTAGTCCACCAAGCCCATAAGGACACGGTCAGCGCCACCACCAGGACGGTTGTGGTGGACAGGACGCCTGGGCCACGCGCAATGACTGGCGCCGGCGACAAACCCGGCACAAGCAACACCAGGACCAGACCGGCAATACCAGTCAGCGTAAAGACAAGACCAACCGTGTCCGGCGTAGAGGTTGCATACTGCAGTTCCACGCGTGACTGCTGCGGAACAATCAGCATGAAGGCAGGCTCTGTCAGGAATATTGGCTCAGCCGTCGTGCTTTTCCATTTTGGGTTGTAGGTCATACGAACAACGTGCGGCTGACCCACCGCATCAGTCTCGAAGACCAGCCGTTCCCTGTCCATTTCAAGGACACGCACGGCACCACCCGTCACTGCTCCGGTTTCCAGCCACGTCTGTTGCGGACTGACATAGACCTGCCGCTTGATATAGGGATGCGCCAACCGGAAACGTCGAAAGGCACTTTCCATCCATTTATCCCGTGTCTTGATCTCGAGCGGCACGTCAACAATATCCACCAGTTGCGACTCCGGTTGTTTCAGCGTCAGCACTAGAAAGGGATCCGCTTCTGACAGAACCTCGAAGCGTGCGTCTTCCCGAAAGCGCTGCTTCATCTGTGTCGAGCGAAGCACTAACGTATCGGTATAGAATTCGTTCATGTGCCCGACAGCAGCGTCAACCGAGCCCTTGCTTGACGGAAACCGCGATAACGGCGATGACGGTCGATTCGATATCTCGGCCTGCAACTGGTAGATAAACGCGGAGCTGATTGCCGACTCCATGTAGAGACCTTCCAGCACTGGCCGCGTGCCAAACAGGGGCATGGCCTCCACGGTCCGGGTGGATCCCATGTCGTGGTTGTCCGGGTCATGTTCAAATATCACCCGCGGATCCGGCAAGTCGCCCGCCAGGGTATCGGCCACTGACCGATAGGCCGGCCAGGTGGACTTGACCTCGTAACCCTCCAGGTTCCAGCGCGCCCAGTTCTCTACTCCCGAGGTGTCCGGCTCCCACCAGGCCATCAGTGCCAGCACGATGCTGCAGGCCCATAGCAGTGACACCGGTACCCGGCGATACAGCAACCAGCCAACGCCGGCAGCCAGGGCAACAACCAGTCCCCACTGGGCAAAGGGAAAGAACCGGATATCCGCGAGACCCAGCTGATGACCCGCATGAAACGTCATCAGGCCAAACACGCAGATACCCAGTGGCAGGCCCAGGCCAACCCGCGCCGACCTCGAGATGAAAAGAGCAATGACCAGGTAGGGAATTGCTGCCAGCAGGGGCCAGAGCTGCCGGGGCCAGAGTGTCTGCCAGCGCTCGACCCACATGGTAGTATCGTTCGGGATCGTCCATGGAAGGTTGCTCATCAGCGGGATCAGCCAGAAACCCAGCAACAGAAAGGCCAGCGTATGTACCTGCAACACGACCAGCAGACCCTGCCGCCAGTTGCGATACAGCAGCGGAAAAAAGAATGCGCCAAAACCGGCCACCAGCAGCGCATAACCGTGACTGAAGGCGACCATGACCTCCAGCAGGGCCGCAAGTATCCAGAATCGCCCACCACTGGTAATTGCCCTGCCCAGCGCTCCCCAGAAGATCACGGTCCAGAACAACCCCCAGCTATAGGCAAACTCACCGGCCATCTGTGCCATCAGGTTTCCGCCCCAGATGGACGTGCCGGTCGTCAGGATAAACCCGGCGGCACCTGCAGCACCCAGCAGGCGTGCCGCCACCGGCCAGCGCAGCAGTGTGGCCATGGCATAGGTGGCCATTGGCAACATGATGGCCGGTAACATGGCGATCAGCTTGAACGCAATCGGCATACCGAACAGCCCGGACAACGCAACACCGAGCACAAAGGGCATGGGAAAGTAATAACTAAAGGCTGGAAAGCCCATGAAGACCTCCGGCATCCACCCGGAGATCTTGCCCTGCGCCAGCCAGTCCCTGAAGACATTCGCGTACAGGATATGCGACGCGGTATCACCACCCGTCGCCCAGGTCTGAAGGGGCCAGAGGTCTAGCCGGGTATGATCGGCCACCCACAGCGTCAGGCCGGCCACCAGCAACCAGCCAAGGTAGCGAGATAGCGGTGGTTCTGCAGCTGTCTGCGAAGGAAGCGCGGCACGCCTGAATACGGCCAGGGTCCACATCAGTGCCAGCAGCGCAACTGTTATCGATGCGAGTTGCAGCCAGTAACCCGAGCGCCACCAGCCATGACGAGGCTTGTCACCCGTGTAGTCAAGCCATCGTCCCTGCTGGTCAGTGCGAAGCGACCACGGTATCAGCTTGCTGTAATGAACACCCTGTTCACGCCAGTCCAGTCTTGCCAGCTGTGAATAGATTCCACCCGCCGGCGCTGCACGATCCGGTCGTGGTACCAGTCGGAACGACTGGTCCTTCGGTAACAGTGTGGCTACATCCTCCCAAAACGGCGCCGCACTCAAGCTCAGCGACACATCATCCGCAGACAGGCCGCTCAACTGCCAGCGCAGCTGCCCGCCCCTGAGGGTAACGTCGGGCGTCCGGGGCGGCGTGTCATGCGGCGGCCCAACGGAATAGTCTGCGGCGAAGGGATAGCTTTGCCAGCGCTGGTCACCATCCTGGTATTCGACGGCCAGGAGCAGTTTGTAACTGCCAGGCAGTTCATTTTCAGATGCAAGCTGCAGGCGAAATTCGTGCTGTTCACCTGGCCGCCAGGTGGCGGGTCCTGCCAGTCTGGCCACATGACCAGCTGAGCGGACAACCAGGCCGGTGGTAAATACAGCCTCTTCAGCACGCAACTCCAGCAGCAGCGTACCATCCACCTGGTGGGCATTCGCATCCAGGCTGGCCCGAAACTCGAAAGCAGGTGTACCGGACTGGACTGGAAGAGGCCCGCAGAAAGCCAGCAGGACGAGACAGGCAAGCAGCATACGAAGACTCACCCGCAAACACCTGAAGGTATACAGGCCAGGCTCATACGCTCGCGCCCTGTTAACATCGCCAGCCAGTGACTTGGAAGTACCCGTCTTCATTCTGTTAACAGCCGCCCTTTTTACGTTCATATAAACGCAGCGAAATGATGACAACCGGTAACAGGCCACAGAGAATAAACCAGATCCAGTGGGGCTTGACCTCGGCCGAAACAGTTTTGCCTACCCTGACAAACGCTGTCCCGGCCACACCATACATACCGCCCTCGTGTGCGTAGCGACCCACCAGGGTGACAGGGTAACGACTGCCAGTCCGCGCTGAATAGTTTTCCAACGCGAACACAATTGAGCCAGTCGCGCCGGGCGCCAACTCCAGGTCAGCATGTTCCCGTGGTACAGACAATTCATCTGGCAGATACAGCGACAGATCAAGGTTGCGCTTTACGGTACCCTCATTCCGCAGGAAAAACGTCAGACGCCCCTTCCCTTCTGTTGGTACGGCCGTGGCAACTCCCTGTATCGTGATATCAGGCTTGACTACCGGTTGGCGTTCATAAAAGCCCACGATCAGGGCTGTATAGCGCTGTCCGGCTGCGTCTTTGTAATAGGTTCTTATAACAAACGGGTATCGCCCGTGCGCCTGGAAAAATCCCGTCAGCGGGAACTCCGCCGACACAGTCTCGTCAACTCCCAGCTTTTTCCGTGTAGCACCCGTGAAGGAACTGCCTTCAACGTCGACCGCTATCTGCACGGCATGCGCAGGAACATCACCGCGATTTTCCACCGTCACTGCCAGCATGGATTCTTCCGCGGTCGTAGTCAAAGAGTACCGCGTGACCATGGTGATTGAGCCACCATGTGCGCTTGTCATGAAAAGCAAGGCGACCAGGGCAGCGGCGGTCCACTGACATCTATACATGATTTTCGTAACAAAGCACCCTGGGCAGTGAAGTAGAAATCCAGGAATCACAAACAAGGCCGGCATCAGATGATCGCGACATAAAAACAGCAAGGCCGGTCCCGGTCAGTTTGCATGGTGCCGCCTGGTTGTTGCATCCGTCGCATCCGGCTCCTTTAGCAACAGCATGAACGCACCGGGCAAGGTGCAGGACCACAGCACCAGTAAATAGGCCATCGACAGGGCGAGTACCGAGGCTGGTTCAACACCGAGCGGTAACAACAGTGTCATCATCGCACCTTCCCTTGCACCCAGCCCGCCCAGCGAAATCGGCAGGCTGGCAACCAGAAACACGAGAATGAGCACGACCACGAACTGGAAAACCGGCAGGTCCACACCAAGACCAGGTGCCAGCAGGATGAACACGATCACCACCAGCAACTGGTTCAGCACAGACAGTCCGAAGGCTACCAGGATCAGGCCGGGGGCATCCCGGTAACGTGGAAAACACTCCAGAATTGAATGTATGCGCGGCCAGCGGGTGCCGAAACCGCTGTCAATATAGCGTGCACAACGGGGCAAGGCAGCCAGCATGAACACTACCAGCAGGATGACCAGGCTCAAGCCGAAGACGCCTGCAGCCAGGTTGTTCTCGAATTCCGCGGGCGCGAAAATGAGCGCAAAAAGACCCATGCTGATTATGGAGGCCAGGCCGAGGACCCGGTCCACGAACGCCGAACTGACCAGCGCACCGCCACGCATACCAGCGGCGTACAGGCGTGCCGTACGCGCAATATCGCCTCCATAGACTGAAGGCAGCAGGTTATTGTAGAACACGCCAAGATAGTAACTTGGCCAGACCACGCGGAACGGGATAGGGCCGCGCAGGTGTTTGAATAGCAACCACCAGCGAACACCACCGGCCACAAATGAGAGGAAATGCAGTGCGATTGCTGCAACCAGCAACAACGGATTGATACCCGACAGCGCACCGCGCACCTGTTCGTAGTCAAAGTAGCGGGACAGCCACCACAGGCATCCTGCCGTAACCAGCGCCTTCAACAGAAACACCAGGATTCCCTTGCTTCTGGCGTTCAAGCAACACCCGGAAACAAGCGGCAGCGAATGGATAGAAATATACTGGAATGCAGGGCTGTCATGTGGGTCAGGATTGTTTAATACAGGTAGTTCTTTCTTCTACGTTGTGGCTCGTGCCCACTTGATATCGGTACACATCATAGGGATTTTAGTCATGCGAGCGTAGCAGAATTTTCAGATATTTGCCCGTCAGCCCGAGGGTGATTCATCGACCGCACCATCGTCCCCGGTTCGCGACGAATGACACGCCACCCAGCCGACGCAGTACTGCCAGGTAACACTTTAGAGCTGCACTGGCCTGTTTTTATCGTATCCCAAAAAGAAAACGCCGCCAGCGATTACACTGGCGGCGCTTTAAGTTGTTGCCTGTGGCAGGCGCAGGCGTTATCGGTTATTTGTTTTTCTTACCGATATCAGACCTGGCTGCACACCTGACGATACGACCCTTTTCTCTGCCAGTAATATCACCGGCACGTTTCAGGTCACGTGTCTTACGAGCAACACATCTGACGTACTTGCCATGCTTATTCACGTTTGTCGGGCACTCCGCAATCGTGTCAGAGATACAACTTCCGTCAGGGAGCTGATTCTTCACACCAGAGTCACACTCCTCGATAATAACCGTCGAGGTCGGGCACTGGCCCGGGGCCTGTGTCGTCGTGGTGGTTGGCTCTTCAGTTGTGGTTGTCGTCGAACCCTCAGTCGTTGTGGTCGTCGGACCCTCAGTGGTTGTGGTCGTCGAACCCTCAGTGGTTGTGGTCGTCGAACCCTCAGTCGTTGTGGTCGTCGTCGGCGTCTCGGTTGTTGTGGTCGTCGTCGGCGTCTCGGTCGTTGTAGTAGTGGTTGTGGTTGTGGTTGTGGTGGTGGTCGGTTCTGGGCCGTCAGAAACGGTCAAGGTAACAGTTGAACTGGGCTCAACTTCTGTGCCCGCAGTCGGATCCTGAGCAATCACTTCATCAATGGGCGCCGTATCAAAGACACGGGCCGAACCACCAAAATCGTATGTACATTCGTCTCCTTCGAGGATCGAAATGGCATTGGTCTCGGTTTCGCCAACGACATCTGGGACAAAGCACGGGCCTGCGTGTGAAGACAGGGGCAATCCTGCACTGCTCAGCAGGAAGGCAAACAGAAGATACTTGGTTGAGCGGGCAGGTTTCATAATTGTTACTCCTTAGGTTCCTGTTGTTGTTTTGACCCAGGCATCGAGGCCTGTCGTCTCTG
>Ga0316201_10001582_pt1 | contig 15488 bp, 12 predicted proteins | sample CS6wburrow_MG_FD_204516 | JGI IMG/M metagenome (GOLD analysis project Ga0316201, IMG submission 204516) | Coastal sediment microbial communities from Delaware Bay, Delaware, United States - CS-6 worm burrow | ecosystem: Environmental > Aquatic > Marine > Coastal > Sediment | place: USA... | reverse complement strand
GGTCAGCGGTTCGCTATAGTTGTAGAAGACGGTATAGCGACGCATGTTGCCGTAGAAGAACCGGCAAGTTTTGATGTAAGCCGGGCAGACTCCATCCTCAACGTCCTCTAATTCAAGCGTCAAGACGTACAAATGCGGGGACACGTCCGACCGTGTCCCTGCGATTCAGAAATTGTTAACCAAGCGCCTCGGTCAATGCGGGAACGGCGTCGAACAGATCGGCAACAAGCCCGATATCCGCAATCTCAAATATCGGCGCTTCTTCATCTTTATTTATTGCCACGATTGTTCCGGCGTCCTTGATACCAGTGACATGTTGGATTGCACCTGAAATACCAATCGCGATGTATAGATCCGGAGCAATGATCTTGCCGGTCTGACCGACCTGCATGTCGTTTGCGCAAAAACCTGCGTCAACAGCAGCGCGTGATGCGCCGACTCCCGCGCCGAGCGCGTCGGCTAGCTTGTTGATGAGCTCGAATTTCTCCGAGCTCCCGAGTGCGCGTCCACCGGCAACAACTCTCGCGGCTGTTTGGAGGTCAGGACGGTCTGATGTTTCGGATTCAAGCCCGACGTATCGAGTGTGCGAAGGCAGATCCACGGAAACGTCTCCTTCCTCGACTGCGGCAGTATTGCCGCCGGGGGAGGCTTCCCAGGAGGCGACACGCACGGTCGCAACAACAATGTTACCTTGCGGAGCTTCAACAGTGACGATCGCGTTGCCAGCATAGACGGGGCGCCTGAACGTATGACTACCTTCAACACTCATGATGTCGCTGACCTGATTGACACCGAGCAATGCTGCTACATGCGGCATCAAGTCCCGTCCAAAGGTCGTTGATGGGCCGAATACGTGTGTATAACCCTCGGCAACAGCAGCAATCTGGGGAGCCAGAACTGCTGCTAAAGCATCTTTATTTTCGGCACGCTCTATGGTTATCACACGGCTAACCGAGCCTATTTCCGCTGCTTGCGCAGCAATGTCGGCTGTGGACGCAGCCAGAACCACCACATCTATTTCTGCATTGTCGATCGCGGCTGCGCAGGAAACACACTTCGATGTACTGGGATTTAATGCCGAACCGTCGTGTTCGGCAACAATGAGTATTTTGGCCATCACACGAGCCCCTTATCTTTTAGCACCGCAACCAATGCTGCGGTGTCGTCAACCATGATACCCCGCTGCCGTTCTTCCGGTGGAGCATACGACAGTTCCTTGATCTGCGGGCCCGCTTCAATTCCAAGCTCGGCCAATGCCACTACGTCGAGTGGCTTCTTTTTGGCTTTCATGATGTCAGGGAGCTTGACATAGCGTGCCTCGTTTAGACGTAAGTCAACCGATATGACGGCTGGAAGGTCTACCTCAATCGTTTCAAGACCGGCATCAACTTCCCGCACGACGCGAGCGGTATTGCCGTTAATCTCGACCCCTGACGCGAAAGTGGCCTGAGGTCTGCCCCAGCTGGCGGAAAGCATCTGTGGGATCTGGTTATTGTCTCCATCGATGGCCTGTTTTCCGAGTAATACAAGTCCGGCATTCTCCTTTTCCGCGAGGTGCTGGAATGTGCGTGCAATGCTAAGAGGGTCGATGTCACCGTCCGCCTCTACTAGGATTGCGCGGTCAGCGCCCATTGCAAGACCCGTGCGGAGCTGCTGCTGCGCCTCAGTCGAGCCGATCGATACAGCTATGACTTCTGATGCTTCTCCACGCTCCTTGATACGCAACGCTTCTTCGAGCGCGATCTCGTCAAAAGGGTTAATGCTCATCTTGACGCCATCGGTTTCAACGCCGCTACCGTCACTCTTGACCTGAACCCGAACGTTATAGTCCACAACGCGTTTCAGACCGACAATGATCTTGTCCACTATCTAGCTCCCGAGTCTTTGCCGAAATGGGGGATTCCCCGCGGAGTCGCTATTGTCCAAGACTGCTGCGCGGTGTACAAGGGCCAGCAACAGTGGCTATCGAGCAAGGTACGGCAATGACGGACAAACATATTCTGTTAGTCGCACAAGTGGTGCACGAACGCGTTCAAAATCAGGGCTGGGTGGTCGCGGATTGTCGTTTCGATCTCACTGATCCGGCAGCCGGGCGGCGGAGCTATAGGCAGAATCACATTCCGGGCGCAGTGTTTCTGGACCTCGACGAAGACCTTGCGGGTCCTGTTGCCCCCGACACAGGCCGGCATCCGTTACCCGATGTCGAGTCCATCGCCGCGACTCTTGGGGCGCTCGGCATCGGGAATTCCAGCAACGTAGTTGTCTACGATCAGGACAACGGAGCCACTGCGGCGAGAGCATGGTGGATTTTGCGTTGGCTTGGACATGAGTCGGTATTCCTCTTGGACGGCGGCCTGTCTCGATGGCAAGAGCTTGGTCTTCCTCTGGAGTCAACTGAAGTAAATAGAATTCCCACCCATTTCGACGTTTGTCTCCAGGCGGACCGTATCCTGAGTACTACCGAGCTCGAGCACAACGTTGGTGAGATTCACAGGCAGAAATTACTGGACGCTCGCGACCGGCGACGCTTTCGAGGCGAATGGGAACCGATTGACCCGGTGGCTGGTCACGTGCCGGGGTCGATCTGCCTGCCATTTACCGACTTTCTGCGGGAGGACGGTACCTGGTTGCCTTTAAATGAGCGCAGGGCCCTGCTGGAAAAAGTACTGGGCCCTGATAAGGACGTCGAGTGGAGCGTGATGTGCGGTTCGGGTGTGACGGCTTGCCATCTGGCAATATCCGGCTTGGAGGCGGGCTACAAGGAGCCGCGTCTCTATGTTGGGTCCTGGAGCGAATGGATAAGGGGCCCGAATCGCCCGATCGGAGCCGGGGCAGGTGCGCAAACAGGTCAGCAGACTGCGGACTTGAAGTGAACCTGGCCACGTATCGAAGTCTAATAAGTAGAGTTTAGTATGGCCGGAGCGACCCCATTGTGGCAATATAGCCACAATATTTGAGATAATATTAATGCATATAAAACATATACTTATGATTTTTTGTTTAAGTGCTTTAGTCGCTTGTTCAGGGAGTGAAGAGCGTCCGGACACGGAGTCAGACCGGCGTCACGATTGCATCCACGAGCCAAGTATCCGAGGATATAGAGTGTTGGATGAGCAGAATCTCATCGTAGATGTTTCCGGACGTCGCTCGTACCACGTTGTATTGTGGCGCACGGCTCACGGAATTCGAAGCAGCTGGGGTATTGCATTTAATTCGGCATCCAGCAGGGTTTGTGCGGGATTTAGCGAAGTCTTGTTTAGAGGACACCTTGACGGCGAGTCAATACCTATCACATCTATACGAGAACTGACCCCAGAGGAAGAGGAACATTTGCTCATCCAGTTCGGCAAAAAAGAGCCGGAAATCAAACACACACCAGCGCCAAAGGAAATTGAAGGCGCTGAGGTAGAAGAGCTGGACCCAGCCGCCAGCGAGTAATCGCCGGCAGTCTGAGTCACGCGATCCGCAATCTCCGTGCGGACCCACCCGGCCAACCTTAACGGTTGGCCGGGTTTTTTATGTACTCTGTGTCTGCTGTGAATGCCGCTTTGAACAAAATTCGCGTACTCGATATGAGCCGTATCCTTGCCGGTCCCTGGGCAGGTCAACTGCTCGGTGATTACGGCGCTGACGTGGTCAAGGTAGAGCGCCCCGGCAAAGGCGATGACACGCGGCAGTGGGGCCCACCGTGGCTAGGGAGTGAGTCAGGCTATTTCTTGTGTGCGAACAGAAACAAGCGCTCGCTAACAGTCGATATCGCGACGGCAAATGGGCAGCAGGTGATACGAGAGCTTGCCACCAAGGCGGACATTCTCCTTGAAAACTATAAAGTCGGAACGCTCAAGCGCTACGGGCTTGATCCCGATGCTCTGATGGCAGCGAATCCGCGCCTGATCATTTGTTCGATATCTGCGTTCGGGCAATACGGCAGTCGCGCCATGGAGCCCGGGTATGACGCCATGATCCAGGGGTCTGGTGGGCTGATGAGCATTACGGGGCCAGCGGACGAAGAGGGTGGCGGGCCGCAGAAGGTAGGTGTGGCTGTTGCGGACATCATGGCAGGAATGTATGCGACAACCGCGATCCTCGCAGCGCTACAGGCACGGGAGAGAACGGGGCGCGGTCAGCTGATCGATGTGCCTTTGTACGACAGTCAGGTTGCCTGGCTCGCAAACCAGAATATGAATTTCCTCATTGGCGGTGCCGTTCCGGCCAGAATGGGTACGGCGCATCCCAATCTGGTTCCGTACCAGGCGTTTCCAACCAGCGATGGCAACCTGATACTCGCAGTAGGAAATGACCGGCAATTTGCGGCCTGCGCGGAGTGCGTCGGGGAAAGTGAGCTTGCCAGGAATGACAAATTTGCAACCAATGACGCGCGGATCCAGAACCGGGACGCACTAGTCGACATTTTGCGCAAGTGCCTGCAGCGGCATACCACCGCCCACTGGCTCGAGGTATTTGCAGAAGCTGGTATACCAGCCGGACCGATCAATGATATCGGTGAAGTGCTCACGAACGACTATGCGACTGAACGACAACTCGTTCGTTTCCTCGAGAATGCGGCGGGAGATTCCGTTCCCACCGTGTCCAACCCGGTTTTATTTGCCGACACGCCGGTTGAATATGCATCGGCGCCGCCCCTTCTCGGTGAACACACAGATGAGGTATTGCGTGAGTGGTTGGGGTACTCTGCGGATAAGCTCGCTGAGCTGCGGAAAGACTCCGCAATTTAATATTTATTCCTCACAGTTTGCGCTAACGACATGGACCATCCTATTCATACCAGTGAAGTTCTGAGGGACGTTCGTTACGAAATCCGTGGACAATTGGCCAATCGCGCACTGGAACTTGAGAGGCGCGGCTACGAGATCATCTCGCTGAACATAGGCAACCCCGGGCTATTCGGTTTCCGCACGCCCGAGACCATGCGTCTTGCCATGATTGAGAACCTTGGCCAGGCGGAACCCTACTGTCACCAGAAGGGTATTTTTCCAGCACGAGAAGCCGTTGTAATGCAGCAGCAAGATCGCGGCATTTCCGGAGTTTCAGCTGACGAGGTTTTCATCGGCAATGGCGTGAGCGAACTCATTGACCTCTCGCTTAGAGCACTGCTCAATCCTGGTGATGAGGTACTAGTCCCGAGCCCGGACTATCCGCTTTGGAGCGCGGCCGTCGCCCTTAATGGCGGGTGTCCCCGACACTATGAATGTCGCCGTGAGAATGCTTTCGTACCCGACGTTGAGGATATATCTCGACTTATCAATGACCGCACGCGGGCTATTGTCGTTATCAATCCCAACAACCCGAGTGGCGCTGTCTATGATCGCCAGACGCTGCAGGCCATTGCCGAGCTGGCGGAGCGGCATCAGTTGGTGGTGCTGACCGACGAGATTTACGATCAGATGGTATACGACGGTGCTGAATTCATTCCGATGGCAACGCTGGTTGAAGATGCCGTATGCCTGACTTATTCGGGGCTATCAAAGATTTATCGAGCTTGTGGATACCGGGTCGGCTGGTGCGTATTCAGTGGTGAGCTCGACAAGGCGCAGGACTATATTCATGGCATGGAACTGTTGGCAGCCTTGCGCTTGTGCAGCAACGTGCCAGGGCAGTGGGCGGTGCAAACTGCGCTTGGCGGTTTTCAGAGTATTGAAGAACTCGTGACGTCGGGCGGGCGACTGTACCAGTCGCGCCAGGCAATAATTGACCGTTCTGCACAAAGTGAGTTTCTGAGCTTGCACCGGCCAATGGGAGCTATGTACGCTTTTATTCGCCTTGATCCGCGCTTCGAAGGGCGATTCGACGATCAGGCGTTCGCACTTGAGTTACTTGAGAAGCACCACGTCCTGGTCGCGCCCGGAAGCAGCTTTAACACACCCTATACCGACCATTTCCGCGTCACGACGCTGCCGGATACCGAAACGATAAATACGGTCTTCGATCGCATCGAAGATTGTCTGGCACAACACGCCTGACTATGTACGATTGGCTAAGCGACGCACTGGACGATTCCACCTGCCTCGTCACGGCTAACAGGCGTCTTGCACGCGAACTACAGTACGCCTGGGGCGCGATGCAGATAGCACGTGGCAAAACAGCGTGGCGTAGCCCGGATATACAGACGTGGCAGGGCTGGCTCGGTTCTGTAATCGCAACAGCGGACAGACAAGAAGCTTTTCCCACTCGAATCAATGCTCACCAAAGCCAATGGCTGTGGGATAGATGCCTGAGAAAAGAGGTCGGGGAGGGCGTTACGGGACTGCCATCGCTCGTACGGCTGTCCCGCGATACCTGGCAACGGCTTGCGGATGCTCGGGTTTCGATTCGGGAAGTGGCCCGCGCGGCGAAAAATGATGATCAGCGGTTGTTTGCCAGCGCCGCCGGCCGCTACCTGGCGGTACTCGAAAACGAACGTTGGGTTGATGACGCGGGTCTGGCCGCTCTCGCTCTCGAACTGCTTGTCTCGCGCTCCGTCAAGTTGAAGAAACGCTACGTATTTGCGGGCTTTGATCGCGTTCGACCTTCAATGACGGCTTTGCAGAATGCCCTGGAGGAATCAGGGTGCGAGGTCGTGCTAAAGGTGCCGACAAGACTCTCGGCAGAGCCAACCTTTCATGAATTTGAACATCGAGACGCCGAGCTTCGCGCTGCCGGGGCCTGGGCACGCAGATCTCTGGAGCAGAATGAGGACGCGCGCATTGCCGTCGTTGTTCAGGGCCTCGAACAATCTGCGGGCCGTGATCTTCGGCTCTTGCGCGAGGGATTTGTACCCGGTTGGCAATATGGGCCGGCATCGCTGCGTGATGCGGTAAACGTGTCGTATGGAAAGCGCCTCGGCGAATATCCGGCAGTAACTGTGGCGCTACTTGTCCTGCGATGGCTTGTACAGGATTTGCCGGCTGCTGACGTGTCGCTTCTGTTGCAGTCGCCGCTTTTAGGTAATGGCGATCTGGCGGGACGAAGCAGGCTGGAGCTACGGTTGCGCCAGTTACCGGACCGCGCCTGGGCACCGTCCATGGTAACAGCGGCCTTGCGTGGCAAAGAAGAAGCGCAAGACGGCCATGACTGGTTGCCCCGAATTGCCGAGTTCAGCAAGCGACGGCGTGACCTACCCCAGCACGCATCGTCCGCAGAATGGGTGCTGTTTATCGACGAGAGCCTGCGCGTACTGGGATGGCCTGGAGCGGGCACCACCAGCAGCGACAGTTATCAGCTGATTAATCGCTGGCGTGAGCTTTTGAACGAGTTTGCTCAACTTGATCTTGTTAGTTCCTCAATGAGTGCCCGGACTGCAGTTTCCCAATTAGAACTCATGGCCACGGATACCGTTTTTCAGCCGGAAACCCGGCAGGCGGCTGTGCAGCTCCTGGGTCCGATTGAAGCCTCAGGCGGAGAGTTCGATGCCATCTGGATATGCGGGCTTACGGCGAATAACTGGCCACCGGCGGGAAATCCATCTGTGCTCATATCCCGTGCGTTACAGATGGAATACGACATGCCTGACGCAACGCCGGAGGATACGCACGCCTGGTCGGGAAAATTGCTGCAGAGTCTGCTCGCTGCGGCGCCGCGCGTTGTCGGCAGCTACGCACTTTTGGAGGACGATGTCGAGCAGACGACTAGTGACTTCCTCGGTCGAGTTGCGATCACGGAAGCACCTCCTGACCCGGGCTGGCATGCGTTGGATCTTTTGGCAGTAGCGGCACCCCGCGTTACCGCCGATTCAATTCCGCAGCTTGTTGACGAAAAACTCTACGGTGGGGCCAGCACTGTGCAATGGCAATTATCGGAACCGTTCACTGCATTTGCTTTCAGTCGGCTTGGAGTTCGCGATATAGACAACCAAGCGGTGGGAGTGCCGCCATCTTTACGCGGCAACCTGGTTCACGACACTTTGTATCGGCTCTACCAGGACCTGCCGTCAGCGGCCACTCTGCGAAAGGTTTCGGATGAGGACCTTGCGTCGCACGTACACAGGGCAGTAGATGGGGCAATGCAGCGTCACCAGCGACAAGCAGACGCGGTGCTCATGCGGTTGTTGCAGTTGGAGCGCGAACGGATCACACGGCTTGTAACCCAATTTTTCATGCTGGATCGTGAGCGGGCCGACTTTGAGGTCGCAGCTGTCGAAGGAAAAATGGAGTTCGTTCGTGGGCCCTTGAGGCTGCGGCTGCGTTTCGATCGAATCGATCGCTTTGCGGATGGCAGCATCGCGATTATTGATTACAAGACCGGCGTAGCGAAAAAGTTGCTGAGGCGCGATGGCAGCGTCAATGAAGCGCAATTGTTCGTATACGCAGCGGCGGCCGAGGTACCGGTCTCGGCTCTCGCACTTGTCAACATCGATTCACGCGAGACAGGTTTTAGCGGAGTAGGCCGCGGATTCACGGATGAGGCCTCATGGCCGCAGCTGCTCGAAGATGTTTGCAATCAAATCGAACTGGCCTGCGACCAGCTCGCAACGGGTGATGTGCGGATCATTGCGAACCAGGGCGCAACGAAGGCACGCCGGCTTAATCTCCTTAGCCGGTATACGGAGCTGCGTCATGGTGATTGACGACAAGCTCCTCCATGAAGATGTCCAGGCCAGGCATGATGCGCTGGATGTAACGCGATCATTTGTCGTCCAGGCGCCTGCTGGCTCGGGAAAGACCGAACTTCTGATCCAGCGCTATCTCAAGCTGTTGGGCGTTGTCGATGAGCCGGAAGAGATTCTCGCTATAACGTTCACGCGCAAAGCGGCTGCGGAGATGTTACTGCGTGTTCTAGCCGCGCTGCGGGCCGCGCGCGACGGTGAGCAACCCGTGGAGGAGCATCGCAAACTCACGATGGGCCTTGCGACCCGTGCCTTGGAGCGCTCCACTGAGCGCAACTGGAATTTGATCGGCAGCCCGCGACGCATGCGGATCCAGACATTGGATTCGCTAAACCGTTTTATCGCGAAAGCTCAACCCATCACTTCGCCGGAAGGATCAAGCAGCGCACGTATAGTCGTCGATGCGGATCTCAAGTCAGCCCATGAAGCAGCGGCGATCGCAACCCTGGACTGGCTCGCCGAGCCTGGTGAAATGGCGGATGCTACCCGTGAAGTGTTAACACATCTCGACAACAACACACGGTCCTATGTCTCGTACCTCGCTGCCATGCTAAGAACTCGTGATCAATGGCTGCCGTTCATTGGCACGGGAACGATAAGGGAAAAAGAGGCCGGGAAATTACGTGCCCGATTTGAGGCCAGCCTGCGTTTTGCGGTGACCGAGCACCTCGCACACTTGTCGAAGCTCATGAGTGGCGGTCATTACAGCGATCTGCCTCCTTTGCTGGATTACGCAGCCCAGAGCCTTGCTTCTGAGGGCGTAACGGATAGCCCGATACTCAGGCTCGCAGGATGCACCCGATGGCCTGGCAATGAGCCAGAGGATGTAGATGCGTGGAGCGCCATCGCCGAATTGCTACTCCTGAAAGGCAAGCCGCAATTTCGCAAGAGCCTGACCAAAGCCCAGGGATTCCCGACAACTGATCGAGTCAGGAAGGATGCCGCAACAAGTTTGCTCGAGGAGATGACTACAGACGGTGACCTCGCTTCCGTATTGCACGGCACGCGCACCTTACCGCCCATTGCTTACTCGGACGAACAGTGGTCTGTGCTACTCGCCTTGTTCCGGCTTTTACCGCTGGCCGTGTCCGAGCTCAAGCGGTTGTTTGCCGAGCGAGGTATTGCAGACCATGTCGAAGTCGCTCTGAGCGCGGGCGCAGCGCTTGGCAGTGCGGAGAGCCCTGGCGATGTCGCTCTGCTGCTCGATTATCGAGTTTGCCACGTGCTGGTCGACGAAATGCAAGACACGTCCAGCGCCCAATATCGAATGCTCGAAGCATTGACAGGCGGCTGGGCTGAGGGAGACGGGAGGACACTGTTCTGCGTGGGCGACCCTATGCAGTCGATTTATCGCTTCAGAAATGCAGAAGTGGGGCAGTTCTTGCTTGCCCGTGAATTTGGCATCGGCCGGATGCAACTCGATTCCTTGCTGTTGCGCCGTAACTTCCGGTCCGGCTCAAAACTGGTCGCATGGTTCAATTCGGTATTTCCTTCGGTCCTCTCGACGCGCAACGACCCATTACGTGGTGCGGTGTCTTATTCATCAGCGGTGCCAGCCCCGCATCTCGAGGGAAAAGGTCAAGTCGTTGTTCACCCGGTATTCGGCACAGAGCCGGAGCACGAAGCCGTCATCGGCTGTTGTGAAATCGCGAACATCCTTGCAGAGAATCCGGACGATGAACTGGCAATCCTGGTTCGTGGCCGTACGCAATTGCCTGCGCTGCTCGCGTCGTTGAGAAAAGCGAGCATAGCGTATAGCGCGGTCGAAATAGACAAGCTGACCGATCTCCCGGAGATCATTGATATTCTTGCGCTGACGCGCGCAGCCGTGCATCCCGGCGACCGAATAGCATGGCTCGGCGTATTGCGGGCTCCCTGGCTAGGGCTAACCTGGAGCGACCTGCATGCGCTGGTACACAGCGATTCAACCCGTACCGTGGCGGAGTTTCTGAACGACAACGAGCGACTGGCTACAATGTCGGATTCTGGAAGAGAGGCGGTTGAGCGCGCCCGCGCGATCCTGGATCGGCTTTTTATTCCGCGACGATCCTCATCTCTCCGGCAACGGATAGAAGAGTGCTGGATTGCGCTTGGTGGGCCGGGTGCGTTGCGCGATGGAACCGAAATTGAAAATGTCTATCGGTATCTTGATCTGCTGGACACGCACGAGCGAGGAGGGACATTGCCGGATGTCGCGGCTCTCGAATCCATTCTTGATGATGAAAAAGTTTCGAGCAGTAACCGGTCTCGCGTCCAGGTGATGACCATGCATCGCGCAAAAGGTCTCGAGTTCGATCACGTCATGTTGTACGGCCTGGGCCGCAAACCCGGAGGCGGCGGCGCAGGTGTTTTGTCGTGGTTTGATTTGCCGTCACCTCATGGGGATGAGCAGAAAATCATCAGTCCGATCGGATCACGTGCTGACGTGGAGCGAGACCCCGTGCATCGCTACATCTCGGTCGTCGAGGCGGAGAAGGACGTGCACGAACAGGGAAGATTGCTGTACGTCGCATGCACACGGGCACAGAAGAGTCTCCATATTGTCGGCAACGTGTCAGTCGCGGGGGACGGTGAAGAATACAAACCCGCGCGGAGTGACAGCTTGTTGCATCTCCTGTGGCCGGCAGTTGAACCGAAGTTCGCTCACGCATTCGATGACTGGACGGGACACGACCTTGGTGGTGATGAAGATGTCTTTATAATGCCCGTTCGCAGGACTTTAAGCTCGCCGTGGGAGTTACCCGACATCAAGCCCTTACCTGGCTCACTGACGCCTCTGGGTGGGGATGATGCAGACAAAGAAGTCGAGTTCTACTGGGTAGGTGCCGACGCCCGCATTGCCGGCACCGTTGTGCATCGCTGGCTCCAGGCGATTGCAGAGGGGCGCGCGACGCTTGACCGCGCCAAAGTCGATGCGGAGCGCAAAGTGACGCAGCGCTGGCTGCAGGAAATGGGCCTTGGTAGCGGGATGCAACGGGGAATCACGGAGCGAGTCGAAGCCGCTTTGGATGGCATCCGCGGCGACCAGAGAGGACGTTGGATCCTCGAAGGGGAGGGCCATGCGGAGTTAGCCTTAACCGGGCAGATCGATGGGAATATCGAATCGGTCGTTCTGGATCGCGTTCGCATCGATGAGAATGGAGATCACTGGATCATCGACTACAAAACCAGTACTCACGAGGGCGGTAATCTAAAGGGATTCCTGCAAGCCGAGGTCGACCGCTATACGCCGCAGATACAGAAGTATGCCGAGATCTATGAAGCGTTCGCGGGGACTCAGCCGCGATGTGCATTGTACTTTCCGTTGTTACGCGAATTTGTGGAAGTTCAGTAAACGCCGTCGAAGCGCAACTCTTTTCGACCAGCCTCGTCTGCCGGCAGTAAAGCGTCAAGTTTTTGTTTCAACTCTGCCGACGTCGCTGGTTTGGCCATGACTTTGCCCAGAAACTGGTAAGAGCGATCATTGCCGATCTGCAAACTGCCAGCGAGGTCATATACGCCATCAGTATCTTCGACACTCCCGACAATGCCATTATTTTGTGTAAAAAATTCGGCCCGGTAGCCGCCTAGCGAGGCGCGTGCCAAAGGCGGGACGACAACATTAGACGCTTCAAGCGTGCCATCCATTGCTGAAGGTCCACCGTTAAGGAGTTCCAGTCGCTCGAATTGCAGGCTTGCGTTGCCGCGTAAACCGGAGATTCCCGACGCCCGTTCAAACATCTGCAGCGGCACCGATGCCGTCAGATTGCGTAACGTGACCCTGCCACCGAGCCGAATGGCTATTTCACTGTCGAAGAATCCTGACACCGGTGATCCGGTGACCTGGTAAACCAGTTGGCCGGTCAACAGCCGCAGAGGACGCACGCGCCATTGCAGATCGCGCAGGTAGACGCCATTCGTCGAAAACTCACGGGCACTGCCATTCCAGACAGTGCCCTGAATTCCGCTCATTGACATGAAAGGGGGCGATGCCCAGCTAAACGCGACACGTGACGGGAACATCACGACAATCGCGATTACCAGTGTCAGTATTCCGACCACGAGCAGACCGCGGGCGCGCTGGATCAAAGAGTTCGCTCCAGGGTCAATGACGCATTAATGCGCCCGGGACCGGCCTGGGTTATCGCGGAAAGACTCCCCGCCTGAACATGCATGGCATGCTGGTCACTGAGGTCACCAAGCCATAAGATAAGCTCGTCGAATGCAACGTTCTCGAATTCGACACGAATGCCATTGGCAGTCGTTGGCTGGCTCCGCCGCCGATATTGCTCCAGTCCACGGCTTCGCAGTGTTTGATCCACGATAATTATGGGGGCCTGCTGGCCGGAGGTTACCGCGACGGTGCCACCGCTTTGATCGCCGGATGCCACCAGCGAGCGTAGCGGCCGCAATTCAGCCAGAGAGCGTTCCCAGTTGCTAACGCTGCTCGCCACTTGGGCGTGGCCCTTGTCGATGGGTACCCAGACGAAGCCGTAAAGCAATGCGATCGCAACAACGACCGCACCAACCAGAATCACGATTTGCTCGCGTGCCTCCAGGTTTTCATACCAGTCTTTCATGAGCCTGCCTCGCGAATCTGGATACGGCTGTTAATTCGATCCGCAACTCTGTCAGTGGACTGAATGGACGCAATGAATTGACCGGAAGCGCCGATGGCTTTCTGTATGTTACCTACAGTCTCGACGTCTGCAGACGAGACTCGCACATCAATTATTCCGGCGCGGTAAGAAATGGCCTCTATCGAAGCATTCGAATTCTGTGCCATTGCGTTACTGAGTTCGCGCAAAGTCTGCAGGAAAATGGGGGACGCTATGCCTGCGCCAAGACTTCGCTTTATTGAATTTACAGCCCCGACCGGGTCCAGCACTTCGCCCGTGTCGCCCGGCCGAATCTGGCGAAACTCCTGGGTGAACTGGTCTCGTAATTCGGTCTCGAGTTTCGTGAGGCGGTAGTAATCGACTCCTTTGCCCGCAAATCCGACGATAACAAGTCCCAATAACAATGCGGCCACTTTTCTCCATGGACGCAACCAGGAACCGTAGTCTGCTTTCGGGCCGTATTTTCCCTGCAGCAGGTTGACGCCGTGGCCGCTGGCAACGGTTACCGCCAGGCGGGACAGAGCGCCGTCCGGAAGCAGGTTGATGTCAACGCTGTGCAACTCATGTCTCAACGCGATCCAGTCGTGCGACAGCCGTTCTTCATCGGCAGCACTGCAATAGACAATCAAGTGGCCGGAGGGCTCAGCTGGTGCATCGTCGTGCCTGTCTTTGAGCCAACCCGCAGCAGCCAGTGCATCGCTCGGATTAACGTCTTGCATGATGAATTCGACGTCTGCGCCATCGTTGAACATGACACAGCCATCATCAATAAGGATACTCAGGGTTCCGGGGATGCGCGCCAGCCCGTAATTTTCCGGCACCATCTTCCAGGGCTGGATTTCCGCCTCCTCGAGCTGCGCAAGCCAGTTGTCCAATTTTGCCTTAGCAACCGCCGCAACCGGACGCAAACCCGATTCGCGCTTGTCGCCAGCCGCAAAGTGCATAGTTTCGACATCGGAAGCAACTTGCTCCTCGAGCGCGTAAGGCAGCGTCGCATTGAGTCGTGCGCCACTGCGAATAGGCATGTCGACCGTAGTTGTCAGCGTTTCTGTCGCCGGCAGCAGGACGATGACGGGCCGGCCCTGGACCTGTGCCGAGGCATCATTGAGCGAGCCTTTAAGCGGTTGGCTGCGCCGCGTGCCGTTATCATCGGCAATGACCCACTCGACCATTTGGTCGTGGTCTCGTCCAAGTCGAATGACGACAAATTCGGCCATGTCAGATCGTTCCCAGGCTGCGGAGAATAGGTGTTACTGCCCCGTTACTTTCGTTGCGGTGCAGCACCGTAAAAAGGCTAACGCGAACCGTATCAATCTGAACGACAGCCTTCAATTGAAAATAACTGGAAGTCTCCGAAATCCATGGCACGAGTTCGGCTGAGGCCAGCGGTGCGAAAACACCACTGTAATCCGCAAAGCCGCCATTTTCGCGCATCTGTATCAGCCCTTCGGCGGTGCCAAGATCGATATTCGGGCCCAATGACTGGAGAACTTCGACGCTGGCCGTGTTGACATTTATCGGGGTTCGTCCCGGCAGAGCAATCACGTGGGGCAGCAGTATCTCGAAGCTGACCCTGTCCATGCCGTCCACTGCGGCAAGTTCAGTAATGTTCGATATCGGCATGTCCGCCGTGCGATATGCCGGCGTAAATCCCGAATACAGGGGGTCCTCTGCACCATCGGGAATGGTCTCGTTTTGATCAGGATCAAGCCAATCAACCGTTGCACCGGCCAGGCGCGGTTCCAGGCCCAGTGCACTCAGCAGGCGACCAAATTGATCAAAAGCCGCCTCGTCAAGCTCTCCGTTACCATCGATAAGGTTGTTAACATTGAAGCGACCCTGGAGATCCTCGAGCTTACCCAGGATCTGCCCCTGAACTGCCTCGGAGTCGATCGGCAGAGCGGGGATCTCTGTCGCCCAGACCTCGCCAAGATGATCGTTTTGAGTTTGCGCGAGGTCATCGGTCAGGATACTGCGCACCCAACCTTCCGATCCGACGGCCACTTGAATAGCCTGATCTCTGTATAGCATCACCATCGTGCGACGGATGTCCAGCGAATTGTCCCAGGATAAATTAGAGGCAACCGAGGCCGCCAGCGCTGTAATGAGCAATGCAGTAATCAACGCAACTCCGCGTGCACGATTCATGGCGACACCTCGACAATGCGCGTCAACTCGCCTTCATCAGGAAGCGTGAGAATGATCTCTACCGCTCGCGGCATACTGATCGAATTCGAACTGACCTGTGCGGTGATCGGAGGCCACTGATCCGACCAGTCTCCATTGGA
>Ga0316201_10001581_pt1 | contig 15489 bp, 14 predicted proteins | sample CS6wburrow_MG_FD_204516 | JGI IMG/M metagenome (GOLD analysis project Ga0316201, IMG submission 204516) | Coastal sediment microbial communities from Delaware Bay, Delaware, United States - CS-6 worm burrow | ecosystem: Environmental > Aquatic > Marine > Coastal > Sediment | place: USA... | reverse complement strand
GGTCGACGAGGGTCACCCCGTTCCTCCGGGCAATTGGGTCGAGCTCTCAGGCACCCAGCGCCGCCCTGATCTCATCCGCCTCCTCGGGGCTGGTCAGGATTCCGACCTCGGGAGCGCCGGCGGAAGGATTCAAGGTGCGCAGCGCCCTTTCCATGTAGATCCGGGCGTGTCTCCCGCGCGCGTCTTGCAGGATCACCCCGTACCCGTCACCCACGAAGCCCACGAAATCACCGGCTTCCAACCGAATGCTGGCGCGAAGCGCTCCGAGCACGTCCGAGCCGACGCTCTGCGGGACCAGGATCAGCGTCATGTACCCAAGCAAGGGCGAGACGAGGCGCTGCTCCACTTCGGCCTTGAATCGGTTGTTGTCAACCAGGTCGGGAATCGGTTGCGGCCTGCCGGAGTGCTGGGACACGTCACGGGCACCCGCCAGCACGGCCGCGGCCCTTCGGAAACGCGACTTGAGTTCCCGCAGGACCACGTCCTGGCGCAGAATGTCGTCGGCGCCCGCCTCCATGGCCCGCGCCCGATCGGATGACCTGAGCTGTCCCCGGGACAGGATGACGATCGCTCCACCCAGCAGCGGCCGAATGGTGTGACATGTCTCAATGGCCTGCTCGATGCCCGACCGTTCGACGGCGATACATACGCCGCCCCAGCCTTCGGCCTGCAGCAAAGAGATCACCTCGGTGGGGTCGCGCGTGTCGCGGACCTCGTACTCCCGGTTCAACCAGTTCTCGACGTCGCGGGTGATCGCTTCGGTCATGCGAAGCAGAATCAATCGGTGCCGATCGCCGTGTGGGATGTCTCCTGTCCGCCGCCGCGGGCCCCTGGCCGGTTGCGTGAGCCCCATTCCGGGTCGCGCTTCGACGGTGATGGAGCCGGGGTCGTCTATCGGGGGGCGGATCCTGTGAACCACTATCTCTCGCAGGCCAGTGGGCAGTCGCACGAAGTGAAACACGCCCGACGCTCGCTGCACCACCCAGTCGGTCGAGGGAGGGAGATTCTCGTTCAGGTTCGCGACGGCTGTCGCCACGACGGTAGCGCCGGCGGACTCCTGCCACTGAAGAAACGACCCGGCCATCGCCGTGCCCTGCCTCGTCTCCCACAGCAACGTCCCCGGGTCGACAGCCAGTCGACTCACCGGTCCCTCGAGGGCCTCAGCGAGCTCTCCGAAGGCTTCTTCCGGATCCGCCGCCTCCAGAATTCGGCGTGGATACTCGCCCCTGTAGCCAAGGACACTGAGCCGACCGTCATGCCAGGCCCGCTCGAGCCCCCCGAGACCCCAGTGCCGAGCCTGCTCGAACAGTTCTTCGGGGGAATGACCGCCGAGGAATGCAAGACGCTCGTCCGCCTCGAGGCCGGCCGCCAGGAACTGAAGCAGAAACGGGAGCTTGCCCGCTCCGGGGGCGCCGGCCAGAAGGTAGAGTCCGCCGACTCTGAGCCCACCAACCCGTTCGTCGAATGGCCCTACGCCGCTGGAGATGATCACCGTGCGCTACCTGTCCGAGTGTTCGCCGCGTACCTGCGCCCAAACGAATTGTCACCCACGAGCCCCCTTTGACAAGGGCCGGCCTCCAGAAAGAGACCGGCCCCGGACGAATGGACAACGTGGACGGTGTGAACCGACACCACTCAGCGCGAGTGGCTAGTGAACGCCCCCCATCATCCTGCGCATGGGCCTGGCGAACACGAAGAACAGCACGCCCGCCACGCCGACGCTGATCGACACGGTGAAGAACAGCTGCGGCAGGGGCAGGGTCTCGAACTGACCGGCCACCAGGCCCGCGATGAGGTTCCCCAGCGCGGCCCCCATGAACCACGTGCCCATCATCTGGCCCACAAACTTCGGCGGCGAGAGCTTCGTGATGCTGCTCAGGCCGACCGGGCTGAGACACAACTCCCCGCACGTGTGCAGGAAGTAGGTCGAGACCAGCCACGCCGGACTGACCAGCTGACCCTCGACCGTGTACGTGGCGCCCCACGCGATGACCAGGAAGCCGACCGCCAGCAGCACCAGGCCGAGTCCGAACTTGAGGGGCAGGGAAGGCTCCTTCTTTCGCTTGTCCAGCCATACCCACAACCAGCCGAAGACGGGCGCCAGCGTGATGATGAACAGCGGGTTGATCGACTGCAGCCAGCTGGCCGGAGCCTCCCATCCGAAGACGTTCCTGTCGGTGAGGCGCTCGGCGAACAGGTTGAGCGATGAGGCCGCCTGCTCGAATCCGGCCCAGAACATGGCCGCACCCAGGAACAGGAAGAAGATCACGACGACCCGCTTCTTCTCGACCGAATCCAGCCCGCCAAAGCCGAGAACCGAAGCGAAGAACAGGACGGCGATCGCCAGGATGATCACGCCGGTGGCCTGCGCGGCCCCCTCGAGCGTGATGTTGATCGTGCCACTCGAGCCCAGGAAGTAGAGGACGGTCGCGATGACCCCCACGAGCGCGATGCCCATGAGAAGCTGGCGCACGGCCTGCGACTTACCGGCCCGGGCCTCCTCACGGAACTTCCCGGCGCTGCCCAGATGACCCCAACCCAGCCGGTACTGGATCAGGCCCAGGACCATCCCGACGCCGGCGGCCGCGAAGCCGAGGTGCCAGTCGATGTTCTCGCCCAGATAGCCGCAGATCAGCGGAGCGACGAAGGCGCCGATGTTGATCCCCATGTAGAAGATCGAGAACCCAGCGTCACGCCGCGCGCCGCCCTCCGGATAGAGCTCTCCTACGATGGTGCTGACGTTCGGCTTCAGCAGCCCCGTACCGAGGACGATCAGGACGAGCCCCGAATAGAACGAGGCCATACCGAGCGACCCGTGAGCGGCGATTCCGAAGTTACCGGCCGCGATCAGCAGGCCGCCCCAGAACACCGAACTGCGCTGTCCAAGGAGTCGATCGGCCACCCAGCCGCCGGGCAGGGCGAACAGGTAGACGCTGGCCGTGTAGAGTCCGTAGATGGCGGCAGCCGTGGCCGCGGTCATCCCGAGTCCGCCGGTGGTCACGGCGGCCGTCATGAACAGGATGAGGATCCCGCGCCCGCCGTAGTAGCTGAACCGTTCCCACATCTCCGTGAAGAAGAGAGTGGCCAGGCCGCGCGGATGTCCGAAGAATGCCGTATCACCCGGGACAACGGGCGAAGGAGCGTGAGGAGCCGAACCCGTGCTGTCACTCATCAGCTCTGTTGCCTCCTGATCGGTCCGAGAGAGGAAGTGGCGACGGGTCGGCCTTCCGGCCCGCCGAAACTGGACGATCGAAGCGGACAATATCGTCGCGCCGGCGCCCGGTGAGCAAGTTCAGCCGAAACCGACCTCGGAAAGGAACCGCTCGGCGACTTCCGGCCATCCGAAGCGTCTCCAGCGAGCGGCGCCTCCAGCCGCCAGTCGATTCCGCAGCTCGATGCCCGTCAGCAGGTCGACGAGAGCCGCCGCCAGGGCGTCCACGTCGTCGGGCGCAACGAGAATCGAAACCTCGCCATGCGGCGCGGTCTCCGGCACCGCCCCACAGTCGGCAGCCACGATCGGGAGGCCCGCGGCCATTGCCTCGAGGAAAACGATTCCGAACCCCTCCTGCCGTGAGGGCAGACAAAACACGTCCGCCCGGGCAAGCTGATCCCGGACCTCGTGTGCGCCGTCCACCGCACCGACCAACTCCACGGTGTCATCGAGATTCATCGATCCGACGAGTGAACGGAGCCGGGGCATCTCGGGTCCATCGCCGAGGACCGTCAGGCGGACACCGGGGACGGCCTCCCTGACGACGGACATGGCCCGGACGAGCATGGCCGTGTTCTTGCGCCGGTACTGGCGGGCCACGCTCACGATCGACGGCGAGTCGCCTGACTTCCTGCCCAAGCGTTCGAAACCCTCCCACACCTCGAGGTCGAGCCCTTCAGGCACGATGCCGACGCTCTCCGATCCGAGCCCGTAGGCCTCCGTCGCCACCCCTCGGCTGTGCTCGCTGGTGACGATCACCCGGTCCGCCCGCCTCGCGTTCCGACGTTCGAGTCGCGACAGGATACGGAAGCGTATTCGAGTCCATCCATGCTCAAACTGGAGTTCGTCGGCCGCTACGCCCTTCAGCGCCACCACGTACGGGACGCTCGAGCGGCGGAGGAAGCATCCGTCGATATCGAATCCAACGATCAGATCCGCCGGGAAGGACCGGACCCGCCTCCTGAACCCGATATTGGCCACGATCCGAGTGAGGTCGGTCGGCCCCAGCAGGACCCGCGGCCGGAGGATCGTGACCCGGTGGCCCAGCGAGCGCAGTCCGTCGGCGAGGCCCGCGATCGCGACCGCGGAGCCGCTACCCCGCGCTCTATCGGCGAACCAGGAATCCAGGAAGAGGATGTCCAGAGATGCGGAGTCGTTCACGGGCGGCGGCTAGAGCCGGTCGATGCGGGCCGCCAGGACGAAGTCGCTCTCGGTCAAACCGTCGATCTTGTGCGTGAAGATCTCAATCTCGACGCGACCCCAGGTGAGGCGGATATCGGGATGGTGGCCCTCGGCTTCAGCAAGCTCGCCCACGCGGTTCGTGAACTCGAGCGCCGCGATGAAGTCGGGGAACGAGAACGCCTTGTGCAGGTGGTGCCCTTCCACGACACGCCAGCCTCCGCCCAACTCTTCTTGAAGAGAGCGCAGGTCCTCGCCCGCCAGCGGAGGGACTCCGCCGCGGCAGGGCACACAGTGCTTCGATGATAGTGAGTCGCTCAAGGGGCGCTCCTGTCAGAGTGAAACCATCAGTGGACCGGCTGATCCTCGTCGGCTTCTGACGCCTCGGAAGCGAGGACGACCCGGTTTCGCCCCCGCCGTTTCGCGATGTACAGAGCCCGGTCAGCCGAACGCATCAGGGATTTCGGATCGTCGCCATCCTCACGGAAGAACGCGATGCCCAGTGAAGCGGTAAGGTCCACCGGCAGCGGAGGGTCTTCCTCGAGGATCAGGTCGTCGATGCGGGTTCGCAATCGCTCGGCGATGCTGAGCGCCAGCTCGCGGTCCGCGCGTATCAGGAGGATCGCGAACTCCTCTCCTCCGATTCGGGCGATCTGATCGCTGTCGCGAACGCTCTCGCGCAGAGTCTTGGCCAGGGCCTGCAGGCACCGATCTCCGGCCTGGTGACCAAACTTGTCGTTGACGGACTTGAAGTGATCGACGTCGAGGAAAACGAGTGCGAGTGGCTCGTCGTAACGCGTAGCCCTGCCGACGTTCTCCTCCAGTTGCTGGTTGAAATGCCGCCGATTGAACAGCCCGGTCAGGGCGTCGGTAATCGCCAGCCTGCGGGTCTCCTCCAACAACTGGGCGCTTCGAATCACCTCGGCCGCCTGGCGGGCGATGACGGTAAGAGTCTGAACGTGTTCATCACTGAACGCGTTGACTTCCACCGATTCCGCGTTGAATACGCCGATGATCAGGCCATCCGCCATGAGCGGCACGGCGACCTCGCTTCGGGCTCCCGGGACACCCGGGATGTAGTCTTCCTCTTCGAGGTTCTCGATGTCGTGAACGACCTGCGTGAGGCCCGTCTCGGCACAGCGGCCCGTGATGCCATGTCCCACCGGGATCTCGAGGTATCGGACCGCGGCCTGGTATCCCTGGCCTGCGGCCACGCGGAGGTGCTTCCCGGTATCGTCCAGAAGGAGAACGGCCGACTGACCCTGCGGGAGGACTTCGCCGGCAATCTCGAGCATCGAGTTGAGTGTGGCTCCCAGCGCCCCGGACTCGCTCGCCAGATTGGAGATCTTGTACAGGGCGCTCAGCTGGTCGATCCGCTGGCGCAGCTCGGCCTGGGCTTGAAACGCGAGAATCCCCAGCGCGGCCTGGGTCCCGAGTACGGTGAGCAGCTTCTCGTGCTCTAGAGTGAATGCATATAGCCGTTCCGACTCCACGTTCATCACGCCGGCAACCCGATTCCCTACGATCAACGGGACCGCCAGGTTCGATCTCGCTTCGGCCAGTCCGGGCAGGTACCGTGGATCCTGCGAAACGTCGCCCACGCGGACGGACTCCCGATTGGCGGCTGCCCATCCGCAGAGGCCCTGGCCCAGGGCGAGCGATGCCCGTCCCATCTCGGAAGCTCGCTGGCCGTACCCGATCAGCTGCTCGACCGTCAGGCGACCGGTCTCTTCGTCCAGGAGCATGACGGCCGCATTTTCGAAGCCGATCAGCTCGCGCGCACGTTCGAGGACCTCGCTCAGGAGTTCCTCGAGCGAGTTGTGGAGGCCCAGCGCGCGGGTGCTCTCGTACAGGGCGTCGAGCGTTCCGAGTCCCCGGCTCCCCGGCTGCTCATCCCCCGTCATTGCGCCTCCCTCAGGATCAGTCATTCGAGCAACGATTTTCCGAACGGCTTGACCGTAAGAACCGGGCAGTCCGCCCGCCGAAGCACCTTGTCCGTCACGCTTCCGAGCATGACGTGAGTGAGACCCCCGAGACCGTGCGTCGCGATGACGATCAGATCCGCCGAGATCTCCTGCGCCGCATCCAGAATACCCGCGACGGCGCGCCCTTCCGTTACATGGATCTCGGTTTCGACCTCGGCCCCTGCTCTCGTCGCCACACCGAGGAGGGCCTCTCGCAGACTGCCTTCGACCACCGGAAAATTGGACAGCGCCGCCGGCCCTCCACCCGCGTACACTTCCGGGGTGACGGGCTGTTCGAAGACGTGCAGAAGGTGCATGCGGGCACCGTACGCGCGACAGAACTCGAGCGCGTGTTTCACCGCCCCCTCCGAGTGCCTCGAGAAATCCACCGGCACCAGCACTTGGGCGAGACGGGGGTGTGCTTCGTCCGTGTCCACCCCGCGAATCGTCAACACGGGGCGGGAAGACAGACGCACGACCTCCTCGGTGACGCTCCCCACCAGGGCGTGGCTGAGTCCCCGCCTTCCATGCGTACTCATCACGATGATGTCAGCGTCGATCTCTTCAGCGTACTCCAGGATCACGGGGGCGGCCGACATTCCCCTGCGCTGCGCCCGGACCACTTCCAGCTCGCCCGCACCGTGCGCCTCGAGCTGGCTCGCCATCCGGCTCTCGGCGATCTCCTCGAGCCGGTGCCTGATCTGTTCGGCGTCCGGAAAGTGATGCGCAGGGTCGTTGGGGTCGTCCGCGTGCAGAACGACGGCGTGGAGCATATGGAGGACGGCCCCGTGCCTCTCCGCGAGCGCCAGCGCGTGATCGAGCGCCGCATTCGCCAGCGGCGAGAAATCGGTTGCGAACAGAACGACCCTCAGCGACAGCATAGCCCGTTCGACCGCCTACCGAGGAGCGCCGAAGGTGACCTCGAGCTCGACCCGCTCGCCGTCCCGGATCACCACGATCGGGGCGGAGTCTCCCGGGTTGGCTTCGGACAACACGACCATGTAGTCCTGCACGCTCGCGATCTCCATTTCACCGATCTGGACCACGATATCTCCTCGCTGGAGGCCGGCGGCTTCAGCCGGGCTGTCCGGTCGAACGTCGGACAGCAGCAATCCCGGAGACCCGTCGGATGGGCCTGCGTAGTCCGGAATCGTCCCCAGGCGAGCCTTGAGGGCCATGCCCCTCTGCGGGCCGTCAGAGGTCTTCACCAGCGTCAGATCGCCTTGGCGGTTGGCGATCGTCCCCCCCACGTCGGAAACCAACCACGCGACACGCGCTCCCCCCTCTGCGTTGATCAGGTCGGCGTCATCGGAAGGCTTGTGGTATTCGGCGTGCGTGCCCGTGAAGAAATGCAGGACCGGGATGTCGGCTGCGAAGAACGCCGCCTGGTCCGAGGAGCCGAACCCGTCACCGCCGATCGAGCATTCGAATCCGTATCGCTCACACAGGGGACCCACGAGGTCGTCCCACTCCTCGGCCGAATCGCCCCCGAGAACCGACAACTTCTCGTCACGCAATCGTCCCACCATGTCCATGTTGAGCATGGCTACGGCGTCCTCCATGTCCAGCCCTTCCGGCGGCTGGCGCACGATGTTGCTCGCCCCGACCAGGCCCCGCTCCTCTGCCGAGAAAGCCATGAACACGACATCACGCTTCAGCTGGCCCCGTCGTTCGTACATCTGGCGCGCGACCTCGAGAAGAGCGGCCGCACCCGACGCGTTGTCGTCCGCGCCATTGTGAATCGCCCGTGAATCGGGCACGAGCGATCCCTCGCCGCCGTAGCCCAGATGATCGTAGTGAGCGCCGATCAACACGACGCCGTCGAGCTCACCATTGCCCGGGATGCGTCCGATCACGTTGAACGCGTAAACGAAGCCCTTCTGGGCATGAGGGTTGGATGGGTCGGCTATCGGCACCCCAAACACGTGGCGGTAGCCGCCGTCGTCGCCGGCTGGCTCGAGACCAATGGTCTTGAACTGCTGTTCCATCCACAGTCCGGCCTTGGCCAGGCCTTCCGAGCCGAGGCCTCGGCCCTGCCGCGCGTCGTCCGCCAGCCAACCCACGTCGGCCGCGTACCGGTCCGCCGCTGCGTCTATTCCGCTGGAGATGCGTTCCGAGCCGTCAGTCTGCGCGACCGCCGCCGGGGCCGCGGACATGATCATGACGGCCAGGAGCGCCGTTCGAATGGACGTTCTATTGCCAACCGAAAATGACATCACTTCCTCCGCATGAAATGCTAACGAACAGCTGATCGTGAAAAACGGACACCCGTGTGGGCGCCCCCCGCCGACGCGGGCAAAGTACATGCCGCGGCGTCTCCGCGCTGTAGCTGTGGAATCCGTCAGAACGCCCCGCCTCCGCCTCCCCCGAAACCACCGCCAGAGAAACCCCCGCCTCCTCCTCCGGAGAACCCCGACCCGCCGGAGCTTCGCGGCGCCGAGGTCATGGCAGTCGCGGCGTGCTGAGTCATTCCGGAAAGATCGTTCACGAAGAGGGTCGGGTGAAAGCCACGGTATCCGGTGCCCCGATACCAGTCGGGCGGCTCGCTGTAGATGTCGGCGAAGGCTGCGGCCCACTTCTTCTCGACGGCGAGGGCCATGGCGTAAGGAAGGTAGCGCTCGAACATCTCCGGGCCGGTGATCATCTTCTTGAACCGGTCCGACTCTACCCGCTGCAGGAACTCCTCGAAGCCCAGGGCGGCTTCCAGGGCCCGCGTCCCGGCGACGGTCCGGGCGGGCATGAAGATCCCGAATCCCAGGACGATGGCGCCCGTGAAAGCCCCGGCCAGGACGGTCGTCAGCGGGGCCATGCCGAATCGGGTCGCGAGCACCAGGCCCCCTCCGCCTACCAGCAGACCGGTCGCGATCGCCAGACCGACCCACAGACCGAGCACCCTATCGGGGCGGCTTCGATAGAATTTGAGATCCATCAGCTCCGAGAAGATCCCTTCCTTGATCCCCGGAAGGTCCTTGTAGAACTCGTTCTCGAGATCGGACATTTGGACGCGGTCTCCCGCCCGCGGGGAACCGAACACGGCCCTGATCAGCTTTCGCTCGTGACTCTTCAATCCCGAGAGGTCCTCGCCCCCCTTCCGCAGCTCCAGGACGTAATCCCTTTCCTTCATCAATCCCAGGAACTTCTCCTGTTCGGTCTCTTCGATGACCAGGTAGCCGCGGACCGCGAGATCTACCAGCATCGCCGTCACATCCCGCAGATCGACCCGGTTGTCCACCAGCGTTCCCACCTCCGACGGAGTGAGCCCCGGCGGTGGTTCGTACATGGGAGCGATGGCCCGTCGCTGAGGGTCGCGGCCGTGACGGCGCCAGATGCGGTGCATCGCGAAGAGCGCCAGGAACGGGATCAGGAGCGGCCAGTTGCTGCGAAAGAACCGGAGAATCCGGTCCCGCACGGTGGGGCGGCGTATCAGGTACTCGCCGGACAGGGCTGCCTGTGGTTCATTGCCGCCTTGTGCGGCGGCGGCCGGTCGAGTGATGAACGAGTCCCAGGCGATCGCCACCGTGAGGCCCTCGTGAATTCCAAGACCGCGCGTGGACCGGACGGATACGACATGGTCCGAGATCCCCACTTCCACGGACTCCTCGGTAGACCCGTAGCCGCCGGTGAAGCCGCGCGCGCGGACCCCGGTCACCTGGGCCGGCAGGCGAACGCTGACGCTCGCCCTCTCGATCGGCACGGGCCACTCGTCACCCGTGACGTTCCAATACAGTTCGTCCCAGGCCTGATCGTCTTCCTCGAAGAAGCGGAGACCGTTGTCTACCCGGTAGCGGATGACGACGGTGCGAACCGCGTCCGACGCTCCGGGGACCCAGACCTTGATCTTCCTGTAGTGCCGTTCACGGCTCGTTTCGTAGCGCAGCCCCTGGCCTGCCTCGTCCTCCACGCTCAGCACTTCGAGGCCCAGGGTGTAGTTCAGGTTGGCGCGCGTCCGGTATTCGATCGGGATCGTCCGGAATATCCCGTTGTACGAGCCTTCGAAACGCACCTTGAGAGTCTCGACGACTTCGACGAAACCGCTTCGGAGGACATGGACGTCGGCGTGAAAGTCCTCGACGCGCCAGGAACGGACGGTGCTGATGTCGCTGGTGGTCGTACCCGGGCCCGCCGCCGGCAGGCCGACCGGAGCAGACAGCAACGCCAGACACGCCGCGGCGAACGCCGGGCGGAGGATCCTTGTCGGCAGGCCGGACGTCACCAGTCTACCCCCCGGTCACGCCCCGCTCTCGCCAAAGCTGACCGTCGGGGCGTCACGCTGCGCCTCGTCATCCAGTTCGAAGAACTCTTCCTTCTGAAACCGGAAGGCGTTGGCCACGAGCACGGACGGAAACTGCTCCACCTTGGTGTTGTAATCCCGCACGACCGCGTTGTAGTACCGGCGGGAATTCTGCACCGCGTCCTCGATCTCCCCGAGCGTACCCTGAAGGCTGGTGAAGCTCTCGACGGCGCGAAGCTGCGGATATGCTTCGGAGAGGGCGAACAGAGACTTCAGGGCCCCACTCAGCATGTTCTCTGCCTGCGCCTTGTCCGCCGGTCCGGATGCTGACATGGCCCTGTTTCGGGCTTCGACCACGGCTTCGAGAGTGTCCTTCTCGTGGCTGGCGTAGCCCTTCACGGTCTCCACCAGGTTGGGGATCAGATCCCAGCGGCGCTTGAGCTGAACGTCAATGTCGGCCCACGCTCCCTGGGCCTGGGTGCGCATCTTCACGAGCGAGTTGTAGATGGTGATGCCGACGATGGCGACGATCGCCAGGAGAATCAGAAACCAGGTCACAACACCCTCCGGGTCCGGGGGTCGAGGAAACGATATCCACCTGGCCAGAATACTCGACTCCATCCCATCGTGACAAGCGGACGCGCGATCAGCCGGTGTCGAGCATCTGGTCGATCGTGCTCCGGGGAACCGCTCCCGTCTGGCGTGCCACCTCGGATCCGCCCCGGTACAGGATCAGTGTCGGTATCCCGCGGATTCCGAGGGCGCCCGAGACCTGCGGGCTCGCATCCGTATCGAGCTTGGCGACCAGGAGCTCACCCACGTGATCGGCTGCGAGCTCATCGAGGACCGGAGCCATGACCTTGCATGGCCCGCACCAGTCAGCGTAAAAATCCACAAGCACCGGAACGCCCGCCTCGCGGACCAGTCGCTCCAGGTCGTCACCGCCTATCTTGACGGGACGGTCCAGAAGGAACGGACGACTGCAGTCGCCGCATAAGGGCCGGTCGACGGCGCGGTCCATATCCACGCGGTTCAGCTTGAGGCAGAAGGCGCATCGAAGTGTGGCCTTTCGCCCTCCGGCAGCGGTCTCGTCCGACATGGGGTCGCCTCCTTCGATCGATTCGGCGATACGGTGTCTCGTCGGGTCGACGCACCAGCATCCACCGTTCGTATTGTGCGCCGCAGGCTCAGATGTCAACGTTTCTGTTTCCCGTTCTGATTGGAATCGCGCGTGCGCATCATACACACAGAATCCTCGACGGTGATGGGCGGCCAGGAGCGCCGCGTCCTGGCCGAGAGTCTGGGGATGCGCGAACGGGGTCACGATGTGTGGATTGCCACGACCCCGGGTGGGGCGCTCGCCGAGCGCGCGGCGGAGGCGGGACTCGAGGTGATCCACATGTCGTTTCGGCGCCCGCTCTTGCCGGCCAACGCTTGGGCTCTCGGTTCTTGGACTCGTCGACTGCAGCCGGACATCGTCAACTCGCACAGTTCGGCCGACAGTTGGACGGCGGCGGTCGCCCGACGCCTGGGTTCGCGGGTGGGTGCGCTGGTGCGAAGTCGCCACATTTCGGTGCGAGTCAAGCCGAGCCCGCGTCACCGGTTTCTCTACGGCCAGGCCGACTACGTGATCACCACCGGCGAGTCGGTGCGGCAGGAGTTGGCCGGTTCGGGGCTCGTGCCCCTGGAGCGCTCGATGTCGATTCCGACGGGTGTAGACCTCGAACGTTTCCATCCCGATTCGGCAGATCGCTCGAAGGCGCGTCGTGCTCTCGGTGTGCACGCAGAAGGGCCGGTCGTCGGTGTCGTCGCGTACCTCCGGCAGGACAAGGGCCACGCCGTTCTGCTCGAGGCATTCCCGCAGATCCTCGAATCGTACCCCGAGTGCTCCCTGGTCGTCGTGGGCGATGGTCCGGAGCGCCTCAATCTCGAGTCTCTCGCCAAGCGCCTCGGAATCGAGAGATCGGTCCGGTTCGTGGGTCTCCGGGAGGACATACCGATCCTGCTTCCCGGGTTTGACATCTTCTGCCAGCCGTCCCTGCGCAACGAGGGGGTGCCGCAGTCGGTACTGCAGGCCGGCGCCGCGGGCCTGCCCGTGGTCAGCACCGAGGTGGGCGGGATTCCGGAGGCCGTCGTGCACGGGGAGACTGGCTTCCTTGTCGCTCCCGGCGATGCCGGGGCGCTTGCCGACAGGCTCTCCGCCCTGCTGGCGGGACGTGAACTTCGAAGGGAAATGGGTGAGGCCGCCCGCCGTCACGTGTCGGGAGCGTTTTCCGTTCAGCGGATGCTCGATCGGACGGAGCAGGCCTACGCGGCTGCCCTGCGCATTGCCGCGTCGCGCGGCGCGGCTGGCGGACGAACACCGTGACGAGGCATCTACCGGAAAGCCGTTCCATCGGCGAGAGCCCGGTCACACTGGCGCACCGTCGGATCCATGCTCCCGGGACGTTTCCGAACCGTTGGGTCCTGTTTTTACACGGCTTCCTCGGTGCGGGCCGGAACTGGGCCTCGATAGGCCGCGGGGTCGTGGAGGAGCGACCCGACTGGGGGGTCGTACTGGTGGACCTCAGACTCCACGGCGACAGCCAGGGACTGGCCCCGCCTCACACCGTGGCCTCCAGCTCGGGCGATGTGAATGCCCTGATCCTGCGACTCGAGGCCACGGAGACGGTCATCGTCGGTCATTCCTTCGGGGGCAAGGTCGCCCTTGCGGCAGCCCGCGCGGGCGACCCGACTTTGCGACAGGTGTGGGTGATGGACAGCACACCTTCCGCGGGGCGAACCGAGGCCGGCGCGGACCGCCTCCTGGCGCTGCTGACAAGACTGCCCGAGCGGTTCGACGACCGCCGTGAGGTCGTCAGCGCGGTGCAGGGGGAGGGCTTCAACCTGCACATCGCCGAATGGACGGCCACCAATCTGGTACGCGGTCCTGACGGGTACCGCTGGAAGTTCGACCTGGCCGCGCTCGACCTTCTGCTCGAGGACTTTTACCGGGAAGACCTGTGGTCGGTCATCGAACCATCGGTACCCGGTCGCGAAGTGATCTTCGTCCGTGCGACGCGGGGCTCGATCATGGACGACGCCGCCGCCGCCCGGGTCGCCCGCATGGAAGCCGACGGTGAGTGCGTCCGGCTGGTCAGCCTCGATGGCGGGCACTGGATCAACATGGAGAACCCGGAAGCGGTTCTCGAGCTGCTGACTCGACACCTGCCGCGCTGACCGGGACGCGACTACAGGACCTCCCTCCAGGTGCCGTCGATCGCCCGGACGGGATCGGACCGAATTCGAACTCCCAGCAAGCTGGTCTCGCGGGTCGCCATCCCGGGATCATTCGCAGATCCGCTTCCCACGGTTGCGTGCGAACGGATCCAGTAGAGCGCCGTCACTGAGTCCACGCGGAGGAGGCGTGTGGCTCTAACCGTGACGGCCTCGCCCGATATGGTGTACTCCCCTACGGAAGGTTGAACGGTAGAGGCCAGCCACGTGGCCAGCCCTGAGTCCGCCAGGTAGAACGCCTGGCTCGACGCCGCGTGGCTGATGCCGATACGGAGCTCTGCCCGCGCCGCCAGGAAGATCCCGGTTGCGCCGAGGTAGAGGGCCGTGAGCAGGACGAGGACGACCATCAGAGCGAAGCCCTCCCGGCCGGTGGGCGGCTTCACTCGACGGCGGATCATCCGCAGAACCCGGTTCGACGGCATGGTGGACCTCCGTGCCTTGCGGGCCCGAACGCTCGCACAGGTTGGGCCCGGCACTCATCTGAAGCTCAACCACCCGGGCACGCACCTTTTGCGTATCGTCTTGGCTTTTTGCCACCTCGAAGACCCCGACGAGACTTCCACTGGATCCGCGCGATGCCTCGTGGCAACTCCATAACCTGTTGATAGAAATGTGTTTATGGGCGAGTGCCGCCATTGGGGCTACCCATGGCAGCCGGCTTGCCCATAGAACGCCGGGGAGAACTCATGAAAGGAGCGGAAGCCATGCAGTACAGTGAGTCGACAGAGGCTCTGCTCCACGCGATCAAGAACGACGTTCGCAGCCGCGTGGATGATATCGTGGATTATGCAGAGCATGCCGCGATGACGCTGACCTCGGAGAACGAGGTGGACGCGGTGCTTGAGCGGGCACTTCTCGAAGTCGAAAAGACGCTGGCCGAGGCTGCCCGAGCCATGGCACGGGAAATCCACCGAGAGCGGATGTACTAGGGTTCTCGTTGCTCAAGGCACTCTCTCATGTTATCGATATTCCTGGGGGGATCGGTCTCCGTCCCGGCCGGGAATCGATTCGCGAAGGGCGCAAAGTGTCGCATCGGGCCGCGTCGCCGGAGGGAACGCGCGCCCGTTGTATGTGTTGCAGGAACAGGTAATTACAGGAATCGACGCCGGATTCGATACGGTGGCCGCGTTCTTGCCGAATCCGACTGTCCGTGGAGTTCCGCGGTGGAGCGGCTGGCTGAGGACACCGATCGATGGTCCGATTCCTGGGGCGCTGACTCGCGGAAGGCGGAGACGCAATGGACGAGAAGGGGAAGATGAGCGCACGAAACCGTGAGGCGAGAGCCGCTGCCGTCGAGCCGGACACGGCTCCGTTGACCGATGGAGACAATTCCGCGGAAGACGAGGCCCCAACCACGCATCCTACCTGGCTCGACCGGGTGAGAGATGCCGCTGCGCCCGAACCCGACGAGCCATTGTGGGTGCCGGAGCCGGTAGGTCCTTCCGACTCCGTGTGGGACGCTACCGATACCGTGGAGCCGGCCCCGCTACCCGCCCCCGAGACGGAAGCCGCGGCACCGGAGCCCGTCGTTACGGATCCTGGCGCTCCGGATCCTGGCGCGATTCCGGAGACGGCAACGGCGGCCCTCGAGGAAAACGTGGGCCTCAGCGTTCGCCGCCTGCGGAAGG
>Ga0316201_10001580_pt1 | contig 15492 bp, 10 predicted proteins | sample CS6wburrow_MG_FD_204516 | JGI IMG/M metagenome (GOLD analysis project Ga0316201, IMG submission 204516) | Coastal sediment microbial communities from Delaware Bay, Delaware, United States - CS-6 worm burrow | ecosystem: Environmental > Aquatic > Marine > Coastal > Sediment | place: USA... | reverse complement strand
GTCCACTTCTACGTCAATGGTATCATTTTTACAAAATACCTGTGGTCCTCGTAGATTTGAGATACTTAGGGCTGAATTACATTCAGAAAATCTTGTTATCTGACCTCCAGCACCAGCTGCCCATAACAATCTTTCTCCCGGATTAGGAGCAGATATCCCATTGAAACTATTAGATGAAAAATAATCGTAATCCCAGGTTTGTCCTCCATCTTCCGTTTTAATAATCCTTCCGGTCCCTGATGTGCCACCGACAAGATATCCTGTCATATCATTAATATATACCATATCGCCCCAGAACGTTGAAATGTTGAGCATCTGTTGACTCCAATTCTGGCCTTGATCTTCTGAAATCAGTAGAAAATCAGCAAATCGAGGAATGGCAATTACAGTTCCGTCCGTTTTTACATATAATTTTTCGAGATCCTCTTCCTGGCTAAGTACTTCATTCCAGGATTGGCCGGCATCAGTTGTGTTGTAAATAAATCCGTCTGTGGACACAGCATATCCTAAATTGGCATTTGCAAATTTTATATCCTCGATAAACCTGTCACTGCTTACTTCAATTAAAGTATTCGTCCCATTGACATCTGTCTTCCAGATTCTTCCACTTGATCCTCCAAGATAGATGGTACTATTGTCAATATAATGGACACTCTCGACCCAGTTATCACCGATATTGGCAATCATATTCCAGGTATCCCCCTGATCAGCGGAATAAAAGGCTCCTCTCCTGCCTCCTACAACTATATCCTGACCACCAAAATTATCCATGTCATTCATAATGATATCTCCTATGTATTTTTCTTCCCATATGGCGCCTCCATCCTGAGTTACAAGTAATACGTCTCTTTCTAATTGCGTTCCTGCAGCGAAGCCTAGATCGTCACTTACAAAGCTGATGGTATTTAAGTTGGCCTTGCTTCCTGGTATCTGTTCATTCCATGTCATTCCCTCATCAGAAGTGTAAGCAATTCCTACATTTCTGCCTGTCATCCATATGTTGTTTTTATCCAATACAAATACCCCCTCCATATCTCCACCGAATCCAGCAGAGTTTCTTTCACTCCAGGACTGGCCACCGTCGTTGGTGAATTGATACACGAGCCCCCATGTAATCCAGATGGTGTTTTCATCATATACATAAAGATCAGTACCACCTTCTGGACTTCCTTCCATCAGATTCCATGATTGTCCTCCATCAGCTGTCTTGAATATGCCACAATTGGTCGTACAGTAGCCAATCATTTCATTGAAGAATTCAATCTTGCCTATGAAATCACAGAAAGGCTCTTCTAAATTCCATGTCTGACCACCATCTGTTGTTGAAATCATCCTATGACCTGTTTCTTCCTGCTGGGTAGCCACAAATCCATTCATTTCATCAATAAAATGGATTGCTCTAAAGAAGTTACCCGGAGCCTCCAGATTTTCCCAGGTTTCTCCTCCATCCATTGTCTTAAATACTCCTTGTTGAGAATTGGCAATAAACATGGTAGTACTGTTGATACTACTCATTCCTTCAATATTGGTTAAGGATAAATCCATCCTCTCCCAGGTCTTCCCTGAATCCATAGATCTGATCAGTTTTTGCCCGGCGGCAAATATTACCTCCTTATTGGTCCCTTTTACTATTTCAATATCTCTGTATGATATTCCCACAGGATCTTCAGCAACACTCCATATGGCACCGTTATTCTCTGTGTATAAAAGAATGCTATTATCACCTACTGCAACACCACGGCCATCGCCAGCCATTTGAATATCCCTTACAGTCCCTAAAACACTGAATGGGTTTTGTAAAATCCAATCCTGTGATTTTACATATTGATTGAGTATCAATAGGATGGCTGTCAGCAATATAAGTCGGACCATTTTCATACTATTTCGTTTTAAGTTGATGAAAGTGAATCAATTTGTCTCAAAAATATATACATTCCCAAAGGCAAAATTCACCCAAAAGGATGAGATTTAAATTATAATGATGAACCATTGGGAACAACTATATCGATCATTACCGCTCTATATCAGGAAGTCCATTCCTCAGTATATTGGCAGATCATCGGAAGATGTTAAGAATGACAAGTATGAAAGATATTACGAAGTGGTGAGAAAAGAAGGTTTTCTTCACTTGTGCAATCACCCTTTTTATAAAGACATGCACTTCGACATCAAGAAATGGCTGACTTCTCATATTGGAACTCCTGTTGAAACAGCCATCGACTTAGGGTGTGGGGTTGGGCACTGGTCAGGGCTGATGGCAGAAATACTTGGTAACTCCAGAATTATAGGTGTAGACCTGAGTTACCAGATGCTCAAAGTTGCCCATGACCACTGGGTTAAAGGTAAAAGCCAGGAATTCGATATTAGAGATGCAGGATTTGAGTTGGTGCCAACCACAGCATATCAACTTGGAAATATTCAATTCATCCAGGCAGATATGCTTCATCTTCCATTGCGGGATGCAGTAGCTGATCTGGCCATTTCGATTTTAACCGTTGATAGGGTTCAGGATATACCATCATTTATCCATGAGACACATCGCATTCTGAAGCATGGAGGAAGTTTATTATTGGTGAGCCCCTTCAATTTTCAAAGTAGAGATCAATGGGATGCTTTCCACCCTGTTTCCAATTTTCTCAACTTATTTAATGAAGATGAATGGATGCTGTACGATCATCATGATAATCTTAATTATTTCGTGCCACTGGACAGAAGAAATAATCGGGTACAATACCGTTGCAGTGGCATTGTCATGCAAAAAAGATGATATCAACTGCTCTTGTGATGAACACTCCTGTTCTTTGTCCTATTTAGGTAGTACACAATGTTAATGATATGTATCGATATGTTCCTTTTGAAGAAATAGATAAGAATAAATGGAATGGAGCAGTTCACTATGCTCATAATGGAAATGTGTACGGATACTATTGGTATCTGAAGGCAGTCTTCAGAGAATGGGATGCTGTCATTGAAGATGATTATCAATCGGTGATGCCGATCATCTCTTCCCCGCTTCATGATGTGATTTATGATCTCATCCCTCAATTGGGTCCGTACAGTGTGAACGTATTGCACTCGACAAGGATCAAGGAAATGATAAAGGTTGCAAGAGAGCATTCTTACAATGCAATATATCCACTCAATAACAGCATACACTTGAGGTCTTTGAAAGGATTAAGGACCATCGAGGTTCCTTATGCCACCTTTCTTCTCAATAAGGAATATGATACATTATCAGGGCAGTATGATTCTGAGATTTTTGAATCAATTCATCATGAATCAAAAGATCACCTTTCATTTGTCTCAGGGACGAAACCGGAATTGCTGGTTGAGCTATCAGGTTATCCTGCAGTTAAGAAAAATGCTCTCATGAGGATCATGTACAATGCCATGCAGAGAGGTATAGGATTTTCAAATGGAATAAAAAGCAAGTCAAGTGATGATTTCATCGCTGCAAGTTTTTTTATTGCCAGCCATAATACCCTTTATGAGGTTTTTTCAATGCCCCATGCTGATCTGAAAGCCAGAAGATTGCTACTGGATTTAGTGATCCGAAATGGTGCTGGCAAGCCTATGAATATCCAGCTTTATGAAGGAATCGATGGGCTTGAAGCAATGGGATTTATAAAATCTAACTCTTTGCAGTTGTATTCCGGTAATACTTTGACCAAAATTAAAAAGGCCATCAAATTACCTTATTAATCTTAAGGCGACTTTCTTAGTTTTGAGGTCAGATCAATTCTTATTGATCTGTTGTTGTACATTGTAGACACTATTGAATAATTGAAGATGAAACAATATATAGCTATCGACGGCATGCACTGTAACGGGTGCGTATCCAGGGTCAAGAAATCCCTTGAGGAGATGCAGGGTATAGAAGATGTAGAAGTCATACTTCATCCCGGGCAGGCGATTTTGGAATCTGAAGTAGCATTTACAGAATTGCAAATAGAAGATCAATTAAAAGCTGTAGGTGAATACCAGGTAAACATCCTTAATGGTCCAAGGGAGGAAATGACCACTATGATTGAGCTAGATGTTGTGAAGGACCATTCCCCAGGAGTTTATTACTGCCCTATGTTGTGCGAGGGAGAGAAAACCTATGATCATTTCAGGGACTGTCCTGTATGTGGAATGGACCTTGTAAAAGATGAATTGGCCAGTAGCATGCAACAGGGTCAGGAGGAGGATGGAGCCTACAAGTCATTGCTTAAGAAGTTCTACATTTCGCTTCTGTTTACGGTGCCCATATTTATCATCTCCATGGGAGAGATGGTTGGTCTTCCTATTGATTCAATTGCCGATCCCAAAACAATGGGTTGGATTCAACTTATACTTGCTTTACCGGTGGTTTTTTACGCTTGTTGGAATTTTTTCCTTCGAGGATATAGATCATTGATCAACAGGTCTCCTAATATGTGGACCTTAATTCTTCTAGGTGCGGGATCAGCATTTTTATATAGTATATTTGCACTTTTATTTCCCCAGGTATTGCCTGATTCCTTCAAAGATCCCGGGGGAAATGTCCATCTATATTTTGAAGCTACTGTAGTCATATTAACGCTGGTTCTACTGGGGCAGGTTATAGAAGCCAGAGCTCATAGCCGCACTGGAAGTGCCATTAGAGCATTACTGCAATTGGTGCCGCCTCAATCACTTGTTGTCAGAGATGGAAAAGAACATACCATTGATCTCGAGGAGATTAGGGTAGGAGATGTAATTATAATCAAACCTGGCGACAAAGTTCCTGTGGATGGATACATCACAGAAGGTGCAGGAGTTGTTGATGAGTCAATGATATCAGGAGAACCCATGCCCATTGAAAAAGCGATTCACGATCAAGTGATAGGAGGTACAATAAATAATAATGGAAGTTTCAGAATGAGGGCAGAGAAAGTGGGATCTGAAACCATGTTAGCTCAGATCATTCAGATGGTTTCCAATGCTTCCAGGTCCAGAGCACCGATTCAGAGACTGGCGGATAAAATCTCTTTTTATTTTGTTCCGGTAGTTGTTACTATAGCCACTTTAGCCTTTATAATATGGGGTTTATGGGGCCCTGATCCTTCCTGGGTTTATGCACTTACTGCTGCCATTAGTGTATTAATCATCGCCTGTCCTTGTGCTTTAGGCCTGGCTACACCCATGTCTATAATGGTAGGGACAGGAAGAGGGGCAAAAGATGGAATCCTCTTCAAGGAAGCGAGCGTCCTGGAGCAATTGGCTGAAATTGATACACTGGTAATAGATAAGACCGGAACCTTAACAGAAGGGAAACCTGAATTTAAATCTATAGTAACAGATGAGTGGGAAGATAATGACCTCTTGAGAATATCTGCCTCTCTTGAAAATCTAAGTGAACACCCCATCTCCAAAGCAATTGTAGGGGAAGCTCAACGAAGAAAGTTACAACTTGAAAATTGTGAAGAGTTCAAAATCACTGTCGGTAAAGGATTAACCGGTAAAGTAAAAGATCTTGAGATCACCATTGGCAATCTTACTCTAATGGAGGATCATCAGTTAATCGTTCAGCAGACATTAATTGAAGAAGCCAATAAGAGACAGTCAGAAGGGGAGATTGTTGTTTTCATAGGTGTGGGTGGTAAAGTAGAAGGAATTATTTCTATTTCTGATCCGATTAAAACATTTGCATATGATGCAATAAAATCAATAAAGAAAAGGGGAGTTGAAATTATCATGATGACCGGTGATGTTGAAGCGACTGCCAGATCAGTTGCTAGTGCAATACAAATAGATAAAATTAAAGCAAGGATGTTGCCTCTTGATAAATACAATGCTGTTAAGGAACTTCAGGCCCAGGGTAAAAAGGTTGCTATGGCAGGAGATGGCATCAACGATGCACCTGCTCTGGCGATGGCTGATATTGGTATAGCCATGGGCACCGGAACAGATATCGCAATTGAAAGTGCAGATATGACCATCGTTAAAGGGGACATCGGGGGAATTTTCAAAGCCATAAAACTCAGCGATGCTGTTATGAAAAATATTAAGCAAAACCTGTTTTTTGCATTTGTGTATAATATGATTGGTGTACCCATTGCGGCGGGTATCCTTTTTCCATTTATTGGTATGCTATTAAGCCCCATGCTGGCTGCACTTGCGATGAGTTTAAGTTCTGTCTCAGTTATCACCAATAGCTTGAGATTACAGAAGATTAGCCTGTAATACTGAAGTAGTGTTAACAGGATTTTAATGCATCCTGCATACTAATGAAAGGCCTGGATCGGTTAATATCGTCAAATTCATTACCCTTCAATGCTGCTTTATGATATTGACACTATTAATTTCCGCCCTTTTCAATCTTTCTGCTTCAACTTACATCACTGACTACAGTAAAGCCCTTGAAATTGCTAAGAAAGAAGATAAACATATCCTGATGATCTTTGCTGGCTCTGACTGGTGTCGCCCATGCAAAAGATTGAAGGCTTCCATATTAGAATCATCAGAATTTCAAAGCTTTGCTAAAAAAGAGCTTGTCCTATTGTACCTGGATTTTCCTGCTAAAAAGAAGAACAAGCTTTCAGATGATTTAATGAAGCAGAATGAAAATCTCGCGGATAAGTATAATCGTTCAGGACTTTTTCCTCATTTGGTTCTTTTAGATAAAAATGAAGAAGTCATAAAAACAATTGATTTTACCGATCAATCTGTAGAATCATTCATCTCAGAATGTCAATAGTCTATATGTTTAGATACTTATTTCTCCTCACTTATTTAATAAGTTTTTCACAAATTCAGGGACAACAACTGGTTCAACAATCGGAGGAACTGAAGTTGATGGGAACAAGATTTGTTATAACCGCAACAGCGATTGATGAATCTACTGCCTGGAAGGCAATCCAAACTGCTATAGATGAAATTTCAAGAATTGAAAAATTGATTTCATCCTGGGATCCCAATTCTCAAACATCTGCCATCAACCGAGCTGCTGGGCAGCAACCGGTTAAAGTAAGCAGTGAGTTATATGACCTGATTGCCAGAAGCAAAAAGATTTCAGAATTGACTTCCGGAGCATTTGACATTTCATTTGCCTCGATGAACCATTTATATACATTTGATAGAAAAGAACGACCACTTCCAGACGATAAGTTGATTGAACGAGCCCAGTCCCGTGTAGACTGGAATAAGATCATCCTTAATCCAGAGCTTCAATCTGTATACCTGGAAGATGAAGGGATGAAGATAGGATTTGGTGCAATAGGTAAAGGATATGCGGCTAATATGGCACAGAAGGCCATGCAAAAGATCGAAGGGGTGAAAGGAGGTATTATCAATGCTAGTGGAGACCTGAGTGTCTGGGGAATGATCAACCAAGATCAGACCGCATGGACCATTAAAATTGCTGACCCTAAAGACATCAACAAAGCAATGGCAACCCTGGATGTGGAAAATACTTCTGTGGTTACATCAGGAGATTATGAGCAATATTTTACTTCAGGGGGTAAAAGGTTCAGCCACATCATTGATCCCCAATCTGGTATACCAACTACAGGCATAAAAAGTGTAACCATAGTATGTGACGATGCAGAAATTGGAGATGCACTCGCTACTGCTACATTCGTCCTTGGGGTAGAGAATGGTTTGTATTTAATTAATAAGCTTAAAGGGGTCGAAGTAATTATTGTAACCGATGAGGACCAACTTATAACCAGTGAAAATATCCACCTTAATTATCTTAAATAGTAAGCGTCATGAAAAAAATCCTGTTAATGGGAGCTATCATTTTATGTTTTTCTTCCTGCATGTCTGTAAAGTCTTATCAGAAGATGTATCTAAATGATAAAGCCATGCTTCTTGCAGAACAGAAGTTGGTCGTTTTTGAAACTAATTTTGAAGCTTATCGCGAAGGTGCAGCAGGTGCCAATGGTGGTAAGGTAGGTGGTGGATGTGGTTGTAATTAAATTATGATATCCCTATGAAAAAAATCATAATCACCTCGATATTTACAACCTTCTTCCTCTATGGATATGGCCAGTCTGGTTACCGTATGAAAGAAAATGAGAAGTACATTGATGTCAATTTTCTCACCAGTTACTATAACCAGGATGGCAATAATTCAGCCGTTGAAGGAGGATTAGGGACAGAACAATTGACAGATGTCGCCAATATTCTGATTGTCAATATTCCTCTTGATAGTGCAAGGAGTATTTCAGCCACTGTAGGTGCTGATTTTTATACTTCTGCTTCGACGGATATGATTGATGACAGGATGTCGTCAGCTTCAAGTAAAGACTTGAGAGCTTATGTATCCTTAGGATATCAGATTAAGAAATTGGATTCAGGATGGACCTATGGAGGGAGGCTGGGATTCTCATCAGAATATGACTATACTTCCTTTAATGGAGGACTAAACCTGACTAAGGAGTGGAATGAGGGGAATTCAGAATTTTCATTAAGTGGCCAGGCCTTTATTGACCAATGGAAATTGTATCTCCCTCAAGAATTGCGTGGTAGGGTAAACGTTCCCACTACTGATAGAAGATCTTACAATGTATCAGCAATCTATTCTCAGGTTCTCAATAAGAGGATGCAATTTTCTCTTAGTGCTGAAGCAATATATATGGAAGGACTGCTGTCAACTCCATTCCATAGGGTTTTCTTTGCTGATAGTGACCAGCATGATATTGAACGGCTGCCCGCTTCAAGGTTGAAGTTACCGTTTAGCGTAAGATTCAATTACTTTCCAGTTGATCAATTCATATTGAGGACTTATTACAGATATTATACAGATGATTTTGGAATAGATGCGCATACATTGAGCATTGAGCTTCCATTTAAAGTTAGTGATGAATTCAGTATTGCTCCGTTTTTCCGGTATCACTCACAATCTGAAGCTGATTACTTTGCTCCTTTTAGCACTCACTTATCTTCAGAAGCGTTTTACACCTCTGATTATGATCTTTCAGCATTAAGCAGTCAGAAGTATGGATTGGCTTTCTCTTATTCTCCTGATTTTGGATTGGCTAGAGGTAGTCTTGTCGGAAGACCATTTATGTTTAAGTCTATAGAATTTAGGACGGCTTATTATACCAGGGATACAGGACTTGATGCTATTTTGTTTAGTGCCAACTTCAATTTTAATTTTTAGCATTTCGGCAAGTGATGTTAATCACTAATAATTTATGGAATACCTTATTATCTTTGATAGATCATGGAAAAGGTAATTCATATATTGAGGGTATCTTCAATTTATACGGCGACAGTCATTCTGATGTTGCACACCTTTGTTCCACACTCTCATGAAAAGGCTTCTAAAGATCCTGAAATTTCCTGTGAAAAGAATGACAGATGTATTATCGAATTTCTCGGAGTCATCCTGGAACATGATTTTGGAGTAGATCATCTGGAGCGTTTTCAGATTCAAGACAATCTTCATGTAGATTTTGATTTTTATCTGGATAATGATGAAGTAGCTGTTCTAGATTTATGTTCTGAATTTAAGAATTGGAATTATTCTGAACAGGATTTTCAAAATCAATCAGTAGACATCGGCCAGGAGCGAGGCCCGCCTTTCTATTCATAAGTATGTATTCTCAATCGGCTCTGTTGAATCTGGAGTCCTTATTACTTATTGTATAGAATTTCCAACACATGTTTGATAAAATCATTCATTTTTCGATTTATAATCGGATCATTATTGTAGCCATGGTCATCGGCCTCATCATCTGGGGTCTTCAATCAGCTCAAAACCTTCCAATAGATGCTGTACCTGATATTACAGATAATCAAGTGCAGATTATTACTTCATCTCCCGACCTTTCAGCACAGGAGGTGGAAAGATTGATCACCTTTCCCCTGGAATTAGAAATGGGGAATATCCCTGAAGTTGAAGAGATCAGATCCATTTCAAGATTTGGATTATCAGTTATAACAATTGTCTTCCAGGAGAACACAGATATTTATTGGGCAAGGGAACAGATCAACCAGAAGATTATGGTCTCGAGAGGATCCATACCTGAAGAATATGGTACACCTGAAATGGGACCTATAACCACGGGACTGGGTGAGATCTATCAATATACTGTCTATCCCGCTGATGGGTATGAAGATCAATATAATGCTACAGACCTCAGAAGTATTCAGGATTGGATCATAAAGAGACAGATCATTGGTATTCCAGGAGTTGTTGAAGTCAATAGTTCCGGTGGTTTTCTGAAACAATACGAGATATCAGTTGACCCGGAAAAATTGGCAGCCTTCAATTTGTCGCTAACAGATATTTTTACAGCAGTAGAAAGCAACAATGCCAATTCGGGAGGATCCTATATAGAAAAGCAAGATCAGACCTTCTTCATCCGAGGAGAAGGAATGGTTGAGTCGACCAAAGACTTAGAAAATATCCTGGTGCAATTTAATGGTCACATACCTTTGATGCTTAAGGATGTGGCTGTGGTAAAGATTGGCCATGCACCGAGATTTGGGGCGGTAACCAAAAACGGCAAAGGAGAAGTTGTAGCCGGACAAGTGATGATGTTGAAAGGTGCTAATTCCAACCAGGTCACACAACTGGTAAAGGAAAGAATGGAAGAAATTAAGGCATCCCTTCCTGAAGGCGTTGTCATTGAACCCTACCTGGATCGTTCTAAATTGGTCGCCAACACCACCAGGACAGTAATTACTAACCTTTCTGAAGGAGCGTTAATCGTCATTTTTATTCTAGTGCTTTTACTTGGGAACCTTAGGGCTGGTCTCATAGTAGCATCGGTTATTCCACTTAGTATGTTATTCGCCATCGGTATGATGCGGGTATTTGGAGTATCAGCCAATCTGATGAGCCTGGGAGCCATTGATTTTGGATTGATCGTAGATGGTGCAGTTATAGTAGTAGAGTCCATCCTTTTAAACATCGGAATGAAGAACCGAGAGGAGAAGCTTTCAGTTGCCGACCAGAAAGGGATAATTCATCGAGCTGCATCCAGGATAAGAACTTCTGCTGCATTTGGAGAAATCATCATTCTGGTTGTTTACCTGCCCATATTATTCCTTAGAGGGATAGAAGGAAAGATGTTCATCCCGATGGCACAGACCGTGTCATTTGCTATACTTGGAGCATTGATTCTCTCCACGACTTATGTTCCTATGATGGCGGCTACCTTCCTAAGAGGTGCTATAGAAAAAGAAGAAACCATTTCTTCAAAGATAATCGCCTGGTTGTACATCTTTTATGCTCCAGCCAGAGATTTGGCACTTAAATTTAAAAAGATTGCCATTGTACTTACTCTGGCAATCTTCGGATGGAGTTTATGGATCATGAATAATATGGGATCAGAGTTCATTCCGACCCTTGATGAGGGTGATTTTGCATTACATCAGATCCTACCTGCCGGAAGTTCTTTAAAGAAAGGAGTTGAGGTTTCAGCCCCTCTTCAGGATATCTTAAAAAGCAAATTTCCAGAAGTAGAACAAGTAGTAACCAAGATTGGAACAGCAGAAATTCCAACTGACATCATGCCGCTTGAAGCGGGTGATATCTATGTGATAATGAAACCCAGGAGTGAGTGGACCTCTGCATCAACCAGGGAAGAGATGTTTGAGTTGATGGAAGAAGAATTGGAGAAGTTTCCAGGAGTAATCTATGAGTTTACACAACCGATACAAATGCGATTCAATGAATTGATGACTGGTATAAGACAGGACATTGCCATTAAGGTCTATGGAGAAGATTTGGGTGTATTGGTGCAGGTTGCAGAAGAAGCTGAATCCATTCTCAATACCATTGAGGGGGTAGGAGACATCCAGGTGGAACGAACGGTCGGATTGCAGCAGATGGTGGTGAAATATGATCGGTTTGCCATTTCCAGGTATGGTCTACATATCGATGAAGTTAACAACCTTATTAAAACCGCATTTGCAGGAAAAAAAGCAGGGTTATTCTATGAAGGTGAACAACGGTATGACATTGTGGTGCGTCTTGCCGAGCATCATAGACAAGGTATTGAAAGCCTTGAAGATCTTAAAATTCAAAATCCTGATGGTTTATTGGTGCCACTATCTGAACTGGCTTATATCGGATATGAAGAAGGGCCATCCCAGATCAGTCGGGATAATACCAAGAGGAGGATTACCATTGGGGTGAATACTCGTAACAAGGATATAGCCACGGTTATTGATGAGATTAAAAATAGATTTGAACAGGATTTAAGCCTCCCTACTGGATATTATGTGAGATATGGAGGACAATTTGAAAATCTTGAAAGAGCTCGTGGGCGCCTGGCCCTGGTTGTCCCTATAGCACTGGCGGTTATTTTCATTCTCCTGTTTTTTACTTTTAGATCCATCAAGTATGCACTGCTCATCTACACTGCCATACCATTATCTGCTATAGGTGGCATCTGGGCATTGTACCTTAGAGGAATGCCCTTCAGTATAAGTGCCGCAATAGGTTTTATTGCCTTATTTGGAGTAGCGGTGCTCAATGGAATCGTCCTCATTGCCTATTTCAACCAATTAAAAAAGGAAGGTATGACTGATGTGAAAGAAATAATTATCAGAGGAACAAAGGTGAGGCTAAGACCCGTGATAATGACGGCATCTGTAGCTTCTCTGGGATTTCTTCCTATGGCCCTTAGCACAACAGCGGGTGCCGAAGTGCAGAGGCCGCTCGCTACAGTTGTCATAGGGGGCTTAATTACTGCGACCATTCTGACAATGGTTGTGGTCCCGATACTTTATTCATGGTTTGAAAAAATAGGATACGCAAGGAATGGAAAATGGTTGCCAATGATTTTATTGCTTGTTATTCCCGGTCTGGGTATGAGTCAGACGGAATACAACCTCGATCAGGTGCTGTTAAAGATTGAAGAAAGTGAGCATCCTTTATTGAGAGCCAATCAACTGAATCAGGATGCATTCCTGAGTATGGCTGAGAATCCATTGGCACCTAATCCATGGTCGTTTTCAATTTCAGGAGAAGAGTTTAACCTTGATGGGGTGTCAGGCATTCAATCCCTGAATGTACAGAAGAATTTCAGGCTACCCAGTGTAAAAAATGCTTATACGGACTATTATAATGCATTATCAGGTGAGGTACAGGTACAAGAGCGGATTCAATTGATGGACCTTAAGCGGTCATTAATGAATTCATATCTATCCGTGGCTTACGCCAAATCCATGATCAATATCGAAAATGAAAGGCTTTCAGCATATCAAAAATTTAAAGATATTGCTGAAAGGCTGGTGGAATTGGGCCAGACAGGTAATTTGTCTTTAAGACAGACAGAGCACCAGATTGACCTCATCGAACTTAATATTGAACAATGGTCCCAGGTTTCTTCTCAGCATTTTCAATTTATGAATCTGATCCTGGATGAGGAAGGATGGACATCAACTGATCTTGAATCAACCCTTTTGACACAAATTGATATAGATGTAGGGACCAATCCTTACATAACCGGTTTAAGTAAAAAGAAAGAGATTCATTTGGCGAAAGCCGAGACCTTAAAGGCACAAAATCTCCCGCAGTTACTTGGAGGGTTAAGATTACAAAGTATATCTGGTGACCTGCTTTACTTCGGATATCAATTAGGGATCAACGTTCCTTTATCTCAGGGATATAATAAATCAGTAGAGCAGAGTACCAGGCTCCAGGTTGAATCACTCGAATTGCAAGAGAGTTGGTTAAAAGGCAAGTTGGGTATAAATGAAGACATTGTGTTGACAAGGAAAGAATGGCTCAGTAACACACTTGGAACATATGATACTGAAATCGCTTCAATGGAAACATTGATTGCTGACTTAGAAAAAGCTTATCAATATGGTGAAGTCAGCTACTCAGATGTTGTACTCGGATATGAACAACTGTATTCAGCCAAGGTGAAAAGAATAGAATCGATAAGGGACTACTTATTATTATTAAACGACGCTGCTCATAGCATAAAATAAATATCATGATTAAAAGAACACTCATCTTGACAATGCTGATAGGGCTATTGTACTCATGCAATACACAAAGCCATACCAATGAAGAACCAATGGAAGACGACCATCACGAGGAGGAAATAGCTCTCACAGCAACTCAGGCACAAAATATTGGAATTAAGTTTGGCAACATTCAGAAAAAAAACCTGAAATCAGCATTGAAACTGATCGGTCGTGTCGAATTGCCATCCACAGGAAAAATTGTAGTAAGTAGTAAGATGGAAGGCCAGATCACTAAAGTTCATCTGCTGGAGGGACAGAAGATCAGAAAAGGGATGAAAATATTTACAGTTGAAAATCTTGACCTGTTGGATTGGAATGAAGAATGGCTGTCTCTTAATTCAAGACTCAATTTCCTGGAGAAGGAGGTGCTCAGACAGAAAGAACTGGCTGATGAATCTATATCACCACTGAAGAATTATGAGTCGCTGGTAGTCGAGAGAGATCAGGCCAAGTTTACCATGCAAGCCATAAAGCAAAGAATGAAGGCAGTCGGAAAGGTTCCTACAGGTGATGGTACATTTAATCCTTATTATATCATAAGTACAGACAATTCAGGAATCCTGCAGAAAATGCTAGCATACAAGGGTAGCTTTATAAATAGAGGAGATGAATTAGCACAGATAATCGATAATAGTCACCTACACCTGCATCTTTCAGCATATAGCAGTGATGTAAATAAACTGGAAGTCGGCCAGGAAATCCTGTTCAATGTTCAATCGGAGCCGGAACAATTGCTCGGTGCACATATAAAATGGATTGATGCATTTATCAATGAGGAAAATAACAGTTATCAGGTACATGCAGAAATTGACGAAGCAGCCGCAAATGTGGCGGTAGGGGAATTTGTAGAAGCTAGAATCATCAATCAAGAGAAGATGGTATGGACCTTGCCACAGGCTGCCGTTGCTCAGGATAAAGGGCTGACTTACATATTTGTGAAAGAAGAGGAACATCAGGAAGAAGGCCACGAACTCGAAATTCATTTTCAAAAATTACAAATCAGGACTGGCGAATCAGATCTTGGTTTTATTGAAATCATGCCGATTGATCCCATTGAAGAATCTATGGAGGTCGTAATTGAAGGAGCTTTCTTCTTAATGGCTCAGTCCAAGAAAGATGAAGGCGGTGGTGGGCATAGTCATTGATTTTAATATTGTCATTGCTATGTAAAAATTTAATTCTCGCCTTTGATTTTCAATAGATTAACAATAAATGGACGTTAATTAGACATTGTATATCAGTCAGATAAGGTATACTGGTATTACATTTGTACTGAGTACTTGAGTATCTATTATGGGAGTGAAATTCTTGATACCGTTGTTATTTATGTTTCATGGCGACCTCCATGAAAGGATACAATTAGTGTCTTCACAGATCGATGAAAATAGTGAAGACCCTGAGCTTTATGTAAAGAGGGGAGATCTATACTTTCAACACGAGGATTTCGTAGCGTCAGTTTCAGACTTTAAGCAGGCAATAATCAGAAATACTGAGCAGTACAATATCAATTACTTGCTCGCAAGATCCTATTATGAATTGGACGAGATTGAT
>Ga0316201_10001579_pt1 | contig 15498 bp, 12 predicted proteins | sample CS6wburrow_MG_FD_204516 | JGI IMG/M metagenome (GOLD analysis project Ga0316201, IMG submission 204516) | Coastal sediment microbial communities from Delaware Bay, Delaware, United States - CS-6 worm burrow | ecosystem: Environmental > Aquatic > Marine > Coastal > Sediment | place: USA... | reverse complement strand
CGCGAGGCGCTGCTGTCCATCGCAAGGGTGGCCGAGGCGATGGGAAACCGACAACGTGCGCTACTCACCTACAGGCGCCTTTGTCGCGCTGACGCCGGAAAAGGCGAGGCTTGCGTGGCCGCAGAGTCGCTGGCGCGACCCGTGGACGATTGGCCTTAGGCAGGGCGCGCTTGACGCGGCGGGGACGATAGGAAACGCTGATTGGTGGGGCAGTGAGACATCTAACAAACCAGACGGAGCCGGTCGGCGTTTCGGCCGAGCAGGGCTCATTCCTTCCAAAGGGGCTGCGAGACGCAGTCGTCCGATATCGTTGGTGGATCGTACTCACCACCCTCGCGGTCACCACGCTGGTTGCGCTCTGGACGGTCCGGCTCCCAGAAGTGTACCAAGCCACGGTCACACTCGAATACAATCCGAATCCTGCGTCGCCCCTCGGCAGCGCGATCGAGGACGTGGGCGGGCAGGTTTCTCATTTCCTGATGTCACGGGAGTTCTTCGAGACCCAGAACCTGATCATCCAAAGCCGCACCGTCGCCGAGCGTGTCGTGGAACGTCTGGGCTTGGCCGACGACCCGACGTTCTTCGGCCAGGAAGAGAGCGTAGATTGGGTTCCGGTCTCTAGCGAGGTCGCTGCGCAGCACCTCCAAAGCAAGCTCTCGCTAGACCCCATCAAGAATACGCGGCTGGTCCGTCTGAGGATTCGCGACAACGACCCGGAACGGGCGGCGGCGCTCGCCAACTATGTAGCCGAGGCCTACATCGAAAAGACCATGGAGGACCGCCTGGGCTCCACGGCCGCGGCGGCGGAATGGCTCGCCCAACAACTCGATTCAACGCGAAAGCATCTCAACGAGACCGAGCTCGCTCTTCACGAGTTCAAGAAGGAGCACAACGTGCTCTCGGTTTCGCTCGAGGACGGGCAGAGCCTCCTCGCGGAGGAGATTCGCGAGTACAACGAGCGCCTGACCGATGCCCGGGCACGCCGCATCGAGCTGCAGGCACGGCTGGCGCGACTGAAGCGTGCTCGCGCGAACCCGGAGGCGATCCCCAAGGACGGCCAGAGCGACGACAGTGAGATCGACTCCCTACGAAGTGCCCTGCGCTCGAAGTTAACCGAGCGGGCTTCACTCTCGGTTCGCTACGGCGATTCGCACCCGACGATTCTCGAGCTCGATGGCGAGGTCGCGGCGCTCCGAAGCTCGATCGAAAGTGAGATCGACGCATTCGTCAAGGTGGCCGAAGGAGATCTGGAAGAGGTTCAAGCGGTCGAAGCGGGGCTCAGCAAGGTCCAGAACCTGGCGCAGAAAGCGGGCTTGGACCTGAATCTACGCGAAATTCAGTACTCGAGACTGAACCGACAACGCCAGAGCAACTCCAAGCTGTACGACATCCTCTTGCAGCGCACGGCCGAAACCGACCTGACCCGACTGCTTCGGACCACCCACGTGCGCGTGGTCGACCATGCGCTGGTTCCTACCGCCTCCATCTCTCCGATGGTCGGCTTGAATATCCTGGGCGGCGGCCTCGCCGGCGTGTTCCTCGGCTTTGCCATCGCGTTCCTGCTGCACCAGATGGATCGGCGCATTCAGGATGTGCCGGACGTCGAGCAGCTCGGCATCACGATCCTTGGGGTGTTCCCCCACGTTGCAGAGGACGACGCCGAGGCTTCGAGCCCGCGCTACGGACGCCGCAAGAAAGTCCCCCCGCTCGAGGCTCCGAACGTCCATCAGATCGTCCATACGCAGCCGATGTCCATGGCCGCCGAGTCGTGCCGCACGACGCGCACCAATTTGATGTTCATGGCAGCCGAGTCCCCAAATAAGACGATGGTCGTCACGAGCGCCAATCCGAAAGACGGCAAGACGACCGTCGCCTCCAATATCGCCATCGCGCTCGCTCAGAGCGGCCAACGTGTCTTGCTAATCGACGCGGACTTGCGCAGGCCAAGCATCCACAGGGCTTTCGGCATGGAGAATCATTCGGGCCTGACCAACATCCTCGTCGGAGACAAGACACTGTCTCAGGTCAGCTGCGATGTCGGCATCGACAAGCTCACAGTCGTGACCTGCGGCCCGTTGCCGCCAAATCCGGCCGAGCTTCTTCACACCAAACAGTTCTCTCGATTGCTCGAAGAGACCGCGGCGATGTACGACCGGGTGATCTTCGACAGCCCGCCATTGCGCGCGGTTGCCGACGCGGCGATTCTCGCGCCCCAATGTGGCGGTGCGATGCTGGTCGTTCGTTCGAGGGCGACCACGAGGGATGCCGTCACCGCGGCCGTTCGGAGTCTAAAGGACGTCGGCGCGAACATTCTGGGCGGCGTGCTCAACGACGTCACTCCGGGCCGCGGCTCGCAGAGCTACGTAGGCGGCGGCTACTACCGCTACGACCCAAGCACAGCGCTGTCCTCGGACGCCGACGACCACAGTCAGTCGGCCGCCTGAGCGACGGGGCATTTCGCTAGCACCGAGGCGAACGCAGTTTCGCTGCGAGCGTTCCAGTTTCGGGCGAAGGCTAGTGCCTGCTCGGCCAGCGCTGCTCGGGCAGAGGCATCCCGCGTCATCGTCTGAATCGCGTGCACGAACTCATCGGCCGTATCGGCTATCAGCAGGCCAGTACCTTGCGCTTCTTCGAGCCCCTCGGCCCCGACATGGGTGCTCACGATCGCCATCCCGCGCCCCATGGCTTCGATGGTCTTGATCTTCAGACCCGTTCCGAACCGGTTCGGAACGACGACGATGTTGGCCAGCTCGTAGGCGCTAGCGACGTCGTCCAACAAAGGCATCGTCTCGACCGTCGGCGGGATTTGGATGACATCACAAACCGGTCCGGCAATCAGAAGCTTCGCCAGGTTGGAAACCTGAGGCCAGACCTCTGCAAGAAAGAACTCGATGCCGTCGACGTTGGCTTGATTTCGAGACCCGAGGAAGAGAATCCGCTGCTCGGCCCTCTCGGTCGGCGGACCGTCTAGAACTGAGACGTGATGGCCCACGGTCACGACCTCTCGCTCGGAGCGCGATTGGAACTCTTCGCGCTCCAGCTCCTGAATTGCGATCACTACGTCGGCCCGAGAGAAAGCGCGGGCTTCCTCTTCAGGCGAAGTCGAGAACCCCCTTCGTGGCAAGCCCGACTCCCGCTGGCGCAAAAATCGATGCGCCAGCGAATCGTGAGTATCTAGGATCTTGAGCACGTCGGGGCCGAATATCTCGAACGCTCGGGACTGGTGAGCGTATTCGACCATGACCGCATCAAAGGAGTAGCTCCGCTGGAGCGCTTCGAGGTGAGCATCGACAGTCTCGTCGTACCAATCGTCGATCCCGAGCTCGTAGTCCCTCGTCAGCGCCCCACGAAGACGTCGCGCTGCGCGCGCCTGAAGGCTAATCGGATAGCGGTAGGGAATCGGGTGATAGGCGGCTCCCCAATGCCGCAACATCGCTTCGCGATCTGCCGAGCTCCGCTCGATGTGCGCTAGATGAACCTCCCAGCCGAGCCCTGCCGCCCGGTCGCACAGATCCATGATTCGAGCGCGGTTCCCCTTGTTGGTGGGGTGCGTGGCTTCCGGTGTGACGACGAGCAAGCGCGGCACCGATGACTTCGACTGGAGCGCCGAGAAGTTGCTGGACTGAAGCGCCGAGATTCTGGGCAGAGCACGATCGACGCGGGCCGCAAGCTCGGCTCGCCCATCGAGCAAGGCGCTCATCGCATCCTGCAGGGCAATCGGATCGAGCGCCGTCGAAGGCGCGACCCCGAGCTCGGGCAGATCGAAGTGCTGCGACAAGCCAGAAACTTTGCCCTGATAGGCCACGGTCGCTGCAGGGGTGCCATTTCGCAGCGACGCGATGACCAGGTGCATGCGGCCGCTGAAGACCACGTCGGCCTCGGCGGTGAGTCGCGAGGCGAAGCCCGCTTGCAATCGAAAGGACGGGCACGCAAATCGAGCGCGGTGCGCCGGCTCGAGACGCTCCGCGATGGCTTCGAGCAACTGCGCGTCGCTCGTGTCCTCCGGCGATTCGCGGTAGTCGTGCGGAATGGCGACGACGAAAACGTCAGCTCGCGCCCGAAATAGCCCCTTGAGAGCGGCAGCGTAACTCGTGGCTACCGTGTCGACGTCGGCGCCCATACTGGACTTGAAGGACCGATGTGAAGCATTCAGACCGATGACGATGTCTCCCGCCGAATGGCGCGCCTCGATCCAGTCGAGCAGCTCCGCCTCCTGTTGGTTCGGGTCGAACACCGGCTGCAGACCGAACGCCAAATCGGCGACGAGATCGACCGGGCGACCGAGGTTCTTCGTCAATCGCGCATGAGACACGGGATCGCGGGCACAGAGTCGCACCGACGCCGGCAGATCGCGGAGCGCTTCGACGACGAGGGGAGACGGCTCGTCGTTGAACGAGAACCCGAGCACCGATACCTCGAGCCCGAGCTCGGCCGCGATGCGGAGCAGGTTCACCCTTCGAAACGAAGCGACCGGCGAATAGTGCCCGTCCATCACGTCGGCGCCCAGACACCAAAGTTGATCGTATCGCCCGAGGATCGAGGTAACGCCCGGCAAGCTGCGGAAGTAGCCGCGCCCGAAGAAGCCCGACAGATCCACGTGCTCGCTATCGGAAGGTTCTTCCGGCCAGCGTTCGGGCGCCCCGAAATCGACTACGCCCACGAGCCGTCCTTGGCGCCTCAGCTCATCCATGCATACGCTCATCATCGCTTCGTCACCGAGGCTTCCCCTGGGAGCGGGAGGCAACAGCAGGGTTCGAAGCGGTCGTCCAGCTCGTGTTGGGTGGGCAAGCGAATGAGCGGCGCGCGCGCATCCCGCGGCAGCAAGGGCTTGGAGAGCTCGTTTCCAGCTGGTCACGCACCCTCCATCACGAAGCGGCCTGCCGGCTCAACATGAGATTGAACTTCGACCAGAGCTCGCGGACGAGCGCTGGCGCGACGAGATAGAGTGTAACCGAATAGACCGCAGCACCCAGCAGGACGCTCAGCAGGAGCTGGGCGCCCGGTCCGATCGGCAGCTGCTGTACGAAGAGGATGGCGACCACCATCACGGCGGTCGAAAACAAAGCGGGCACGAGGTTCGCGAAATACCGTCGTGGCGACACCCCGATCAAACTTCGCAGCGCGATGAGGTCCAGAGGAATCAACACGTACGCTCTGATGACATAGGCCGCAGCGACCGCAACTATCCCCCAGCGCACCACCAGGAAGAACGCCAAGACGTTCACTGTCGTGTGTATCGCCAAGAGCTTGAGCCGGATGTCGGGCCTGCCGCTGCCCACGTAGACCGCGAAGTTGTAGTAGCTGACCGCGTGGACGACCCCGATGAGCGCCAAAATCTGCAAAACTACGCCACTCTCTGCGAATTTCTCTCCGAAGATCAGCGGCACCGCCGTGGGAGCCAGCACGGATAGACCTACAAAAACCGGGGTGGCAACGACGCTGGAAGCCTGCGTGGAGCGGTAGAACGCATCCCGCATTCGATCGGGCTGCCCCTGCAAGCGCGAGAAGGCTGCAAACGCCACCACGGTGCCTGTCTTGGCCATGACCTGGGTCAGGACGGTGAGAACCCGATAGGCGACGGCGTAGTAGCCGAGGGCAACCTCGCCGAGAAACAATCCGATTAGAAAGTCGTCGGAGCGTCGATTCAAGAAGTCCAGGATGCTTGCGCTGACCAGATGTAGGCTGAAGCCCAACAGCTCGCGCAGGTGTCGCACCGAAAACGCCAATCGCGGCCACCATGCCGCGGCGCCCCACACGGCGAGCACCTCTGCCAATCCGCCCAGGATCTGCTGAACGACCAAGGCGTAGACGCCCCAGCCTGCGAGGGCTGCCGCCACCCCGGCTACGCCACCAACGAAGGCGCCCAAGATCGAGCGAATCGCAAGCGCGCGGAACTCCAATCGCCGCTGCAGCAAACCCACTGGCACCGCGACTAGAGCGCGCAGTGGCAAGACGAGGGACAGCCAGCGCACGACCGACGCTAGCTCTGGCGCGTCGTAGAGCTTCGCGACTGAGCCGGCCGAGGCCCAGAGGGCGGCCCCCACGAACGCGCTCAGCGCGATGTTGCTCCAGAACGCCGTGCTCTCGTGCTCTGGCTCCAGATTCTCTCGCTGCGTGATCGCGGCAGAGAAGCCCTGCTGCACCAGCACTTCCAGCAGGACGATGAACACCCCGGCCATCGCGACGAGCCCGAAATCGGCAGGCGTCAACAGGCGGGCGAGGACGACGAACACCAGCAACGAAAGGGCGCGCCCTCCAAGCGCCTGAATGATCGTCCACAGGACTCCTTTGACCGCCCGGCGCTCGAGCTCGCTCACAGAAGCTCCTGTTGAGCGCGTTCGAAACGAGCCGTCCGGGCCCGAGACGCCACGTCGAGAAGGGGTCGGTCGCGCTGCCAGCGCTCGCGCTCGTCGTCGGAGGCGGTCTGCCAAACGCCCCTCATTTCCTCTCCGTCGATCAGGTCGACGACCTGCTGGTACGCACCCTGAAGCACGATGTGGCCACGCGGATCGAGTGCAGAGAGTGCCCGAAGCCCCGCCAGCGACACCAGCGTTGCACTGAGGCCGGCCAGAAGACATGCCGAGCCGTTCACCCGACGCACGACGCCGATCAGATACCCGAGCGCTGCGCCAAGCACGTGAATGTCCTCGATGGTGCGGAACGGCTTGACGTAGCGGCTGTAGCCATCGCCAGGGAGGCGCTCTTCGTCCCTGACTTCGACCCGATCGAGCGCGAGACGCGCGTGCGGGATCTCGGGGCCAAACGGCATCGGAGGATGCACTTGGAGCGAGACGCCGGCACGGTCGGCCGGAATTCGAACCAGCGCCAGGTCAGGGCGCCCGTCGGGCTTTGCGCCGACTCGCGCGGCGACCAGCAAGGTCTTGGCCAGGTTTCCGAAGGTCACGAAAGTCTTGGTTCCGTCCAACTCGTATCGGCCCCCTCGCCGTTCGAGCGTGGTCTTGACTGCGCGCGGATGCGTTCCGTCCTCCTCGGTCACGCAGAGCGCGCATGGCAGCTCCGTCCCCTCCGACAGCTCCTGGACGGCAGCTGGATACCCGACCGCGAACGCGAGCCCGAGTCGATCGCAACGTGAAGCCACTAGGACGGCTGCCACAAAAGGCGACCCTCCAGCCTCCCATGTGGCCTGGTATTCGCGCCAAACTCGCTCGAGATCCCGAACCGGCTCTGCTCCGGCGCCCGCCAATAGGACGTCGAGCAACTCGGGCCCCGTCTCTCCCACGACGCGAACGTAGCACCCAAGCATTGCATCAGCGACATCTCGTTGACTAAGGCCGAAAAGACCGGGATAACTGCCCTTCTCGACGGACACGGAGCCCGCTTCGTGGAGTCCGGGGCAAGCACCAACATCGGAGGAAAAAGAAGCATGTCAGAGCTCAAGGGCAGCAAGACCCATGAAAACCTCGCAGCCGCATTTGCCGGCGAGTCACAGGCCAACCGGCGCTACCTCTACTTCGCGAAGGTTGCCGACGTCGAGGGGTACCCCGAGGTCGCGGGCAACTTCCGCGAGACGGCCGAAGGGGAAACCGGCCATGCGCACGGACACCTCGACTATCTCAAGAAGGTCGGCGACCCGGCGACCGGTCTCCCTATCGGAGACACCGCGCTCAACCTCGCAGCCGCAGTCGCTGGCGAGACGCACGAGTACACTGACATGTACCCGGGCTTCGCCAAGACCGCGCGTGAAGAGGGCTTCGGCGAGATCGCCGACTGGTTTGAAACTCTGGCCAAGGCCGAGAAGTCCCACGCCGGGCGCTTCCAGACGCTACTCGACGACATCTCCTGAGCAAGGCTATCGACGCGCGTGAGCGAAAAAGCCAATAGGCCGATCTCGTACCAGCCCAGCGATGGGCTGAGCTACGACCCCAGTGAAGCGAAATACTGGGACGAAGACGCGCTCGAAAAAGAGATCGAGCGCGTCTTCGAGGTCTGCCATGGCTGTCGCATGTGCTTCAAATACTGCGACTCGTTTCCGATCCTGTTCTCGGCGATCGACGAGCAGCACGACGGTGACGTTCGAAAGCTGACTCCGCTCGATACGGAGCGCGTCATGGACGCTTGCTTTCAGTGCAAGCTCTGTGAGGTGCAATGCCCGTACACGCCTCGCGATGGGCACGAGTTCGAAGTCGATTTTCCGAAGCTCGTGCATCGCTACGATGCGATCCGGTACCGCAAACACGAGCAACCGCACAAGCTTCGCCTGATGGTTCTGGGAGACCCGGACCGGGCCGGCACCATGGCGCGAGCGAGCTTGGGTCTGGCAAACGTGATGAACCGCGTGGGCATTCACCGCTGGTTCATGGAGAAGCTCGTCGGCATCGATCGGCGAAAGCTTCTTCCCGATTTCGCACAGACGACTTTCGAGTCCTGGGCCAAGGGAGCTGGCCTGATGGACAAGGGCGTTGGTGGTGAAGCTGTGCTTTTTCAAACCTGCTACGTCCAGGGCAACGAGCCTCAGATCGGCATGGACACGATCGAGGTGCTCGAAAAGAACGGCGTCGACGTCCGTTGCGAAAAGGGTCTGGAGTGCTGCGGAATGCCGGCTTGGGAAGGCGGCAACCTCGATCTCCTGCGGGAGAAAGCCCACGCCAACTTGGACCGGCTGATGCCCTATGTGGAAGCTGGCGCGAAAGTGATCGCGCTCAACCCGACTTGCTCGATGATGCTTCGACGCGAATACCCCGAGCTGCTCGAAGGAGAAGACCGTGAGCGCGCCAAGAGGCTGGCGGAAGCCGTGGCGGATCCGAGCGAGTTCGTCTGGTCGCTGCGCAAGGAAGAGCGCTTCAACACCGACTTCAAGAGCTCACCGGGCGACAAGGTCGCCTACCACGCGCCCTGCCATCTCCGAACGCAGGGCGTCGGCTTCAAGGGGCGAGATCTCCTTCGCAAGATTCCAGGGGTCAGCCCGACGACCGTGATGGAATGTTGCGGACACGACGGCACGCACGCCATGACGGTTGAAGGCTTCGAGTACTCGATTCGCGTCGGGCAGAAGGCCTTCGACGAGATGAAAGAGGCCGATGCGGAGATCTGGGCCACCGACTGCCCCCTGGCCGCGATTCAATTTCAGCAGCATGCCGGGGTGAAACCCATGCATCCCATGTCGGTTCTCGCACGCGCCTATCGGGAGGATGGCTTTGACGTCCCCAAGGCGTTAGCCTCCGGGGACCAGCACGAAGGAGAAACCAAGTGAAGCCGGTCGATCGATCCGAGGTACTCGACTACGTCACCTATGGCGAGCAGCGCGACCGCATTCGCGCAGCTGCGCTTCGGGCGAAGTCCGTGCGCCGCATCCTCGTCGGAGAGCATTTCACCTTTCTCTTCGAGAATCGCGAAACCGTGCTCTACCAGATCCAAGAAATGATGCGCATCGAACGCATCGTCAAAGAAGACGACATCGCGCACGAGCTCGACACCTACAACGAGCTGATTCACCCGAGCGGAACCATCGGCTGCACCCTCATGGTCGGAATCGACGACGCGGCGGCGCGGGACCTCAATCTGCGCGCCTGGCTCGGCATGAACGAGCACATCTACGCCAAGCTACCCAACGGCGACCTGGTGAGGCCCAGCTGGGACCCGCGGCAGGTGGGTGATGATCGCCTCTCCTCGGTGCAGTACCTTTCGTTCTGCATAGGCGAGGAGGCGCCTGCGGCCATCGGCATCGGAATGCCCGGAATCGACGCGGAAACCGAGCTTTCGGGCCCCCAGCGGGAGGCGCTCCGCGAGGATCTGACCGCTGACTAGCCGGAGCGGACAGAATAAGTAAACCATGTCCACCGTAGTTGTCGGAGGAGCCCAGGAGTCTTAAGTTCCGGGCTTAGGAGTACGTGAATGCTGAGAATTCTATTGTTTCTAGGGACCAACCTTGCCGTTCTGCTCATGGCGGGCATCGCGATGGCGGTGCTCACCGCGCTGGGAATCATCCCGCCGAACGCGCCCTACGTCTCCATGCTCATTTGGTGTGCTCTCTTCGGTTTTGGAGGCTCGATTTTCTCTTTGGCGATCTCGAAGTGGGTCGCGAAGCGGTCGACGCGAGCCCACGTCATCGAGAAGCCCTCGAACGAGATGGAGGAGTGGCTGTACAGCACGGTACAGCGCCAGGCGGAGAAGGCGGGAATCGGCATGCCCGAGGTCGCCATCTTCGACGCGGCGGATCCGAACGCCTTCGCGACCGGCATGTTCCGCAATAGCGCGCTCGTGGCCGTCAGCACCGGCCTACTGCGCTTGATGAACAAACAGGAAGTCGAAGCGGTCCTCGGCCACGAGATCTCCCACGTGGCCAATGGCGACATGGTGACGCTCACGCTGATCCAAGGTGTGCTCAATACCTTCGTCCTATTCGTCTCCCGAATCATCGCCAGCCAGTTCGAGCGAGGCCGATTCTTCATCTACATGGGCCTTCAGATGGCGTTTGGCGTCCTCGCCAGCATGATCGTCGCCTGGTTCTCGAGGCGCCGGGAGTTCCGGGCGGATGCGGGAGGAGCGGATCTCGAAGGCTCCGCGGCCATGGCGTCCGCGCTCAACCGGCTCAAGGCGATGCGAGACGCTCCATCACAGCTCCCGGACAACCTCACTGCATTTGGTATCCGCGGCGAGGGAATGCTCAAGCTGATGGCGACCCATCCTCCCCTCGAAGAACGAATCGCGCGACTCCAGGCCCGCTAGCGAGCCCCGGGAACAGGCCCCGTTCTTGCCATGCGGCGCGACCTTCGGTAGGACGCATCTCATGGGGGAGCGGGGTTCACTCTGCTGGGTCGCGATCGTCGGCATCTTGCTGCTAGGCTGCGAGGAGCCCGAGCCGCGCATCGAGCGCATCGAGATCGCCTCGGCGCACCGAGCGTGCGAAGAGGGCGATGCCTGCGGCGTCGTTGAGACGAGCTGCACCTCACGGGGCTGCAAATGTGGCGTGGCCGTCAACGAAGAATACCTGCTCGACTACCAGAAGCAGCTCGCCGAGTGCCGCGGCCAAGAGGAGCTCGCGACCTGCGACTTCGAGTGCAAGAAGCCCTTCGGCAAGTGTTTCAAGGGCGCGTGCGTCCTGACGAGCGAGCCGCCCGAGCTATTTCGGCGCGGCCAAAGCGTGCAGGCGCTGTGCGAAGGCTCGCGCGGGACCTACGTCGGCTGCCCGCAGTGCCCGCCCAACGAGCGCTGCCAGTCCTGCATGCCCTGTGAGTGCCCCTCGAGCCACCGCTGGACGAAGAAGGGCTGTCGAAGCGTCGTGCAAACCGAGGCGCGCGACATCCTGGTCGAGACGCGCCCGTCGCTGGTCACTCTTTCCGACAAGGTGAAGACCCGAGTCCACAACAACTCGAAGCGAACGATCTGGCTGAAGACCGTCTGCGGAACACCCTTCTACCGAGCGCGCAAGAAGGAAGACGCCTGGGAGAAAGGCTACGAACCGTTCCACGACGTCAAGTGCCGCATCGGCTCGGTGCAAATCGCCCCGGGCAACAATCGCCCCTTCGTCATCGACAACCTGGGGAAGTTCAGGGAACCCTCTGGCGAAGCCGCGACACCCGGAACCTACCGATTCGAGCTGACCTACACCGACGGGAACGAGAGCTTCGAGTACAGCTCGACCGTCTACTCGGCGCAGTTCGACCTGGCCGCGAAGCTATCTCGCCGCTAGCTCTCGTCCACTTCGAGCAAACAGATGCTGAACCAGTCGCGCTGGTCGCTCCATTGCTTCGTGAGGCGAAAGCCGGCAGCGCGCGCCATCTCCTCGAACTGGTCGAGGTCGTATTTGTGGGAGTGCTCGGTGACGATGTGCTCGCCGGCGGACAATGCGACCTCCGTCGTGCCGACGCGCGCCGACTGATCGACTTCGCTGACCAGGCGCATTTCGATTCTGCCTTCGCTTGCGAGATACGGAGCGTGGTGCCTGAAATTGCTGAGGTCGAAGTCAGCGCCAATTTCGTTGAGCCGACGCAAGATATTCAGATTGAACGCAGCTGTGACTCCAAGCGAGTCGTTGTACGCGTCCTCGATGACCTCGGGGTTCTTTTTTCGATCGATGCCGACGAGCAGGCCCCCACCCTGGCCAACGAGCTCGCGGACGCGTCCGAGGAAGCTCACCGCCTCATCATGTGTGAAGTTGCCAATGGTGCTGCCAGGAAAGAACGCGACCGTTCGGGCGCTTGGACGATGAGGACGCGGGAGACGCAGGGCCTGTGTGTAGTCCGCGCAAACCGCGATGACCTCCATGTCCTCGTAGCGGTCCGCGAGCTGATAGGCCGATGCCTCGAGTGCAGCCCGGCTGATGTCGATCAGCACGCAACCGCTCGGATCGATCAGCGCGTCCAGGAGCTTCTGGGTCTTGAGGCCAACCCCGGAGCCGAACTCGACGAGGGTCGCGTGCGAGCCAATGGCCTCAGCCATCTCGTGGACCGAGCGGCTCATGATCCCGAGCTCGGTGCGTGTCGGGTAGTACTCCGGAAGCTCGGTAATCGCTTCGAACAGCCGCGCACCCAAGGCGTCGTAGAAGTACTTGCACGGGAGCGCTTTTTGCGGGCGGCGCAGCCCATCGGCTGCCTCCTGCCGCAAGTCTCCCAGCTCGGGGTGAAGGTCGAGAACGCGGACGCGCTCCTCAGTGCTCAAAGGACCAAATGCAATCATCGATTCAACCACCATCCCGAGCCAGCCGAATGCCGCTGAACTGCCAGCGAGCCTCCGGTGGAAAGAAATTTCGATAGCTTCTGCGCGCATGCCCCGCGGCGGTTGCGCAACTGCTACCCCGCAGCACTTGCTGGTTACACATGAACTTCCCGTTGTACTCACCGAGCGCCCCAGGCGCGGGCCGATATCCCGGATAGCCCGCATAGCTTGAGCTCGTCCACTGCCAAGCAGCGCCGTAGGGGCTGGCATTGCGCGGATGAAACTTGCACGCGCGACCGCACAGTGGCGCAGGCTCTGGCTCGGCAGTCGCGGCTTCCCACTCTTGCTCCGTGGGGAGTCGAACGCCGGACCAACGCGCGTACGCGTCGGCCTCATAAAAGCTCACGTGTACGACGGGCTCCGCATCGCGAAGCGGCCGGCGCCCGTAGAGCGTGAACTCGGTCCAGCCCTCGGCATCGCAGCGCCAGTACTGGGGGGACCGCCAGCCTCGTGCCTGCACCTGGTCCCAGCCTGCGCTCAGCCAAAGATCAGGGCGTTCGTAGCCTCCATCTTCGATGAAAGCGAGGTACTCGCCGTTGCTGACGAGGCGTTGGCTGATCTCGAAAGGCTGCAGCAGGACATCATGTGCCGGGCCCTCATTGTCGAAGTGGTAGCGCGCCGGCTCACAGCCGATGCTCACGATGCCGCCTTCTCGGCCGGACCAACGCATTGCGGGCGCCGAAGCGGCATCGTCGCGCAGGGCTTCGCCGCGGGCGTACGCCGGGTCTAGCGGATTGCGGGACAGCAGATGCTTGATGTCCGTGACGAGGAGCTCCTGATGTTGTTGTTCGTGGTGCAAACCGACTTCGATGCGTGTCGCCGTCTCGTCATCGACGTCGCTCTGCAGCAATTCGATGACGGCAGCGTCCACGCGTTCGCGGTAGCCGCCCACCTCGTCACTGCTCGGCCTCGTCAGCAGCCCGCGCGAAGGCCGGTGAAACTGCTCGCCCACTGCGTTGTAGTAACTGTTGAACAAGATGGCGTAGGGCTCGGGGGACAGGCCTCGGATGCCGGCCGGAGCCAGCACGAAGGTCTCGAAGAACCAAGTCGTGTGCGCCCGATGCCATTTGCTGGGACTTGCATCCGGCATGCTCTGCGCGCATTGATCCTCTGCCGACAGCGGCGCAACGAGCGCTTCGGTTTGCGCGCGCACCCGTCGAAAATCGCTCGCAAGCCCTTCCCGCAACATCCGGCCATTCATAGGTACCACCCCGAACGGGTCAAGAGCGTCAGTGTTACCAAGAATTTGAGCGCTTGTCTGCGGCTACTGGGCGCCGAAGACGCCTTCGACTTGCTGGCTCGCCCCGGGACCTCGTTTCCAGACGCTCCGGATGGCCGGAAGGCTGACGAACAGGCCGATGACCGTCCATGGAACCGTGGCCATGAAATGCCCCGCAATCGCGACCGAAGCCGCCATGCCGGCATCAACTCCCATCAGCTCCAGTGCGTAGGCGACCGCGACGTGAAACGTGCCGATGAAGCCTGGAGAGGACGGAATCATGGTGCCGATCGAGAGGAAGACCGTCACGATGAGCGGAGCGTAGAGTGGCAGATCGAGCCCGAAAGCCCAGAGCCAGCACTGGATCGTGAGCATGCCGACCAGGCGCGTCACAAAGGTGAGCGCGAAGGCCTGAGCGACGGCTCGACTGGAACGCAGCGCAGAGAAGCCATCGACGAAGCGTTGTGACTTCTGGTAGACCCAGGCTTGCACACTCGGGCTTAGAGGGCGTGAGAAGAACACGACGATTCCGGGAAACCGAGATGGGTTGGCGACTAACCAGACGACGCCAAGCAGCGTGCCGATGATCGCTGCAAGCGCCCAGGCGAGACGACTATCACCCGAGACGTCGATCGCCAGAAGCGGCACGACCGCCGCGAACAAGATCAAGAACGAGATCAAGTCGAGCAGGCGTTCGAGCGCCACCACCGCGACGGTAGAACCGCGAGAGATGTCGCCGGCCCGAGCGAGAAGGTCGATACGAACCAGCTCTCCGAGCCGAAAGGGGAAGATGTTGTTGGTAACGTACCCGGCGACGGCCGGAGTGAAACACTCCGCGAAGCTGTAGCGTCGAAGTGGTCTCAGAAAAACCTTGCTACGCAAGGCACCGAGCGAGAAAACTGTCCCTTTTGTAAGCAGGCAACAGGAGAGGATCCAGAGGTTGACCGAAGCCAGGGTCGGACCGAGCTCGCTCAGGTCGATGCGTCGTAGAAAGTAGAACGCAAGGATCGCGGATAGAACGAAGCCCACGGTCATGAGGACGCGTTCCTTGGTCAGCCCTCGCCGCATCGCTACTCGCCAGCCAGCTCCGCACGCTGCTCGAAGAACTCGTAGAGGTCGGGAAGAGACGCGCCTTCATTGCCGAGGGTCCCGGCGGAAATCGACGCTAGTGAGCTACCGATGTACATCCCAACGGGAAGGGGCTCCCCCGAGAGCTGCGCGAGACTCGCCCCCGTGAGAAACACGTCTCCAGCTCCGACCGCGTCTACCTCGTTGATCTCCAAGGCCGGGAGGTAGTCGGTCCTCAAGCGATCGCCCTCGCCTCTGGGCGGATGAAAGCCGAGTGAGCCTCGTCGACCCATCGTGACGATGAGCCCCTGGGCACCGCTGGCGGCATAGTAGCGACTCGCCAGGTTCGAAAGCCCGCTCTCGGCATCACCCAAGGCGAACCGAAGCTCGTCTTCGGTCGGCGTTGCGAGCTGCGGTCTGCTGAACTTGAGGATGTTCGCCTGCCCATTGGTGCTTACGTCGGCGAAGTACGGCTTGCCGCAATGCTCGGCGAGCTTCGGAATCGCGCTAGCAAGCGTTGGCCCAAACAGACCATA
>Ga0316201_10001578_pt1 | contig 15500 bp, 5 predicted proteins | sample CS6wburrow_MG_FD_204516 | JGI IMG/M metagenome (GOLD analysis project Ga0316201, IMG submission 204516) | Coastal sediment microbial communities from Delaware Bay, Delaware, United States - CS-6 worm burrow | ecosystem: Environmental > Aquatic > Marine > Coastal > Sediment | place: USA: Delaware... | reverse complement strand
CACGAGGTCGCCATCCGCCGACTGCGAGGCCAATCGAGCCGTGTCCTCCAGGGCGGTTCGCCATCGAGTGTCGGCCGGGAGCTCGTCGAGGGCCCCCGGAGCCATTTCCTTCCAACCGAGATGGTTGAGGAGGAGGGGAGGGAGGGTCAGCAGGGCTGGGGCGCGCCACGCCGGACGGCCGTTGGCGACCGTCGTCAAGAGAACGGTGCCATCCATGCAGGTGGACGCGAGGACTGTGTCATTCGGACCAAAACTGGCTCCGGACACACCATCGCCACGATCGAGGAGGATTCTCTCCCCGCCTTCACTGCGGTTGAGAAGCCTGACGTCGCCTCTTGCGACGGGAATCGCGATTCGTTGGCCACTGCCGTCGATATCGAAAAAGTGAACCGGCGAGTCGAATTGTGCGAGTATCCGAGAATCACCCGCGGATGTGTTCCACCGACGCACGGTTCCGTCGTGGCTTGAGGAAACGAGGTGCCGACCATCGGGCTCAAAGCGCACCCCGTAGACGTTGTCGTCGTGTCCTTCGAGGGTCTGAATCTCATTCAGGTTCGTTGTGTCCCAAAGACGAATCGTGTTGTCATACCCCGCTGACGCCAGGACTCTCCCGTCTGCATTGAAGTCGAGATCGATCACCGGCCGGCCGTGATTGGCCTCGTTCGTCAGTGCCCAGGATTCCTGGTCCCACATACGAATGATTCCATCGACACCGGCGGTCGCAAGGCGGCCATCGGGGGCGAACTCTGCGGAGACGACTTCACGTCCATGGCCTCGCAGAATCCTCAGCAATTCCCCGGATTCAGCATCCCAGAGCCGGGCCGTGCGGTCGGCTCCGGTGGTGACGAGCACCTTGCCATCAGGGGAGAACGCGAGCGCAAAGAGATTGGATCTGTGACCATCGATGACTCGTGTGACTTCGCCGGTTTTCACATCCCAGATACGGACGGTTTCGTCCTCGCTTGAAGTTGCCACGGTGGTTCCGTCCGGGCTGAAGGCGGCCCGGTACGCCCTCTCGGTGTGGCCCGAGATGGGGATCGGTCTGGCGGGTGGATCGATGTTCCACAGACGGAGTCCCTTGTCGGCGCTGGTCACGGCGAGATAGCTTCCATCAGGGCTGAACCGGGCCATGTGGATCTCGCCCTCGTGGCCGTCAAAGACGCGGTGGGTGGCGCCGCCTTCGGGCTCCCACACCCTGACCGTCCAGTCGCGCGACCCGGAGGCTACAAACCGGCCATCGGGGCTGTAGTCGAGGCTCTCGATGGGTCCCGTGTGACCGACACTCAGGGTCGTGATCGATGTCTCGGCCTCCACATCCCAGAGCTGGATGTCAGGGCCGTCCGAACCGCCGGAGACGATCCGCGATCCGTCGTCGTTCCAGGCCAGGGCGAGGACCGGGCCATTCGCCTCGAGGGTCGTGCCGGCGGTTCCAGTGGCGAGATCCCACAGCCGGATCGTGCCATCGTAGCTCCCGGACGCGAGGGTGTTCCCGTCAGGGGATAGACGGACTCTACGAATCCGGTCCTCGTGTCCTTCGAGGATGGCGCGGGTTTGTCCGGTCGCCACGTCCCAGATCCGGATCTCGGCGTCGTAGCTCGCAGACACGAGTTCGCTTCCGTCCGGCGAAAATACGAGATACCAGGCCACCGCACTGTGCCCCGTGAGCCTGCGGAGGTGTCCATCTGCGAGCGACCACAGAAACACATCTCCGCCATAGCCACCCGCAGCCACCGTTTGACCATCGGGCGAGAAGGCCACCCCGAGGGTCGGTTCATCGTGGCCGTGAAAACTCCGCATCTCGCGAGTCCTGGTGTCGAAGAGACTGACGACTCCGGCGAGGTTTGACGTCGCCAGAGTGTGCCCGTCGGCGGAGAATGTGACCTGGTGGTGGAGCGTGTCGCCGGGGTCCCGCCAGCGCAGCGGATCGCCTTCGAGCCGCCACCAGAGGGCGCGACCGACCTTGGAGTCGAGGATTTCGAGAGACCGCCTGAGCTTGCACCGAGCCTCGAAAAGATCGCCCTGGAGCCAGGCCGCCCTGGACCCTTCGAGCAGCGCCTCGGCCTGGCCCTTTTCGGCGCGGTCCCGCTCCGATCTCGCCTCGTGGCGCTGGATGCCGAGCATGACGGCGATGGCGGCGAGTGCGGCAAAGACAGCGGCCACGATGAATCGGCGATGCCGAGTCGTCCGGTCTTCCTTCTTTCGGCTGGAATCGAGGAATGAGCGTGCGCTGGTGGGAAGATCGATCTCGAGGCGTTTGACGGTGGCCTCGGCCTCGCGCAGGGCCTCGCCCTGCCAGAGTTCTTCGGCGCGACGGTCATGCCGCTGCCAGAGGTCCGCGGCGTGTTCGACCTCGTCGAGGAACTCCCGTTCCTCGTGACTTCCATCGAGCCACCGGGCCAACCTCTTCCATGCGAAGAGGAGGGATTCGTGGACCAGTTCGAGATCCGCAGTGTCGCTGCCCGATGAGCGACGCACGCTGATGAGGCGGGCGCCGACCAGCCGGTCGAGGACCTCCCCGGCGGCGTCCGGAAGATCGTGCAGCACCTGGGAACGGCTGCTGATCCGCCGGGTCAGTTCCGGGGTCACGAGTCGCAGCAGGATGGTGCGCGCCAGCACGATCTGACGATCGGACAGACCGGCGAGAACACCGTCGGCGTGGGTCGCCAGGGCGCCGGCGACGCCGCCCATCTCGACGTAGACCTTTTCGAGCAGAAGCCGGCGGTCGCGGTCTCGTCCCTCCCAGAGCTTCTGGCCGGCGAATTGGAGCAGCGGCAGAGACGAGAGTTCATCCTCGACCTCGTGCACCATCCGATCCACCAGGCCCGCGTCGTCGTAGTCGTACCCGACCCTGGTGACCGGCCGGGTGAGGATCTCGCGCAGCTGGCTGGCGTCCGGGCTGCCGAGGATCGTGATGTGGGCGAGGGCTTCGCGCAGCTCGGGGCCCTCCGCGAGGCGACTGAGAAACTCCTCGCGGACCGTCAGCACGACCCGGACGGGTCCGTCGGGATCGTCCGCTGCAGCCACCAAAGCCCGAAGGAACCTCCCGCGCACCTCAGGATCCTCGACCAGGGTGTAGAGCTCCTCCAGTTGATCGACGAAGAAGACAACCCGTGTGGAGCGGGCCTCGGCAAGATCCTGGGCCAAGAGCGCCAGCCGGCTCGGTGAAGCCTCGAGTTCATCGGCGAGGTCGTCGACGTCCTGAACGGAGGACTCTTCTTTGAGAGCCGAGGCGTTGCTGGAGAGATTGCGTTGCAGGGCGACGAGCCGTCTGGCGAGGGTGGCAAAGGGTCGGGACCCCGGTCGGAGTTCCACGGTGGTCAGCGATGATCCCTCGCGAAGGCGGGGGATGACACCGGCCCGTACGAACGAACTCTTGCCGGCGCCGGATGGGCCGACGATGGCGAGCACCGGGACCTCGCGGAGCCGTTCCACAAAGGCGCTGATCTCGCCGTCCCGGCCGAAGAACATGTGCGTTTGGCTCTCATTGAAGGGGAGCAGGCCGCGGAACGGGTTCTCGTCCACCTCCTCCGTGCCGCGCTCCGCCTCCAGCGCACCATCGAGTACCGACTTGACGTCGGCCGCCGATGGGCGCTTTGCCGCGTCTTTCTCGAGACAGCCCATCATCACTGATACGACATCGTTGGGAATGGCGCTCGACAGCTCAGGCTCGATGATCGGCCCCGGCCCACGAGTCAGGCGGACCTCCTCGATGGCTCCGGCGCCGGCATAGGGCCGATGACCGATGAGCATCTCGTAAAGGACGACGCCAAGTGCCCAGACATCAGCGGCTCCGCTCAGATTGCGTCCGCTCCACTGCTCGGGCGCCATGTAGGTGGGAGTTCCGCTGGTTCCCGCGGTGTGGATGGTTCCTGAGGATTGGGTGTCGTCATCATTCGCGGGCAGCGATTCTCCGGTACCGCGGATGGTCTGCCCGCTCTCGTAGTCGGCCTCGGCATCGGCCATGGGGGAGACCATGGCTCGCGCCAACCCGAAATCGAGCACCTTGAGGCGACCGTCCCGGGTCAGAAAGACGTTCGCCGGTTTGAGGTCGCGGTGGAACACGCCGCCTGCGTGAGCCTCACCGAGCGCATCGGCGATGGCAGAGGCCCATCGGAAACACTCGCCGGGGCCGGGCTTGGCCTGGGCCAGTCTGTCGCGAAGGGTCTCTCCCTCCAGGAACTCGAGGGCGAGATAGGGCTCGCCCTGGTGTTGCCCGACGGTGTGGATCGTGACGATGTTGGGGTGGTTGAACTTGGCGGTGGTCCGCGCCTCGAGAAGAAAGCGATCGGCGGCTTCATTCGATGTGAAGACACCGGGTTGGATCACCTTGAGGGCCACCTTGCGGCCCAACAACGTGTCCCGGGCGAGATAGACCTCGGCCATGCCTCCACGGTCGATGGGCCGAACCACCCGGAAGTGGTCCACCATGTCGCCCGGAACGAGCTGCCACGCCTTCGCCATTGGTCCGAGATTAGCACGCTGGGAGGGGTGGCCGCGCCGGCCGGCTGAGGGATTTGCTCTACCGGGCGAAAGTCGGTACCATCTTGTGATTCAGAAGTACGCGTAGGTTAAGATATTGAGAATTATTCCTGTCCACCGGAACAACAGCACACCGCGCGTCTGCGGTTGCGTTGCCCGCCCGTGCACTGTGCCGGACGCGTCCCGGTGCGAAGGACCTTGGAGGATTTCCTTGATGAAAGACACGTTGTCGGTCGTCGTGTTCGCCGCCACCATCACCGTCATTCTGGCCGCCTCACCTGCGGCTGCCCAGGGCATGGCCCCGCACGCCGCGCAGATCGAGTACAAGGAGACGATCACGACGGTCGTCGATGATGAGGACACCATCGCGGTGTGGCCGCTGCCCGGCGGGACCACCCTGTACCGGGGATTCTCCCGGCTGGCCGTGAGTGGCGACGGGAGCAAGGTCGCCTTCAAGGTCTGCGACCTCCACAGCGGTGGCGAGGGCTGCCGGTTGCTCCTGGCCAACGCCGACGGCACGTCCCTCGAGGACATCTCGGCGATCTTCCCGCCGAACCTCGTGAGCACTTCCTGGGCCTGGAGCGACTTGCGGATCAACGACGATGGCTCCAAGGTCTTCATCAGGGCGCAGCTCGACGACAGCAAGTCCTACATCTACGAGTACGACGTGGGCACCGGGGGAACCGGCCCTGCGACCGGCGACTGGTGGTGGTCGGGCTCGTTCGACTGGTTCGCCATCGACGACGACGCCTCGCGGTTTTTCGTCGGCAAGCACGACCAGGGCTACGATCCCGGCGCCGGCAGGAACATCCGCGGACTCTATTGGTCCGACTACGGATCGACCCGCCAGCAGTATGTCGACATCTACGCCGATCTCCCCTGCAACGGCAGCTGCAACAACCTCAACATGGTCCATCAGCTCGGAGGTTCCGCCGACGGCAGCCGGGCGTTCTTCACCTGGATGAGCGACTATCTCGGGAACTCGCACCCGGACAATCGGTCAGCCGCGTGGATGTCGGTCCTGCCGCACACGGTCACCAAGCTGACCCCCGACGATCACTACTGGGTGTGGAGTGGAGACGAACGCGGGGTCTGCGATCAGACCGGGAGCAGGGTGCTCTACCAGTACCGACATCTTCCCGGCGATCCCAAGATCACCGATCTCGTCGATGTCGCCACCGGGACCTCGGCCCAGCTGACCTGGACCGACGACCTCAACCCGGTCAAGGCCTTCATCACCCGCAGCGGCGACTTCGCCATGTTCTCGGGAGAGAAGGGCGACGCCGGTTCGAATCAGTACCTGACGCTGGTCGATCTCGATCACGGTCTGGAACGGGACACCTGGTCCTATTTCCTACCGCCCATCGAGCGCGAGGTCAGCGCGATCACCAACGACGACGGGACCTATTTCGTCACCAACTACGTCAACCTCCAGCGGGTGGACATGGCGGTCGGTCTGTCGGGCGATCACAGCCAGGCGCCGAACATCACCGCCATCGCCTTCACCGCGCCCTATCTGTGGCACGACGACTCCGCGCAGATCGGGATTACGGTCAACGTCACCGACGCCCAGGGTCTCGGCAACATCGACACCGTGACCCTGGCGGTCCTGGTCGAGGGTGTCGAGGAGCCCATCTGGAGCATGCCCCGCGAGCCCCTGGCTTTTCCCAGCGGCGATCCGGGTGCGACGTGGCTCTATGACGACGGAACCCACGGCGACACGACTGCCGGCGATGGGATCTACAGTTTTGACACCATCGCCACCCGGAAAACCGATCCCGCGACCTGGAACACCTGGTACAGCCACTTCACGCTGCCGCATCAGGTGGGTATCCGGATCATCGCCGAGGATGTCGACGGGAATGCAACCATCGCCGACACGAAGCTGTGGATCACCGAGATCAACGACAACTCACTGGTCTTCGCGGATGACTTCGAAACCGGGGACACAACCCGATGGTCGAGAGCGATGCCCTAGCAGTACGTTGAGCAACCCAAGGTGAGAAAACGCGGCTGGCGCGAGTGCATCGTCGGTCGCAGCAGACAGCTCATGAATCGTTCGGGGTAGATCACCGAGATCGGCCGATCGGGATTCTTCCCGCTCGAGCGGTTGTTCCTCCTAGGGAGCAACCGAATCGACCAGAGTGAGGAGTCGGGATTGATCCAAGAAGACGCACGACCATTTGCAGGCAGCGACCATCTCGTGACGGTTCGGGACAGCAGACTCGAGCCGCTGACGATCATCATCTACGGCGCCACCGGCGACCTCACCTGGCGTAAGCTGATCCCGGCTTTGTATGAACTCTATTCGTTGGACAGCCTCCCGAAGCCTTGTCGAATCGTCGGAACCGGTCGGTCGGAGCTGGGCGACGAGCAGTGGCGAGATCGCCTTCGTCGGGGAATGGAGGATGGCGGCAACCACGATCTGTCGCGGTGGGAGGCGTTCTCCGCAGCCCTGAGCTATGTCCAGGTCCACCCGGACGCCCCCAAGCAATTCGACAATCTGGCCGCCACGGTTCGTCGGTTGAATGGCGACGGTGGAAACGGCGCAAACCTCTTGCACTATCTGGCGCTGCCGCCATCGATGTACGAACCGGTCGCCGATGCGATCGTGCGGTGTGGTTTGGCGACCGAGGATCGAGATGGCGTCGGTTGGTCCCGGCTTGTGGTGGAGAAACCCTTCGGCCGCGACCTGGCAAGCGCCCAACGCCTCAACCAGAAGCTCCTGGCCGGGTTTGCCGAACACCAGATCTTCAGGATCGATCACTACCTCGCCAAAGAGACTGTGCAGAACGTTCTGGCCTTTCGCCTCGCCAACACGATCTTCGAGCCGTTATGGAATCGCAACCACATCGACCACGTGAGGATCGTCGCCGCCGAAACTCTCGGCGTCGAGGAACGCGCCGGCTACTACGAGGAGGCCGGTGTGCTCCGCGACATGCTCCAGAACCACATGATGCAGCTGCTTGCCGTCACCGCCATCGAACCACCCGCACGGTGGGAGTCGGAGCGAGTTCGTGATGAACGAGCCAAGCTCTTTCGCAGTCTTCAGCCGCTCCCGACCGACGTGGATGTCTTTGATTTCATCACCCTCGGCCAGTACGCCGAGGGCGTCATCGATGGCCGGCCGGTTCCGGCCTACCGGGACGAGCCTGGCGTGGCGCCGGATTCACTGACCCCGACCTATGCGCGGATCAAGGTCTTCATCGACAACTGGCGGTGGCAGGGCGTCCCGTTCTACCTGACATCGGGCAAGCGTCTCGATCGCAAGGTCTCCGAAGCCGTCATCCAATTCAAAGAGGTGCCGAATTCCATGTTTCGCGGTCTTGCGGGCGACTCGATGACGGCAAATTCTCTGACTCTCGGTTTTCAACCTGACGAGGTCATCAAGGTCGACTTTCTGACCAAGGCGCCGGGGCCCCGGCTGCGTCTCCGTCCGGCATCTTTGAGCTTCGACTACTCGGCCGAAAACGCAGAATCGAGGATCGACGCCTACGCCAAGGTGCTGCTCGACTGCATGACGGGCGATCACATGCTCTTCTGGCGGCAGGACGGCATGGAGGAAAGCTGGCGCTTTCTCGATCCCATCCTTTCGCGCTGCGAAACATGCGACGAACGTCGGGACAATCTGCACTTCTACCCGGCCGGAAGCGCGGGACCGCAACGCGCGTCCGAGATGATGCCCCCACGGAGAACCTGAAGCTCGTGAAACACCCTGATCCGACGTTTCTTCGTTTCGCAGACCTCGAAGGCGCGGGTGACGCTGCCGCGAGCGAGATCGCCCGGACGCTCGTCGCTGCCGTCGAGACGCGATCGACGGCCTCCCTTGTTCTCTCCGGCGGTTCGACTCCTCGTGGCATCCATCGGCGTCTCAGCGACCCGGAGTTTTCCCCTCCGATTCCCTGGTCCCGCATTCACGTGTTCTGGGGTGACGAGCGCTGCGTCCCGCCGGATGACAAGGCCAGCAACTTCGCCATGGCTCGGGCGACGCTGCTCGACCGGATCGAGATCCCACCCGACAACGTTCACCGGATCCATGGCGAGCTTTCGGCGGGTGCAGCTGCGACGCAGTACGAGACCGAGCTGCGTCGCCGCTTCAACGACGGGAGACCACCGGCATTCGATTGCGTCGTGCTCGGTATGGGCGCCGACGGTCATACCGCCTCGCTCTTTCCGGGAGACCCACTCCTCGATGAGACCGACCGGTGGGTCGGCTCGACGGCCGGGATCCAAGCCTCGCCGCCGGTGCCGCGGGTGAGCCTGACCCTTCCGGCGCTCAACGCGGCGAGCACGATTGTCGTGGTCGTCTCGGGAGAGGCCAAACGCCGTATCGTCCGTGACATCGAAAATCGGGCCGAAGGTGTCGAACGTTACCCGGTGGCCCGGGTCCACCCGTCGGGTTCGATGCTGTGGTTCGTCGCAGAAGAATCGTAGGGGACTGCGCCGGGAATCGGGAAGATTGATCAGCGCCATCCTGATACGATCATGGGACTCAAGCAAAGGGAGCCGCCTATGAAACACGCATCGCGTTCGACGTTCACTGCGATCTCGCTTTCGGTCATTTCGGTATTGGTGATCGCCTCCCCTTGCGTGGCGCAGGTGTGCGGCAACGGCATCGTCGAACCGCCCGAAGAGTGCGACGACGGAGCCTTCATGCGCCTGGACGGTTGTGCACCGGACTGCACCTTTGAACACGTCCAGCGGATGACCATGCTCGCCCTCGCCGACGGCACGGGCCCCGCCACCTGCACTCCGGCGACCAACGTGTTCGGCTCCGCCTTCTCCGGCGCCGGCCTGACCGCAGTCAACACCCAGCTCGCAACGGTGATCGCCGACCGGACGCTGAACCAGCTGCTTCAGATCCTCGATCTCGATGATCCGGCCGGCGCCGATGATCCGGTGCTCGAGGTGGGTTTACTGGGTTCGGATCCGGATGTGGGTGGTCCGGCCCCGGGATTGGATGCCTGGTACGTCGCGCAGCCCGGATTCCTCGATCCGGATGATCTGCCGGCACTGAGGCTCTCCGGCGCCACCGCCGTCCGTGAGCTCACCGCCGGGCCGGGACGGATCGAGATCAGTTTCCTCGGGGGCCTCATCGCCGCCCGCGATGCGCGCCTCTCCGCCGTGGTCGGGGCGACGACGAGCCTCCCGGGACCACCCCCCGGCCAGTTTGCCCCGGGTTTCTCAGCCTTCGAGGGATTGACCGCCGACGACGGCAACCACGGGATCTGCGCCAACCTCACGGTCGGTTCGCTGGCGCTGATCCCGTTGCCGCAGGAATTCACCGCCGGTGGTGCAGCCGAGTGTTCGAGCAGTTGTGCGGGTTCGCGCAGCTACACATGGTGCGGCCCCGGCAACCCGGTCGGGCCCGGATGCAACTCGATGCTCGATCTGATGGTTGGCGGCTGCGCGGTCTTTCCGCCACTGTGCATCGGTGTCGTCGCCCCGACTCAGCCCGATGTCGGCACGGGGGGGCAGCCGCCGGTGGTTCTGGTGGGAGATCCGGTGACGGGAAAGGTCTCAGTCACCGAACCCGAAGACGCCTACTCGACCTGGTTCGAGTTCACCTCCGAGCGGGTCCACATGACCAACAACATCGGAGGCATCTTCACCGACGGGTTCGAGAGCGCCGATCTCGGCGCATGGTCGTCTTCGGTGCCGTAGGGCGCATTCTGCGGGCGAGACGCCCGAACCACACTCTGCCAGCGTGCTCGGGAGAAAGGTTCACCTAGAGGAGTTGGCCCTGGAGGGAAGTGTGGCGCGGGCGTCTCGCCCGCGTCACTTGCGTTACGGTAGGGAAGAAATGTCTGGTGGCGCCCGGCGGAACAGAATCGACGGTTTTGCGATTACAGGTATCGAGATGCATCTCCAAGAAGGACAGAGACTCGGGGAGTATGTGATCCGTGGGGCCATCGGCGCCGGCGGGATGGGCGAGGTCTACCGGGCGTTCGACACGGGGTTGGAACGAGACGTCGCGATCAAGGTCCTGCCCCGCGAGGTGGCGGACGATTTCGACCGTCGCGCGCGCTTTGAGCGCGAGGCCAAATCCATCGCCGCGCTCAATCACGAGAATATCGTCACCATCCATTCCATCGGCGAGGACGGGGGTGTGCGCTATCTCGCCATGGAGCTGGTGGAGGGCGAAGGCCTCGATGACCGGATTCCCCAATCGGGTCTGGCGACCGACGAGCTCTTGGAGATTGCCATCCCCGTGGCCTCGGCGCTGGCGGCTGCCCATGCCAAGGGCATCGTCCATCGCGATCTCAAACCGGCCAACGTGATGGTGACCCCCGAGGGCAAGGTCAAGGTTCTCGATTTCGGTCTGGCCAAATTGGCTCACCGGGCCGATGAACCTCTCGAGCCGGTGGGGGAGGACTCGGCCACCGCCGCCATGTCCATGCAGACCCAGGCCGGCACGGTGATCGGAACCATGCCCTACATGTCACCGGAACAGCTCTCGGGCAAAGCCATCGGCCCGGCTTCCGATATTTTCAGCTTCGGCGTGATGCTCTACGAGATGGCGACGGGAAGACGACCGTTCCGGGGTTCATCCGGACCGACCTTGATTTCGTCGATCCTGACCGACACCCCGACCCCGGTGATCGAGCTGAGCCCGGCCATTCCCACCTCGCTCGGGGGGCTGATTGAACGCTGTCTTTCGAAGGACCCGGCGGATCGTCCCGCGAATGCCGCAGAGTTACGCACCGAACTCAAGACTCACCAAAGCGTTGCGTCGCTGTCTGGCGCCTCCGCTGAGGCGGCGCCTCATCAGCGTCCTTTGTGGCCGCGGATGGTCGTGGCCGTGATCGTGGCGGCGGCAGTTGTCGCCGTCGCGTTCTGGTACTTCGGCAAACTCAAGAGAGAACGATGGGCCCGTAGTACAGCCCTTCCCGAGATCCAGAGACTGTTGGACGAGGGCGACCAGGACGCCGCCTTGCGGTTGATTCGCGAGACCGCGGACGTCATTCCGGGCGACCCTCAACTCGACCAACTCGAGAAGGGCAACACCTTGCCGGTTCTGATCGAGACCGTGCCGCCCGGAGCCGAGGTCTCGGTCAACTCCTACGCCGACCTCGGGCGGCCCTGGCTGTCGCTGGGAGTCTCTCCGATCGAGCCGCGGCTTCCTGTCGATGAGCTTCGCTTCCGCATCGAGAAGGCCGGTTACGAGACGTTCGAGGGTTCGAGCGTTCACCAGACATCACATGCCGTGATCGTTCTGGTTGCCGAGGGTGAAGCTCCCAACGGCATGGTCCGCATCCCGTCGGGCAGCGCACCATTCGGGACCGCGGGAAGAGTAGATGTCGAGTCGTTCTGGCTCGATCGCCACGAGGTGACCAATCGGCGGTTCAGGGAATTCGTCGATGCCGGTGGCTATCGGAACCCGGACTACTGGACCGAGCCTGTCGCGATCGACGGGCGGTTGCTTGAATGGAACGAAGCCACCGCCCTCTTTGTCGACACCACCGGCAGGCCGGGCCCCGCCGAGTGGGAGCTCGGGTCATACCCACAAGGCGCCGATGAGCACCCGGTTGGTGGCGTCAGTTGGTACGAGGCTACGGCCTTCGCCGCGTGGTCCGGGACCAGCCTGCCCACCGTCTTCCACTGGCGCCGGGCTGCCGAGTTGGGCCTCTTCGCCGACATCATCACGGTCAGCAACTTCGACGGCCGCGGTCCCGCGCCCGTCGGCAGTTATGGCGGGATCGGTCCCTTCGGCACCTACGACATGGCCGGCAACGTCCGCGAGTGGTGCCTCAATTCGGGCGGAAACTCACGCTACAATCTCGGCGGCGCATGGTCGGACCCGTCCTACATGTATGACGGAATGGAGGCCATCGATCCCCTCGATCGAGTGCCCAAGAACGGCTTCAGAACCATGCGAATCGAGGGCGAGATTCCGGCAGAGGCCATGGTTGCCATCGACAACCCGGTCTATGACTTCCGCGATGTAGAACCGATCGCCGACGACGTCTTCGAGGTGGTGAGGGGCGGGTTCGGCTACGACCGGACCGATCTCGACGCTCGAGTTGAATCGGTGGACGAAAGCTCGCCGCACTGGGTGCGGGAGCGGGTTTCGTTTGCGGCAGCCTACGGTGACGAGAGGGTGCCGGCGTACCTCTTTCTGCCCATGAAAGCCGAACCGCCCTATCAGACGGTGGTGTACTTTCCGAGTTCCGCCGCCCTCGATCTCGATCACAGCCGCAACCCCGGGATGTTCCTGATCGATTTCGTGATCCGCAGCGGCCGCGCGCTGATGTACCCGATCTACACAGGCACCTACGAGCGGCAGATCCCCATGCGCGGATACAACGACCAACGCGACGTCATCATCCGGGCGAGCAAGGATCTGCAGCGGTCCATCGACTACCTCGAGATTCGTGACGACATCGACATCGACCGGCTGGCTTTCTGCGGCCTGAGCCTCGGGGCGTCGTGGGGTCCCATCTTCACTGCCATCGAAGATCGATTTGTCGCCAGCGTCCTCATCGCCGGAGGGCTCGGCAAGCCTGCGCCCGGACGGCCGCCGGAAACCGTGTCGATCAACTTCGCGCCGCGCTCCACGGTCCCTGTGCTGATGGTCAACGGGCGCAACGACTTCTGGACGCCTTTGGAAACCGAAATCCGCCCCATGTTCGAGCTCCAGGGCGCCTCTTCCGAAGACAAGGAACTCGTCCTCCTGGACGGAGGCCACGTACCGGACTCGCCGAAGGACGCCCTCCGCCCCGTCCTCGATTTCCTCGATCGCACCCTCGGTCCGGTCGGCCAATAGGACGCGGCCCCGTGGGGCGCGGGCGTCCCGCCTGCGATCTCCTCTCGGCTATGATCCTCATCAATGGATCTCAAAGCGTATGGCCAGGAAGTGTTCGAGGGCGCGCGATCGATGCTGGCTGCGGCCCGCGTTTGGCGTGAAAACCCTCTGACGTCGCCGGTCAACCGGCGCCTCTGGGGCCCGATGTGGCCGGCCGTCCTGCTGCTGCTGACCGTCGGGGCGAGGGCGGCCGCTCGATTTTCGAGCTGGAATGAGATGTTTCGACCGTCGGCGTGCCGCCACCGAGGGATTCGAAGCCCCGGGACCGGTGCCCGGCTCTTTGACCCGCGTCTCCGAGCCCCGAGGTGCGGATAAAAAACGGCGGCGTCCGTGACGCCGCCGTTTGTCTCAGCCGATCAGTTGCTAGCGGAGCGCGGCCATCCGCACGCCCTGCGAGGCAGGCATGTCGAAGCGGTCCAGGGTCATCACCTTGGTCCACGCACGGACAAAGTCGTTGATGAACCTCTCCTCGCCGTCGTTGGCGGCATAGACCTCGGCGACGGCCCGAAGCTCGGCGTGCGACCCGAAGACCAGGTCGATGGGGGTGGCTGTCCACCTCAGCTCGCCGGTGGAGCGATCCCGACCCTCGTAGATGCCGTCGGTCGTGGGTGATTTCGACCACGCGGTGGACATGCTCAGCAGGTTGACAAAGAAATCACTGCTCAGCGTGCCGGGGCGGTCGGTGAACACACCGTGTTCCGACCCACCTTCGTTTGCGTCGAGAACACGCATACCGCCGATCAAGACCGTCATCTCGGGAATGGTCAGCGTCAGCAGATTGGCTTTGTCGACCATCAAGAAGGTCGGTGACAGACGGGCGCTCTCGCCGTAGTAGTTGCGGAAGGCATCAGCTTTCGGCTCGAGCACGCTGAAGGACTCGATGTCGGTCTGAGCCTGGGATGCATCCATGCGGCCGGGCGCAATGGGCACTTCGACGTCATGGCCGGCCGCCCTGGCGGCCTTCTCGACAGCTGCAGCGCCACCCAGCACGATCAGGTCGGCGAGCGAGACTCGCTTTCCGCCCGTCTGTGCGCGGTTGAAGTCCTCCTGGATACCCTCGAGGCGCTCCAGCACCTTCGCGAGCTCAGCCGGATCGTTGACGTCCCAGCCGTTTTGCGGCGCGAGGCGGATGCGTGCACCGTTCGCCCCACCGCGCATATCGGTGCCGCGGAAGGTCGAGGCCGAAGCCCAGGCCGTCCCGACGAGTTCGGGAACGGTCAGCCCCGAATCGAGGATCTCGCTCTTGAGCGCGGCGATGTCGTCGGCGTCGATGAGCTCGTGGTCAACCGTCGGAATCGGATCCTGCCAGAGGAGCTCTACTGATGGAATGTCGTTCCCGACATACCGCGCTCGCGGTCCCATGTCGCGGTGGGTCAGCTTGAACCACGCCTTGGCGAAGGCGAGCTCGAACTCCTCGGGATTGTCCAGGAAGCGTTTGGAGATCTCGCGATAGCTCGGGTCGAACTTCAACGAAAGATCGGTGGTCAGCATGACGGGCGCGTGCCGCTTCGCCGGGTCGTGCGCATCGGGCACGGTGTCCGCGGCGGCCGGATTGCTGGGAATCCACTGGATCGCACCCGCGGGGCTCTTGGTCTGGACCCAATCGTACGCGAAGAGGTTTTGCAGATAGTTCATGCTCCACTTCACCGGAGTCGTGGTCCACGCGCCTTCCAGCCCACTGGTGATCGTGTCGTCCGCGTTGCCTCTGCCGCAATCGTTCATCCAGCCGAAGCCCTGTTCCTCGAGGCCTGCAGCACCCGGCTCCGCCCCGACGCAGTCGCCGACCTTGTGGGCACCATGGTTCTTGCCGAAGGTATGGCCGCCGGCGATCAGCGCGACCGTCTCTTCGTCATTCATCGCCATGCGTCCGAACGTGTCTCGGATGTCCTTGGCGGCCAGCAGCGGATCCGGGTTGCCGTTCGGGCCCTCGGGGTTGACGTAGATCAGACCCATCTGGACCGCGGCCAGCGGTCTTTCCAGCTCGCGTTCGCCCTTGTAGCGCTCATCGTCGAGCATCGTTGTCTCGGGTCCCCAATAGACCAGATCGGCCTCCCAGTCGTCTTCGCGGCCGCCGGCAAAACCGAAGGTCTTGAAGCCCATGGATTCCATGGCCACGTTCCCGGTCAGCACCATGAGGTCCGCCCATGAGAGCTTGCGGCCGTATTTCTGTTTGATCGGCCAGAGCAGGCGTCGCGCCTTGTCGAGGTTGGCGTTG
>Ga0316201_10001577_pt1 | contig 15500 bp, 14 predicted proteins | sample CS6wburrow_MG_FD_204516 | JGI IMG/M metagenome (GOLD analysis project Ga0316201, IMG submission 204516) | Coastal sediment microbial communities from Delaware Bay, Delaware, United States - CS-6 worm burrow | ecosystem: Environmental > Aquatic > Marine > Coastal > Sediment | place: USA... | reverse complement strand
TGTCGTAATGTTCGCCTTGGAGTGGTGCGAGTTCTGCTGGGCTGCCCGCAAGCTGTTCCAAGCCATGGATGTGGACTTCGAGAGCGTGGACCTGGATTCCGTCAAGTTCCAGGAAGACAACCGCGGAGGCAGGATACGGGCGGTGCTGGCAGAGCGCACCGGTGCAACCACCATTCCCCAGATCTTCATCGGTGGCGACCTCATCGGCGGGTGCAGCGAACTGTTCGACGCATACCACGACGGAACCCTGCAGCGCCGACTGCTACAATCCGGGGTGCGTTTCAACGGCCAGGCCCGGGTTGATACGGCAAAGCTGCTGCCACAGTGGCTGCACCCGCGTATCAGTGCCTGAGGAGGGGTGCACTATGGCATTCATAAACACAGTACCGGAACAGGAGGCGGAGGGCGACGTTCGTGACCTCTACGAGCAGCAGCGGGGTGGATCGGGTTACCTGCCCAACTACGCCAGGGTCTACTGCCATCGGCCGCAGCTGATGCAAGCCTGGGCCCAGTTGCAGACTGAAATAAAGCAGACGATGGATGATAAGGCGTACGGGCTGATCTCCCTGGCCGCGGCAATGGCAATCAACAGCACTTACTGCTCACTGGCTTTCGCCACGAAGCTGATAAGCAAGTACTACACGCAGGAAGAGATGCTGGCCATCGTCAGGGGCGACGAAGAGAGTCCCCTGTCGGCCGGCGAGCGGGCCATGATGAAACTGGCGCGGCAGGTGGCGGCGAACGCCTCGGGTGTGACAGTCGGGGACATTCTGCCCCTCAAGGAGGCAGGCTACACCGACCCGGAGATTTTCGACATCGTATCGGCGGCAGCGGCCCGCTGTTTCTTCTCAAAGGTGCCGGATGCCCTGGGTGCCCTGCCGGATTCAGCCCTGGGAAATCTGGAGCAACCCCTTCAGGAACTGCTCACCGTGGGGCGCCCGGTCGCCGCGGGTAACGGTGATGAGGAGGGTCAATCCAGGCACGAAGAGCGACGCAGATAAACGCGTAACGGCCTTTACGCTGCCTGAAAGGCGGGCACGCGATCAAACCAGGGAGCGGCGGTTTCCAGCTGTGCCGCCAGCCGGAACAGCAGCGCTTCCTCACCATAACGCCCGGCGAACATGACACCCACCGGCAGGCCGTCCGCCGTCCAGTGCAGGGGGACGGACATGGCAGGTTGACCGGTGCCGTTGTACAGCGAAGTAAATGCTGAAACGCTGACGGCCTCGCGCTCGTAACTGGCATTGTCCTGGTTGAGGCTCAGCTTGCCGATCTCGACCGGGGGTTTGGTCAGCGTGGGTGAGAGCAGCACATCGTACGTCTCCTGCAGCAGGGCTATCTGCCGGGTGACCTGTTCCATGGCTCGCTCGGCGTTATAAAGTATTTCGGCGGTATTGTCCTTGTCCTGCTGATAACGGCGCCAGATCAGCGGCTCCAGATCGTCTTTGGTGACCCCCCTGCCGAGCGCCTTCTCCCGACTGCGAACGCGCGCCAGGGTCGACATGGCCATGATAGGGCCGAAACTGCCGAAAAAATCGCGCGCATCCACCGGCAGCGTGGCAGGCTCCACGTGATGGCCCAGGGACTGGCACAGGGCCGCCGCATCATTCACAGCCTGCAGACACTCCGGGTGCAGCGGGGTATGGGTGATGGGCGTGGTGACCAGGCCGATCCGCAGGGGGCGCGGGGATTCGCTGCAGGCGGCCAGAAAGCTGCCGGCGGGCGGCGGTGCAATCAGGGTCTGGCCGGGCTCCGGGCCCGCCGTCGCATCCAGCAGGGCGGCACTGTCGCGGACACTGCGGGAGACGGCGTGGATTACTGACAGCGATGATGACAGTGCGCGCGGGCCATGGGGAACCCTGCCGCGACTGGGTTTCATGCCAAACAGGCCGCAGCAGGAGGCGGGGATGCGGATGGAGCCACCCCCGTCCGTGGCATTGGCCACAGGCAGAATACCTGCGGCAACAGCTGCAGCGGAGCCTCCCGAGGACCCTCCGGGCGTTCGCGCCAGGTTCCAGGGATTGCGCGTGTCGCCGAACAGCAGAGACTCCGTCGCACCGGTACCGCCGAACTCCGGGCTGGCGCTCTTGCCGAAAATCACCAGTCCCGCCCGCTGGTAACGCTCCACCACGGTGCTGGTGTAGTCGGCCACCGCGCCCCGGTAGAAGCGCGAGCCATGGGTGGTGACGGTGCCCTCGAGCATCATACCGAGATCTTTCAGCAGGAACGGCACCCCTGTGAAGGGGCCCTCTGGCAGACCCCTCCTGATGGCTGCCCGCGCGCGATCATAGAGCTGCTCGACGATGCAGTTCAGGGCCGGATTGACAGCCTCCGTCCTCGCAATTGCCAGCTCCAGTACCTCCGCCGCGGAGAGCTTGCCGCGGCGGATGTGGTCCGCGAGCGTGAGGCCATCCATCTGCCGGTATTCCTCGAAGCGGAGGCCGCCGCCGGCCGCCAGGGCGGGTGCCAATGTGGCAGCGGCGGAAGTGACAAGGCTGGCCTTGACCAGAGTGCGGCGGGTAAGGGATGGCATGTTGTGCGAGCTCCTGCAGTCAAACGCGTGTATCGGATAACGGGAAGCGATTACTATGCCGCTACGTCACTGGCATTCACAGCCCCCCTGGCAAGGAGTGCCACATCAAAAGCCGTTTAGTCTGGTAGTTAAACCATTGCGGACAAAATGGTGGCTCCCCCGTGCAAGCCATCTGCGTTGTTGTTACTTTCGCCATACTCCGGCACATATCAGACATGAGTCTTTACATGGCAATGAAAACCCTGAACGCTTTGTTAACCTGCCTGCTGCTCGCAGCCTGCAACGGTTCCAGTAATGATAATGCCGATGTTGCACCGCCCGAACCACCGCCTCTGCCGGATTTCACCGCGGTCAACACATGGCTGCAGGCGTTCGTCGATGAAAATGAGGCGTTTCCCGGTGCCTCCATCATCATTGTCGACAAGGAACTGGGACCCATACACAAGGCGGCATTCGGCAACCAGACGGAAGATACCGTCGCGCTGCTGGCGTCGGCGAGTAAAGTCCCTACCGCCACACTGCTGATGGCGCTTCATGAAGACGATGACAACATCGATTTCGACATAGCGGCGCCCATAGCCGACTACCTCCCCTGGCAAGGGGTCTGGGACGAACGCATCACCACCGAGCACGCGCTTTCCAACCGTTCCGGCATACCAGGAATCGTGGTTCTGTTCAGGGACCCGGCCGCCTACGGGGCCCACAACTGCCAGTACGTTCCCACAGGCACCCTGCAGGCCTGTGCGCAACTGATTTACGAGAACCCCCTACCCGAGCTGGAGACCAATGCACCTGATACCGTATTCGAATACGGCGGTAGCCAATGGACACTGTCTGCGGCCGTCGGGGAGATAGTGGGGGGTGCAACCTGGCAGCAGTTATGGGATGCCTACGTAGGACAGCCCTGCGGCCTGGAAGTGTTCCGCTACGGAAACTATCTCAGCGCACCGCAGTCCTGGGACGGCAACCCGGACAGCCTGATCGGGATTGAAAACCCGAACGCCGAGGGCGGCGCAATCAGCAATCTGGACGACTATGCCAGGCTCCTGTCCATGCACCTGAACGACGGCAAATGCGGTGATAACCAAGTGCTGTCAGCTGAGGCAGTAGCCTTCATGCAGCAGGCGCGCACCCCGGCAGCAGACGGCTGGGGCTACGGCATGGGCTGGTGGATTATTCCGCCCGAGGATGATGCCAGCATCTACCTCTACGTGGATCCCGGATTATACGGCTCGGTCTCATGGCTCGACGTGGAACGGGAATACGGGGGTGTGGTGCTGTTCGAAGAGTACACCGGCCTGGTGGCCGGTCAGGGCTCGCAGGGCGTGGTCAATGAGCTGATACCCCTGGTTGAGGACGCCATAGACGCGCTCAGGTAGAGGGTCCCGACGCGAAATGACCGGGCCGGGACCCGGTGCTTGCACAGGGTCAGGGTCGACCGGCTGACCAGAAACCGATTCCCACTTTGCTTATGCGCATGGGCCGCCCACCATCTCATTGATTCCTATGGGTTTTCTATAGCTTTCGATCGTCGGCTATGGCAGAGTTGGATCGGGCTCGGTGTAGCCATACCGAACTGTACATCCTGCCCCGACTCACCACCCGGCCAAATGAGGAACTCACATGGACCTGCTGGAAATTACCGAGAAACGCAACATGTCGCGGGAGGAAGCTGCCAAGCTATTGCACACCATCGCCGACTCGCTTGCGCGTCACAATGATCTGGAGTTCGAACGCGACGGGGTCAAGCTGCGTGTCAATGTTCCGAAACAGGTTGAGGTTGAAATCGAACTCGAGGTCGAAACAGAGGAATCCAGCCTGGAGATCGAAATCAGCTGGTGACCCGGCTCCGGAACAACGCCGATCGTCCAAGAGACTGTTGCCATGAATGAAGAAGAGACCGCACCCGCTAAAACGGGATTCTCCGGCTCACAGGTAGTGCTGGTGGTTCTGATCACCATCATCGTAACGGCCGGGGCCAGCTTCTGGCTGTACCGGACCTATATCAATCCGGCGAAGTTTGAGCCCGTGGCCCTGTCGAGCCGTGAGCAGGCGCGCCTCGATTCGAAACTGCAGCAGTTGGGGGTCAACCCGCGAGAGCTGTTGCCTGACGCAAAGCGTGAAGACAAGGTGAATTCTGAAGGCCGCCTCGTGCCCGAAAAATACGAAGAAAACCCGGAGAAACGCGATATACGCCTGAGCGAAAGAGAGCTCAATGCCCTGGTGGCCAGCAACCCGAGCCTGGCGAGCCGCTTTGCCATCGACCTGTCCGACAATCTGGCCAGCGCGAAATTGCTGATTCCCATCGATCCCGACATGCCGGTGATGGGCGGCAGAACCCTACGGGTTAACACCGGGGTTGAGCTGGACTACCGGGATGGCCGGCCAGTCGTGAAACTGCGCGGGGTGAGTATCATGGGTGTGCCGGTGCCCAATGCCTGGCTCGGCAATCTCAAGAATGTCGATCTGGTCGACCAATTCGGCACCGGCCCGGGCTTCTGGAACAGTTTTGCAGCCGGTGTCGCGTTAATTGAGATCGTGGATGGGCAACTCCACATCAAGCTCAAGGAATAGCCTGCCACCTGCAGTCGAAGTCTGGCCACACTGCGCTGAACAGGCACGCCACCGGCAAATCCCCGACGCGATTCAGTCGCCGTAAACCTCGAGTTTGACCTTCCCGACACCTGCCTCTTTCAGGCCCAGTTGCTCAGCCGCGGCGCCGGAAATATCGATGATGCGATTCTTGCTGTGGGGGCCCCGGTCATTGATGACGACGTCGACGGATTTCCCGTTCTTCAGGTAGGTCACCTTGACACGGGTGCCGAACGGTAATTCCCTGTGTGCCGCTGTCAGCGCATTCTTGTCATAAGGCTCGCCACTGGCCGTCTTGTTGCCATCCAGGCTGTCGGCGTAATAGGAGGCCTTGCCCTCCTGCACCTCTGCCACATTCGCGGCAAGTGCCCCGAAGGAGAGGAGAACTGCCAGGAGCGTAACAAGCCGGGTCTGTCTGATCATAGGGTCCTCCAGGGAAGAGAATGCCTTCGGGTTGAACCGCTCGTCAAAGCGGTAGTCAATAGTAGACCAGTTGAATAGACCTGGCCATATCATGCCCTGGGCATGGCGCTACGGGTATTACCAGGTCAGGGACTGACCCCGGGTTTGTCATTTCCGCCCGCCCCGCAGCCTGCCATAGTGCAGGAACAGCGGATTGAAAATCCGGAGATTGATCCAGCCGGCCAGGGCGCCGATCATGGCGAGCATCATGGTGACACCAACGGGCTTCAGGGCGATTGCAAGTTTGCGACGCAATTCCCGTATCCAATCGATCTGGTCCAGCCACTCAATGATTCGGGCGTTCTGCACAAAAGCGACGGCAGTGAGCACGAGCAGGCCCAGCACAACCCAGGCTGCAGTGGGGATCGGCGGCAGCAGGTAGATCAGCAGAACTGAAAAGCCGACAGGAATCAGGGTGGGCACGATGAGGATAACCCATGGCAGGGCTTTGCCCAGGTAAAACACTTTCATGAACTGTCTCGACCCCACATCGAGGTAGCGCAACAGGCGGGCGCGCTCCACGGGATTCCCCGCCAGCGCTTCGATTGACAGGAAGGTCCAACGCCCGCTATCACCCTCTGCCTCAATGGATTCAGCCGGCACCGGGGCGGTATCGCCGAGGTGAGAGCCGCTGAGCTTGAAACCGTGGTACATCAGTGACCTGGCCTCCAGGTCGGTAAACGCATCGAGATCGGTGCGAATGTTACGCAGGGCATCCAGGAAGCGCGCTTTATCCTCCCCGAAAACAGCGCTGCCATCGTCGTCCCCCAGGGTGAATATTGCATAGCGATCGGGCCCATGTTCCGGCAGTTCGGCCAGTGTCTCGTTGCGGATCCTGTCCATCATGATGTCGTTGGCCCTCATGGCCACCTGATGGATAAGCTCCACCGGTCGCGACTGCCACTGCAGCAGGTCCGACGCATCGCTGCACACGAAATGAGTACAGCCCTCCTCGAAGAGGGAGACCAGTCCCTGGTTGTCAAACACCCCACCGTCCACCAGACGCACCTCCACGTCCTCGCCCCGCTTGTCCGTGTAAAGACCCGTAAGACTGAAGGGTTCAAACAGTCCGGGGACGCAGCAGGAGGCCGCCACCGCCTGACCCAGGGTGATCTGGTTCAGACGGGTCCGCTGCCCGGGCGATAGCGATGGGTCATCCATGAAGAGCCGCGACAGCAGCGGCATGGTGGATGTACCCCCCACCACGGAGGAGACGGTGGGCTCTCCAACAAATGTGCCGGTCATCTGGAACAGGTGCCCGGTGTTGAGCGCGGTGGCGTTCAGTACCAGCGTGGGGACAACCGTCCCGTCTTCACCCGAGGCCTGGATGGGCAGATCCCGCAGGGGATTGCGGTCGGCGCCAGTGATCGGCTTGAAAAAGTAGGTATCGAAGAGGTCGGCGAGCCGATAGCTGGAAGAGTATTCACTGGCGAGCATCCGCGCGTTCTGCCGGCGGTCGGCGAAGGCCATGATCCGCATGTTCACCTGCAATGCGGCGATGAACTCCTCCTCCACCTCCCTAACCAACTGGCGGTAGGCCTCCGGCGACGGTTTCAGTGCGTCTTCACGGGTGCCCTCCAGCAATTGCCTGACCTTGAGATAGTAGAAAGCGCCGATGATGGCCCCGCCGGAGACAGTAGAAATAACCGAGACATGACGCAACAGGTCGCGTTCAGCCAGCCGGGCCAGTACCCCGATGTGGAACAGTGCAGCCCGGAACCCGCCTCCCGAGAGGGCGACACCCAGCTTGCCAGCACGGGCTCCTTCAGCGGAAAGGCAGACTTGCTGCTCAAGATTCATGCGGTATCGGCCTGCAAACAATCGGAGGGGGTTAACCGGGTATTCTCCGGCTTTGGCCGGACGTGGGAGATGATAAGGGCAGAGACCGCGGGACGCCAGTGAAGCAAACCGCTCGTCGCGATCGTTACGTCCAGATCAATCCCCCGTGGGCCTGATCACGCCACGAAAGATTCCCGTGCTCGAATTGGTATAGAATCTGACATCTACCCTCGATGGTCATACCCGAGGCTCTCAACGAAAAAAGGCAAACGAAAGCTGATTTATCGCCTTCAGTGAGGGAAGGTCACAGTGCATCCAAAACGTCTGCTCCGAGGAATTCTGCTCTGCTGCCTGGTGCTATGCATTCCGGTTTTGGCCGACGACTATGACCTGGTGATCGCTAACGGGCGCGTCATCGATCCGGAAACAGGTCTGGACGCCAGGCGCCACATCGGTATCCGTAGCGGCACCATTGCCACCATTTCCGAACAAGCGCTGCAAGCAGAGCGGGTGATCGATGCCAGCGGCCTCGTGATAGCCCCCGGTTTCATCGACGTACACAGTCATACCCCGACCTTGCTCGGCCAGCACATGAACCTGCTCGACGGGGTAACCACCCAACTGGACCTTGAGGCAGGCGCCTATCCCATCAGTGCGTACGGCGAGCATTTCCGCGGTGGAGCGCAGCTGCATTACGGCTCGTCAGTGGGCCATTTCGCCATTCGGATCAAGGTCATGGAGGGCATCGACCAGCCCTATCTTTTCTATCGCGGAAAGGTGGCAAAGGCGGCTGGCGATGCCTGGATCAAGCCCGCTTCCGCGGAACAGATCGAGCAGATGCGCATTCTGCTCAACAAGGGGCTGGACGATGGGGGGCTGGGTATCGGCCTACTCCTGGACTACATGACCGCTGCCGTGTCCGACGCTGAACTGCGCATGCTGTTCCAGGTGGCAGGGAAACGCCAGGTTCCCCTCTTCGTTCACGTGCGGCGGGGTTACCCGGGCGATCCCGCGGGCCTGATCGAGGTTATCGACCTTGCGTTGGAAACGGGAGCGCCACTGTTCGTGTGCCATATAACGCATAATGCGATGGGTGGCATCTCCGACTGGCTGGCCATGATCGACAGCGCCAAAGCAAAAGGTGCCAGGATTGCCACGGAGACCCTGTCCTACGCCGCGGGCGGGACCAGCATCTCCGCGGATGTATTTCGCCGCCGCGATTGGCAGAGGATTTTCGACATCACCTACGAAGACGTCCAGTGGGTTGCCACTGGCGAGTGGCTCACCAAAGAGACCTGGGAAAAATACGCTCGCGAGCAGCCCGAAGGCATGGTCAACCACCACTACGTCAAGGAGGACTGGATGGTCACGGCGCTCAAGTGGCCGAACATGGTGGTTTCGACGGACGCGCTGCCCGCCATGGATCGGGATATACTGGCCAACCCCAACATCGCCGGTACCTTTTCACGTGTGCTCGGTCATTATGTGCGGGACACGGGCGTACTGGCTCTGCCGGACGCGCTGGCCAGAATGAGCCTGCTCCAGGCCCGGTGGCTGGAGCAGGTCTCCCCCGCGTTCAGCAGGAAGGGACGGCTGCAGGAGGGGGCTGATGCCGACATCGTCATCTTCGATCCCGACAGCGTGGCGGCTAACGCCACTTACGGCGATCCCTACCTGAAACCCACCGGCATCGAGCATGTGCTGGTGGCGGGTCGGCCCGTGGTCGTGGACGGTGAGAGAGTCGAGGGGCGTTACCCGGGCAGGAGAGTGCTGGGGGCGGTCAAAAGCAGGGGTAAAAAGAAATGAATATGGGCCAACTACTGAAGTCAGCGCTACTGTAGCGCTCTGACCAGCTTGCCACTTTACGCCATCACAGCTTTCAGTATGCGAATATCGCGACTCCAGCGGGCACAAGTGTCCCTCGCCGCGCTCCTTGCCCTTTGCAGTACACCTGCGTACAGCATCGATTTTCGCAGCGGCCCCGTCGATGGACTGCTCGATCTCAACCTGTCTTACGGGGCACTGTATCGGACCGAGGATCGCAACGAGGATATCATTGCGATCGCCAGTGGCGGTAACAACACATCCGCGAACATCGACGATGGCACCCTGAATTATGACGAGGGGCTCGTTTCCAATATGGTAGGCGCGAATGGCGAACTTTCCCTGAACTGGGGAGCCTTAACCGCCTTCACCCGTGTCATCGCCTTCTATGACTTCGAACAGGAGCGGGGAGACAGGGAACACCGCCAGTTCACATCGGCGGATCTCAATGCTATCGGATCCGACGTGGAGGTAAGGGATTTCTACCTGACAGCCAAGTTCAGCCCCGGCGGTATGCCGATCATGTTTCGGGTTGGGGACCAGGTGATCAACTGGGGGGAGACCTCGTTCGTACGCGATGGCGTGGATACGATCAACCCTCTGGATATACTGGGGGGGATGCAGCCCGCTCGCTCGCCGCGCGATGCCCGCGTGCCACAGGGCACATTCTGGGCTGCGGCCAACCTGACCAAGACCTTCGCGATCGAGGGTTTCTACCAGTACGAGTGGCAGCCTGTCGCCCTGCCCCCCGCCGGTTATTTCCTCTCGACTGTGGACGTCCTCGGCGAGGGGCGACGTAAGCTCCTGCAACTCGGTGGCGGCCTGTTCTCCGACCTGGGCACCGACCTGGATGAGGCATTTGAGCTGCCGACCGGGACCCTGGGTTTCGATCCGGCGTTCCTGCAGATGCCGCAGCGCGAGGATCGCAAACCCGACGACGACGGCCAGTACGGGATTGCCGTGACCCAGATCACCGATGGCGCCAGCGCGCTGAAATGGGGCCTCCATTACATGGAGTACCACAGCCGCCTGCCGCTCATCGGCGGGGTGACGGCGGGGCAGGCCGCAATCGACATGACCGATCCTGTCCAGGTGGCGCAGATCGCGGAGCAACTGGCGCCGATTTACCAGGGGCAGGGTCTGGAGGGAGAAGAGGCCATTGCAGCCGCAGAACAGACCGCATCACAGCTGGCCCTGAGCCAGTACGCCAACGCGGCCGGCTACTATCTGGAATACCCCGAGGATATCTCCATGATCGCCGCGACCTTCAATACCGCTACCCTGCGCACCGGGACGCTGGTCGCCGGAGAGATCTCTCTCCACGTGGATGTCCCGATGCAACTCGATCTGGACAGTGTTATCACTGCCGCGCTTTCCCCGGTCCAGTTCAACCCGGGCTTCGCGTCGGGGCCCCTCGGCAGCTACGGTGCCGATACCTACATTCCGGGGTTCACTCGCCTCGATCGCACGCAGGTGGCATTTTCCATGGTGCAGATACTGGGCGAGCGGTTAGGCGCCGCCCAGACACTGATTGGTATCGATGGGGCCTATATTCATATTCATGATTTCCCCGATGCGGGTGAGGTACCGCTGAATGCACCCGGCGGCGGGGATGCGGACTCGTGGGGTTACCGACTACTGGGCCAGCTTCGCTACAGCAACGTCTTCGGCGCCATCAATATTTCGCCCCGGATCGGTTTCGCTCACGACGTCAAGGGCTACACCCCGGCGCCATTTTCCGCTTTCTGGGAGGGGCGCAAGGCACTGGTGATCGGTGTGTCGGGGGATTACCTCAACCGCCTGACGGCCGACCTGGGGTACACCGCGTTCCTGGGCGGCGGCAGCGACAATCCCCTGCGGGACCGGGATTTCATCCGCTTCAATCTCACGTACTGGTTCTGATCATGGCGTCCCCGACTCCTTCCGTGCTCCGCTTGCTGCCCGGCTTACTGTTGGCGCTGGGCTGCTCCCTGGCCTCCTTCGGGCAGGAAGTGCCCACCTGGCCCCGTCCTCAGCCCGGGGAACTGGGCGGACCTGACTACACGCCCCTGGGAGCCGAGCGCGCCGGCAACGCCGCCGGCACCATCCCGCCCTGGACCGGAGGACTGACGGAGCCTCCACCGGGCAATAATCCGACGCGACATGAACTGGACCCCTTTCCGGAAGACAAACCCCTCTTTACCGTAACCGCCGCCAACCTGGCGCAATACGCGGATATCGTCACTCCCGGGCAGCGGGCACTGCTCGAGGCCTACCCGGATACCTGGCGCCTCCCGGTCTACTCCAGCAGGCGAACGGCTGCCTACCCCGATTGGGTCTACCGGGGCGTAATGGAAAATGCGCAACGTATCGATGGCAGGGATTTCCAGATCAGTCAACTGGAGCATGCAAGGATCAGCTCCCCCTTTCCCATCCCTTACAACGGCGAACAGGTTGTCTGGAATCACAACCTGCGTTGGCGTGGGCTGCGGGTCAAGAGTGCCCTGGCCCGCGCCGTCGTTACGCCGAAAGGAAACTATTCCGTCGCCCTGGGGGAGACAGACATCGGGTTTCCCTATGGTTCACCCCAGAAAACCGCTTTTTCGCGCGAATACCCCAACCTCCTGCTGGCAGTGAGGACCAAAGTCACAGCGCCCTCGCTGCTGGCCAACGATGCCTCGCTGACGCTGGAGCCGATCGACCACCGCGTTACGCCGCGGCGCACCTGGCAGTATCTGGAGGCGATTCGCCGGGTCATACGTCGCCCCTACCTGGGATACGCCCAACCCGCCCCCAATACCGACTCACTGCGCACCGTGGATGACTACGAGCTCTTCAACGGTGCGACTGACCGGTTCGAATGGACGCTTCTGGGAAAACGCGAGATTCTAATACCCTATAACGCGTACCGCCTGCACTCAGACCAGCTCGATTACGATGACATTCTCCAGGTCGGGCACATCAATCCAGAGCACGCGCGCTATGAACTGCATCGGGTATGGGTGGTCGAGGGTCGCCTCAGGGAGGATACCCAACATATCTATTCGCGACGCGTGTTCTACCTGGATGAGGACAGCTGGCAGATCGGTATCAGTGAAAGCTATGACCTGGAAGGGCAGCTATGGCGTGTAGCGGAAGCGCATGCAATGAACTACTACAATGTACCCGTGCAACTGGCGACCCTCCACGTCTATCACGACCTGAAACAGCGGCGCTACGTTGCGGACGGTATCGACAACCAGCTACCGCCCTACAAGTTCCTCACCACCGCCGACCCCAGGGAGTTCAGTCCCAATTCACTGTTGTACTATGCGCGCTGAGCGGCCCTGACACGATCAGCAGGGCCCGCATTCGCAGAGAGGACAATCCCAACCTCCAAAGAAAGCCCAAGGTCAGGCTCTGCTGCGGGCCTATTGCTCCAACAATATCCAGATCGACCTGGAAACCGCCAGGATGTCACCTCTCGCCGACGCGATCGCGCAACCGGCGATGTGTTTACGGCCCTCGCTGCTCATCGGCCAGGCGTAAACCACCAGCGCTTCGGATCCGGGAACATCTGCGCGAAGTTCCCCATCCAGTTCACCCAGGACCGCGGGTCGGATGTCGTCACCCATGGCCGCGAAGTAACCGGGACAGTCCAGTGCCGCCCAGACGAACTCGGGACGCACGTTGCCCCTGTCGTCCAGCAGGTCCGCCGATGGCTGCCAGGGGCAGGCCACCAGGCTCCAGTCGTTAACCGGTCCCGGAAACAGCTCCAGCCCATCGTGCCCGGGGCGGTCGGGACCACAGACAAAGCAGGTGGGAAACGTGTGCCCGGTATAGCAGCGATAGCGCCCGGCCGCTTCCTGCGCCTGCGATAGAGAGGGTGGGGGCGGTAGCTCAAGCGTTAGACGTGCAGGCGCCGCGCTGCCCACGAGCAGTTCGCCATCGCGCATCTCGAAGCTGCCCGAGCCCGTATCGACCACCTGCATGGGCGTGTCCAGCGGTGGCGGGGAGTGGAGTCTCACCCGGGCAGGTCCGTCGACATAGGCTGCAAGCAGGCCGCAACTGTATCCGCCGTTGCCGGAACCCGGGGGACCATTGAATCTGGACGCTATCGTGAACTCACCGGGCATTATTCGCTCCCCACTTCGTATTCTCAGCTTAGGCCAGCTCAACATCCAGCGCAATGGCCCCGGCAGGCTTTGCCGATTGACATTGACAGCAGGCACATCGCCACCGACCATGCTGTCAATCGTAAGCCAGGGCGGGAGGTCGTATGGACAGCTACCGGGAAATTGAAAACCTCATCTACCGCTATGCGGAACATATCGATGCAGGAGACCTGGAAGGCGCGGCGGAACTGTTCCGCCACGGCGCTATCCTGTCACCCGCTCATAACAGCCGGGTGGAGGGGTACGATAAAGTGCTCGCACTGTATCGCGCTGCCTGTCGCATTTACCCGGACAGTGGCACACCGAAAACCCGTCACCTTACGACCAACGTGCTCATCGAAGTCGAGGGCGATGAGGCATTGGCCCGGTCGACCTATACAGTCTTACAGTGCACAGAGAGCTTTCCGCTGCAGCCGGTCATTACCGGGCGCTACCATGATACCTTTGCCCGTCGCGAAGGGCGCTGGCACTTCAGTGAGCGCGCCATGTATCTGGACTTTATCGGCGACTGGACGGCACACATGCTGTACGACCCGAACTCACTTTCCAGTGGGTGACGCTGCCCCCGCGAGACGACCCCAAAAACAATTCAGCGGGTCGCCGGAACGTCAGTTCACTCCGGAAGTGTCTCGCCGGACCCGCCCATTTCAGCCGGCATGTCGCGCATCTTGGGCAAGCCATCCTTGATCGACAGAACAGACTCTGCGTAGAACACGTGCAGTCCAGGCTGATAATCCAGGTCGGGAATGAGTGCGGTGTAGACGTCCACCAGTCCCATTCCGGGGTGATCCGTCATCAGGTGCCCGCCGCACTCCTTGCACCACTTACGATGGCTGTTATCGGTCTTCGCAAATGTACCGATCTTGTCGGCCCCTTTGGTGATAACCACGGATTCCGGTTTCCACAGGCTGAATGCATTGACCGGCCCGGCGGACCAGTGCCGGCAGGATTCGCAATGGCAATAACCCATGGCCTCCGGCGAGCCCGAGACCTCGAACTCCACTGCACCACAAAAACAACTGGCGTTTAACGTATCAGGCTTGCTCATTAGCCGCCCCCTCCGCGCTTGAGTTGAAAGACAAACCGCCGACAGCCAACAGAATTGAAGGCCCTGCCGTGACAGAGGGAGTATAGACGGGAAAATACAGCTGTTCCAAAGTCCCCGTGGATTGGTCTCAGGTCACTACTCTATGGGCTGACGCCGGCAATGACCGAACCGGACCGGCGGGCCCGGTGGAATTTTTCAGGCGGGTTCGCACACGAACACGGGAATATCCCGGTCGGTGCGTGCCCGATAGTCAGCGTATGGGGCATAGTGGCTGTCGCAGATCGGCCAGAGATCCCGCTTTTCATCCGCAGAGGCCAGTCGGGCGCGCAGCTTCATCTGCCTGCCGCGGTGCATCACCGTGATATCCGGATTTTTAACCAGATTGTGGTACCAGACAGGATTCACTGGCGAACCGCCCCTGGACGCCACCAGCAGCACGCCATCGTTATAGGGGACATACATCAGCGGTATGGTGAGCGTTCGGCCAGATCTGGCACCGGTCATGGTGACAAAACAGACCTCATCGCCGGACAACGTATTGAACATCTTGCCCAGGGTGAGGCGGTTGAGAAAGATGTGGGTGCGGGACATGGTCTTCAGAATCCACTTGGGTGGATTGAACTGCTCTTTCTCGACGTGTTTCTGCGTATTCATTGAATGATTCCCCAGGGCGTTAGCACAGCGATCATTATGTGGGAATCTACGGTTTAAGCAATTGGCTGCCTCCACCTCTGCCCGAAGCCGACTTGCCTGTAATCAGACTACCCGGCCACTTCCCCCCCGCCGGGGGTCGCCGGCGGCGTGATACTCATCCCCGGTCAGCCACACCGCGTGCACGCCGCCAAAGAACAGGTTTCTGTCAGGCCACAGGCACAGGTCGCCAAACTCCGACCGCAGACCCTCCATACTGTCGCTGACAGCCCCGGGCTCCAGGTTGAGTGTTCCGTGCTCCATATGCACGCGCGGTGCCGTGACCGCCTCCCCGATGTGCATGCCGTAGTCCACCAGGTTGAGGATCACCTGCAGGATGGCGGTACGCAGGCGGTTGGAGCCTCCGGAACCAAGAACCGCCCGCCCCCGAGGGGTGTGTAAAATGGCGGGCGCCATCATCGATGTCATTCTCGTACCC
>Ga0316201_10001576_pt1 | contig 15504 bp, 11 predicted proteins | sample CS6wburrow_MG_FD_204516 | JGI IMG/M metagenome (GOLD analysis project Ga0316201, IMG submission 204516) | Coastal sediment microbial communities from Delaware Bay, Delaware, United States - CS-6 worm burrow | ecosystem: Environmental > Aquatic > Marine > Coastal > Sediment | place: USA... | reverse complement strand
TGAGAATAAGCACAGAAAATACTACAAGGACGCCCCAATTTCCCCATCAATGGCTATTGTAATTAATCAGCTCCTCAATTATAACCTGCATTCCTCGGTTAAACAACTGTACTTTAAGGCCAAGTCGTTCGAACTTCTAAGTTTATATTTTAACAGGCCAACCGATGTTGATATTGAGCAGTGCCCTTTCCTTATTGATGAGGATAATGTTGCCAAGATCAAAAAGGCAAAAGAAATCATCCTAAGTCGAATGGCCGAGCCACCTACTTTGCAGCAATTAGCCGATGAGGTGCAGCTGCCCATCAACAGGCTTAAGGAAGGATTTAAGCAGGTGTACGGCGATACCGTCTTTAGTTTTCTACTGGATCACAAAATGGAGTATGCCCGGCAGTTGCTGGCTTCCGGATCTCATAATGTGAATGAGGTAGGACTGAAAGTGGGTTATAGTACCGCCAGTCATTTCATAGCAGCCTTTAAAAAGAAATACGGCACAACACCCAAAAGATTTGTTATGGCATTGTCTAATTAATTCAAATGAAAATCCCGTTTCTTCAACGAATCGTATTCAAAACTTGTTGCTAAGAGCACTACTTTAGAAAGCTTAGTTTTAATTATACATTTATAACGTTAATCTACTCCTAAAGGTCATTGCTTTTCTGGATTATGGGGTATTTTTGTGAGAAATTATTAGCCGACATGAAAGGAGTTCTCCTAGTAAATTTAGGTTCGCCGGATAGCACCGATCCCAAAGATGTAAAAAAATATTTGGACGAATTTTTAATGGATCCCAGGGTGATCGATGTCCCTAAATGGGCCCGGACACTTCTTGTGCGTGGGATCATACTTAATACAAGACCTAAAAAATCGGCGGAGGCTTACAGCAAAATATGGTGGGAAGAAGGGTCTCCCTTAATTGTTATTTCTGAACGGCTTCAGAAAAAAATTCAGGATCGGATCAATATTCCGGTGTCACTCGCTATGCGATACGGCAGTATGACGTTAAAGAATGGCCTGCAGGAATTGGTCGATCAGGGTGTGAAAGAAGTGCTGGTGATACCATTATACCCGCAATTCGCGATGGCTACTACCGAAACCATCAATGTTAGGGTAGACGAACTACAGAAGGAATTCTTCCCTCAGCTTGAGATTACCTCATTGCCCGCATTTTACAAGAAACCAGAATATATAGAAGTGCTTTCAAATAGTATCGCGGAGAAACTTGATGGATTAGAATACGAGCATTTGCTGTTTAGTTATCATGGTGTACCCGAAAGGCATATTAGAAAAAGCGATATCACTAAATCACATTGCAAAATAGATGGAGCATGTTGTAAAACACAATCTGAAGCCCATCAATTCTGTTACAGGCATCAGTGTTATGAAACAACCAGGCAGGTAGCTAAAAGCCTCGATCTTAAAGAAGGAACATACTCCACAACCTTTCAGTCCAGGCTGGGTTTCGATCCCTGGCTACAACCCTATACGGACCGCACTATAGAACGAATGGGTAAGGCAGGAGTTAAGAAATTGGCCATTGTTACACCCGCATTTGTTAGCGACTGCCTTGAAACTTTGGAAGAGATCGCCATGGAAGGGGAAGAGATATTTCACGAAGTTGGAGGCGAAGAATTCACTACAATTCCTTGTTTAAACGACCGTGATGATTTTGCCGATCTTATGGCAGGTTGGATAGAAAAATGGCGTATCGTGGATATAAAAACAGCGATCGCATAAATGGCGCGCAACCGTTCAGCCGAACTAGGCACAAAACCAATTAGCTCGCTGCTTATGCAGCAGGCAGTCCCTGCATCCATAGGAATCTTAGTGATGTCACTTAATATGATCGTTGATACGATCTTTGTAGGACGTTGGATAGGGCCACTTGCTATATCTGCTATTACGGTTGTTATACCCGTTACTTTCTTTATAGGCGCTATTGGACTTGCGGTGGGAATAGGAGGAAGTTCGGTATTATCCCGGGCACTGGGAGCGGGAAACCGAGACAAAGCCTTGCGTGTCTTCGGTAACCAGACCACGATAACCTTTTTCACTTCCGGAATCCTGGCGGTGCTTGGCTTGGTGTTTCAGTATCAACTAATTGATTTCTTCGGAGCCGATGATTCCTTCCGAGATATCGCGCTTACTTACTATCGTATAGTACTCTACGGAATAGTGATGCTCGCCATGTGCATGATGGGGAATAATGTGATACGGGCAGAAGGAAAACCGAAATTTGCGATGTATGCCATGATGTTACCCGCTATTGCGAATATTTTTATGGATTGGATTCTCATCAGGGTTTTCGATATGGGAATGGAAGGCGCAGCCTGGGCGACCTTTATCAGCTATGCTATATGTTTTGCCTTTATTCTTTGGTTCTTCGTCGTGAAAAGTGAATTGCGATTAAAATGGGAGAGTTTCTTTCTGAATCGTAAGATCGTAAACGAGATAAACGCCCTGAGTTTTGTTACCCTTGCGAGGCAGGGAACTATTGCGGTGTTAACCATTTTATTGAATAATGTATTAATACGGCATGGAGACTCACTGGATATAGCGGTGTATGGTATTATAAGCAGAATGCTGATGTTCTCGCTATTCCCCGTGATAGGGGTAAATCAGGGATTCCTGCCAATTGCCGGATATAATTACGGCGCTAAGAAGTTTGCACGTGTAAAAGAATCCATAAACACCTCTATAAAGGCCTCGGGAGCCTTTGCACTACTTATTTTCGCTTTGATTATGATCTTCCCCGAACAAATAGTTGCAGTTTTCATTAGTAACTCTGATTCCCTGGATGCTGCGACGCTGGCCGACAATCAGGAAATACTTAACAGAACCCCTTCGGCATTGCGTTGGGTATTTGCTGCAACTCCTGTTATTGTGGTCCAGTTAATTGGTGCTTCGTATTTCCAGGCTATAGGGAAAGCCATCCCGGCCTTATTGTTAAGCCTGACTAAACAAGGCTTTTTCCTTATCCCATTCCTCTTAATCCTGCCTCCCTTTCTTGGAGTTTTCGGCGTCTGGATAGCATTTCCGATCGCAGATATCTTGTCTACGATTCTCACAGGGTATTTCCTTAATCGTGCGGTGAAAAAGGACTTAATTCCCGGGGTAATTGCAGAAATCGATGTTGCTTCCAATACAGCACAAAATGATTAATATCATATTTTGAATTATATTTAGTCCAGACATTTGTCGATTAACGCTTAAGCTTATGCTCGAACTGAAAGATATTAAAGATGTTTCAGACAGAAAATCTTTAATTAAAATTTTAAAGGAAAAATTACCTGAAGATTTCTTTGCTGATGTAATGAATTCTGTTTCTTATGAAGAGGATCTTCTGAAACTTCAAGCCGAGCTGGTGGATTTGCAACAATGGGTAGCCAAGCATAACAAGCGGGTTTGTGTCATTTTTGAAGGCCGTGACGCGGCTGGAAAAGGGGGCGCTATTCGGAGGTTTACCGAACATCTAAATCCGCGTTCGATGCGGGTCGTTGCATTGACCAAACCCACAAACGTGGAGAAAGGGCAGTGGTATTTCAGACGTTATATTAAAGTACTTCCGGATCCGGGAGAGATAGTGTTCTTCGACCGAAGCTGGTACAACCGTGCCGTGGTGGAACCTGTTATGGGTTTCTGTAACCAGGAAGAATACGACAAATTTATGGTTCAGGTGCCGGAATTCGAGCATATGCTTTATGAGGACGGTGTAGATATTATAAAATTCTGGTTCTCTATTTCAAAGGATGAACAATTGAAACGCTTCGATGCACGCCTTCAAAACCCATTAAAGCAATGGAAATTCAGCCCTGTCGATCAGGTTGGGCAACGGAAATGGGATGATTATACGTTCTACAAAGAACAGATGTTCAGCAGAACACACACCTCCTTTTGTCCGTGGATGATTATTAAAACAAACAATAAGAAAGAAGCGAGATTGGAAAGTATACGATACGTATTATCTCAATTCCGTTATGAGGGAAAGGGTGATTCCGGAACAAGTATTTTCCCAGACCCTAACGTGGCTCAGCGGTATCACAGAATGATTAAACAAATCGACTTTTAATGGCTATTAAACTTTCACCAAAAGAGATAAAAATTCTCAATTCTAAAAAAGGGATCAAGCAATTGATTATCACTGAAGGCCACTCTGTTTTGAAAGCAGTCCGGTATATTAAGTATGAAGCCAGAGTGAAATCCCTCCAGGAAGAACTTATTAAGTTGCAGCAGTGGGTGTCCGATAATGAACAGAAAGTGGTGATATTATTTGAAGGACGGGATGCTGCGGGTAAAGGAGGCGCCATCAGAAGGATCACTCAACACCTGAATCCCAGGGAATTCTCAATTGTAGCCCTGCCGAAGCCAACCGAGGAAGAACAAAGTCAGTGGTACTTCCAGCGTTATATTAACAAGTTACCACAAAAGGGGAAGATCGTATTCTTCGACCGGAGTTGGTACAATCGGGCCGTGGTAGAACCAGTTAACGGATTCTGCACCGAAGAGGAATACAATATTTTTATGAATCAGGTGAATGAATTTGAACGCATGATCATAGAATCCGGTATTCACCTTATAAAAATATATTTTTCTATCACCAAGGAAGAGCAGGCCAGGCGATTCGAGGATATTAAGAAAAGCCCCGTAAAGAAATGGAAGTTTAGTGCGGTCGACAGGGATGCATTACGCCTTTGGGATCGATATACCGATTTTAAGACTACAATGTTCGATAGGACGAATACGGAAAGAGCTCCCTGGTATATTATCAAGGCAAACAAGAAGACGAAAGCTCGTATTGAATCGATCGAGAAGGTACTCGAACTGATTCCCTATGTTCCGAAGGACACCGATTTGATCTCCCACTTGTCTATAGATCAAATCGCATCCGATACTAAGGAATAAATAAAACCGAATCAATTTTTCACCCGGTTACCGGGATATAAGCCTTTATTGGGTTTACTGAAAATACTTATCTTTAAGCGAACCAATTTAATCCCGGAATATGACGCTAAACCACCCGAAATTCAGGCTATTACTTCTTTGTTTTTTATTTGGAATTATATCCGAATCCATAAGCGCACAAACCTATGATTCAGAACTTTACGACGCTCTGGAATACCGTCTTGTTGGACCATTTCGCGGAGGCCGAAGCGCTGCGGTAACAGGCGTGCCCGAAAAGCCCAACCTGTTCTATTTTGGTGCTGCAGGAGGAGGAATTTGGAAAACCACCGACGGCGGAAGGGAATGGCAAAATATTTCCGACGGATATTTTGGCGGATCCATAGGTTCCATTGAAGTTGCCCAAAGTGACGCAAATGTTATTTATGTCGGTGGAGGCGAGAAGACCGTAAGAGGGAATGTTTCTTCCGGTTATGGTATTTGGAAAACCGAGGATGCAGGAAAAACTTGGAAGAAGGCTGGTCTTGAGAAAAGCAGGCATGTTCCACGAATTGCTATTCATCCGAAAGACCACAATACGGTTTATGCGGCGGTCCTGGGAAATATCTATAAACCAACCCAGGAAAGAGGAGTCTATAAAAGCACCGATGGGGGAAATTCCTGGAAACGAACTTTATTTGCCAACGAGAATGCAGGAGCTGTAGATCTTGTAATGGATCCGAACAACCCAAGAATTTTGTATGCCTCGACCTGGAATGTTCGGCGGACTCCCTACAGCCTCAGTAGCGGGGGCGATGGATCTGCTCTATGGAAAAGTACGGATAGCGGTGAGTCATGGAAAGAGATCTCTAAAAACGAAGGATTCCCAAAAGATACGCTGGGAATTATTGGGGTAACAGTTTCTCCCGCCAATAGTGACCGTGTCTGGGCCATTGTTGAGAACAAGAAAAAAGGCGGGGTGTATAGAAGTGAAGATGGTGGAGCGACTTGGAAGCAGGTTAACAGCGAACGTAAATTACGCCAGAGAGCCTGGTATTACACCCGTATTTATGCCGATCCAAAAGATGAAGATGTTGTCTACGTACTGAATGTGCGCTACCATAAAAGTACCGATGGCGGAAAGACTTACGAAACCTATAATGCACCCCACGGCGACCATCACGATCTTTGGATTGCTCCTGAAAACCCCAAGAGAATGATCATTGGTGACGATGGAGGAGCACAGGTTACCTACGATGGAGGAGAAACCTGGAGTACATATTACAATCAGCCAACCTCTCAATTTTACAGGGTTACCACAGACAATTCATTTCCGTATAGAATTTATGCTGCACAACAGGATAATTCTACAATTCGTATAGCACATCGGAATGAAGGCCGGAGCATCGACGAGGACGACTGGGAACCTACTGCTGGTGGAGAAAGTGCTCATATCGCAATTGATCCTGAGAATAACGATATCGTCTATGGTGGTAGTTATGATGGGTTCCTCACACGGTACAATCACAAGAATGGTACTGTTCGCAGTGTAAGTGTATGGCCGGATAATCCTATGGGGCATGGAGCTGAGGACATGAAGTACCGATTCCAATGGAATTTCCCAATTTTCTTCTCTCCCCATGACCCGAATAAACTTTATACAGCATCAAACCACCTTCATGTTTCTACCAACGAAGGAGAGAGCTGGAAGGTGATCAGCCCGGATCTTACCAGAAACGATCCGTCAAAGCTTGGTTCCTCTGGTGGTCCGATTACCCAGGATAATACTTCCGTGGAGTATTACTGTACGATTTTCGCTGCTGCAGAATCTCCGGTCACGGCCGGCTTATTATGGGCAGGCAGTGATGACGGTCTGGTCCATGTGTCGCGCAACGGAGGCAACACCTGGGATAATGTAACTCCTAAAGGAATGCCCGAATGGATGATGATCAACAGCATTGAACCCTCTGTACACGATGAAGGAACCTGCTATATCGCCGGAACGAAATACAAAACAGGGGACTTTACACCCTATTTGTATAAAACGAATGATTTCGGGAAAACCTGGAAAAAGATCACCAATGGAATTTCTTCGGAACATTTCGCACGAGTGCTGAGGGAAGATCCGAAGCGAAAGGGATTACTCTACGCCGGCACGGAAACCGGAATGTATATTTCATTCGATGATGGTTCGAATTGGCAGCCTTTTCAGCTAAACTTACCTATAGTGCCCATAACAGACCTGGCTTTGAAAGACAATAATCTTATTGTTGCTACCCAGGGGAGAAGTCTTTGGATAATTGATGATCTTACGCTGATACATCAATTAGTATCTGCTAATAATAAAGATAATTACCTATTCAAGCCAAAGGACACCTATCGTATGGGCGGAGGTTCGCGGAGCGGCTCCTTGACTTCGGGAACGAACCATCCTGGAGGTGTTATGACCTATTTCTATGTGAAAGACCCTAAGGATAAAGAGATCAAACTCAGTTATCTCAACAGCCGCGGGGATACTATAAAATCATTCAGCACTGAGGGGGAAAAAGATAAGCTCAAAGTAAAAGAAGGTTCAAATTATCACACCTGGAACATGCGCGGAAAAGGAGCTGAACGTCTGGATGGTATGATATTGTGGTGGGCCAGTACGAATGCACCAAAGGCAGTTCCGGGCCAGTACAAGGCGGTCCTTGAGGCTGGAGATGAGGTCATAAGTCAAGCGTTTACCGTGCTTGCTGATGCGAATTCTGAAACCGATCTGGCTGGAATGCAAAGGCAATTCGACTTTATCACAGACATCAATAATACCGTGGACAAGGCCCACAAATCCATTAAAAAGATTCGTAAGATCAATAAACAACTGGGGGCCTTTCAGAAACAATACAAGGAAAATGAAACTGTGAAGGAGCTCGTAGAAAAAGCCAAAAAACTAAGTGAAGACTTCTCTGAAATTGAGAAGGCCCTGTATCAGACAAAGAATCGAAGTGGGCAAGATCCGCTCAATTTCCCGATAAAACTAACCAATAAACTGGCTCATTTGAACAGCCTGGTGAGTATGGACGATTTCCCTCCAACAGTACAGGATGTCGCTGTGAAGAATGATCTTACACAAAAGATAAATGCCGAACTGGTGAAGTTTGATAATCTGGTCTCCCAGGAGATCGCAGAATTCAATAAGCAATTCAACAATATGAGCCTGGATTATTTGTTTATTGAAGAAGAAAAAGAATAGTGGAATACAACTATATAAAATCCCTTCACCTGATCTTTGTTATCACCTGGTTTGCGGGGCTATTTTATATTGTCCGGCTCTTTGTCTACCAGATAGAAGCCTATCACAAAACCTCACCTGAAAAAGAGATCATCGGGGATCAGCTGAAGATCATGTCGAGGCGGTTGTGGTACATTATTACCTGGCCATCCATGTTCCTGGCAATCGGATTTGGTATTTGGCTGGTAGTGCTCAGGTCCTTTTATTTGACAGATGCCTGGATGCAGGTAAAACTGGGTTTCGTAATTCTATTGATCGTTTATCACGTTAAATGTCACAAGATCTTTAAAGATCTGCAGCAAGACAGGGTAAAATACTCGTCTAATTTTATGAGGATATTTAACGAAGGGGCCACCATTATTCTTTTCGCGGTGGTTTTTCTGGTGATTCTGAAAAATGCCATAAACTGGATCTATGGAACTGTGGGGATCATCTTGTTCGCCATACTTATCATGCTTGGCTTTAAACTGTACAAAAGAATTCGGGAAAAGTAGAGATTTGAGATTACCCGGTTATCCATGCACATGATTTTGGTTTGATTATTGCTATCTTCACTGAAAAAATTTAAGCTTGGCATTCTATAAACGTTCACTTCGGAACAGAATATTCTTCTCCATGATCGTGCTAATATTATTGGCATCGGTACTGATCGCTGTAGTTACAATTTTTCAATACAGGGAAGAGGCGGAAGATTATCACAGGGAGCGACTACAACGAAAGGAAGCTAATATACGTGAGAATATAGATTATGTGCTTCAGAACACTACTTATCCTGTAGAGACTGACCGGATTCCGCTTATCTTCAAGGAGAAGATTTATGAAATAAAGGACATTCACAAACTCGAACTTTACTTATATGACCTTGAAGGAAAATTGCTTAAATCTTCTAAAGCCTCCTTCTTCAAGGATACTACAAACACTACGGTACCCCCCTATGTCTTGAAGGAGCTTGAGTCCAGTGCGAATAAAAGTTATGTGGAACAATTTTCAGAGGACGGTCAGGATTACCAATCTTCTTACAGTATAGTTACCGACCAGTATTTCAAACCATTAGCCATCCTCAACCTGCCTTATATAGAAGATGACGGATTTATGAACAAGGAGCTTAAGGAAAATCTTTCACGCCTGGGACTGGCATATCTTGTCATGCTGTTGATAGCTATCGCCCTGGCGTATTTCTTGTCTAAATATATCACGCGTTCTCTCAATGATGTGAGTGAGAAGATATTAGAAACCCGGCTCAATAGGAGGAATAAGAAGATTTCTGTGGATCATCGCACTACGGAAGAGATCTCAACACTTGTAAAGGCCTATAACGGGATGATCGATGAGCTGGAAAGCAGTGCTGCACAACTTGCCGCTAATGAAAGAGAAGCCGCATGGCGTGAAATGGCAAAACAGGTAGCTCATGAGATCAAGAACCCGTTAACACCGATGCGCTTAACAGTTCAAAGTTTTCAGAGGAAGTTCGATCCTTCCGATCCCGATGTAAATCGTAAATTGGAAGAGTACAGTAATACGCTCATTCAACAGATCGATACCATGAGTTCTATCGCTTCTGCTTTTTCTACCTATGCCAAAATGCCTGCCCAACAGGATGAGACGCTCAATGTGGTACAGATCACCAAATTAGCACTTGACATATTCAATGAAGGATATATTTATTACTTCCCTGAAGAAAAGGAGCTAATAGCCAGATTCGACCGCACCCAACTTATTCGGGTAGTTACCAATCTTATTAAGAATAGTATACAGGCGATTGAACAAGGAGGTGCTGAGAATCCGAGGATTGAAGTGAGGGTCTTTTCCGAAGGAGCTCATGCTGTAATTACGGTTATGGACAATGGAATTGGGGTATCACAAGAGAATCTGGAAAAAATATTCGAACCCAAATTCACTACCAAAACCAGCGGAATGGGATTAGGCCTGGCAATGGTGAAAAAAATTGTAGAGACTTATAATGGAACTATAACTTTCGATTCCAGGGAAAATAAGAGCACTACTTTTAAGGTCACATTTCCGAAATCGTAAAGGGTTTTTCGTATTTTTATGCTTCATTAATTCCCCACAAACCAACTCAATCCATGAAAAATTACGAAAATGTTCTTGTCGATTCCAATAACGGTATCACAACCATTACTATTAACAGACCTACCAAATTAAATGCCCTTAACAGGGAAACAATCCAGGAACTTCACGAAGCTTTTAAGGAAGCAGATGAGGATGCTGAGACCAAAGTTATTATAGTAACTGGCAGTGGTGAGAAAGCCTTTGTGGCCGGAGCGGATATCAGTGAATTTGCCGATTATTCCGTATCACAGGGAGCTGAATTAGCGTCCCAGGGACAAGCACTTCTTTTTGATTTTGTCGCCCACTTGTCAACACCAGTTATTGCTGCAGTGAATGGCTTTGCTTTAGGTGGCGGACTTGAACTTGCGATGTCTGCCCATTTCAGAATTGCAAGCGACAATGCACGAATGGGGCTTCCGGAAGTATCCCTGGGAGTGATCCCCGGATATGGAGGAACACAGCGACTACCTCAATTAGTTGGCAAAGGTCGGGCCTTCGAAATGATCATGACCGCCGGGATGATATCTGCCGAGCAGGCACATCAATACGGCCTGGTGAATCATGTCACTACCCAGGATGAATTAATCCCACTGGCTGAAAGCCTTGCTGGAAAGATCCTGAATAATTCATCGGTGGCAATTTCTGCTGCGATTTTTGCTGTCAATGCCGGTTTTGAAGATGGGGAAAACGGCTTCGATGAGGAGATCACCCAATTTGGCAAGTGCTTCGGAACGGCCGATTTCCAGGAAGGCACCCAGGCGTTTCTTCAGAAAAGGAAGGCAGATTTTCCGGGGAAATAGGATATAATCCAAGTTATTTAGGAATAAATCCTAATAATTTTTATCTTTGAATCACTCCACTCCATTATTCAAAGTTATTTTATGTCCCAACCTATTAAAGGCCGAGGTGCACAGCGCAAGGTCCACAATCGCTTTTTTGAATTACAGCACGAACTAAGAGATGAGTTCCTTAATTACTGTGATACGGAGGGAGAGGAGGCAGCTTCAAACAAAACAAATTACATTGAGGTATTTCCCAAGAGTTTCGTGAATAAGATCAATAGTCCGGATGTGGGGATGGGATATTCAGCCAATCCCTACCAGGGCTGTGAACATGGTTGTGTATATTGCTATGCCAGGAATTCACATGAATACTGGGGGTATGGAGCAGGAATCGATTTCGAGCAGAATATAATGGTCAAGAAAAACGCTCCTGAATTGCTGGAAACCTTTATTAGGAAAAAATCATGGCAGGGAGATACCATTGTCTTTTCAGGAAATACCGATGCTTACCAACCGGTTGAGCGTAAACTTCAGCTAACTCGGAAATGTTTAGAAGTTCTGCTGAAATGGAAACACCCTGTGGGGATCATAACTAAAAACTCCCTGGTCCTTCGCGACCTCGATCTTCTGAAAGAAATGGCTAGAGTCAATACCGTTGCTGTTCATATCTCAATTACGTCCCTATCTGAAGACACCCGAAGGTTGCTAGAGCCACGAACTACCAGTATTAAACAACGATTAAAGACCGTAGAGATACTTTCAGCAAATGATATTCCTGTGAACGTGATGATCGCCCCTGTGATTCCGTCACTGAATAGCCATGAGATCATTCCCATTATTAAAAAAGTTGCCGAATTAGGTGCGAGAAGTGTCGTCCATACCGTGGTAAGACTCAATGGGCAGATAGCCGTCTTATTCGAAGACTGGGTTAGAAAGACTATTCCGAACAAAGCCGATAGAATACTTAACCAGATAGCAGAATGTCATGGCGGAAAACTTAATGATAGTAAATGGGGTAGGCGGATGCGTGGTGACGGGATATTAGCTAAACAAATTGCCGATACCGTAGCCTTGGCAAAAAAGAAATATATGAAGCAACCCGGCATGCCGAAATTAGAAAGCTGTCATTTTAAACAGCTTAAAGATCCGCAAACGAGCTTATTCTAAATGATAATGACCTGTTAAAGTGCTTTTTTTCTTAATTCATATTAGATATCTTTAGAATGAATCTAAATAGAATTGCTATGGGTTATTTTCTACTAAAATCTTATGAATTAAGATCGAAATTGTTCATTGGCCTGTGGTTGTTCACGGGGCTTTTCATTGGTGTTAGTACTGTTCACTCACAGTCCAGTATTAAGGAAACCATGCTAAAAGTGAATGGAAAGGTTTCCACTGAAACAGGAGCGCCTTTGATGAATGCCGATATTCATGTAAAGAACACTTTTATTGCCACTCAGAGTGATGAAGACGGTAGTTTTGAGATCGACCTAATGGCAGGTGATGTCCTGGTGGTATCAGCATTTTTAATGAAGACTTCGGAAGTAACTGTAAAATCGGGGGATTATATTTCAATAAATTTAGAGGCGAATGCAGAACTTCTCGACGATATTCTTTTAAGTCAGAAAAAGAAACAGGAAGAGCGTGTGCGTACTCCTTTTCAAAATGTAAAATCCGATTCAAGAGGATTTCCAAAGCAAAGTTTACTGAATAAAGACTTCTGGCCCGGTGATATCAGTGTGTATGAATCGTTGGTTCGGAATCCGCTTTTAACCGGACGGCCAGGTGGGGGAATATCATTTCAGAGAAGCCGCGGACAATTTAACCCGTCACCGGCCCTTGTAATTTTAGACGATGTGCCGGTGGATCAGTCCATATTGGAGCAACTAGATCCGGACCAGGTGCAAAGTATATCTATGGTTCGCTCCTTAGCGGGGAGTATAAAGTATGGAAGTTTGGGAGCAGGGGGTGTCATTTATGTCAAGACTAAGAATACCTTCAATTTTAACGAGGATGAAGGAAGGATAAACAGATCTGCACTGGTCACCGACAATGAATATAGCGAGAACCTCCTTTCCATAGAAGAAAGTTTTGAAGATTCCTCCTATATCGCACAGTTGAAGTCGGCCCAATCCTTTGAGCAGGCAAAAGAAATCTACGATCAGCATACAGTTAGCCTCGGAGTGAGTTCTCTATTGTATTACCTGGAAGCTGCCGATTTCTTTACCCAGTGGGATCCGTTGTATTCCCATCACATATTGTCACAGTTGTTCAGATTAAGTAATAACAATCCTAAAGTATTGCTGGGAATCGCCTATCAGTGCGAGGAATTGGGTAGGTATCGACAGGCAGCCTATGTGTACCAGGAATTAATGCTTTTGAGGCCAGATCACATTCAATCGTATATAGACCTTGCCCAGGTATACACACAAATTGGAAATTACCGTTTGGCGAATTCACTATACAGGCAAATGTTGTATAACAATATCGAAAACCTCGATTTCTCTGTCGTTGAGTCTATGGTTATTAATGAATATCGCCGGTTTTTATCTAAATTCAGGTCTAAGGTTAATTTCCAGGGATTGCCTAATGAATTGCTTATTCCCAATTCAAGAAGAACAGTGCGAATCGTTTTCGAATGGACCAATCCGCTCACAGAATTTGAACTTCAGTTTGTGAGTCCCGACAAGAAATTCTATAATTGGAAACATTCGGCATTCGAAAATAAAGGTTTTATTGAAAGTGAGTTAGCATCCGGCTTTACTACCAAGGATTTTGTTATCGAAGAAGCTGCCCGTGGTGATTGGATTGTGAACATCAACAGGTTGAGTGAGGATAATGAGAATATTCCAACTTTTGTAAAATATATGCTGTACAAGAATTATGGATTACAAAATGAAACCGTGGAAATGAAGATTGTTCCCTTGAACAAAGTGGATAAGAAAGTTACTTTAGATGCATTTCTAGACTAAGACAGTGTTTTTCTCATTCAAATTGCCTGTTCCCTAAATAGAGGTTTCAAAATACTTATGTGAAAACTATTTTCAAGGTATAATTACACTATACCATGAGAAGATTTTTACTTACAATTTCCCTATTGTTTTTTTCGATTGTATCTGCCCAGCATGTCCTGCCTGTAGCTGGTATTATTGTTAATGCCGAAACCGGCAATCCCCTTGAATTTGTAAATATTGGATTTAATTCAATGAAAATAGGAACAGTAAGTAAACAAGATGGAAGTTTTCTTATGAATGTTCGAAAGAATCTTTTAGGATCAAACGATCATTTAATTATTTCTTCCATTGGTTATCACAGCGAGTTTATACCCAGTGCGGAATGGTCTACCTGGACCAATACAGATAGAATAATACTCTTACAGCCAGAAACCACACAACTTGATCCCGTGGTCATCACCGCAGGGAAACGTGAATTCGAGCGCTTGGGAAGTGAGTCGTATTCGTTCAGTGATCTCGGGTTCTGGAATGACGAAGATGCCCTGGGAGGTGAACTTGCCACCAGGATAAAGATCTATAAGCCACGCACAAAACTTATAGATTTCAAATTTCACGTGCTGGAGAATGAAGCCGACAGTGTAAAGGTTCGCATCAATATTTATAACTGTGATAAGAATATGCCCGGAAGGAACATACTGACGGAAAACATATTTCATACAATCACCACCAAAAAGGGCGTTGAGAAAGTTTCTCTAAAGGAATATAATATCATCGCAGACTATGATGTGGTAGTTGGGATAGAAATGGTAGAGTTCTTTGGTGATACGCTATATCTGTCGGTTTCGGCCACACCCTTCGGAGGGACGGCGTATTTAAGAGAAAGGAGTCAGTCCGGATGGGATGTTCGATGGAATTTCGGATTGGCATTCGGCTTGTTAAGTTCATACCCACAAACTACAATGAAACCTTAGTTAGTTGCTTCTTCAGGTCTGGATTCTATTTCAGAAAGAACAATTTTCTCTACCCTTTCTATTAGTTCTGAAGGATCATTCCCGGCTACTTTAATAGCAGCATGGGCTTTCAGAATTAAATGAGTGCTCACAGGTATGGGAAACATTCCGTTACGCTGCAATTTCCATGAATTGCTAATACTTACCGGAAGTATCCAGGCATCAGGTGCGTGCTGGATCAAGGTGAGTAACCCCTTTCTTTTGAAGGGTTTGGGGACTCCTGTTCGGCTTCGGGTTCCTTCGGGGAAAATAACTACGGACCTGTTATATTGCTGAATATATTTACCAATCTTTTCTATTTGTTTTGTTGCCTGTTTTGGATCCTTCCTATCGATGAGAACCGATCCTCCGTATTTAAGATTATAGGATATGGTGGGGATCTTTCTCCCTAATTCTATTTTCGATATGAATTTGGGGTGTAATTTCCGAAGAAACCAAATCAGTGGAGGAATGTCCCACATACTTTGATGATTGGATACGATGATAAAGGGTACATTTTCCGGAAGGTATTCTGGAATTTTTATGGAATAGGTGGTTCCTAA
>Ga0316201_10001575_pt1 | contig 15508 bp, 15 predicted proteins | sample CS6wburrow_MG_FD_204516 | JGI IMG/M metagenome (GOLD analysis project Ga0316201, IMG submission 204516) | Coastal sediment microbial communities from Delaware Bay, Delaware, United States - CS-6 worm burrow | ecosystem: Environmental > Aquatic > Marine > Coastal > Sediment | place: USA... | reverse complement strand
CAAATGAAGCCGACACCCTGTATACAGTTTCCCTATGCGCTGACCGCGACTCCCTCGGGCGGCCGCATCTCGACGCAGCACCGCTGCACTTGCCGCACTCTCGGACCCCTGCCTCCGGTTCTTGCGGAAGAAGCAAGGCCCTGCCTGCAGGATTCGAACGGAGAGCTGAAACCCGAACACGCAGTCTTCGACGAAGTCCTCTGGTCTTCTAGTGAACCACTTTCCTTTGCTGAATACGCCGAACGCGAGGCGGGGCTGATCAGCGACCTACTCGAAGGAAAGAACCTGATGACCGCGCTCGAAGCACAGCCGTTCCCGAAGCTCCAAGCCATCAGCTGGACGGACGTCGCGGACGAGATGCTCGATTTCCACGGCCCTTCCCGCGCCGCATTCGCGGCGAGATGGTTCGGGGACGCCATCGCGTTCTTGGTCGATCGGCGCGAACGCAGCGAGCGAGGGCGTCCATGGGCCGACTCGTTCGAGCGAGCAGGCGAGCGCGTTGTCGACCCGGTCCCCCCGAACCAGGTGTTCGGTGACTGGATCGCCGATGAGATTTGGTCCATGCGCTGGACCCGTTTCGGAAGCCTGGCTCGCGCCCGGACTGAGCTGGCCACCCGCCTCGCCATTGCGAGGCGCATCGCCGGCTGGCTCGACATCAGCTCACCCAAGCAAGACAACGTCTCGGCGGCGGAAGCGGTGATGATCGTCGATGTGATCGGGACGACGGATCCCTGGGAGAAGGTCCAGGAAGCCATGCCGGAGCCCTAGGGCGGTGGCGGTGCCAGAGTGTGTCGCGTTCTCAGCTTGGGCAGCCGTTGCCGGGGAGGCCTCGGCAGTCCTCGAAGTCGCTGAGGCAATCCGCGTCGGTCAAGCAGCTGAGGCAAAGAGTGCTGCAGGTATTGGCCTGGCACTTGGGTCGGCAGAACGCTGAGAGGCCGCATCGCTCCAAGTCTCCGTAGCAGCCGGAACAGTCCGTTGAGAGGTCCGTGACCTTTCCTTCGACGCAGTCGCTGACGCAGGCGCCGTACGCGACGCTGTTTCCGACCTTGGCGATGCAGGCGAACAAACCACAGTCGCGAGCGATGTTTCGGAGGCTTCCGCTCGCGCCGTCGATCGCTTCGAAATCCGAATCGGTGTCACAGGCGCCCTTGGGCGTGGCGCCGCCGGCCCCACCTTGGCCGCCGACGCCACCTTGGCCGCCGCCGCCGCCTTGGCCGCCAGAACTACCCGGTCCACCAATGTTCCCGATCGGCGTCCGATCGCCACTGCCGCCAATCGTAGGAGGCGGGTCATCGCCGCAGCCGAGCACGCCGATACCTAGAATCAGAAGCCATCTCATGAAGCCAAGATTGAGGCCTCACAGACACGGCGTCAATGGAAGTGGCTCTCCCCCGCATGCCCGATGCTGCGCAGCGGTCAGGGGTTCTGCGAGCCGTCCTCAGAGGCCCATGATCTTCGCGGTCGCGTAGCGCATGACTTCCGTGGCGCCTCCGCCGATGCGGAAGAGGCGGGCGTCTCGCCAGGCGCGAGCAACCCAGAGGTCTTCGAGGTAGCCCATGCCGCCGTGAAATTGCAGGCACTGGTCCATGATCTCCGCGGTCACATCGCCCACGTAGGCCTTGGACATCGACACGATCCGAGTGGTTTCCATCGAGAGCATGCCCTGGTTCACGAACTTGTCTTCGTTGTACGCGGCGCAAGCGTTGTAGGTGAGTGCCTTGCCAGCCTCGTACTTCGTGTACAGATCCACGAACTTTTGCTGCCAGTATTCCCGCTTGATCAGGGGCTTACCGAACGCCACGCGCTCACGGCCGAACTGCACCGATCGATCGAGCGCCAACTTCGATCCCTCGAGACCGCTCGCACATCCGACCAATCGCTCCGACTGGAAGTTCTGCATGAGATACACGAAGCCCATGCCTTCTTGTCCAAGGAGATAGCGCTTGGGGACGCGCACATCTTCGAAAAAAAGCTCGGCCGTGTCGCTGGCCCAGTTTCCAGCTTTCTCGAGTTTCTTCGAGATGCTGAAGCCTTTCACGTCCGTCGGACAGACGATGATCGAGATACCGCTGTGACCAGCATCGGGATCGGTCTTGACCATGAGTGTGACGAAGTCTGCCCGCGTGCCGTTCGTGATGTACGTCTTCGAACCGTTGATGACGTACTCGTCGCCAACTGCACGTGCGGTCGTTCGAAGTCCGGCAACGTCTGAGCCTGCACCCGGCTCGCTGACGCCGAGCGCCGCGATCTTGTCACCGGCGATCGCGGGCGCCAAGAACTCGTCCTTCACCTCACGCGAGCCGAGGTCATTGATCACCGGCGTTGCCATGTCGGCCTGGACCAACAGGCCCATCGTGACACCTGCCGACCCGCATCGAGCTAGCTCTTCGGCCTTCACCACGCTCATCCAGAAATCGCCACCCCCGCCCCCGACATCCTCGGGGTAGTGCGCGCCGGTGATGCCGAGCTCTCCAGCTCGTTTGAACACCGAGTTGGGGAAGAGCTTGTCCTTCTCCCACTGGTCGACGTTGGGCACGAGCTCGTTCTCGACGAAACTGCGAACTTGCTGGCGGAAGATCTGGTGCTCTTCCTTAAAGGGCTGGAATGTAGATGACATAGCTCTCTCGCTCCGAAAATGAATGAACGTTCATTTAGTAACTGGAGCCTTCGAGATTGGCAAGTCCCCAGAGCCCGGGGGGCGCTAGCTACTGCTCCGGGTGCTCGATCGGCCCGCTTGCGGGCCCCAGGACGATGGCGTCCATCCGCTCGGGGAAGATCTCTGGCTTCAGCTCGGCCCGTAGGTCGGCCATCGCCTTGTCGAGTGTCGCCTCGCGCTCCTGGCGCCAGATCTTCCGGCGGATCAAGCCGCTGGCCTGCTCGACCGTCTGGATCTTTTCAGGCCGGATCCCCGTGAGCTCGAGAATGCTCCACTGGCCGTCGCCCAGGTCGAGCGGCGTGCTCAGCTCCCCGGTCTTCCCTAAGTCAAACGCGGCCTTTGCGAGTGTGGCCTCGATGCGCGCCCCGTCGGGTTGGCCCACCAGGGCGCCGTCGGCGTTGAAGTACAGAAGGTCGCCGCCTCGAAGCTTGGTTTCGGTATCGAGGCTGAGCTGTTTTGCAAGAGCGCGAAACGTCAGCTTGGGATCGCCGGAGTCGAGCTGGCGTAGGACGTCCTCGGCTTCGTCCCTGCTCGCCACCAGGATGTGTCGTGCGCGCCGCATCTCGGCTTGGCGGAAATCCTCATAATGCTCCTGGTAGTACTTTGCTACGTCTTCGTCGGAAACGCTGTCCGGCGTCACAGCCTCTTCGTACTCTTTTTGTACGTAGAACTGGACCAGCGTTTGATCGAGAAACCGACGAACCACCGGGTCGTCCGCGTACCCAAGCTTCTCCGCGCCTTGGTAGAACAGCTCGTCTTTGACCCGTTGATCGACGAGCCCCTTGAGGGCCTCCGGATCGGTCAATCGTTTGCGCGCGTACGGTGAGCGCGCGTTGATCATGTCTTCGAGCTCACCGACGGTGATCGTCGTGGCGCCGACCGTGGCGACGACCTTGGTGCGCCGCGCTTCGTTCGAATCGGGGAGTGCATCTTCGGCGAGCGCCTGCACCGTGATGAGACCCGTTAGAACGAGGGAAACTGAGAAGATCCGTCGCATGGGACGGCAGCGTTTCACGAGCCCATCAGGGCGTCAAGGCCGGTGCTCGGCGAAGAACTGACTGAGCTCGGCGGCGAGCATCTGCGGCTCGAACCAGTGAATCATGTGCCCCACATCGGGGATCTCGACGAAGCGATGCCGCTCGATTTTCGCGACGCGATGCTGCTCGTCCTGGAGCCGGAAGCCGCGCTCGCCTGCCACGACGAGTGTGGGACTGCTTATCGCCTCGAGAAGCTTCTCGAATACCTCTGCTTGGAAGGGCCGAGGCGACCAAGTCTTGTGCAGCGGATCGAATGTCCATTGAAGTCCGCCGTCCACCTTCTTGGTGCTCTTGCTTGCCAGGAATAGGCCGAGCTCGTCACTGAGCTCCGGGTTCTGCGCCCGCATCCGCCTGAGGGCGCTTCGCGCATCGTCCATGGGCTTGTGGTCTTTGACGCGAACCTTTGCGACGCCATCGAGCCAGGCGCGTAGTCGGGTCGCCGGGTCGCGCGGCTCCATTTCAGGCGGGCCGATCCCTTCGATCAGTGTCAGTGAGCGCAGCTTCTGTGGGCGTGCAGCCGAGTACATCACGCAGACCGAGCCACCCATCGAGTGTCCGACGAGATGAACTGGCTGATCCGCGAGTTGAGGGAGGAGCTCGTCCAGATCGAGAACGTAGTCGGGGAAGTGATAGTAGCCGCCGCTGCCAACCCAGTCGGTCTGGCCGTGCCCTCGCCAATCGAACGAAGCGACGCCATGCCCCGCGTCGACCAGCTCCCGTGCGAGCCCGTCAAAGCTCCAACCGATATCGAGAAAGCCGTGGCAGAGGACGACGTCTACCGGACGCTTGCCCCAACGAATCACGTGATGCCGAAGCCCATTGGCACTGAGCATCTCCTCGGCCACCGCGTTCATCCGCAGGGCTCCTCGAATCGTCGTGGGGAAAGCGCCTCGGCCTCTCTCGAGACAGGCTTGCCAGCCATCGCCTGGGCGATCAGCTCGGCTGTCAGCGGAGCGAGTAGGATCCCGTTCCGATAGTGCCCGCTTGCCACAAACAGGCCTTCTATTCGCGTTTCACCGACGAGAGGGAGCCCATCGGGCGTGCCGGGCCGGAAGCTCGACCAGTGCTCCTGAATTGCGGCCGTTGTTAGCCCTGGCGCAATTCGCAGGGCCTTGCTGATGACGTCGGCCATGCCCCCGAAGGTGATTCCGCGTTGAAAACCGACCCGCTCCATGGTCGAGCCGCAGAGCACGCGACCGTCGGGTCGTGTGACCACATAGCCTCCGGCGCCGAAGACGATGCGACGGAAGATCGGCGGCCGTGTTTCAGTAGCAATCATCTGACCCCGCACAGGAAAGATCGTTTCGGAGTCGAGCGGCAGTCCAGGAATCTGTGTCGTCCAGCTGCCTGCCGCGACAACTAGCCGGCCGGCGTCGATTCGCTCATCACCGAGCTGCACGCCTTGCACCCGTCCGCCTTCGACAATCAACGAACGGACCGTGGCGCCGCTACGAAATGCGACGCCGTCACGCTCGGCGCCCAGCGCGACCGCCGACAAGAGCTTCTTGGGCTCGACCTGCGCGTCCTCGGAAACGCTCAGGGCGCCCAGCGCCATGGGACTCGCAGCCGGCTCTTCCTCAATGAGCTCCTCGGGGCTCCAGCGATCGCAGCGAATCCCGTGAAGCCTGAGGCTCGAGGCTTGCCGGTCGAGCGCCGCGAGCTCTTCTTCATCCAAGGCTAGCTTGACGACTCCGCATCGCCGGAAGCCGACGTCGACACCGAAGAGCTCATCGAGCTCGTCGGCGAGCTCGGCGTGAAGCTCCCGACTCCGCCTCCCGAGCTGAAGGGCCAAGGCGTTCTCGAACGACTCCACCGTGGGCCCTAGAATCCCCGCCGCCGCCGACGACGCCTCGGCGCCGGGAATACTCCGCTCGAGGACCAAAACCTGGGCCCCATCCTTGGCAAGTCGATAGGCGACGCTGCAACCCATCAAACCGCCACCGATTACGATCACATCGGGATGCATCGGGGAAAGCTACTAGGTCCGCGTGCCGCGGCAAGCGCCTAGCCGAATATGTCTCGATAGGTCACGAGGATCATGACGCCGAGAAGGAACACGATGCCCAAAGCGTGGACCGCCATTTCGAAACGCTCGTTGGCGCGCCGTCGCGTGACCGCCTCGTAGCCGAGGAAAATCAGGCGTCCTCCATCGAGGGCCGGGAAAGGCAGGAGGTTGAACATGCCGAGCGCCACGGAGATGAACATCAAGATCCAGAGGAACGCAGGGAGGCCGGCCTGGGCGGCGTCCGCGACCATCTTGCCCATCATGACCGGACCGCCAATGCCTTCGGTGCTTCGCCGTTCGACCATGTCGGCCAGGCCCTTCAACTGAGCCATGGTCATTTGAAAGGGCAGCGCGATCGACAACTTCGCCGAATCCCAGGCGCTTAGGTTTTCGTAGAGGCGCAGCATCTTGGCGCCAACGCCGATTTGCCCCCGGCCAGCGTGGTCGGCTGGTGTGATCGTGATGGGCGGCAAGGCCTCGCCTGCACGTTCGACCACGTAGACAGTCGGCTCACCGGCGCGCGGCGCCGTTGCGTCGATCAGCTCGGAGACGTTGTGAATCTCGGCGCCATTGGCCATGACGATGACGTCGCCCTCTTGCAGGCCGGCCTGGGCCGCGGGCGAATCTGGCACCACGTGGCCCACCTGCATCGGTTCGGCGGGCTGCATAGGCGGCAAGCTGTTCGTGACGCCGAGCGCGAACACGATCGCCGATGCAGTCAGGTAGTTGGCGATCGGGCCTGCGGCGATAGTGGTCACCCGCGCGAAAAGACTCTTGTTCGGGTAGAGCTCCGGGTCGTCCGGGTCGACTTCCTCGTTCGGATTCATCCCAGCGATTTGCACGTAGGCGAGGAATGGGATGACGGCGACTTGGAACACCGTAGGGCTGCCCTTGGGCTGATATCGAAACAGGGTCGGACCGAAGCCGATGCTGTACCGCAGCACCCGCATTCCGAACGCCCTCGCCGCCAAATAGTGGCCCCCTTCGTGAATGATGATGAGCACCGACAGCGCGACGACTGTGATGAGAACCTGAAATAGTACGCTATCCACGAGTCCAGCATAACTCTCGGATCCTGGTCGTCGAGGCAGTGCAGCAGGGCAAGTCGGCCGCCAAGAGGTCTGATCGGCGTTTAGTCACGCTGGATCCCTACAATCTGCCGTCGAATACCGTCTGAGAAAAAAAGTGGCCCTCGAAGCGAATCACTATCGCAGTCTGAGTAGGTTTTGCGTACTATCCCGCCCACCTGGCGAACAGGGGTAGGTTGTGGCTGAACATCATCGAATCGTGAATTCTGAAATCCCACGCGTCGCACGGGTCCTGACCTGTGTGCTCGCTTTCTCCGTTCTGTTCTCCATGCTGGCCCCTCCACGGGCAGCGAACGCGCAAGACGCGTTCAGTTGCATCGAGGAGCTCAGCGATGACGAGGTGCGCTACCGCATTCGGTACATCCAAGAGAAAATGGACGAAGGGAAGCCCCAGGCGACCCGCTGGCGCTACATCTGGATGAGCCTTTGGCTCGCAGGAGGTGGCGGCATGACCTACGCCGCGGTGAACGCTGCGAGGGACCAGAACGATGCCGACAAGTTCGGTTGGGCCTACCTCGCGGGCGGCGCTTACTTCTTCGGGCTGATGCATGCGATCGTCCCCGCGCCCGATGTCTGGGGTGCCAAGCGAATCCGCCGCATGGATGACGGCACGGAAGAAGCAAGGCGCGCCAAGCTGCAATATGCAACCGAGACCCTCGAGCAGGCGTCCGGGGTCCAGGAGCTCATGGGAGGCGCACTCGGCGTGGGAGCCTCGCTGATCTACGGCGTTGTCGGCGGTACAATCAAGGCCACCAGTTGGACGGGAGCGAGCCGCGGACTGACCGCCGCTCTCTACGTTGCTCCGCCCGTCCTAATGGGGCTTCAGACGGCAACCGCTCCGCGCGGAGCGGTCTCGGCCTATGAGGCCTACCGAGGGATCGCCTGCTCGAGCAAGTACTACGACCGAAGCGAAGAGGGAGCCGACTTCGACTTCAGCGTCGCTCCAGGCGGGGCGAACTTCAAAATCTCGTTCTGAGCGAAGACCAGGCCCAAGTGCGTCAGGTCTTCTTCTTGGCTCGAAGGCGCGCTCGCAGTCGAGCGGCGTAGCCCTCCTTGTTTTCCTGCTTTGTTCTGGACATCGCTAGGGCGTCGGCGGGGACATCTCGTGTAACCGTCGTGCCGCTCGCGACGTACGCGCCCCTGGCGATGGTGACCGGCGCGATGATCTGGGTGTCGCTGCCGATGAAGACACCGTCTTCGAGCACCGTGGTGTGTTTCATTTCGCCGTCGTAGTTGCAGAAGATCGTGCCCGCGCCGATGTTGACGCCTTCGCCGATCTCGCCGTTTCCGACGTAGGAAAGGTGATTGACTTTCGAACCCGCGCCCAGGGTCGTCTTCTTCGTCTCCGAGAAGTTCCCGACCTTGCTCCGGGGTCCGAGCCTGGTATCGGGCCGCATGTGGCTGAAGGGGCCGACCTGTGCGCCCTCGCCGATCGTCGAATCCGCGGCTACCGTGTAGGGTAGGACGTTCGCGTCGCGGTCTACGAGGACATTTGTCAGCACGCAGCCGACGTCGATCCGCGCTCCGGCTCGAACCACACAGCGACCGCGCAGGTGCACATTTGCGCCGAGTTGCGCGCCTGGCTCGATCTCGCACTCCGCGTCGACATACAAGGCGTCGAGGTCCGTGATGACCACTCCGCTCCGAGCCAGATTCTCCGCCATGAGACGACGGCGTGTCGCCGCCGCAAGCGCGAGATCTCGTTGATCGTTTACACCCGTCAGCTCAGTCATGTCGCCTTCCAGATCTACCACCTCGCCCTGTTTTGCTGCCAGCTCGACGACATCGGTCAGGTAGAGCTGTGCTTGGGCGTTGTCCGGCGTCAGTTGTGCGATGGACGCCCTCAGAAACCCGGACTCCATGGCGTACAGCCCGGGATTCACCTCCTCGATGTGTCGCTGATCCGAAGAACAGTCCCGGTCCTCGACGATTCGCTGCACGCGGCCCGCGGCGTTGCGCACAATCCGGCCGTAGCCAGTCGGATCGCTCAGTCTTGCCGTGACCAGGCCGAGGTCTGCCCCAGCTTGCTCCGACTGGTCGATCAGATTTCGTAGCAGCGCAGCGGGGATCAAGGGGCAGTCGCCATAGAGCACGAGTAGGCGCCCTGTGAGTGCGCTGTCCGATTCCATGGCGCAACGGACGGCGTCTCCGGTGCCTCGCTGATGGGGTTGGAGCACCATCTCCACTCGGTCGCCGAATCGCGACAGCAGCTCCCGCTCCACGTCGTTCCGACCGTGACCGACGACGACCAGGCAGCGAGACGCGCCCGCGTCGAGCGCGGCCTGGACAACCCAGCACAGCAGGGCCCGCCCCGCGATCTCGTGCAAGACCTTGGGGCGTTTGCTCTTCATGCGCGTGCCTTCGCCGGCCGCGAGGATGATCGCGCTCCAACTCGCTGATGAATCGGTCGACATGATTTCCGCTCAGTTGGCTGTGGTTAGGAATGCAGCCACTCTTGCCAGGGCTGCCAGGTCGTGAACATCTTGATCGAAGGCCGGTACTTCCACAATACGGGTGTCCAAGCCGATCTGCTCGTTCAATCGTTCGACTTCGACGCGGTCCGCTATGGCCCAGCTGCGTTCCGCCTTGAGGGCTTCGCTCAGCCTCGGGTGGATGTCGGCCGCGCGGATCGACTCGGGCAGCACCTCGCGGAGCGCCGCCAGCTGCGCGTCGATCGGCAGCTGGGGCTCGGAAATCAGCGTGTGCACCTGGTTGACGATGATCGCCTCGCGTTTCATCCCCGCGTCCTGCAGTTTGTCGCTGAAGAATCGAGCTTCGCCGATCGCCAATGGATCGGGGCTGGTCACCAGTACGAACGCGACCTCCGGGCTCCGAAGCGCATCGGACACTTGCTCGGCGCGCTCCTTGAATCCTCCAAACAGGTCGTTGATCCCGCTCACGAACTCCGCCACTTGCTCTAAGAATTCGATGCCAGTGATTTTGCCGATGCCTCGGAGTAACACTGTCGCGCCTCGGCCGACCAGACCGAACGCTTCCTTCCCCGCGCCCTCGAAGACCTGGAGAAACCATCGCATCGCGGGCGAATCGATCGCGTCGATCAGGCGCTCGGGGGCAGTGAGGAAGTCCAGCGCGCTCGCGGTAGGCGGTGTGTCGAGGACGACTAGATCCCAGGTCGGATCCTTGCGCACCTCGTGGAGCTTCTCCATCGCCATGTACTCCTGCGTTCCGGCCAGTGAGCTTGCGACGTACTTGTAGATCTGATTGCTCAGGATGCGGTCGCGCGCCTCATCGTCGGACGCGTACTTCGCCACGAGATCATCGAAGGTACGCTTCGTGTCGAGCATCATGGCCGAAAGCGACCCCTTGCACTGCAGGCCGTTGCTCTCGAAGAGGGAGCAAGGTACGTCTTGCTCGCTCGTCGTCATCTCGTCCAGGCCCAGGCTGTTGGCGAGACGACGCGCAGGGTCGATCGTGAGACACAGCACTTTGCGGCCTTCCATTGCAGCATGGACGGCCATGGCTGCCGCGGTCGTGGTTTTTCCGACTCCGCCGCTGCCGACGGTCACCACCACTCGATGACTGCCGAGCACCTCCGCGAGACTCATTGCAGCGCGACTCTAGCAGCCTTGTCCGGGGTGTCGATTTGCGCAAATTCGGCGATTTCCGCAGATTCTTGCCCCTCACCTCGTAGGAGAATAGGCTACATACACCTACATCTTTCAGGGAGTTTCTATGTACGAACGCCGCATACGTCGAAGTCAGGATCCATACAGTGCACTGTGCCTGCAGCTCGAGAGCTCTCGCGTGAAGGGCGAGCTCGATGCGGTGGTGGTCGCGATCGACAACGGTCTCCTGGTGGCAGGGGCTGGCGAGCGCTCGATCTGCGAAGCCCTCGGTGCGGTGGCGCCTCTGCTGGGCTCACCGTCGTTCAATGGTCGGCTGCCAAGCGCACTGGAGGGCCAGAGCGTGGACGTCCGCTCGGTATCGCTCGAAGGCGAGACGGTGTATGTGGCCACTGTGGGCAGGCGGGCTGGAGACGAGTGGCTTCAGCAATCGGTCGGTGGTGTGCGCCGCATCCTCTCCTCGAGGTGGCCGACCGACCCTCAGTTGCTGATCAACTGATTTCGTACTGCCGCAAGCTCGGCTTGCTTGATCAAGTCGCGGGCGCCCTGTGACAGAAGGTGCTCGGCGACTTCTTCCCCCAGCTGATGCGCTCGCTCGATCGCCTCGGGTGAGGCGATATCGAGATAGAGGTCCGACGTGGCGGAGAGCATTTGGTCGCCATCGTATGAGGCCACCATCGCGTCGAGCTTGAGCCTTCCGTCCGCCTCGCTTGCATGACCAGCAATGGACGAATGGCAGTTGCCTTCGAGTTTTTGAAGCATGGCGCGCTCCGCGGTGATCTGGATGCGTGCGATCGGATCTTCGATCGCTTTGAGCTGGGCGCCAAGCCTTTCGTTGTTGAGCGCGCCTTCGATCGCGAGTGCTCCCTGACCAACGGCGGGCAGGCAAATGTCGGCAGGCAGCACCACATGAGGCGTCTGCGCGAGTACGCCGGTGCGCGCAAGGCCGGCCGCCGCAAGTACGATGGCGTCACACTGTCCCTCGTGAAGCTTTCGGACCCGTGTTTCGATATTGCCCCGAAGCGGCACGAAGCCCAGGTCGGGGCGCTGACGCTGTAGCTGCACGATGCGACGGCGCGAGGTCGTGCCGACTTTCGCGCCGCGCTTCAACGAAGCCAGATCCGTTCCGTCGACAGTGACCAAGACATCGTGTGGGTCTTCGCGAACGGGCACGCTCAGGATGCCCATCCCTTCGGCTAGCGGCACGTCGCCGGGTACATCCTTGAGCGAGTGAACGGCGAAATCCGCGTCGCCGCGGACGACGACTGCTTCGACTTCACTCACGAAGAGGCCCTTGCCCCCGACCAGCGCAAGCGGCCGATCTTGAATGCGGTCGCCTTTGGTTCGGACCTGAACCTCTTCGATGCTGAGCTCGGGGAACTGGCCTTGTAGTTGCGCGCCGACCCAACGGGTTTGAACGAGAGCAAGATTGCTCCCGCGTGTTGCAATTCGTAGCTTCACTTCGATTCGCCTGTGGGTCCGGATGCTGCGGCCGTGCTCAGTTGCGTGACCGTGCCTTCCTTTGCGCTCTCCGTCGAGGCCTCTTTGGCTGCCGTTTCGTCTTCGGAAAGGTCGAACAGACGCCGGACCGCGTCGATGAGAAGCGCTCCATCCGGCTCGCCAGCGCCGGACTTTAGTTGGGTCAGGGGTTGATGGAGCAACTTGTTGACCAAGGAGCGCCCCATGGCCTCCAAGACCAGGCGGTCGGAGGGCCCGGCGCTTTCGAGCCGGGGGAGGGCTCGCTGGAGCTCGTCTTCTGCGATTTGCGCGAACCGCTTTCGAAGCGCGACGATAGTAGGGGCGAGCTCGAGCGATCGCCGCCAGCTCAAGAACGACTCGACCTCTTCCTCGACGATGTGCTCAGCTTGTGCCGCTTCCCTCGCCCGAACCGAGAGGTTCTCGTCCGCGACCTGCTGCAGGTCGTCCACGTCGTAGACAAATACGTTGTCCATGTTGCCGACCCGCGGGTCGACGTCGCGGGGAACGGCGATGTCGATGATGAAGAGTGGCCGATGGCGCCTGGTGCGAACGACCCCCTTCATGAGCTTCGGCGTCAGGATGAAATTCGGGCTGGCCGTAGAGGCGATGACAACGTCGGCCTCAGCCAGCTCGATGCTGAGTCGCTCGTAGGCAACGGCTCGCCCCCCGCAGGCTTCGGCGAGCTTCTGCGCGCGCTCTTCACTGCGATTGACGACATGAAGCTGGGTTCCGGTTTGACGGAGGCTCCGCGCAGCGGACTCCCCCATTTCGCCTGCGCCGAGCAAGAGCGTTCGGCGACCTTCGAGATTGCCGAAAATCTTCTTGGCCAGCTCGCTTGCGATCGAGCTGACGCTGACGGTGCCTTCGGCGATTCCGGTTTCGCTTCGAACGCGCTTCGCCGTCGCAAAGGCCTGTGTGAAGCAGCGACCGAGCAGTGTGCCGACCGTTCCGGCCCCTTTTGCTGCGTCGAAGGCCTCTTTCACCTGGCCGAGGATCTGCGGCTCGCCAACGACGAGGGAGTCCAAGCTCGAAGCGACCCGAAAGACATGACGAATGACATCGACCCCGCGTTGCTGGTAGAGCACCTCGTCGGTGGCGGCCTCGGAGAGGCGTTCGGCGAGGGCTTTTTTGGCACTTTGTGCGGCTTCGATGGGATTCGCGCTGGTGGCATAGAGCTCGACGCGATTGCAGGTCGAAATCAGAAGCGCTTCGTCGAAGCGCCCCTTGACCGAGATCTCGCGGAGCTCTTGCTCGAGGCGATCGGGCGCTACAGCGAGACGCTCCCGGACCTCTACGGGTGCGGTTCGGTGCGACAGGCCGACCACCACGAAGTCGCGCATCAGGCGCTCGCTCCTACAGCCCGAAGCGCGTAGCCGGCCAAAACCAGAAGCGTGAACACGAAGCCCATCATCGTGCCGAGCGCAGCCTTTCGACCCTGCCAGCCCGCCGCAACGCGAAGCACAATCACGCTTGCGAAGATCGCCCAGGCGACGAGACCGAGCGCCTGGCTGACGTAGAACTCCGAGCCGCCCGAGCGCAAGAGCCAGAACGTGCCGGTGACCATCCCGAACGTCAGAAGTGGGAAGCCCACCAAGACCGCGCGCAGGCTCATCGTGTCGAGGACGTCGAGCGGAGGCAGTCGCTGGAACGCGCCGCTGAGCTGGCGGCGTCGAAGCAGCCCCTCTTGCACCACGTATGCGACAGCCGCCACAAAGGCGAGAGCAAAGGCGACCAAGCCGGCGACGTTCGCGCCGATGTGAAGCGTGAGCATGGCCGACTGCACTCTCGCAGGCACCGGCGCGTAGCTGCTGCCGAGCCCCGAAGCGAGAAAGAGCATGAGTGACAACGGCGCGACGAACGCGCCGAGAATGGTGACGTCGAAACGATAAGACGCCAGCAGGAAAGCGATGCCGATGCCGAACGACGAGACACTCAAGATCTGGGAGATATCGGCCAGCGGTGGCTCGCCAGGAGAGGGGGCCTCAAGCAAGAGAAACGCGAGATGCCCACCTAGGGCCGCCACGAACACCCATCCTGGCACCCGCTGCCCCTTGTCCGAGCCCCGCGTCAGCACGAACAAGTAGAGGACGCAGGCGATTGCGTAAAGCAATGCAGTGGCGATGAAGAGGCCGGCTTTCATGGTCGTCTCGAGGCCCCCGTCAGCGTCTGGCGGGCCGCGAAAAAGCCTACCATGGTGGGGGTTTGCAGGGTAGCCGGGGCCTGAGGCGCGTTGACAATTGGACCGCGCGTCCTTACTTAGACGATCTCGAACAACCCCAAGAGGAGCTGAGATGGCTGGCGCAAACGTACACGCAGTAAACGACCTGAACTTTGACACGGAGGTTCTCGAGTCAGACGGCCCCGTGCTCGTCGATTTCTCGGCGGTCTGGTGTGGTCCGTGCAAGCAGATTGCTCCGCTCGTCGATCAGCTCGCCGACGAGTACGTCGGCAAGGTCAAGGTGACCCATCTCGACATCGACGAGAGCCCTGGCACTGCCTCCAAGTACGGTATCCGCGGTGTCCCGACTCTCATGGTCTTCAAGGGCGGCGAGCTCGTCGCGCAGCACGTGGGTGCAGCGCCTAAGACGACGATCGCCCAGCTCATGGACCGCGCGCTTTAGACCCCGGTGCTGCCGAAACCGCCGTGGCCGCGCCCGGTTCCGCCGAGGCCTTCGTCGTCGCCTACGGGCTCGATTTCGACCTGAGTGACTGGCGCCACGATCAGTTGGGCGATGCGATCTCCCGATTCGATCGTGAAGGCTTCGCTTCCGTGGTTGATCAGAAGCACTTGCACCTCGCCTCGGTAGTCTTCGTCGATCGTGCCGGGCGCATTGAGCACGGTGACGCCCTGACGCGCGGCCAAGCCTGAGCGAGGGCGAACCTGGCCCTCATGTTCCGGCGGAAGCGCAATGCGCAAGCCGGTCGGAACCCGGGCAGTTCCGCCAGGAGCAATCAACACGGGGGCGTCGAGGCACGCGGCGAGGTCCATCCCCGCCGCGCCACTCGTCTCATACCGCGGAATGACCGCGTCGGCGCGCATCCTATAGACGCGCAGGACTGGCATTACTCGCTTCGTCCGCCGCCGCCGTCGCCGCCGTCGCCGCCGCCGCCGTCGCCGCCGCCGCTACCGCCTCGGCCGCCGCCACCTCGATTGCGGTCGCGATCTCGGTCGCGATCTCGTCCACGGTCCGGGCCGCGGCCTCGTTCGCCGTCGCGTCCGCCGGCGCGGGGTCCACCCCGGCCACCGCGGTCCCGATCACGGCCGCCTCCTCGGCCGCCGCGATCTCCGTCGCGTCCGCCTCGGCCCCTGCCCCGATCGCCGTCACGTCCACGGCCGCCGCCCTCGCGGCGTTCCTTCCGCTCCGGCTCGACGTAGCCCTCCGGCTTTTCCAGAAGCGCTTTGCGCGAAAGGCGAATGCGGCCCTCCCGATCGATGTCGCTGATCATGACCTCGACCTCGTCGCCGAGGTCCATCACGTCCTTGACGTTCTCGACGAAGCCCCAGTCCATGTCGGTGATGTGAAGCAGGCCATCCTTGCCGGGCGCGATCTCCAGGAAAGCGCCGTAGTTTTCGACTCGTCGGACAATGCCCTTGTACTTGGTGCCGATCTCCGGCTCGAGCGTGAGGCTTTCGATGATTTCGATCGCCTTCTTGAGCG
>Ga0316201_10001574_pt1 | contig 15517 bp, 11 predicted proteins | sample CS6wburrow_MG_FD_204516 | JGI IMG/M metagenome (GOLD analysis project Ga0316201, IMG submission 204516) | Coastal sediment microbial communities from Delaware Bay, Delaware, United States - CS-6 worm burrow | ecosystem: Environmental > Aquatic > Marine > Coastal > Sediment | place: USA... | reverse complement strand
TGCTCTTCAAGCACGAGCCGGTATTCGGATTCCTGTGTCAGCGCCAGCGACAGCGATTCGATCATGCCGATGATGGCCGCCTCCCGGTCATTGGATGCGGGGGGCAGTTGTGCGACATCCGACACGCGCACCGGTGGCGCCACTGCGGGGTCACCATCGGAATCGAGCGCACCGCGGGCAACCGCGCCAATCGCGACACCGCTCAGGACCAGGCCCGAGTAAAACAGCAACGTCTTGTTCATAGCCAGAAGCCCGACAGTCATTGGTCAACCAATTGAATCGAAGTGTAGCACTCAGCGTGCGTACACCTCGCGTACAACGACTTAGAGGCTGTTCGGGGCGATAAGTTCGCTATTGGCGGGCGCTAGAGAAGTGCCACTCGCAGCAGCATCAGTTCGTAAACGATGAGCGCGACGTAGGCTGCCAGCGTCATGTAATGGATGTGCCGAACACGCATCCAGTTGCCGATGCGCGCGTCATGGTGGATGACCAGAAGCAGCACGGCCAGTGACGTCAGGGCCAGTTTGAATCCAACGAACTTGCGCACGTCCTGTTCGATCAAAATGGCCATCAACGAATTGAGTTCAACCGCGCCGGCATCGAGCAGCCGCAGGGTAAACGCCGCGCCCATCGCGCTCATGAATACAATGGCCAGGGCGACCAGTGCGAGCACCGGGTCATAACGATCGAAATAGACCGGACCGTCGCTATCGGAGCGGCGTGCTTCACTGCGTCGGCCGTGGCGCCCAAGCTGGTAGGCACTGACAAAAGGCGTGGCGCAACGCCGATCCTGCTGACGGCGGTCGATGAGAGTTTCCATAACGACGGTCTCCTTGGTTTTTGCGTGGCCCCGCCAAAGGACAGAGCAAGTTCTGTGCCACGGGACGGCGACAGCCGGTGGTTCCGGCGTCCCGGGGGAGCTACGCCACGTTATGCAATGCGCAATGGCTTGTGTTGTAAAGTTCGTCGACACGTGAGTACGTGCCGCTTGCGTGCTAGAACGTGATCGCCGCCAGCACCAGCGCAATCAACAAACAAGTCAATTCGAATGTCAGCAATCGACCGGGGTGGCCGCGGCGCAAGATGGTGTAGAGAACGCTAGCCGCGACGGGAATCACGACTCCGGTGATGACCGCAAGCGTCATACTCCCCGCGAAGTTGAGCGGCAGTCCGAGCTTGTACTGCTTGATCAGGAATATCGCCATCACGGCGCAAGACAGCGCCGCGGCAAAGAACAGGTGGGTAATACGGCTCAATGGCGTCATGGGCGCAAAGAGTAACGGTTGTTTGGCGTCAGGGCCAACTAGCGCGCGATTCGCAGCAAACGACGATACAAAGGGCGCAGGCGCCGGTACAAGGGCCGGTACACGTCGCGAAAGAGCGGTTCGTACACGCTGGCGGATGCCGCGGTCGGTACAAAGCGCTGCTCGTCGCGGCACATCTTGCGCACGGCGGCATGGATGTCCGCATGCCAGCCCAGCCCCACCGCCGCACACATGGCCGCGCCGAGCGATGTGCACTGGGACGTGCCGGGGCGCAGCGCCGCTCGTCCCAGAATGTCAGCGGTGATCTGCATGATCGCGTCGCTGGCCGAGCCGCCGCCGGCGACGATGACCTCGTCGACGCGCCAGCCGCGCCGTTTTTCCAGGTACTCGAGGGCGTGGCGCAGCTCGAAAATGAGGCCTTCGATCAGCGCGCGGTACACGTGCGCCCGGGTGTGCTCTTCGAGAAAACCGATCAGGGCGCCACGTGCCTCCGGTCCCGGCACAAGGACACCGGGCGTGAAGTACGGCTGGGCGACCAGCCCGCGGGCGCCCGCCCGCGAATCCTCGAGCAGCGTCTCAAGCAGCGTCTCCACGGCAACGCCGTCACGCAGGGCCTTTTGACGTTCGCTCAGGCCAAACTCGCGCAGGAACCACGTGACCAGCCAGAAACCGCGATGTATCTGGACTTCGCTGAGAAACCGCTGCGGTTGCGCCGCCGGGTAGGCGGGCAGGAAGCGGCGCACCGTGCCGTAGCGTTCGTGCGGTATGTTGACCGTTGCGGCGGTGCCGTAACTAAGGCACGCGGTGGTGGAATCCACGCATCCGGCGCCGAGAACTTCGCAGGCCTTGTCCGCCGCGGCGGCAAAGACGGGCGTGGAAGGCGGCAACGACAGCGCCCGCGCGCTGTCTGCTTGCAGCCGCCCGAGCGCGGCGCATGGCGGTCGTAGTGCAACCAGTTGTTGTGGCACCAGCGGACCAAGCGCGCGCCAGCGCCAGTTGCGCGGTCCATGCCAGCGGTGACGGCGAAAATCGAACGGCAGATAGCCCACCTGCGAGCCGCTGCTGTCGACCCACTCCCCGGTCAGGCGAAAATTAAGGTAACTGCTGAGCAGTGCAACGGTCCGGGTGTTGGCCCAGATGCCCGGCTCGTTGAGCGCCACCCAGGCCGCCGGTGCACGGGCGCGCAGGTCACGGACAATCGATCGCGCACCCGCCACGGCTATGCCCAGGCCGACGATACCGCCCACGCCGCCGCTCGGCTCACAGGTCCGTTGGTCCGACCACAGGATGGCCGGACGGCTCGGCCGATCGTCGGCGTCCATGAACACCATCGTGGCGCGCTGCGACGCCAGGGCAACGCCCGCCACCGATGACCACTGGTCGGGTTCGCCGAGCGCAAGATCCTGGCAGGCATCGCGCAGCTGATCGAAAAACTGCGCCGGGTCCACTTGCGCGAATCCCGGTTGCGGTGAATCGCACACCGGCGCCGGTCGCGCCGCCAGCGCCGTCATGGTGCCGTCGCGCGTGAACAGCGCCGCGCGCACGCTCTGCGAACCTACGTCCAGCGCCAGCACCCGCGGCGTCGCGGTCATGATGCCGACGGGGGCAGGGATTTCACGAAGACTTCATGTTTGGGGTAGGGGATCTCGATCTTCTCGCGGTCGAACGCCTTGTAAATCTCGATATACAGTTCGTGCAACAGGCGGCCACGCAGTACGGGCGTGTCGACCCACGCCAGTAACTCCACGTCGATGCCAAAATCGCCAAAGCCGCGCACGCGTACTCGCGGGGCAGGGTCCTTGCATATTTCAGCGTGGCTGCGGGCGACGTTCGCGAGCACTTCGCACACGTGGTCGAGATCGCTGCCGTAGGCGATGCCCGTCTTGGCGCGCACGCGAAATTTCTCGTGCGGACCACCCGATTCGTTGATGATTTTGGCGTTGCCAATGACCGCGTTGGGAATGGTGATCTCGACGTCGTCGCGCGTGAGCAGTCGCGAACTGCGCAGCCCGATATGGGTGACGAGGCCGCGTTCGCCGGACTCGACTACGACAAAATCGCCCACTTTGTACGGCACGTCGGCCAGAATCGAAACACCGGCAAAGACGTTTGACAGCGTGTCCTTGGCTGCAAACGAGAGCGCCAGGCCGACAATGCCGGCAGAGGCGAGCAGGGCAGTGACGTCGATGTGCCACGCGCTCATCAGGCCGTAAATCGTGGCCAGAGCGATGATCAGCGCCAGGGTGTTTTGCAGCAGTGGCTGCGTGCGCGAATCGACCAGAGGAAATTTGTCGCGTACGCCGGCGAGCAACGTCAGCATCTGGCGCGACAGGCGCAATGCGAAGCCGGCCCAGATCATCAGGCCGATGGTCTTGAGCGAGGCGACCGTCACAAACAGGGCTTTTTCGCTCATGGGCAGGCGCGATGCGGCGACCGCGAGGCCGACCAGCAGCACAGTCATGTAAACCGGTCGTTCGAGGATTTGCAGGAAGCGGTCGTCGATGTCCGTGGCCGAACGCCGCGCCAGGCGCTGGCAGACGCGACTGATGAGCCGCCGCGCAATCGACGACAGAATCATCGCGACGATGACAATCATGCCCGCCTGCAGGTACGCATTTGGGCCCACCAGGTCGACGGCCCGGTTCAGGTATTCGCTCAGTTGATCGACCATCAGGGCGCCGCTTTACCGGGTGCCTCGGGCGCGGCAAAAACGCGCGTGCCGCTCACCCAGGTCTGCAGCACTCGCGTGTCGCGAATGTGTTGTTCGGGCACGGTCATGATGTTGCGATCGAGCAGGATGAAATCGGCCCACTTGCCTGGTTCGAGCGAACCCACGACATCCTCCTGGTGGGCCGCGTAGGCGGCGCTTAGCGTATAGGCCGTCAACGCCTCCGGCCGCGTCATCGCCTCGTTGCGGTACCAGCCCGCGGGCGGATTGCCGTCGGCGTCACGCCGCGTAATCGCCGCGTGCAGACCGTGAAACGGGTTCGACAGTTCGACCGGGAAATCCGAGCCGGCGGCGATCACCGTGCCGCGATCGAGCAACGACCGCCAGGCGTAGGCGCCCTTGATGCGCTGCGGTCCGATGCGATCCTCGGCCATGTTCTTGTCGCTGACCGCGTGCACCGGCTGCATCGAGGCAATCACGCCCATCGACGCCAGCCGCCCCAGGTCGTCGAGGCTCAGCACCTGCACATGCTCTATGCGATGGCGCAGCCGATTGTCGGCACCGTCGAGGATCGCTTCGATGGCGTTGAGCGCCTGCCGGTTGCCCGCGTCGCCGATGGCATGAATGCCGACCTGGAAGCCGGCATTGTGCGCGCGCAGCGCGGCGGCGTTGAGTTGCGCATCGGTCTGGAACAACAGGCCACGGCTGGTCGGCTCGTCGAGATACGGTTCCAGCATGGCCGCGCCGCGGCTGCCCAGCGCGCCGTCGGCATAAAGTTTGACCGCGCGGGCGGCCAGCCGGTCGTCGTGGCGGCTGCGCCAGGGTGCGCCAAATTCCGCCAGATCGGCATCGGCGTCGAGCATCAGGTACAGACGCATGGGCAGACCCGCGTCGGCGTAAAGCCGGTCGAGGCGCCGCGCCTGCGCAATCGATATGCCGGCCTGGTGCACGCCGGTGAGGCCCTCACGGTTCAGGCGGGCGACGGTCTCGCGCAGGTCCCGATCAGACGGCAGCAGCGCCTCGGGCGGGATGTGACGGCCGACCAGGTCCATCGCCGTATCGATCAGAACGCCGCTGGCGGCGCCGTTCTCGTCGCGCAGGATGCGTCCGCCCACCGGGTCCGGTGTGTCTTTCGTGATGCCGCCGATTTCCAGTGCACGGCTGTTGGCCCAGCCTGCGTGGCCGTCGATGCGGCGCAAGAACACCGGGCGCTGGCGCTCGACATCGTCGAGGTCGGCGGCAGTGGGGAAAGCCTTGCCCGGCCACAGGACCTGGTTCCAGCCGCGGCCAAGCACCCAGCCCTCGCGGTGTTCGGGGTCTTCGAGAAAGTCGGCGATGCGCCCGCGCGCCTCGTCGACGCTTGTGGCGCCCACGAGATTCACTTCGCGCAGCAGACGGGCCTCGCTCAGAAGGTGTGCGTGCGCGTCGATAAGGCCGGGAATCAGCGTTAGTCCGCCGCCGTTAACCACCCGGATTTTGCTGTCAGCGTCCATCGCCGGCGCGACGCGACCGATATGCGTGACGCGCCCGTCGGCGCCGATGCCCATTGCGCCAAACGCCATGAAGCCGCTGCGCGTGGGCGTGTACCCGGACACATTGGTAATCCAGGTGGTCGTGGTCTGGGCGGCTGCCGTCGGCAGCCACGCGCACAGCAATAAGGCAGCCCCCGGGCCGCCGGCAAAACGGAAAAGGCGGTCGAAACGGAGCAGTTTTGAGGCGTTCGTCATGATTATGTCGCTATATAGATTGGTGGAAGAGAACCTTAAGGGTATTTACCGATATGGCCGCGAGCCTGCTACAATTGAAGATCGCGCGTCACTTCCACGAAGAAAGCGTTCGCGAAGGCAGCCGCCGTGCGGCGCCGGGCATCGAAACACCGTCAGGACAGCCGCATGTACCTTGAGCATTTTGGCCTAAACAAACCGCCGTTCCAACTCACGCCGGATGCGGGCTTTTTGTACCTTAGCCCGCAGCACGCGCGCGCCAAGGCGCACATGGATTACGCCGTACTCAATCGCGACAGCTGCGTCGTGGTGACCGGCGAGATCGGCTGTGGCAAGACGACACTGATCAACCAGTTTCTGCGCGATATCGGCGATGATGTGCGCATCGCGCGCATTTTTCAGACGCAGATCTCAACCCGACAGTTTCTCCAGACCTTGCTCGCCCAGTTCGGCATCGAGGCCTACCACAAGAACAAGGCCGAACTGCTCAATGACGTCAACGAGTTTCTGCTCGGCTGCAATGAGCGCGACGAACAGGTCGTTCTGATCGTGGATGAGGCGCAGAACCTGAGCATGCGCGTGCTTGAGGAGATTCGCCTGCTCACCGATATCGAAACGGAGCAGGCCAAGGCGATTAACGTCATCTTGTGCGGGCAGCCGGAGCTCAAGGAAAAGCTCGATTCGCCGGAGATGGCCCAGTTGCTCCAGCGCGTTCATTTTTGCGTGCATGTCGAGCCATTGAGCAAAGTTGAATTGGGCCAGTACATCGATCACCGGCTGCGCATCGCCGGCCGCTCGAGCAATGCGCCCCTGTTTCCCCCGTCCGTGATGGATCTCATATTCCATTACACCGGCGGCGTGCCGCGTCTGATCAATACGCTGTGCGACACGGTCATGACGGCCGCCTTCGTGGAGGAACAGCAGCAGATCGACGATTCACTGGTGGCCGCTGCGGTCGACGAACTGGCCTGGGGCCCGTATGACTCGCGCACACGCACGACCGACAAACGTACTTTCCCCGCGGTCGGCGAAGCGCCGCCGAAACTGGTGCTGTTGCGCGACGGCGAAATCGTCCAGCGCATGGTGCTTGACACGCGCCGCGTGTTGATTGGGCGTGACGCGGACAACGACCTTGCCGTGGCCAGCGAGTTTATTTCACGCCACCACGCGCAGATCAGCTTCTACCGCGGCAGCTACTGGATCATGGATCTCAAAAGCACCAACGGCACCTATGTCAACGGCAAGCGCGTGCGTCGCGCCCGCCTGTGCGACCGCGACATCATCGCGGTGGGGCACCACCGCGTCGTGTTTCACGATCCGTCGGAGCGTGGTGACAGCAAGAAAGTCGATACCACGGCCCACTTGAGTGATTTTCAGGGCACAGCCGTTCTCGATCCCTTTGGCGGCACCGAGTCCGACGACGAAGAATCGGTCGACGAGACGCTCGACGCCAAGGCCTCGCCCAAGGCCACCTGAGCGCCGCGGCGCCGCCGCGTGTAGTCGTCTAACCGTCTTGCAACAGCGCCAGCGTGGCAGGCGATGCGCCTGCGCATTGCAAACGCGCGCTTTCCCCTGTGGCCAACTCGCGCGCACTTGCGTTTTTCAGTCCGGCGTCGCGCAACCGGTGCAGCAGACGCAACGTGCGCAGAGCGTCGAAGTGGGTATGGAAATGGCGCAGACGCGTGGCCGGCACCACGCTGGCCGCCGTCGCGCGCTGCACGGCCGGCCACAGCGTGGCGGGCTGCAATACCTCGAGCGGCAGCGAAGCCGCACCGGACTCGGCCAGCCACTTACGTCCTTGCTGACGCAGCGTCGCTTCGCAGGCGTTGGCCGGCGGCTGTTCCAGCCATTGTGAGAGCTTCAACAGCAATGTGCCCAGCACGCGAAAACTGCGTGACGAGTAGAACACCGGCGCATCCCAGGGGGCGCCACCGGCGGCCAGGGTGGCGACGCCCCGGCCGGTACCGAACGGCACTCGCAGCGACTCACGCGCGCGCAGCGAGACGGTGACCTGGTCGCACATGCGGATGGCGCCGACCTTGGCCAGTTTGGCCAGCAGGTGAAAGTCCTCTCCGGCCGCGCGGCGCGGGCAGCCGCGAACGCGGGCGTAGTGCGTCGCGGACACGGCCATGGCACTGCCCAGCGCCTGGAAGGCGTATGGCGAACGGGCGGCGCGCAGTTGCGCCGGATAGTCACGAATACGCAAGTCGTAGACTTGTTGGGCGGGGTGCGCGGCAGCGGGCCCAACATGGCGAAAGTCGAAGGTCAGGGCACTTTCGTGCGCGGCCATTCGAGGCGAAAAATAATTGTCCGGCCAGTCGCCGTCGCCATCGCAGCACCAGATCGCCGGTGTGTCGATTCGACCACGGGCGATCGCACGCAACGCCAGGTCCATACCGATTTTGCGCGCGAGGCCAACGCCGTCTTTCGGCGCCAGGCGGCGTCCGTCGGCAACCCGATCTACCAGCCACACTGCGCGCTGGCCGCGTTCGTCGTGCCACGCGTGGCCCGCATCGACGCGAACGCGCGCCAGCGGTGGCGGCAACGACACTTGCAGCAGCGCCTGGGTTGACGCGATGTCCGCGGCGCTGGCGTTGACCGGCGCATTGACGACTACGATCAGCAGCCAGGACGCATTGTCGCGCCGCGCCAGCGCCTGATGAATAAACTCCGCGCTCTCGGCAAACGCCGGTACTACGACGACGTGGTCGAAACGGGCGGCGCCAAATGGCCAGTGCGTATCCGCACTCGCTTGTGCAAACCGGTCAAGGTACTGCGCAATGGCGGCGTCGGGCCGGTCCAAGGATTAATGCAACGCGGCGCGGGCGGGCAGAACGCGCACGATCGCGGCCTCGATGTCGCGCAATGCGGCCAGTCGGGCACTGTTGTCGTGCGGTTCGAAAAATTCGTCCGCCAGGTCGAGGAACAGGCGGAAATGACGTGCTTCGGACTGCGCAAAGCGACGGTAGAAGCGGCGCATTGACGGCTCGTCCAGTGCGCCCGCCAACAGGGCGAAGCGCTCAGCGCCGCGTGCTTCGATCAGGGCCGCGACCAGCAGCCGGTCCTGGAAAAAACCGTCGCGTTCGGTGCGCATGGCTGCTCGAAGCTGATTGACGTAGGGGTCTTTGCGGTCGCGCGTCAGCGTCACCTGGCGGGCCCGGATCAATCGCAGCACGTCCCGGTAATGCGCCATCTCCTCCAGCGCCAGGTCGCTCATGGGGCCGTGCAGCGCAGGGCGATCCGGGTAGTGACAGATCATCGATACCGCCATGGCCGACGCCTTGCGCTCGCACGCCGCGTGATCGATCAGAAAGCTGTCCACATCGGCTCGCACCGCGTCGACCCAGGCGCTGTCGGTCGGCGCCGCCAGCAGATGGCGGGCCGCGTTCACTACCTGGATATCTGAGGCGTCACTCATGTGGGCATTTTACGGCATTCGCGGGCCGTTCCGTACTATCATCGCTCAACCCTAATTCATACGACACAAGGCTTGCGCACTACCATGACATCGATGAAAGACCTGCCTGCGTGGGATGACCTGGTCCAGCACGGCGTGCGACTGCGGCTTATCCAACTCAATGACCTGTTCGCACAGGACCCGCAGCGGGTTGACGCGTTGACCTTCGAGGGCGCCGGGCTGTATCTCGATTTGTCCAAAAACCGCTTTGACTCGAAGGCACTGGATTCGCTGCTCGAACTGGCCCGCCAGCGCGATCTCGACCGCACGCGGGCGGCGATGTTCAACGGCGAAAAAATCAATATGACCGAGGATCGGCCGGTGCTGCACGTGGCGCTGCGCGCCGCGCCCGAGCGCGACATTCGCGTCGACGGCGTTAACGTGGTCCCAGACGTTACGGCACAGCGTCGCAAGATGGCAGGCCTGGTGGACGCCATCCGCGACGGGCAATGGCGCGGGTTCGACGGTCAGCGCATCACCGATGTTGTTCACATCGGCATTGGCGGCTCGGACCTCGGGCCGCGCATGGTGACCGCGGCTCTGGCGCCCTACCACAGCGGCACGTTGCGCGTGCACTTCGTGGCGAATCTTGACGGCGCGGATCTGGGGCCGCTTCTGCAAGCGCTGGACCCGCGCAGCACACTGTTTATCGTGGCGTCAAAGTCGTTTACGACCATGGAGACGCTGGCCAACGCGATGACCGCGCGACGCTGGCTGCTCGAGGCCGCGGGCAACGACCAGGCGGCCGTGGCGCGCCATTTCGTGGCGCTGTCGGCCAATCCGAAGGCGACGGTTGAGTTTGGCATCGAGGAGGCCAACCGACTGACCTTCTGGGACTGGGTGGGAGGGCGTTTCTCGCTGTGGTCGGTGATCGGCATGCCCATTGCCCTGGCGGTGGGCAACGACCACTTCGATGCGTTGCTCGCAGGCGCACGGGCCATGGACGATCATTTCGAGACGGCGCCGATGGCGCAAAATCTGCCGTTGCTGATGGCGCTGACCGGCGTGTGGTACCGCAACGTCTTGAACCGGCCCACGTACGCCATTTTGCCTTACGACGAGCGCCTGGCGTTGTTGCCGGCGTACCTGCAACAAGCCGAGATGGAAAGCAACGGCAAGCGCGTGCAGGCCAACGGCCATGCGGTTGGTGTCGACACGGCCCCGGTGATCTGGGGCGGCGTCGGCACCAACGCGCAGCATGCCTTTTTCCAGATGTTGCACCAGGGTACCCACTGGGTCCCGGCCGATTTTATCGCCGCGATCCGCCCGCATCACGATTTGCCCGAACACCACGATGGCTTGCTGGCCAACTGCCTGGCGCAAACCGCGGCGCTGATGGCGGGCGACCCCACCGCACTGGATCCGCACCGGGTGTTCGAGGGCAATCGCCCCAGCAGCACCATCCTGCTGGACGCGCTGACACCGACCACGCTTGGCGCCCTGATCGCCGCGTACGAGCACAAGATTTTCTGCCAGGGTCAGCTGTGGGGCGTCAACGCGTTCGACCAGTTTGGCGTGCAGTTGGGCAAGACGCTGGCCAAAGAGGTCGCGCCGGCGCTGGCCAGTGGCGCGGTCGAGTCGCTGGATCCGTCCACCGGACGGCTGATTGAACGCATTCGCGCACGCCGTCAGCAACCCTGAGCGGTCGATGGATTGGCAACATGAAGTCATATAAAATAGGCATTTACGGAATTTTTCTGGAATCATCCACAACATGAAAATGGCTCCCTATGAGACCAGCCGCCGCCTGCAGGACGTGCGCTACGAGATTCGCGGCCCGCTGGCGGCGCGCGCACACGAGCTTGAGCGGATTGGCTACGAGATCGTGCACCTCAATATTGGCAACCCCGGCCGGTTTGGTTTTCGCACGCCCGAGACGATGCGTCTGGCAATGATCGAAAATTTGCCCGCGAGCGAGGGCTACTGCCACCAGCGCGGCATCTTCCCGGCGCGCGAAGCGGTGGCCATGCAGCAACAGAGTCGCAACATCGCCGACGTGACGGCCGAAGACGTGTTCATTGGCAACGGTGTCAGCGAACTGATCGATCTGTCGTTGCGCGGTTTTCTGAATGTCGGTGACGAGGTGCTGATCCCGTCGCCGGACTATCCGTTGTGGACCGCGGCTGTCGTGCTCAACGGTGGCAAGGCGGTGCATTACCCGTGCCGGGCACGCGATGACTACGCACCCGACATCGCGGCGCTGTCCGCGCTGGTCACGCCGCGCACGCGGGCGCTGGTCATCATCAATCCGAACAACCCGACCGGCGCGGTCTACCCGCGTGCGGTCCTCGAGCAAATGGTGGCGCTGGCCGAGAGCCACGATCTGATGGTGCTGACCGACGAGATTTACGACCAGATGCTGTACGACGATGCCGAGCATGTGCCGGTCGCGACGTTATGTAAGAACGTGCTGTGTGGAACCTACGGCGGCCTATCCAAGATCTACCGGGCCTGCGGCTACCGTGTCGGCTGGCTGTCGTTCAGCGGCGCGGTCGAGCGGGCGCAGGACTACATGGACGCCATCGAACTGCTCGCGTCACTGCGCCTGTGTTCGAACGTGCCGGGTCAATGGGCCGTGCAAACGGCGCTCGGCGGTCACCAGAGCGTGCATGCCCTGACCCAACCGGACGGGCGCCTGTACCAGTCTCGCCAGGCGGTGCTCGACGCCGTGAACAAGAGCGCGTTTCTCAAGACCGTGGTCCCGCGCGGATCGATGTACGCGTTTATTGAAGTGGACACGACGCATCTGCCCGGCTTCGAAGATCACGCCTTCGCCCTGGAACTGCTGGAGAAAAAACACGTCCTCGTGGCGCCGGGCAGCAGTTTCAATGTCGCTGAGCGCAACCGGTTCCGCATTACGCTGTTACCCGATAGTGCAATTTTGGAGGACGTATTCGAGCGGATAGAGGCGCTGTTGTTGCAGCAGGCCGAGCCGTCGATGTCCGTGCAGGCCCGCTAGCGCACGAATGGAAAGGTCGTTGTTCGAACTGCTGGACAACCGCGCGCTCGTGTTGACCGCCCATCGGCGCCAGGCCAGGCAAATTCGCTACCGCTATGCCGCGGCCAAGCAAAAGCGGCACATTGACGCGTGGGAATCGCCGCAGGTCCACGGCTGGGACGACTGGCTGGTTCAATTACACCAGGACATAACCTGGTCGGGCTACGCTGACCCGCGCGGTCAACGCAAGCTGCTGACCCTGTTCCAGCAGCGTATTTTGTGGCAAAACATTATCACTGCCAGCAACACACTTGCGCTCGACGATGTCGGCGGCACCGCGCGCACGGCAATGTCGGCGTGGACGATGATCCAGGCGTATCGACTGTCCGACCCGGCGCGCTCAGCTCACCCCAGTGCCGATATCGAGGCCTTCGGCCAGTGGATGCGTCGCTACTTCTCGCGCTGCCGCGACCAGTCACTGATCGACCACGCTCGCCTGGGAGACAGCCTGGGTCCGGCGCTGCGCGCCGGCGTGTTGCCTCTCCCCGCGCAGGTGGTGCTGGTGGGTTTCGACAAACTAACGCCGCAACAGCGTGGGCTGCTTAAGTTGCTGGAGGGGCGCGGCAGCAAGGTCGAAATGTACCGCGGCGCCCGCATCCAGAGCCGCGTCGGCCGTGTCCGTTTCGATACCGACAACGAGGAATACCACGCCGTCGCGCGCTGGATTCGCGCCATCCTGGCGCGCACGCAGGGCGGCAACACCGTCGTTGTGGTACCGCGGCTGAACGAACACCGGCGTCGGATCGAGCGCATTTTTGACGAAATTCTCGGGCCCGGATCATCGCTGCCCGGGGATGACAGCGGCGGGCGACCCTACAATTTGGCGGTAGGGGATACGTTCGCGCATGCGCCGCTGATCGGCGCCGCCTTCGCCGCGTGCGAACTGACCCGCCGGGTCGTTCCATTCGAGACCGCAAGTTCACTGCTGCGTTCACCGTTTTTGCGTGGCGCGGCAATCGAGGGTTCATTGCGCGCTCGTTTCGACGTCTGGCTGCGCGAGCAGAACATCGCGCGCCTGCCGGTCGAAAGATTGCTCGGACTGTTCGCGCAGTTCCGCCAGCGTTGCGCACCGGATCTCGACGAATCCGTTACCGAAGCCCTGTTCCATCGCCTGTTGGCCGTGCACGGGCAGCGACCCGCGACTCAACGTGCATCGCACTGGGCGGCATTGTTTCGGGACCTGTTGGGCGCTGTCGGCTGGCCCGGCGACGCCGCGCTCGATTCGGCGACATTTCAGACCGCCGAACGCTGGCGGGCGCTGCTCGATGAAATGAGCGGCCTGGATTTCCTGACTCCGGCGATGGACGCCGCTGCGGCGCTGGACCTGCTGCGCAGCCTCGCCCAGAGCGTGAGTTTCCAGCCACAGACGCCCGACCTGTCGGTACAGGTCCTGCTTCCGGACCAGGCGGTTGGCCTGCAATTCGATCACCTGTGGTGGTGTGGCGTGCACGCCGGCGCGCTGCCCGAGTCCGCGGCGCCCAATCCGTTCATCCCGCGTGCCTGGCAACTCGAGCACGGAACTCCCGGCTGTGGCGCCGAGGTCCAGCTCGAACGCGCGCAGCGATTGACCCGGGGTTTGTTGCAAGCGGCCGGCGAGGTGGTGGTGTCGGCCCCGAGAGTCGTGGACGAGCATCCGGTCTCCATGTCGCCGTTGTTGAGTCACGTGCCGCCGGTCGGTGTCGATGACCTGCAACTGGCCGCAGTGGAAAGTTATCAGGGCACGATCCGCGCAGCGGCGACGCTCGAGGCATTTCACGACGTCGCGGGCCCGGCGCTTGCGCCGCTGGAGACCCAGCAAGGCACCGCCGGGGGCAGCAGCGTGTTCGCGGCACAGGCGGCCTGTGCGTTTCGGGCCTTCAGTGAGCTGCGCCTGGGGGCACGACCACTGGAGGAACCGACGCCTGGCTTGAGCGCACGCGAGCGCGGTTCGCTGCTACACGAGGCGCTCGAAGCGATTTGGCAGAAAATAGGCGGATCCAAAACGCTCAAGGAGCTGTACGGCGGCGAGTTCCTGGAGGCCGAAGTTTGGGACCTGACCGATCGTGCCCTGACCGCGGCAGACCAGCGCCGCGCGCTGCCCATGGCGCCGCGGTTTCGCGCGCTGGAGCACCAGCGCCTGAACCGCCGCGTGCTGCGCTGGCTCGACGTTGAGGTCAAGCGCGCGCCGTTCGACGTGATCCGTGCGGAGAAACGCAGCCGCATCACTGTGGGTGGCGTGACCGTCGACCTGACCTTGGACCGCGTGGACCGGCTGGAAGGTGGCGGTCTGGCGGTCATCGATTACAAGACCGGGGCGGCCAGCGTCGCAGAGTGGTTCGGCGAGCGCCCGACGCAGCCGCAGTTGCCGCTCTACGCGCTGGCGCAGGCCGAGCCGGTGGAGGCCGTCGCGTTCGCTTTTGTAAAACCCGGGCAAGACGGCTTCGCCGGTATCAGTCGCGAGCCGGGGCAATTGCCCGCGGTGGACGAGTGGGACAACAGCTACTACGGGCGCCGAATCGACGTCGCCTGGAACGACCTGCTCGACTACTGGCGCGCCAACCTCGCACGGCTGGGCGAACAGTTTGCCAGTGGCGTGGCGCGCGTGGATCCCAAGCGCGGTGCCTGTCGCTTCTGTCATCTGGCGTCGCTGTGTCGCATCGGCGCCGCTGCCGAGCTGGCTGACGATGACGCGTTGCCCGGGCATGAGCAGGATGACTGAAGAGCCTCTGCACGACGCGAGCGCACGCGCGACGGCGCTGGACCCGGCGCGTTCGTTCATCGTGCAGGCGCCCGCCGGCTCGGGCAAAACGGGTCTGCTGATCCAGCGCACGCTGACACTGCTGGCGCAGGTGGACTACCCCGAGGAAGTCCTCGCGATCACGTTTACGCGCAAAGCCGCGGCCGAGATGCGTGAACGCCTCGTGCGCGCGCTCGAGAGCGTCGCGCTGGGGCCGCCGGCCGGCGCCTACGAACGACAGACGTTCGAATGCGCCCGTGTGGTGGTGGCGCGCGACGAGGCGCTCGGCTGGGGCCTTATGCTCAACCCGTCGCGCCTGCGCGTCATGACGATTGATGCTTTGTGTGCATCGCTGGTCGCGCAGATGCCTGTACTGTCGCGCTTCGGCGGCATGCTCGAACTGGTGACCCAGGCCGATCGACTTTATTTGCGTGCGGCCCGACGTCTGCTTGGCTCGCTCGAAGATGACTCGCCCGTGCGCGGTGAACTGCAGATTCTGATGCAGCATCTGGACAATCATCAGTCACGCATCGAATCGTTGCTGGTTGAGATGTTGCGCCATCGTGACAGATGGTTGCCGCTGGTGGCCGGTGAGCAACGCCCCGATCTGACCCGCGAGGCGCTCGAGGACACGCTGCGCGCCTGCATCGAGACCGGCCAGCAAGCCGCGGCGGACGCAGTACCGGACG
>Ga0316201_10001572_pt1 | contig 15525 bp, 17 predicted proteins | sample CS6wburrow_MG_FD_204516 | JGI IMG/M metagenome (GOLD analysis project Ga0316201, IMG submission 204516) | Coastal sediment microbial communities from Delaware Bay, Delaware, United States - CS-6 worm burrow | ecosystem: Environmental > Aquatic > Marine > Coastal > Sediment | place: USA... | reverse complement strand
TGCAACACCGATCTCCGCCGCTGGACAACGGCAGAGTGAATGAACGCCGTCGCGGAGATCCATGGCAACAGCGCCGCATTCTCAACCGGATCCCACGCCCAATAGCCGCCCCAGCCGAGCACCTCGTAAGACCACCACGCGCCGAGCAACATGCCGAGCCCGAGGAAAGCCCAGGCAATCACCGACCAGCGGTGGGTGCGCTCCAGCCAAACGCTTCCCTGCTCGCCACGAATCATCGCCGCGAGAGCAAATGCAAACGGGGCGGTAAAGCCCACGTACCCGATGTACAGCATCGGAGGATGCACGGCCATCAGGATGTGGTTCTGCAGCAGCGGGTTAGCCCCGACCCCGTCAACTGGAGCAACGGCCGATGCAAACGGAAGCCAACTAGAACCGGCACAGGCATCGGCGATGACCTCGGTACAGACCCGGAACGGGTTGGCCACGGTCGCCATCAACCCGAACCAGAACAGGGCTACCACCCCGAAGATCGCAAGAGCAATCAAGCCAAGTCGATCCCCCGTCTTGACGGTACGAGCCACCAGGTACGTGAAACCTGCGAGCACCAAACCCCACAGCACGATGCTGCCTTCCAAGGCCGCCCAGGCTCCCGCCAACAGGAAGATGAACGGCGTGGAGCGGCTCGAATTTCGGGCTACATATTCGAGCGAAAAGTCGTGAGAGAGAATGCCGGCTTCCAGGGCAAGAAAGGCAGCAACGGCTCCAACGGCTATCAGCAAGACCGGCAGCTCCACCGGGCGAGCTTCACCACGTTCGCTGCGAGCAGCTCGCGTCGCCCGCGAGACGAGCAGTAGCGAGCCGGCGGTTGCCAGCAGGATTCCCAGGAGACCAACGGTGGCTATCACGACTCTTCGAGTTCGTGATCTATCGAGTCGTAGATCACGTTGTCTTCGGTCCGATATTGCTCGTCATGGCGGATCAGCATCATGTCGCTGCGGAATGTGGTCCCATCCCAGGTTCCTTCAACGATCACCCCCTGGCCCTCCTCGAAGAGCTGCGGGATCACGCCGTCATGAACTACGGCGGTGAACTCGCGCCCATCGGTGACGGTGAGCAGCAATGTCTCGCCCTCCTCCACAACCGTTCCGGCGACAACCTGGCCGCCGAGTCGCAGGCGGCTGTCTGAGGCATCGATCTCATTCAACAGCTCGGTTGGAGTGCGGAAATAGACGAGGTTGCTCGATAAGGTCGCCAACAGGACCACCAATACCCCGAGAACCATGACCGCGGGAACGAGGAACTTCCAGTACCGGCGAATCACCCCTGATCGCCCACTTTCTCTTCAGCAGATCGCAACCGTGCCATCAGCGAGATTACGTAGGCGATAAGCGTGCCGTAAGTCAGGATGTAGCCGACGACGACATACCTCATGGCTTTGCTCCCCCGTCGCCGATGGCCGGGGCCGTGACGGCATCGCCGGCGACCGGACCCTCAACGGCTGCGGCAGCAATGTGGGCTCGCAGCTCCAGCTCGGCCAGCCGCACCCGGCTGCGCAGCAAAGCTGCATAGACGATGGTGAAAGCGGCTACCGAAGCCAACAGCGCAGCCAGAATCGGCCCATCCATCTGGATGTCGCGGGGCCGGAACGTGTTGGTCTGGTGCAGAGTACGCCACCAGGTCACAGAAAAGTGCACCGGGATCAACTGCACCAGCCCCAGAATTCCGAGCACCGCGGAGCGGCGGGCGCGGGTCTCCGGATCAGGAATCGCCCGCCGCAGCGCCAGATATCCGATATAGACGAAGAGCATGATTGCGGTGAGGGTCAGCCGGGCATCCCACGTCCAATAGACGTTCCAGGTTGCCTTTCCCCAGATCATCCCGCCGATGATGGCCACCGTGGTGAATACGACCCCGAGTTCGGCCGACGAACCGGCGATGTGATCCCAGCGCAACTTGCCCTTGACGAGATAGGCGATGCTGGCCAGAAAAGTCACCGCAAATGCGAGATAAGCCAACCAGATGGTTGGGACGTGAATGAATAGCATCCGCGCCGCATCTCCCTGCGACTCGACCCGGGGGCTGGAAAGAGAGAACGCCAACGCCCCGATGACGGCGACGATGGCAACGATATCCAACACGGATGGGCGCCTCCGGGTTGCGTCACTCATCGGGTCTCCTGTAGGGGTCTTGCGGTGACTACACCGACAATCGCAAGTACTAGAACCACGATCGCCATCAGCACCAGCCACGACAGATTACCCCTGTCGCTATCTATAGCTGTGACGGTCTGGGTGGCTCCCAGGAGGAGCGGAATAGCCAGCGGAGTCACCAACAACGGCACCAGAGCAGGGCCGGCATTGAAGCTGGAAGCTATCGATCCGGACAGGGTTCCCAACTCGGCAAGTCCGAGTGCAGTCAAGGGCATAACCGCAAACATCCAACCCCACCCAACAAGATCGAGCCCATATAGGGGGACGGCGACTGCACCCATGACAATCTCGAATACCAGCAGCAGGAGCGCACTTGCCATTGTCCTGCCGGCAAACTCGGCAACAGGATCGATGCCTAGAAGAGCTACGGCGTCGCGCTGTTCCGGGGTCTCTATGTTCGTACGGCGGATCGAGGTGAGGACCCCAAAGAGCATCACCACCACGAACAACATGCCGGTGCCAATCCTGGAAAGGACATCTTGGTTCACGCCAACCGCCAACGGCACCAGCAGAAGCGCGATCGCCCCAAACGGAATAGTCACCCAAGCCACCTCTCCCGAGCGGCGTTCCCGGTCGAGATCGCGACGCGCAATCGCCAGGGCCTGCGGCCAGAAACGATCACTCATCGCACCGTCCCCCCGGCCAACTCTGCCGTTCTCGTGACCATCGGTGCCACCCGGTCTACATCGTGGGAAACCAGCACCACTGCTCCCCCACGCTGCAAGACTCCGGCGACAATGTGCTCCACCAATTCAATGGCACTGGGGTCGAGCGCCGAGTGCGGCTCGTCCAGCAACAGGAGATCAGGGCTCAACATGATCTCCCTCGCAAACTCAACCCTGCGCTGCATGCCGTGTGATGCTTCTCCGGCCGGCCGATCGGCAGCAGCAGCCAGACCCACGGTCGCCAACGCGGCCATGGCCGATTCCTGAGAAGCGCCGGCTATTCGGGCCGAGAATTCCAGGTTGCCGACAAGGCTCAGCTCAGGGTACAGCGCCGGAGCGTGGCCTATGAGGCCGAGCCGGGGACGCACATCGAACCGATCCTGCGAACTGAGATCGACGCCAAGCACCCTGGCGCGACCCTGGCTAGGACGCAACAAGGTGGCGATCACCCGGAGCAGGGTGGTCTTGCCTGCGCCATTTGATCCAAATACCCCGACCGACTCCCCCGGCCGCACCCTCATGTCGACATCGCGCAGAATCGTCGCCATACCGATCCGGGCGGCGACACCTTCGAACTCAACGAGCGGGGCCGAGGCAGACATTGCCGGCGCAGTTTACGGTCTCCGGTTGCTCACCAAATGGGCGCTCCCCCGACCTAGCTATTCTCGGCCACTCGCCGGGCACAAAGGCCACGCCAACGGGGAATATTCACCAATCCTTATGCGTTAACGTGCCGACCATACGACAGAACCGGAGTGAACCAAATGGCCACAATCGAACTAACCAAGGACAATTTCGAAGACACCATTGTCAACAACGACATCGTGCTCGTTGATTTCTGGGCAGATTGGTGTGGCCCGTGCAAGACGTTCGCGCCGACCTACGAGAAGGTCTCGGAAAACCACGAGGGTGTTGTGTTCGCCAAGGTCGACACTGAGGCCGAACAGGAACTCGCCTCGTACTTCCAGATCCGATCGATTCCGACACTGATGATCTTCCGCGACAAGATCGGCATCTTCTCCCAACCGGGCGCACTACCGGAGACCGCGTTGGAGGACCTAGTCGAGCAGACCAAGGGCCTCGACATGGACGCGATTCGCAAAGAGATCGCGGAAGCCTCCGAGAGCGAAGAGCATGATCACGACCACGATCATGACCACAGTCACTGACCCACGCTGACCAGAAGCGACAATCAACAAAGCGACCCGGCTAGGCAGTCGGGTCGCTTTGTTTGCGGACCAACGGTGCCAAGAGCGCTTGCGCCGTTGTCACATTCGGACGCTCCACCTCGATTCGATGCACGACCGGGGTCCCAAAAGTGCCCGGCTCGGTGAGGACGTTGGCGGGGATACCTGCGTCCTCGAGCAAGCCCCACGCTTCCTCAGCCACGTCACGATTGGCGAACTCGACAACTGGAACGAGCTTGTCTTTGCGAGCCATAGCTACCCGGCCGCCCCTCCGGTGAAGTTCCATCCGTCGAGATGAAGGCTGGGAACATACATCATTCCTGGACCGAACTCGGAATCGGCAAACCGGGCGTCGTTGCCGATGGCGCGAACCTGCCCTTGAGCCAGAGCGCCTACGAACGACTGGGTGAATCGCATGTTGGTCACTGCCCCGGTGATCTCGCCGTTTTCGATCATGAACGTCCCGTTGCGGGTCAACCCGGTCACATCTAATGCCTTTGGGTCCAACACCCGGCAGTAATTGAACGTTGCAACGTATAGGCCCCGGTCAATCGACGAGATCATCTCCTCGACCGAAGAGTCTCCCGGCTCGAGAAAGACATGGGTCGGCAACGGGCCCCACAACTCCGAGCCCGGATCACCGTGACCGGTAGGAACGACCCCGGCGTTTCGGGCCGTGCGCCGGTCATGCGCGATCGCCTTGGTGACGCCGCTGCTCACGAGTTCCATGCGTCGCCGCGGCGTACCTTCGGCATCGAACCCGACACCGATTGCCCGGGGATCGATGGCGTCGTCGTAGAGATGAATGGCTGCGTCGAATTGTTTCTCGCCGAGCTCCACGAACGATTGCCCTTCGGCATGGAGCTTGCCGTTGAACCCGTAGTAGGCGAGGAACATGGCAATGGTGCCGACCGCCTCGGGAGCCAGCACGACCTCGTATTCGCCGGGCTTGATGTCGTAGGCATCGGTGCCGCGCCGGGCCCGGTCGGCAGCAAGTGCGCCGACGGCCGCGCCGTCGAGATCGCCAAGTCGTTGTGAGGTGGCATGGCCCGAGCCGGCTGCTCCTTTGGTTTGATGAATGCCATCGATGGAGGCGCGGGTGTACTTCCCAAAGGCTCGATGACCGGCGGTGTTGACGAACGCAACATCGTGACCAAGCGTTTCGCAGAAGCCCGCCGCCTTCATTTCGGGGGCGGCCGCCACAAAGTCGGCCACTTGCTGCGCCCTGGCGTTTGGCGTTGCAGCTTCGGTCTCTGGGTCGAAGTGATGCCGATCGACAACGTCTGTTGGGGAGGTCAGACCGGGCCATCCCTCGTCGACTCGCTGCAGCTTGGCGATTCCGATGGTGTTGTCCACGAATTCGTCGAGGTGCTCCAGGCTCGTGGTGGTGGCGGCGTTGACTCGACCGTCAACCGCTACTCGCAGCCCAACCTCGTAGCCGTCCTCGGCGACATTCTGATGAATGAACGAATTGGCGAAACGGGTCAGCGCCGCGCTACCACCGGTGACAACAACTTCCGCCTCGGCGCGATCACCGACATGGTCGAGGACCCGACCTGCAATCTCGATCGTTCTACTCATGCGCGCACCCCCACTCGGACGTTGGCGAAACGACCGGGGGCGGCCGAATGACCGGTATGAGCAACCTGGATTGGTTGCCCCTTGCCACAATTGGGGGTTCCCCAATGCACCCACTCATCTCCACCGGCGAGTTTGTCCAGTTGGCCCCAGAAATGAGGAGTGATGCCCGTGTAGTTGGGGTTCCTCACCATCCGCCCCAGCTTCCCGTCCTTGATTTCCCAGGCAATCTCACATCCGAACTGGAAGTTGAGTCGCTTGTCGTCGATCGACCAGGACCGGTTGGTCGACATGTAGACACCATCTTTGGTGTCGGCGATGATCTCGTCCAGGCTGGAGTCGCCGGCGAGAATGCCGACGTTGGTCATGCGCACCATCGGGAGACGGCTGTAGCCGTCCCCGCGAACCATCCCGCCCGGGGGAAGACCTGCGATAGAAGCGGAATCGCGACCGGAGAGCACGCCGACCCAGATCCCGTCTTTGACGATGTCAACCCGTTGGGCGGGGGTGCCCTCGTCGTCGTAGCCGAAGGTACCGAGCGCTCCCGGCAGGGTTGCGTCTGCGGTGATGTTCATCAACGGTGAGCCATACCGGTGGGTTCCGAGCTTCTCTAGCTCGAGATGGGAGGTGCCGGCAAAGGCAGCTTCCCAGCCGAGAATGCGATCGAGTTCGATGGCGTGCCCCACCGACTCGTGGATCTGCAGCGCCAGCTGCGATCCCTCGAGGATGAGCGCCTTCTCCCCTTCCTCTAGCTCCGGTGCGCTGAGCAAGGCAGCCGCCTCCTCTGCGATACGGCCGGCATTTCCGAGATAGTCCCAGCGTCGCACGGTTTCGTATCCGCCCGTTTCGAACTGGCCAAAGGATTGCGGATAGGAGCGGCGCTGCGTCTCCCCCTCACCAACTGCGGTTGCGTCATAGCCGCCGCCCGACTCGACCAAATGTTGATGGATTCGATGCCCTTGCGACGAGACAAACCACTTGTTGGTGTCCCAGAACGCCAGAGTGCCGCTGGCCAGCGCGATCCCGTCGACTTCCTGCATGGTCTTGGTGACGGCAACCAGCAAATCGACTTTGGCGCTTATCGGAATCGCAAATGGGTCGTCCTCAAACGGCGTTTCGTAGGAAGCTGCAACCACGGCCACTTCCGCCAGCGGCATCGCCGGACCCGGAACCATCGCTGAGGCTCGCGAGATGGCCGCACTCTGCTCGCCGGCCCGCCGTGCCGCCGCCGTGGTCAAATCGGAGGTGGCGTAGAAGCCCCAGCCGGATCCGGTCAGGGCCCTCACGCCTATTCCCGCTCGCTCGGCTTGGTCAACAGATTGCGGCTCCTGATTCAATACCGCAATCGACTGGTTCTTGGACACCACCACTCGAGCATCTGCGTACTGGGCACCAGCGGCAAGAGCTCCCTCGACCGCGGCTTGAGCAAGTTCGAACACCTTTGCAACTCCAGATCGGCTGAGCTACCGATGGTAGCTAGGCCGGGGGAAGGTCCAGCTGGAACACACTTCCGGCGGAGTCGTACGAATAGGAGAGTTCACCGTCCATGCGTCGCGCCAGCTCCCGCGAGATGGCCAGGCCCAGGCCGAGTGAACCCAGCACCCGCCTTTCATCCGCCGCCTGGAAGTACGGCACAAAGATGGCTTCGCGGTTTTCCAGCGCAATCCCGTCGCCGTTGTCGCGAACGCGTACATAGGGCCGATCAGCCACACCAACTTCGATCGAGATTTTGTCGCCGCCATACCGAATCGCGTTCGTAATCAGGTTCCTGACTATCTGCCGGACGCGGACCGGGTCGGCCAGTGCGGTCGACAGTGGCCCGGTGACGGCGACCGGATCCAGATCGGGGTAAGTCCGCAGGCAGTCGGCAAGGGACGCCCCACAGATAGCACCCACATCGATTATCTCGGGATTGATGGTGACCCGCCCCGCTTCCAGGTTTGCGGCCACCAGCAGGTCTTCGACCAGCAGAGCGAGGTCTGCAGATTGTGCGGCGACGAGACCGATCAACTCCTTGGTCTCGTCCTCCTCAAACCGATCCCACCGCGTGCTCAACTCCTCAGACAGTCCCAATACCGCCGACAGTGGGGTACGGAGCTCGTGACTGACGCTGGCGATGAAACGATCCTTATCCTCTACGAGACGCTCCAGCCGACGCTGGGCGGCGCGCAATTGGGTCATATCGAGCAGCGAAACAGCAACTCGCGACAGATCCCGGCCGCTGCTGCTGCTCGGCACCTTCCATCGGAGTCGGCATTCGAAGGGTTGGCCGAGGAAGTTGACCCCGACAAAGTCTGATTGATAGTCGGTGCCCCCATCCCACAGAGTGACAAACTGATCCTGAAACGCAGCCAGAACATTGGGGGTGAGCTCATCCGGTCTGAATCCGCGCAGGATCGCCAGGACCGATGGTGCTTTGAGTAGCTCGACAGTCGCCGCATTCACCCGGGTGGTACGGATACTCATGATCGCCCGCTCAACATCCTCGGGATGGGCCGCAAGATACGCCTCGAGATCGTCGACTCCCTCGAGCCGGAGCCGGTCAAGCCAAACACCGACGGCGGTGAAGTCCTCCTCGCGCATCGCGACCGGTGCCCACTCGAACAGCGATCGGTACCGCTCCTCTTGATCCTTGAGTCGTCTCTGGGCATCATCGACGCTAGACCGGTCGGTAATGATCACTCCGATCAGCGGGCGGACGTCTTCGTCGATGAGAAATCCATCCACTTCGACAAGCCGGTCGGATGCAGTTCTGGCAATCACCGGCGTGACCGGCACATTGCGCCGGACACCCTCAATGAGCCGCATCACCGCGGTTGCGCTGACCCGCCAGAAACCAGCAAGCAGATCAGCTTCTCCCCGAGCTTCGGCGGAGAGACCGAGCAGCTTCCGGGCAACTACGTTCGACTCCACGATCCGGGTCTTCTCGTCAACGATCAGCAGCGGGGTGTGGGCATGGTCGAAGAAGGCATGAAACAGCGCCGCATCATGCGGAGAGCCTTTGAGATCGATCTGGTGCACAGGTTGCCGTTCGAAAGCCGATTTCCTTCTACCGACAGCTATCGGCGCCGATCAGCCGAAACCAAAGCAACATTGCCGGTTGTGCTACCCGGCTAGCCACCGCGGGACCGCAGGACCATCACGTCCTCCAGATTCTTGCGGCGCAGATCGGGCGCCTCGCGCCCTTCGGGAGCGGTTCAGCGGTCTTGGCGCGCTTTGCCGATGGCTGTGGCCCCCGGCAGCTAGTGGCAAACCTGTAGCATCATGTCGCAGTCGCTCGGGAGAAGACTTGCCGCGAACCCCCACCTCGATCACCGACAGCCTCATCGCCCAGGTCGCGTTCCGCGTTGCGGCGAACAAACCGGTGCGCCGAACGCTTCCGGAAGGTGGCCGCATTCATATCGACAGACAGTTGCCCTTTCTTGTTGTCTACCGCCCCCCTCCCGACCGGCCAGATCCGGGAATGGACCGCTTCGTCAAGGGTGAGGCCTCCTACCTGATTGCCCCCAAACATCGCAAGCACCAGCGCAAGGTTGCAGCTCTGGTTGAGGCACTATCTGCCGAATTGGTCACGGTGTTCGGTTCGTTCCTTTTGATGGAGTTGTGGAGCGGCCCGGATGAGGATGGCGGTCTCTCAGACGCTGGTGAGGCGCAGCGCCCACAGTTTCGCGTTGTCGTGGCGCGCCGTGATGCGGAGTCCGAGAGCGTCACGCGTCTGGTATCCAGTCTCGGCGGAACTCGGGTTCATGGCCGTTCCGGCGAAGTCGATCTCGTTCCCGGCGGCCGCATGTCGCCTCCCGATCTTCCTAGGCTCTCGCGCTCGCTGGGCACGGCAACCTCACCGGTCCGCGTGGTCGGCATTGAGATCCGGCCGGTATTCCGCGACCGGGAGTGTGGAGACATCTTCCCTGTGATCGCGCGATCGCTGCACCGCCAGTTGTCGCGGGCAATCCAGCGATCAGCCTATGAGTTTGCAGTCCATCAGACGACACACCAACCTCGTCATTATCAATCTTTGGGGCGCCGCGCCATTGTCAAGGCCGTCACCGACGTCGATCGTCAACTCGCCAAAGTTGCTGCTGCTTTCGACCTACTGCTGCTGGTAACACCCGTCAACACCACAGGCGCCTACCGAAGATTCGTCAGGCGGAAGGCGTCATCACCACCGTTGTTCCGCTACCGGCCCCTCGACATAGATCCGGTCGATCTGAAGCGAGCGCTATATCGCGTCCCGATTGAGCGGGTCGAAGATCCCACGCTTGCGGCAATCTTCCGACAGAAACAACGCGAACTGTCACTCGAACTAGATTTGCTGAGCGATCGCCAAACGCCTCGTTTTCTGCACACCGGCGCTGCACTCTTTGGCGAAATCGAGCCATCCATGCTTGCGGAGGCCGCCCTCCTGCTGGACGCTCTTCCGAGCTCAGGTGCCACAGGTGCCCGCCGGACCATGGACTCGGAGGCATTTGCGGCAGCGGCGCAGCGAGAGGTCGATCGATATCGGATGGTTGATCCCACGATCGGGGCGACGGTAGAAATCCGCGACGACATCACCTCGCTGATGGTCTCGAGGGGTCGCCTGCTCGTGGGCTCGGAAGTGAGAATCCCGGCAAACCGCGCCGAAGCCCTCATCCAGCACGAAGTAGGCACCCATATCGTCACCTATTGGAACGGTGCAGCACAGCGACTTCGCTTGCTGGCCACCGGCCTTGCCGGCCATGACGAACTCCAAGAAGGTCTTGCGGTTCTCGCCGAATACCTGGTCGCCGGCCTCACTCCTGCGCGGCTGAGAGTTCTCGCCGCCCGAGTGGTTGCTGCACAGTCGGTAGTGGGCGGGGCAGAATTCATCGATACCTATCGCCTACTGGTCGATGGCCACGGGTTCTCGCGACGAGTGGCCTTCCAGATTGCGACGCGAGTCCATCGCGGCGGGGGCCTCATCAAGGATGCCGTCTATCTTCGCGGTCTGCAGCGCGTGGTTTCGTACCTCGCCGAGGGCGGTCGTCTGGACACACTCCTCGTTGGCAAGATCGCGGTGAACCACGTTGCTGTCATCGAGGAGCTGCAGCGGCGCGGCGTCTTGACACCGCCGCCGCTACGTCCGGCTTATCTCGATCATCCTGACACGCACTATCGACTCGAGCGCCTCAAGGGCCTGAGCGACCTGAGGTCGCTCACCCAGTAGCCCCGTTGCCTAGCGATTCCGCAACCGCCTGCGTCGCAGCGATCAGGGCATCGCCAATACTCACGATCACGGCCTCCTGGGGTTGGCCGGTCCATTCGTCCATGTAGATCTTCTTGACCTCGATCGCCAGGCAACAACCCCGGCCGGCGTAGCGTTCGTTGATCCAACGACTCATATGCCCGCCTCTGAATCTGACGTTCTCCCGCACGTCGAGGTGGCCCCCGTCGAAAGGATACGAGCCGAGCGCCTGGCAGAATGAATCGACGACATCGCCCCAGACAATGCGGTCAACCGATCCGGTGCCGACGTTGATTTCTGGATTGTCGGCGGGAGGGTCTACGGGTGCATCCGGCCCCAGCCGGCGGTGGTTGTACGAGTGCAGATCAAGCACCACGAATCGATCGTGTTGGGCCGCCACCTCATCACAAACCGCAGCCAGGTCTTCGTAGAAACGGTCGTATTCTTCAAGCGACCGGTTGATTAGGTCGAGAGTCGGTGCCTCTTTCCAGAGATCGAGCTCCCACGCATCGCTGTTCTTGACATATACCGCCGCCTCGCGAGGGCGATTCAGGTCGACTTCGAATCTCGACATCGAAACGGCGATTGTCGTTTCCGCTATCGACAGCCACTGGTCTGTAAACGGATCTTCTTCCCGCAGCCTGGTTTTCTCGTCGAGGGCGGTTAGATCTGCGATCTCTTCTCGCAGACTGTGCCCGGCGTGGATCGCGGTGGCCACTACGGGGCCAACGCCTTGCGCAATCAGCCAATTCTCTTCTGTCACAGTGTTGCCATCTCCCGATTGTCAAACTTCCGCCGGTAGTAGCCCATATAGGCCACCTTGTTCGCCAGCGCGTCGAGGACAGCTTCAGTGAAGTTGACACCCTCGAGCCTCTGCGCCGAACCCAAACCACCGGGGGTGAACACGTTGATCTCCATGAGCTTGTCGCCCACGACGTCGAGGCCAACAAGGAACATCCCATCCTGAACCAACTTAGGACGGACTATCTCGGCCAATCGGAACGCATCGTCGTCAAGGACCGCTTTGGCCAGCTTGCCGCCGGCGTGGAGGTTGGAGCGCATGTCGCCTCCGGAGCGCACGCGCCGGAATGCGGCGTAACGCCCGCGGTGACGCAATGGCTGACCGTTCATGAGGAACAGGCGTGTGTCGCCTTCAGTGGCTCGCGTCAGGTACTCCTGGGCAACAACATATCCGTCGCGGCTCACGGCGTCGATGATCTGGTTGAGGTTGGCAACGTCATCGTGACGGACCATGAACACACCCTGCCCACCCGAGCCCTGAAGCGGCTTGAGAACAACCGTTCCGCGATCATTGACAAATGACTTGAGTTCGCCGCGGCTGCGGGTGATCAGTGTTAGCGGACGCACTTCCTCGGGGAAGGTCTGGAAGTACATCTTGTTCTGTGCCTTACCGAGACCGTTTGGATCGTTGAGAACGATCACGCCGTGCCGCATCGCAACACGACCGAAGTCCACAGCCGCCGTCCTCGCCCACTCCCGTCTCCCGATCTCGGTCGACGGATCATTGCGCAGCATCACGATGTCAAGATCGTCGACTGTGATTCGCTCCTCGATCGCGTTCTTGCCCTGCAGATCGGCTAGATAGGCTTTACCTGTCTTGTATCGGGTCTTGGGCACCCGGCGTGCGGTTGCCTTGACGTGCTCATCCGGATCGTAGGCAAGATCGCCAACGCTGATTATCCATGCCTCCCATCCGCGGTTCGTGGCCGCGACACCAAGACGGGTCGTGGTGTAGCCAGCTTCTTCGGTTGCCAGATCGTTAACGACAAAAGCAATTCTCACTTGAGACCACCTACGAGTCTTCGTTTCCCTCGGTCACCGGAACACCTACAACTCATCCTGTGGCTCCTCATCAGCAGAGACCGCCGCCTCCTCTGTTTCCAACTGCTTGCCGAACTTGCCTCTGACGGCTGCTACGGAACTCCTAAGCCCCTTTATAGCGAGCTCTCCCAACTTCCTGAGACCTGTCAGCATCGCCGAACCCATCTTGGCCAACATCGGCCGGGCTTTCTCCACACCCTTCCCAATAGCGCGCGACGCCGATGAGGCATACTTGCCGAGACGACCCGATTCCTCCTCATCGGGTTCGGGCTCGGTAGCGAAAAACATCTGTGAAAACACTGGTCTACTCCAATCGAGTCGTAACAGAACCTGGACTGATATCGCTAGCTCGTTGATATCTTGCTCACAAGCTATCATAAACCTGATAAGCTATCAAGTAATCAGTTAGCAAGGCAAAGGAGAGTTATGCGATACGACTACACCGATCGCGTCATCGAGGAATGGACCGCCGCCAGACCCGACATCGACGCATCGACTGCCGCCGTCGTCAACCGCATTCTCAGACTCGCCCGGTACCTCGAGAACGACCTCAACGCCGTCGCCACACACCACGGACTTAGCCACAAAGGTGACTTTGATACGCTGGCCGCTTTGCGAAGGCGCCGTCCCGAGCAACAGCTCTCCCCCACCCAGCTGGCCGAGGCCGCGCTGATCACAACAGGCGGAATGACCAGCCGCTTGGACCGTCTCGAACAGGCCGGGTACCTCGAGCGAAAAGCGGACCCCGAAGACCGTCGCGCTCTGCTGGTGCGCCTGACCGAAGCCGGCCAAGCCATCGTTGACAAGATCTATGAGGCCAACGTCCAGAGTCACCAGCAATCGCTTCGCACCGTCGACGCACACCAAAGAGCCGAGTTGGCCGATCAGCTCAGGGCGCTATTGATAGATTCCGGCGACGGCGAGGAATGGGCGACGTAGTTGAGCGCGCTGCCCGGTGCCCAACAGAAGCCAACACGCAATGGCGAAGAGCGTGACGGGGCACCGGGTCGGACGAGAAGTCGCGGACACTTCGCCTGGACGCGAGTGTTTCGTGAAGCGAAGCGGCCCGGCGCGCCATTTTGTCTTCCGGAAGACGTTCTACAGCGTACGGAACCGACACGTACTCACCGCTCACGATTGATACCCCTCGTAGATCGCAGCACCCTGTCGCGCAGGCATCGCGGCGTACCGCGCCGGATCCCCATCATGAGACAATGCGGCGTGCATCAACATGACTGGCCGGGGGAATTCACCTACTGCCCGCACTGTTCCTCCCGACTCGAGCGAGCGAAGGTGGGCGGGGCGTCTCGAATGCGCTGCCCGCAATGCGGATTTGTCCACTTTCGCAATCCCGGGGTGGGAGCAGCAGTCGTGGTCTGGGACGACGCCGGGCGAATACTTCTGATCAAACGGGCTGAGGGCGCGACCCAACCGGGCCTCTGGGCAATACCCGCCGGCTACGTGGACTACGGAGAGGACGTTCGCCAGGCCGCGGCCCGGGAACTACAGGAAGAGACCGGACTCATCGCCGACGTTGGCGAAGTGGTGTGGGTAGCGTCGAACTTCCACGATCCGGCGAAGTTGACGGTTGGGATCTGGTTCGCCGGCACCATCACCGGGGGCAAACTGGCAGCCGGAGACGATGCAGATGAAGCCGAGTTCTTCGCCACAGATCAGCTGCCACCCCTTGCGTTCGATACGGACGCTGCGTACCTGCGGTCGCTCGGGATCGAAGCCGACTACCAATCGGGCGACTAGACCCCTGAGTCGAGCCCCAGCTCGGTTTCCATCCGAGCGACACGAGCTCGCAGATCGGCCAGTTCTCGCTCGAGTTCTGCGACACGTTCTGCATCACCCCCGGCCAGATCGGGAGCCTGCCGTGCGGGGAGCGTGTCCACCGCGCCATCGGCTCCACCCAGCAGATGCCGGTAACGCGATTCCTTCTCCCCGGGACGGCGCTCCAACATCGCCACTGTTGGCTCCTCCGCTCCGGCCATGGCGTCCAGCTCGCTTGCCACCTCGGCGAGCCCGGCGAACTCGGTGTATCGGCCGGTTCGACTGCGCAGTTCCCCCAATGTCTGCGGTCCCCGCAACAGCATGATGGCGAGCAAGGCGGCCTGGCGTGGCGAGATTTCGAGAGTCTCACCGGCTACATGTTTGTACTTGAGCGCTCGATCGCCCTTGCCATGAACGGTCCGGGCGAGACCACGCTCGCGGAGGAGGTCGACCGCGGCAACGACTTCAGTTTCGGAATAGTCGACTACCGGGGCGCGATTCGACTTCTGGTTGCTGGCTGCCTGAAGAGAATTGATGGTCATCGGGTAGTAGTCGGGCGTCGTCATCTCCTTCTCGATGAGACATCCCAGTACCCGGAGTTCGATATCAGTTAGGTCCATTTGCGAATAGTACGACCCGAACGGAGAACCAGCCACAGATCTCCCACGTTCGTCCCGGTATGGCCGGTGATCACCTGATCACCAAGGTCGGCGAAGAACGACCCCGAATCATTGCGCTCCAGGGCGGCCGCCGCATCTCTGCCCCGAGCTTGCGCCCGGGGTACCGTCGTGCCATCGGCAAAGGCCCCGGCAGCGTCGGTGGTGCCGTCGATACCATCGGTGCCGGCAGCCAGGAAGAAGACATCCGGGACACCGGAAATCAATGTCGCTGCGGTGAGGGCTGCTTCGTGATTCCTGCCACCGATCCCGTCTCCGCGAAGGCTCACCGTCGTTTCACCGGCGTAGACCGACACACTCCCGGAACTACGTTCGAGGACCTCGCCCGCAACCACCGAAGCCTCTCCTTCGAGCCGAGTATCCAACACCGCGGCGGGAAACCCCCGGCGTTCCGCGGCAGCTGCCGCGGCGTGGGCGGCCACCGCT
>Ga0316201_10001570_pt1 | contig 15528 bp, 9 predicted proteins | sample CS6wburrow_MG_FD_204516 | JGI IMG/M metagenome (GOLD analysis project Ga0316201, IMG submission 204516) | Coastal sediment microbial communities from Delaware Bay, Delaware, United States - CS-6 worm burrow | ecosystem: Environmental > Aquatic > Marine > Coastal > Sediment | place: USA: Delaware... | reverse complement strand
AATAAGGGAACTATTTGCGTCAGATGAGTAGTAACCAGCGTACCATCTGATCGTTGACTGGATAGTTTCCCTGCATTTGGAAGGGAAGTAAATTTTTTTGTTTGGCGATGAAAGGACATGAGGCCGTAACCCCTTTGAATTGCCTGGTTTGGGGTGCTATCTTTGTAATCGATCACACTAATCCAAAATACATCACGATCCGATTGGTCTTGAATGATATTTGAGATCATATATCTCCCTGGGATTTTATCCTGGTCAATCCAATCCGGAAAGTAAACTTCTAACGAGTCCTTTTCTCTGTTTACCCGAAAAATTCGGGCATGATATCCACCTGCCCAAATATCACCGATATCATCCTCTAACAATCCATGACACCCGTACTCTATCTTTTGGTTTTTCCTTGGAAGCTGAAAATGCTTAAAGGTTTGCGTCTTCGGATCAAATTGATCAAGACCAGAATACCTGAGGGCGATCCAGATCTTATGATCCTTACCAATCACCATATTAAATACTTCGCCTGGATTGATTGTAGTAGAATCGCCTGGAATATTTGTAAACGACTCCAGGGTAGAGCCGTCATATTTTACTAATCCCTGTGACCCACCAAAGTACATATATCCTGTGGAGTCCTGGACTATGGAGTGAACCTGCATAGTGAGGCCTTCTCGTGGCCCGATTGATGACAATCGTAGGCCTCGCCACTGAGCTTCCAGTGTGCTCTGGCTGATTAGAAAAAGAGAAATTAAAAGTATCCTCTTCATATACGATTCCATTCACTTTATGGAATGGAACTGGAAATTACAGATTGCATTGAACGTAACGAAACACAAATGAGTGAATCGTTCGTTTTGTGCGTAAACGGTATCTTACGAATGAACAAAAAAAGGGTACGTTTTATCTTCTAAAACGCACCCTTTAATATCTTTCCTCGATAGTTATTTTCTCAGTCCTGGTGACCTTTCCAAAAATTCATCATATAGAAGTGTGTGTCTGCTTTCTAGCGGCACTTTCCAACCATTGATGAAAATATGTTGAAATTGCGTTTTTGTTTCAAACGGATCACCATCAGCCACAATCACATTTGCTACTTTACCCACTTCAAGTGAACCAAGCTGATCGTCCACGCCAAAAATTTCTGCAGGAACAATCGTGACCGCTTTCAGTGCTTCTTCTTTACCCATCCCATATGCAGCTGCAAACCCGGCATTAAATGGCAGGTTGCGCACATTTTCAGTTTCATTTGTCCGAATTGCTACTTTCACACCTGCTTGATGCATAAGTCCGGCATTTTTGTACGCACTATCATATCGATCGCTGGATCTTCTTGGAGTAGATAGTACAGGTCCGGTGATGACAGGAATATTTGCCGCAGCGATCGAATCTGCCACACGCCATCCTTCAGCAACTCCAGTAAAAATCGCGTTTACATTCTTTTCTTCGACCCATTTGAGCGCGGAAAGAATATCGTCTTTTGCATTTACTTCTATCATTATTGGAGCTTCTCCTTTCACAACGGGAATCATGGCATCCATTTCAGGATTATACTTATGCATATCTGATTGATTTGCTTTCAGACTTGCATATTGTGTACAACGTTCCCATGTTTCATTCAGCTTCTTCAATGCCTTTTCACTTTGCTTTTTAATGTCGTCATCACTTCTTCGGTCCCGTCTTCCACGCCTTCCGGTACTTGGAAAGTTCATTACAATTCCACGAAAGCCGGCATACATTTGCTTAGGTGTATAACCATGTAAGTTGATCAGTGAAGCAGTTCCCGGGAAAAGACCCGATTTTGGAACCGTGAGTACCGTAGTTACTCCGTTCACCCGTGTAACCGGAATCAAAACAGAATTGGGGTTGACTGCAGTTAACGCATCAGCATGAGGAGTGAAATCTCCAATTTCGTCATAATCCTGTGTCAGTGAAATCGATCCGACTTCTGAAAGTCCAAGTGTAGTTCCTCCATCGATCATGCCTGGATAAATTGTCATCCCGGAACAGTCAATCGTTTTGGCACCTGATGGAATTGTCACATTTGATCCTAACCCTGTGATTTTTCCATTTTGAATCAAAAGGGTGCCGTTAATGACGCCATTTGTGACAGTTTCGATCGTAGCGTTTGTCAACGCAAATGTGCTGTTTTCTGATTTGGCCACTTGCTGACCGACTGCAAATGAGCATACAGCAAGAACCAAAATATATGATATGAATAGTTTTTTCATTTCTATTTGAATTAGTGTTTGTGGTTAAATAACAATTGGTTCAGTCCAAAGATCTGATCCATATCCTGCATGCAATTGTCATAATTATGCGCATCTGTCTCAATATATGAAGGGATAACCTCTTCGGGATTTACTTCAAGGCGGATATCAGCGACATCTTTTTCAATATCAAAACGGATAACACCATCCACAATCGTTTTTTGTGGAATCGCATACACAGACAATGGATGCCCATCAAAGATGGCAATATCAGCTTCCTTTCCTTCCTCGATCGATCCAATCCGATCAGCAACACCAAGTTGTCTTGCCGGATTGATTGTGATGAGCGCTAAAGCTTCGTCATCAGTCAGGTTTCCATATTTCTGTGTTTTTCCAGCCTCATGGTACAAGTGTCGAATGAGTTCGCCCGAATCAGAATTGATTGAAGTAACGACACCATTTTTAGACAGTATGGTTGCGTTATACGCAGTACTGTAATACACTTCAAATTTATACGCCCACCAGTCAGCAAACACCGAAGCGTGAGCTCCAAACGCGGCAAGTTCCGGAGCAATTTTGAAACCTTCATTCACATGCTGAAAGCAGATCTTTTTCACTCCAAAGTCTTCCAGTACATCCATAAGCATCAGAATCTCATCTGCACGATATGAATGACAATGGATGATAATGTCACCGCTGAGAATATCTGCCATCGTTTGACTTCTCAAATTGTAAGCAGGTGGAACAGCTTTGACATTTTTAGCTTTATCCATTTGATAAGCCGTCCAGTCAGCCTGGTATCTTTTTCCTTCTTCAAATGCCTCACGAATCACCTGCTCAACGCCCATTCGGGTACGGGGTACTTTGTTCCTGCCTTCCCCATGCACCCGTATTGGGTTTTCTCCCAGGGCAAACTTGATTGTTCTGGGAGCGCCATCCATCCTCAGATCTTCAGGATCCATCACACCCCATCGGTGTTTGATCGTTTCGCATTGTCCACCAATAGCATTTGCTGATCCATGCATTGCATGAGAAGCTGTCACACCACCAGCCAAAGCCCGGTAAATTGATATATCAAATGGATTGAGAGCGTCCCCGACCCATACTTCAGCGGTGACGGGATTGGTACCTTCATTCACAGCATCTATTGCGATATGGGAGTGTGCATCAATGATACCCGGCATCACATGCATTCCTGTGGCATCCACTTCCCGGGTATTCGATGGTGCTTTTAAATTTTTGCCGATTTTCTTGATCTTCCCATCCTGGACAAGAATATCGGTATTGGTCAACGTGCCATTTGTGATAGTCAGCACAGTTCCATTTTTGATGAGCATATTGCCTGCTTGAGGCTGTGCATATAAGCCAGCCAAGAGGAATAAACTTAAAAATAAGGTTAATATATTTCGTGACATTATTGCTTATTTTATTGATTGATCAATTATTTATTCGGACTGCGTTTTGAACCGGTGATCGGAAATGCTCCCATTGGACCAACTGACACTTCTCCTTCGTAGTCGGTTCCATCCACATCCAAATCAACTTCGATTGTAATTGCATTTCCGTCCATATCAGTGACGAAATTGAACGTGAGTTTCCCCTCATCAAAACTAATATTTGAAAGTTCATCTTCGTCATCATCACCATCGCTTCCAATCACACCTGACCAGCCGTCATCGCTTTCCTCCAGCTTGAAGTAGCCAGTTTGGTTGCCACCTGGTGTTTCAACAGAAAACGACCATGTCCCCGCTATAGAAGCAGCGTCGCCCACGGGTTCGTCACCATCTTTTTTCTCTTTCTTCTTTTCTTCCTTTACTTCAAATTCATACATATCACCATCAACAAAAACATATCTGACTTGTGCTTTCTCGTCTAAAAAAGGTTTGTTCATAATGACCAGGTTAGCCATTTTCCCATTTGAAACCGAGCCGGTATAATCAGAAATACCAAGAAGGGAGGCTGGGTTCGTTGTCAAACCAGCAAGCGCCTGATCTTCTGTCAAACCATTTTCAACCATTTTCCTCAGATTTGAAAATATATCTTTTGATTTCACACTCATCGTAGAAAATGAAATGGGAAATCCGCTCTTTGCAAGTGATCCGGCATGTTGTAAATGCCTTGTTGCACTCTCCGCTTTTCGTTGCTCAAGCATTTCTTTTTCTTTTTCTAAAAAAGTTGGTTCATCCGGATCTTCATCTTCCTTCTCATCATCTTTCTTTTCATCTTTTTTCTTAGCCGCATCTTTTACCTCAGGTAAATCAAGAGAAACAATCACTGATGCATTCGCATCATTCAGCTTATTTTCTATCCCCCAGGACTGTTTCACATCGCTTGCAACAAGTTTAAATCCAAGTTCCTTTTGCAATGCCAAGACCCGATGTAAGGATTTCAAGTCATTTGCGTGGAAATAAATGGGTTGCTTTTTTTCAATTACTGGCACCAGCGCTAGAGTCGAACGATCATAAGCCGGCCTTTCAACACCACCGCCCAGATTGAAAGTTTTTTGATGCATTGCTGCATTTTCAGCATTACGGTAGAGTTCACGAAACTTGGCCATTACTCCGATTACTGTGCCCGGGTATACCCCTGACGCGCCTCTCAACTGGCTGAAAGTTGAAATGTCTTTTTTCAAAATCATCTCATCAGCAGATTTTCCAGACAAAAGCACAATCGATCCTTGTCCAGGTAACATTCGCCCTTCTGGTACCACGTGCGATATCGTGAAACCGAGTTTACGCAAATCTGATACAGAACTTTCCTTTGGACTGAGGAGTTCCTCAATTGAATTTTCAGGCTGGATTCCAGCTCTCTCATTTGTAGGATTTCCCGGATCTACTGCTCTTTCCTGATCTCCTTTTTTTGGTTTTGTCAGGCCCGCATGGGACAATGCATCTATAAAACCTGCATAGATATACATGCTATCTGCTTTTACCATATAGGCGTCTCCATCAATCCTTGTACTATTGCCAACATATTTGATGAGACCATCTTCTATCAGTATGGTCGCATTTTCAATTTTTTGTCCAGGAGCCGTAATTACAGTCGCACCTGTAATAGCATACTTGTCAGTAATCTGCGGCAAACCATCTTTAATAGGTTGAAGGAAGGCTGCTTCACACAGAAATAAAGTCATCATCAGGATAAGACCACCTCTGATGGTAATTGTTTTTTTCATACAAAATCTGATTAAATTGGTTGAATATTGAGGGGGAAAAAATAGGGATTTTATGGTGGTAATTTGCTTATAAAGTAAATATTTCGATGAGGAATAACGATTTCAAGATCAATCCGGCTGATTTTCAAGACCGATCCAGGTCGAAAAAGATCGATTTTCCTTAAGTTTAGTAAATGATGAAAGTATCCACAAATACGCGATTTCAGATTTTCGTTTTTTGTATTTCAATTTTGTTTCCATCAATGATGAAAGGACAAGAAAATAAACGCCTAAGAGATTATGGGATTGAAATAGGTATCATGGCTCCCGGACCATTGAACGCGATTACGGATGTTCCGGGTGTGGAAGTGGGCCATTTTACATTAAATAAAGGTGATGATATTCGGACAGGTGTAACCGCCATCTTACCTTACCGGGGGAATATATTTCAACAAAAAGTACCTGCTGCCATCTATGTCGGAAATGGGTTTGGCAAATTGGCTGGTATTACCCAGGTAGTGGAATTAGGCAATTTGGAAACCCCAATCATCCTGACAAATACCCTGAGCGTCCCAACAGCTGCTGATGCTTTGATCGACTATACATTGAACCAAAAAGGAAATGAAAATGTGAGGAGCGTTAATGCGCTTGTAGGTGAAACGAATGATGGCTACCTAAATGATATCAGAGGGAGGCATGTGGAGAAAGCGCATGTATTGGCTGCAATTGATTCAGCGAAAACAGGAATTGTCGCTGAAGGCAATGTTGGGGCCGGGACTGGAACTTCATGTTTTGGATACAAGGGGGGAATTGGCACATCAAGTCGAGTATTGCCATCCGTTCTCGGAGGCTATGCCGTGGGTGTAATTGTGCAATCAAATTTTGGTGGCGTATTGCGCATCAACGGCATCCCGGTTGCCAAAGAATTGGGCACATATCCATTCAAGGAGGCTGTGGAGAAATCTGATGGGAGTTGCATGATCGTGGTTGCAACAAATGCTCCACTCCAACCCCGAAACCTTGAACGCCTGGCAAAAAGAGCGATTTTAGGGTTGGCAAATACCGGGGGAATTGCATCAAATGGCAGTGGAGATTATGTGATTGCTTTTTCTACATATAAAAACAATTTTGTTAAATATAGAATGGAGTCTTTTGAGCAGCAACAAGTATCAATGCACAACGATGCAATGTCTTCTCTTTTTTTAGCAGTAATTGAAGCAACAGAGGAGGCAATCCTGAACAGTTTATGTGCAGCCGAGTCAATGGTGGGAAGAAACCGCCATTTCAGGCAAAAACTGCCAATGGACAAAGTCCTGGAATTCATGAAATAGAAATGAAAAGAGCAATAACCCAATTAATATTTGATGAAATAGAGCTAATTTGTAAAATACATTCAAAACTATCATCACGATTTTGACCTCATGAATCGAACAAAAAGAAATATCGGCTTTTCTAACAGGATGATGCTTTGTTTTGGATTGCTTTTTTCATTTGCTTCTATTCTTTCGGGACAAACTGATATTAATCTGTTGGAAAAGCAATTAAATGATTTGCATGGCATCGAAAAATTAACCACCATCATTGAGATCACCGATCATTACCTTTCAATCGAGGATGATAAAAAGGCGCTTAAATATGCCCATCAAGGTGAACTCCTGGCAAAGAATATCATCAAAAACGAAAATGACCTCATTGGACCGGAAGATTATTATTTGAGACCTTTGTCCCTAATCAATCTTGGAAAAGCCTATCAACTAAAGGGACGGTACCTTGAAAGCAAAAAGGCGTTTAATGAAGCGATGATCACTTCTGCTGAATTGAATAGGCTTGATTTTTCGAAAGAGGCAACTCAATACCTGGAGGAAATTGATTCACTCAGCCTGTTTGCTCCTGATTCAAAAAAGCCGTTTCTCGGAAAAACGATTAGAGATATTGGAAATGCAATAAATAAGACCTCAAACGAATTTGGTGTTACAGCCAGTTTGAAACTAGCTAAAGTATATGCAGAAAAAGAGGAGTATGAAAAATCGTTGGGCCAATATCATATTGCAAAAAACCTTTTGCTTGACATGGGCAAGTTTGAGAAGGTCAATGAAGTAGATATCTCCATAGAAGAGGTCGAATCAAAGATTGAAAAACTCGTCCTCGAAAGGGAAGAAACGATGCGCACAACACCAGCTCTGGAAGATAAGGAGCCAGACTTTGTTCAATCAACTGAAATCACTCCCATTCCAAACCCACCTGTCAAGACACCACCTACTTCTCCTGGTCAATCGACTCAAAACCAAAAAGCCCAACCAACTTCGACGAATTCAAATCCTGAACAGATCAGAAAAGCAGCAGAAAATGCCGAATCAAGACGAAACTATACTGAATCAATTGATTACTACAAACAATATATTGAATCACAAAAGGCATTACAGGAATCTCAAACCACTCAGCAGTTAGCTCTGCTCGAACAAGCAAATGAAATTGAAAACCGAGATCGGGAAATACTTCTGCTCAAGAAGAACGATCAACTTCTCGAATCAGAAATTCGGCAAAAGAAATTGGCAAACAAAAACCTGGCAATCGGAACAGGACTCTTAGGAACTGTCTTATTGAGTTTATACTTTCTCTATTTCAATAAACAGCGAGCGCACAAAAATTTATCAACTGCCTATACCAGTCTCGAAAAAACACAAAACCAACTTCAAACCGCCCAGGCTCGAATTAAAAGCTTGTTACATCAACAAGTTTCCGGTGCTGTTGCAGATGAGCTTTTGTCGGCTTCCGGTGATCAACCCATTGCCCGCAGATTTGTATGCATCATGTTTCTGGATATCCGTGACTTCACTGTTTTTGCTGAAGAGCTCAATCCCGAGGAGATTATCGAGTATCAGAATAAGATTTTTGGGTTTATGATTGAAACGGTAAATAAACATCACGGCATCGTAAACCAAATCCTTGGAGATGGATTCATGGCAACTTTTGGGGCTCCCATTTCAGCGGAGAATGATTGTCAGGATGCATACCTTGCAGCGCGTGAAATCATCGAAACAGTGAATGCGAAAAGTCTGAGCGGAGAAATTCCGCCAACAAAAGTAGGTATCGGGCTGCACGCGGGATACGTCGTGACTGGCAATGTGGGAACAGCTGATAGAAAACAATATTCTATCACTGGTAACCCGGTGATTATTGCTTCCCGTCTTGAACAGTTAAATAAGACATTTGGCAGTTCGATCGTCATCTCAAAAGATGTGTATGATGAACTCCCCGAAGAGGATCGGATTCCAATGGAGTTTAATGAGGTAACCGTAAAAGGAAGAACAAAGCCTGTTGAAGTTGCTTCTATGTAATAGGTAGGATATTTTCGAAGTCGAGCATTTCATTTGTCCAAAACAAGGACAAACCTCTCCTTCCAAACGTTTATTCAGAAGATCGAAACTTTTTCTGAACAAATCTATTGAAATGAAAATCAACTTTTTCTTACCAATCATTTGCTTTTTTCTACTTCCTATTTTCACAAGCGCACAATCGGATCATTCATATAAATTTGATATATCATCAGAACACCCATATGGATTACCAAACCCTGAAGCACCTCCTGCAATATTGGATTGGGCTGAAATGATTGGCACATGTGATTGTTTGTCAGAATCGAGGAATGCTGACCAAACCTGGGCAGATCCCGTCAAAATGACCTGGACTTTCAAATACATTATGAATGGAAAAGGAGTTCAGGATGAAACCCTGAAAGAGGATGGAGGTCATTCAGGTAGTATCCGGCAATTCATTCCCGACAGCAATAGCTGGTTTGTGCATTATTATAGTTCTTCACAGCCTTCAACGACATTAAGCGCATGGGAAGGAAACCGCGACGGAGATAAAATCATCTTATACAAAGAACAAAACGCACCAAACGGAATAGAAGGATGGTATAAAATTAATTTCACAGACATTTCTGAAGACGGTTTTAACTGGCTTGGGGAATGGGTAAATAAGGATGAAACATTCTCCTACGCAACCTGGAAAATTTCGTGTAAGAAAAGAAAAACAGGCGATAACACAAATGCCAAGGAAGCCATATTAACTAAAATCGCGCAGTTCTCCCAGGATTATATGAATGGAAATTACGCAGGAATGGCAAATGCCTATACAGTCGATGGCAAGATATTTCCGAACAATGCTTCCATTATTGAAGGAAGAAAAGCGATTGAAGAGCGATGGATCATGCCTGAAGGAACGAAAATTCTCCACCATAAAGCGATTCCTGAGGAAATTACTATTATCGGAAAATATGCCTATGACTACGGATATTATGAAGGTAAAACAATGAATAAAGATCAATCTGAAAGCAGCTGGAAAGGGAAATATTTGATTGTATGGAAGATGGTTGATAATGATTGGAAAATGTACCTGGACATTTGGAACCGGGTAAAAGACTAAATGATAGTATTCCTGAAAGTCATATGCGCGCTTTGCTGTTTTTCACACTTTTAGGAGATCAACAAGGGGAGATGTCATCTCGGAGATGACATCTCCCCTTGTTGATCTTCCATTTCATAAATCAATTGTACTAATCCAGTATCATACGTAATAGTATCTATTAGTTTGAGGGGTATGCGACCGGGGAGTTCCTCAAATAATCGTTTCCCGGAACCAAGTAGGATCGGATGAACAGCAAGCATTAACTGATTTATGTAGCCCCATTCCATCATACTTTTTACGATGCTGCTTCCGCCAAAAAGCCAAATATCCTTCCCCGGGCTTGCCAGGATCTCATGAACTTGCTCCCTCCGCGGTGCTATCATCAATTGGTATCCATCTTTCAGGTTGATCGATTGTCGGGAGAACACAATTTTTTGGTGGGCAGGAAAATAATCTTCATCCTGTTGAACTACCAGGTCATAGGATTTCCTGCCAAACAAAATGGTATCAGTCCGCTGAAGAAAATCGCTCATTCCATAATCCTGATCAGTGAAGCACCAATCATAAGCTCCATTCGCATCTTCAATAAATCCATCCAGGGAGACTGTGAGGTTGAGAATCACCTTTCGCATTTTTTTGTGCATGAGAATATTTTTTTGCTTAACTTATAGGAACATACATAAACTTTTTCTTATTCACCCAAAATAACCCCAATATGCATAAGCTCTTAAAGCTCGTTCTCGCATGCGTTTTTACATTTGTCATCTCATGCACAATCACTTACCTGGTCACCTTTATTTATATGAAAGATTTTGATGACCTCGAAAAATTTGGATCACTTATCGTTGGTATTTGAAAATTTAATCGATGCGTATTCAAAAATTTGTCGAGTGTTGACCATCTAATTTGATTCACATATTTTTTTTACATGTAATCGTGTGATTAAGCGTGTTCAATCAGAACGCAAGTTGGTTTTTCTTTGTTGAAATATAAACACGCGATTCATTTGCGGAGAGCCTGCCTATTCGCATCTTTACAATGTTCTATTTCATGGTCTTAAACCAACGCTTGTGAAAAAGTCAAAGATTCGCGGTAAAATTCAGCTTTTAAAAGATTTGATGGATCGACGTCGCGAAGAATCTAAGCAGATTTTAGACAGAGTGAATCCTAAATTTAAATTAAGTGCAGAAAACCTGGTGCATTACCTTTCCCTCCGAACACTTGATCTACGCAAAATTCAAGATGAATTATCTGAAATTGGACTTTCGTCCCTTGGAAGCCCTGAGGCATATGCATATCGGAATATTTGTGACCTTCTGACATGGTTGAAATATTGCGAAGAGAATGGGATTGAGCCTTCTCAAAAGCAAATCCCATCAATTAGCTACAAAAAAAGCAGGACCGTAATAACTAAAAACACGAACAGGCTGTTTGGGAGGCTACCTAAGAAGAAAAGAGTCCATATTATGGTAACTATGCCTACAGAAGCTGCTGAAGACTATACCCTGGTAAAAGGATTGATAGCCGAGGGAATGGATATTGCGAGGATTAATCTTGGTCACGATAATCGTGAAATCTGGCAAGCCATTGTCGCCAATATAAACGTTGCAAGTAATGAATTAGGCAAGAAGTGTAAAGTTTATTGTGACCTGGCAGGGCCAAAAATCAGAACAGAAAAAGTCTTTCATGAAAATGGGAAACCCGTAAATGCAAAAAAAGGTAAACGCCTTTTTATCGGTGATCAAATCTTGTTGTCCAAAAACGAGCAAGCCCTTGATTTTGGAAACAAGGAATATGCCGCTATGGCAACCATTTCGACCCCTTCTATCATTGATGATCTTGAAAAGGATCAGCCTATCTGGTTTGATGATGGCAAAATGGGTGGGATTGTTGAACTAAAGAGTGCTGATTCGGCGGTCATCAGATTCAACAAATGCAGATTGAAAGGCGGAAGATTCAGACCGGGAAAAGGAATCAATTTGCCTCAGACGAAATTGATCTTGCCTTCCCTCATGCCTTATGATTTGGATCATCTTGATTTTGTAGCACAAAATGCGGATATCATTGGATATTCATTTGTACGTACTAGAAAAGATGTCAAAACATTGTTGGAGGAATTGGACAAACATGGAGGCACCAAAAAAGGAGGTATCGTTCTGAAAATTGAGAATAATGAGGCATTTTACAATCTTCCACAACTGATTCTTGAGGCAATGCGCTTAAGAGCTGTTGGTGTAATGCTCGCTCGCGGAGATTTAGCAGTTGAAGTTGGGTTCGAACGCATTAGTGAAGTTCAACAAGAAATTCTTTCTATTTGTGAAGCAGCACACATACCGATTATCTGGGCTACTCAAGTGCTTGAAAATTTAGCAAAGAAAGGCCTGGCTACACGTGCTGAAATCAGTGATGTTGCCCTGGCCGCCCGCGCAGAATGCGTAATGTTAAACAAAGGACCTTACATTCTTGAGGCTGTTCGTTCGCTCGCTGACATCCTGAATCGCATGACAGGGCAACTCAATAAGAACAAGTTCAGATATCGCCCATTAAAAATTGCAAAAAAGTTCTTTCAGGCTGAAACTGACAATAAAGTCTCATAGATGAATTTCCATAGTGAATATGGTCTTACAAGAAAAGTATCTTTTTCTTGAAGCAAATCGTATTTTGGAATTCCAGATATGCATTCAAAAAGAAAAGTTCGCAGTTTTTTTCGCTCCTTCCGCATTTACCTGTTTGTGTGGTTTATCGCCATGGCTTTATTTAACATCATTAGAAGGTTGGGAACTACTGATGTCGTCAATTCTATTCCGGTAAATCAGCCAAGCATTCTTATCACTCTTCAAATAATCATCCCACTATCTTTTATACTTGCCATTCTTTCTGTGGTCTCTGATAGAATTTTGAGCATCCATCGCACGATGCATATGAGCTATGGGAAGGTCATGTTTTTATCATTTCTGCTCAATATTGGTATGCTCCTGGTTGTGGTGATCTTTGGGTATCGTGTGTTACATAATTTAGGATTAGATCAAATTGCACCAAATGAAGATGTGTTTCGCGCAGTGTTTTCTAAAAATATGCTTGTCGCAGGTATTTATATTTCTTTCATGAATTTACTATTTGGTATCAGTCGGTTGGTCAATGCTAACCTGGGTGAAGGAAATTTATGGAAACTCATTACTGGCAAATATCACAAACCGAGAGAAGAGTCATTCATTTTTATGTTTTTGGATCTCAAATCCTCCACCACTGCTGCAGAAAAGCTGGGGCATCTGAAATACAGTGAAATGATTCAGCGGTGCTTTTATGATTTGACAGTTCCACTTCAAAATTTTGGTGGCGCAGTATATCAATACGTCGGTGACGAAGCAGTGATATATTGGAAGCCTGATCAGGGACTCAAACAGGCAAACTGTCTTCGACTCTATTTTGAATTTGATAAGATCCTCAATGAAAAAAAGGAAGATTACTTTTCCGAATACGGATGGCACCCGGAATTTAAAGCAGGTTTACATTTAGGACCTGCTATTGTAACACAGGTTGGATCGGTCAAAAGAGAAATCGCTTTTCATGGGGACACCCTAAATATCGCTGCCAGGATCATTGGACTTTGTAATGAAAAAAAATCAAAGATTCTGGTATCGGACGTCCTCCGCCAAAACCTAATCGGCAATAATCCGCAACTCGATCAAATTACATTTCATGAGAAAGGCATTGAAACTTTGAGAGGAAAAGAGGAGAAAATGGGTGTTTATGATGTTGTAAGAATTCCATAACATTCATTATTTGAGGAGAGCAATTGATTTAATCATACATCATTCTTTACATGACCATTAAGGCAGAATATTATCAATCATTGATTTTCAAATTAATATTTTTCATAAAAATGCATGTCTATTAAAAAGGCTCTTTATTGAATTGGGAAGCCAGGTGCTCGAAAATCACTTTTAACCATACAATAGAAGTACAATTGTTGAGAGATCTAAAAACGAATACAATCTTTTTTCAGACTTTCTTAAAAGAAGAAAGACGGCGAAGCTTTTAATAAATACTCGAATCTAAAACCACAAGCATATCAAATATTCAGAATAAGAAATATTCTCAATCACTACGAAAAACTTAACATCTATTTTAAAGAAAATGATTTAGTAAATGAGAAACTGGATTTAATCGAAAAAGAGTTGGAAATAAGGATTCAAAATGGAATTGACTCATTGATTTTATTGAAATGACAGTTGCAATCTCAAAACCACGCCATCGGAATATCCACCCGAATAAAAGCACTCCGGCGCAGTACACTAAACTCCGTGACCTCCAATGCTTCATTTGTCACCTTCCGTAAATTCGGACCGCCTTGCCATCCGTAACCGATCACGAGAGGAATATTTCCATATCCAAGCTCCAAATGAAAACCAGGTGCGAAAATATTTCCAATTGTCACCTCCGGAAGGTCTTGCGTATTCTCATCGTCAAACCGAAAAGCAGTGATTGCACCTACATCGATCAAACTAAAAAATGTTCCAATTGAAAATTTCTGAATGCCAAAATTCATAGAAATTCCGACTGGAGCAGAAAGGCCGTAGAAAGGTTCTTTTTTTAAGTCTTCCATTAAGACGAGGGAAGTATTGGCAATCTCCTGGCCGTATACAATCCCTACATACCCATTGATGCCCATCGTAAAACTATTTTTTCGCTTCTCGACCGAACTCCCAACAGGTGCCGCATATTGATCGATGATAGAGGCAAGTGTATTCCCATCCTCCGCTTCAGCGATTAACGCAAAGAAGTTCGCGTACCGCAGAATTTGATCAAATCGCTTTTCCAGCTTTTGATTTTGTTTCTTAACTCCCTTTTCTTTTGTCAATACTGATTCAGATCCCTGGTCAATGATTTTCAACTCTTTTAAAACCGAGGCCATTTGGGTAACCGAAGCACTATACTTTTTTTGATAGATGTAAAGGGTCAGTGAAGAGAGACTTTGAGCTACGGTAAAGAACTTACGTGCTTCCTCCTTTTCAATGTCCGCACCATCAGGAAGCAACCTTAAACCTGTCTCGGCCACAGCAAAAAGGCTATTTAAAATATTGTAATAGTCTTCCAGGTTCGCCTTTTCATTCACTTCTGCATTGACATTTTTCAGGTAGAGCAGCAATTGGTTTACCTGGAAGATCATCCCAGATAACTGTGATTTAACCTGATCCTGGTTAACTAGAATCTGTGAAAAGGTAAGTCCATCAGGAAACACGATTTGACGCTTATTGGCTTCCAAAAGGATCAGAGCGAGAAACATGTCCAGTTGTTTTTCGTTCTGCATCATTTTATTGAAGTCGTTGAAATCAATCCAGCTTTCGTCTGGTTTTTGAAAGGCATGTAATACCAAATCTGTTGTTTTGAGCACACCTTTTAACAAATCAAGTTCCGGCGCATCAGTCGTTTGGATATATGATGTATCACTAGAAAGGTACTTGATAATCGAAGAAAAGTTTTGTGCAGAGATAAACGATTGCATCATATGCAACCCATCTCCGGCAATAGCACGTGGAGCTTTTCGTTTGATCAATTCCTCATTCGACATGATATAACGCCCAAAATTACCTGGCAATCCCTTGAAATCTGTAATAAAAGCCTGCCGCAATGATTGGATAAACTTCTCATATTGATAGATATCAGTACCAATTGCATTCATTTGAAGTGAAGTCGAAGGAAAGTTTTGAACAAGTGCTGGGATTTGCTGGATTCTGTTTGTTAAACGGTCAAAAAATGCAA
>Ga0316201_10001569_pt1 | contig 15532 bp, 12 predicted proteins | sample CS6wburrow_MG_FD_204516 | JGI IMG/M metagenome (GOLD analysis project Ga0316201, IMG submission 204516) | Coastal sediment microbial communities from Delaware Bay, Delaware, United States - CS-6 worm burrow | ecosystem: Environmental > Aquatic > Marine > Coastal > Sediment | place: USA... | reverse complement strand
CCTCCTTTTCACCAGGATTACATTTGCTACTGCACGCTCGCCTGCTGAATCAAACTGTTTATTATCAGAGGGATGATTGACAACTCCTTTCTCTCTGATCCACATGGTTGTAGAACCGCCACCATCCAAATTAATAGCTTGAAGACAATTCAATGTAGCAAGGTATTCCTGTAGTTCAGGCAAACTCATCCCAGCCGACTGTTCGTTTCGTCCATCTATGGTAATAAGCCAAAGATCTTCCTCCTCATCCAGGCATGCACAACTACGGGGGTGCCGGTGTGTGACGAAAGGTTTACTTGTGTCTTGCTGGACGATCCGTCCATCTTTGATTAACATCGGACCAGACAAGAGCACATCATCATAAAACCGATCATCTGTATAGAATTCAATTTGCTGACTCCAATCGATAAGTACATCTCCGCCCGGAGCAATAACAAATGCACCGCCATCGATCATCCTACCACTACGAGAAATGGAGTCAACTACCTCTCCATCCACTTTCAAGTAACTCACTGATCCACCATTTTTCACATCAAAAAATCCAGCATTGATGGCAAGCAAAGCATCGTGCTCAATTGCTAATGCTGTTGTTGGTTTCTTTTCGTCTGTAAAAGCGATCGTGCATTCCCAGCCTACATCTGCTTCAATTTCTATTAAATTGATAAACTGCCATGAATCAAAGAATAACCTGGTATGGACTTGTCGCCAAATAATCCCATTTTCAATGTGCTGCTCATCAAAATAACTTACCTGTTCATTTTGAGTATTTGCTTTCTGAATCGAAACAAAGAAGAATGCTGTGATTAGTATGAAAAGCGATTTTCTCATACCACAATTTAGGTGTTTAAACTTTTACGGTGATCATTTCTATTTTTTTGTAGCAGGCAAGGATCAAAGAATTCTGATTTTAATTTGAATGATATGAGGGAGATGTCATCTCGTACTGTTGATCTTCTGGCACCAAGAAATGTGTCTTTTTTTCTGAGCAATGGAGTAAAACACTGATAATCTGGCAATTAGAGATAAGCATTCGTAGATGACATATGGTAGATGTCATCTACCGATGTTGATCTCTCCATGAACGGGCCGACTGTTAGGGCGGAAGCAACTGAATCCTGATCCAATCAAATCCATTAAAGCAGAAGTCAGGCAACAGAAAAATCTGTCATTGAGCGGGGTTAGCGTTTGGTTCGTGGTTATGGCAATCTTCATCGGATACTATTTTCTTGTTCGTGCAGAGGTTGATAGAGGTTTGGATCATGGGTTGATTTGTCCTGATATTAAAATTGGCAGAGCAAAAGGAAAATCGTTAACTTCATCCATCTTCCAATCAAAACCAGATCCTGATGAAATCCTTACCAAGTATAATTTCTGCTTTACTTATTCTCTTTTCTTGCTGTTTCTTTCAACTTCAGGCACAGGAGGATGTCTGGGTGCGACTAGAAGAAATTGCGATTATAGACCAAAAGGTGATGATGCCGATGAGGGATGGCATTCGTTTATGTACAGATATATACCGTCCCAAAACGGACAAACCTGTTCCCATCATTTTCTCCCGCACACCCTATAATTTTAATGGCTGGGGAGACGGTGAACGAAGACTAGGGACTGCAGAAAGTGCGCTCAAGGCTGTAGAAAAAGGATATGCTTTTGTTATCCAGAATGAACGCGGCAGATATTTTTCTGAAGGAGAATGGGACATCCTTGGATTGCCGCTGACAGATGGGTATGATGCTTTCTCCTGGATGAAGGACCAGTCATGGAGTAATGGAAAGATTGGCACATTTGGGTGTTCCTCTACCGCCGAATGGCAAATGGCAGTCGCGGCACTTGATCATCCTGCTCATGCTGCTATGGTACCGATGGCATTCGGGGCTGGAGTAGGGAGAGTTGGAAATATTTATGAACAAGGAAACTGGTACAGAGGTGGAGCACATCAACTGCTTTTTACAGCCTGGTTATATGGAGTTGAGCACGATAAATTCAAACCACGTATTCCCTCCGGTGCAACACAGGAGGATCTGATTCGGATATCAAGGTATTATGACCTTGCTCCAGAAAATCCTAAAGTTGATATGTCAAAAGCTTTGGCACATCTTCCTGTAACAGACATTTTAAAGAATGTCAATGGGAAAACTGAAATCTTTGATAAAATGGTGCTCAGAAAACCAAATGATCCTGCATGGTACGAAGGAGGTCTCTATCATGATGACAAAGATATTGGAGTACCGAGTTTTTGGTTTTGCTCCTGGTATGATGTCTCTATTACGCCCAACCTGACACTTTTTAATCATGTCCGGAGCGATACCGAGGATCAATCTATCGCTGACAATCAATACCTGGTTATTGCACCGACAACACATTGCGCATATTGGAGGTCGAGTGAAAACACCGTAGTTGGTGAGCGAAGTGTCGGGGATGCCAGACTAAACTATGATGAACAAATCTATGCGTGGTGGGATTTATGGTTGAAGGGTGAGAAAAACGACTTCAAAGAAAAAACACCAAGGGTTCAGTATTATACAATGGGATTAAATCAATGGCAACATGCTGATCAGTGGCCACCAGCAGAAACAGAAATGACCACTTTTTTCCTTTCCAGCAATGGTAGAGCAAACAGCCTTTATGGTGATGGGACTCTGACGAAACAAAAACCAAATCAGAATCAACCACCTGACCAGTTTACCTACGATCCGATGAATCCGGTTACGTCTTATGGCGGCAATGTTTGCTGCACTGGTAATGCAATCAAGGGTGGTGCATTCGATCAACAGCATATGGAGGCACGTAATGATATCCTGGTCTACACTTCTGAGCCATTTGATCAAGGAGTTGAAGTTACCGGCTTTATCGAAAGTACTTTGTACGTAGCTTCTGATGCAAATGATACTGATTTCACAATTAAACTAATCGATGTGTACCCGGACGGACGGGCCTACAATCTAGATGAAACCATTCAACGTGCGCGCTATCGGGAAGGGTATGAAAAGGAGGTGTTCATGGAAGACGGAAAGGTTTACCAGATCGATCTTACACCAATGGCCACCAGCAATTATTTCAAAAAAGGCCACCGGGTGAGGGTCGAAATTTCGAGCAGTAATTTTCCAAGGTTTACACGCAATCTCAATACGGGTGGAAATAACTTTGATGAAACTGAAGCCGTGATTGCACATAACAAGGTACATCACGGAGTAGCTTATCCATCTCAAATCAGATTACCGATCCAAAAGAAGAAAACAACGCCTGAGGGAAGCCGCGAATAGCTGCTGATTTTTTATTCAGGTTTTATTCGGAAAGAAAACATTTCTCATGTTATCTCAATTTTCGCTCCTTGGCGCAGCACAAAATAACGGTCTTGCGATGGTTTCGAAAGTCGAATTTCGACTTCTTCATGGTAGCCATTAGCCTAAAATCGAGTCGACTCATTTACAACAACTGTACTATGATGTTGAGAAAAAATATAATCGGGATTTAGTGTATTGATCAGAATGACGGATCGGTCAATATACATATTGTGCTCAGTCGGAGAAAAGAATAAAACGTCTACCGAGTCAAGAAATAAATGATCTTCAAGTAAATATGTATCCCCCGGTTGAAGAAATCTTTTCCCATCAATTGTGATCAAATATCCATAGTCTTGCATGTTTGCCTGGTAGTAAATCGCAAAATTTGCATTTCCATAAATTGCCCGAATCGGATCTACATGAATGCCCATGATGTCAAACGGCTCTCTTGTTTTCGCAATATGGATTTGCTCTATTGGCAGGTTCAATTCCTTAGCTATCGACACACAACTTTGTGGCAAAACAAATTTACAATCAGATTTTTCTGCAAGAACCTGGGGTGTACTCCGATTAAAATGATCTTTGTGCCCATGCGTAATAAATGATATATCAAGCACCTCGGCCAACTCTTCCGCGCTGATGAAAGAAGGTATTGCACGCTTGTCATAGTCCAACAAAATATCTGTCGCAATGACAAGGTCACCAGACTTTATGATCCAGCCATTGTGTCCTGCTTACCACAAGCCGATACCATCTGAATGGGCCTTTATCTGTTCAATAAGAGAGGATTGGGCATTTATACTGAGCAATAGGAATGAGAGAATCGTTGTGATTAAAAATTTCATTAAATAAAAATAGAACATATTGCGATGAATTTGGCGTCTTCCATTTTATACATTTGTCAAAGCCTAAATCAGCTGTAAATGGATAATTTTTTTCAAAATACGATGGATCACCTGGGAAATACCGACGTATACCTGTTAGATCAAATGATGAAAGGTCGATATCAGCAAGACGATCGTATTCTTGATGCGGGTTGCGGATATGGCCGAAATATTGATTTATTCATTAAAGCAGGCTTTTTTGTGTCTGGTGTAGATCACGATCCTGAAAAAATCCGCTTTTGCCAGGAAAAGTACCCATCCATTTCCGATCATTTTTTACTCCAGGAATTAAGCAGTATGTCCTTTGATGACGGGCCGTTCGATCACATTATTTCCAGTGCCGTATTTCATTTTTCGGAATCTACAGAACAATTCAAAAAGCTGTTTAGTGAACATGTGCGGGTATTAAAAAGAGGAGGAACCTTTTTCATTCGAATGAATTCACTTTTCGGATTACCAAATGGAACGGCCAAATCGATAGGCAAAGGAAGGTACCATTTACCAAATTATGGTGATCGGTTCCTGATCACATATCCCCTCATCGGTGAATTGAAGGAAACCTACAATCTTTCATTGCTAGACCCTGTAAAAACGGTCAATGTTGCGGACAATCGAGCAATGTCAGTTCTGATGTTTACCAAGAAATAAGGACATTGAGTTTATTTTTAAAATATTCAGAATTTGAAATCAAAAAAAATAATTGGTTATTCTGACAGATGAATTTGCATTATTCTTACCTTGAATTCGATGTCAGACAAGAATCAACAAATCAGGACATTCGTATTCACCGATATAAAGGGATCTACGCATTTGGCAAGGAAACTGGGTGAGCACTACCCGAGTATGTTATCTACGTATCGCAGCACCATACGAGATGTGATCAAGGCCAATAATGGCACAGAAGTAGATTGTGCGGGGGATGGATTTTTTATCGCCTTTACACTCCCGGTTGAAGCAGTCTGGGCTGCTGTAGATATTCAAAAAATGCTTAAAACGATCCAATGGCCGGAAGAAATTGAACTTTTTGTCAGAATTGGTATCCATACTGGAAAAGGAGTGCGTACAGAATCAGGTTATACAGGGCTCGATGTGCATATGGCTTCCAGAATTTGTGATGCTGCTCATGGAGGACAAATTTTACTGAGTTCGACTGCAACGAAAGAATTAGCGCACATAAAGGAAAATTTCCAGCTAAAAAGTTTGGGTAAATTTCATCTGAAGGGGTTTAATACACCCCAGGAGATTTGTCAACTTATAGCTGAAGGTCTTCAACAGGAATTTTCTCCTCCAAGGGTTTTGCCGGCTTTACCGGTTATTGCCGTTCTTCCTTTTCGTGATGAAAGTCGAAACCAGGAGAATGCATACTTTTTTGAAGGCGTGAGCACAGACATTATCCATGCACTGGCTCGTTTGCCTGGATTACGCGTGGTGGCTCGTTCAGCCTCCAGAGCTTTCAAGGGATCTACGGAAGATATTTTTGATATTGGCAGGAAATTAAATGCAAATGCTGTTTTACATGGATCAATGCAAAAGCAAAATCAAAAAATTAGAGTTTCCTTTAAATTGGCAGATATTGATGAAGGCAAACTACGTTGGTCCAGGCAATTAGAAGGCGACCTGGATGATATTTTTGAAATGCAGGATACAATGGCTCAACAGGTTGCCGAATCATTAGGCGTCAGTCACCAGCAGATTATTCCCACTAGAAAAGGAGTACAATTCAGAACTCAAAATATTGAATCGTATGATTTCTACCTTAAAGGGCGTCGATTTTACTATCAGTTTAGTAAACAGTCTGTTCTTTTCGCCTTGCAAATGTTTCAAAAAGCCATCCAGATTGACCATGATTTTGCATTAGCCTATGCAGGTGCAGCAGATTGTTATTCGTATCTCTATATGTATGAAGATCCGAACCAGTTTAATCTCCGGTCAGCTGAGCAAATGAGTTTAAAAGCAATCGAACTCAATCCATCCCTTGCAGAGGCACATGCATGTAGAGGAGTTGTCCTTTCATTGTCAAAGGACTACCATGAGGCGGAGGCCTGTTTTGAAAAGGCAATTTCACTTGATCCCCAGCTCTTTGAGGCGTATTATTTATATGCCAGAGTGGAATTTGCGGCGGGAAATCTACAAAAAGCTGCAGGTTTATTTCGTGATGCTAATAGGGTGCGTCCGGATGATTACCAATCTTTATTGTTGGCTGCCCAATGCTTTGAAAAATCAGATTTCTTTGATCGAGCCAAAGAAGTGAGGGAAGATGGTATCGAAATCGTCAAGTATCATTTAAAACTAAATCCAGGTGATACAAGAGCACTTTATATGGGTGCAAATGGGTTGGCAGCTTTAGGTGACCATTTGATGGCATCAAAATGGCTCCAGCGCGCATTGCTTCTTGAACCGGATGACCCCATGCTTCTTTATAATGCAGGTTGCATTTATGCGCTGATGGGTATGTATGAGGAAGGCCTTGAAAGCCTTGACCGGTCTGTTGATGCTGGTTTGACACATAAAGAATGGTTTACAAATGATCCGGACCTGAATGGAATGAGAAACCTGCCCAGGTTTCAACAGATCCTCGATAAACTGGATCAGGTGATCAAATAGAACGCATGCAGGATACAAAAAAACTGCTCACCATTCTGTTTGAAAATAAAGACATGGTTGCTATTCACAAACCACATGGTCTTCTTGTTCACAAGACGCCTTTGGCAACAGATGCCACTGAATTTGCTGTCCAAATCCTAAGAAATCAAATCGGAATGCACGTGTACCCAGTTCACCGGCTCGATCGAAAAACATCGGGCGTACTTCTTTTTGCAAAGAATCGTGAAGCAAATTCGAATCTTCAACAAATGTTTCGGGAAAGGAAAGTCGAAAAACAATACAGGGCGATTGTGCGCGGTTATACGGAGTCTTCATTCACTATTGATTATGCATTAAAAAATGGTGATAAGGATCAGGAAGCAAAAACAACAGGAAGGCTGATTGAAAAATTTGAAATAGATATTCCATCCGGGAAATTTGATACATCAAGATATAGTTTGGTGGAGTTAACGCCATTGACTGGTCGTTATCACCAGTTGCGTAAACATATGGCGCACATCTTGCACCCAATCATTGGCGATCGACCTCATGGGTGCAATAAACAGAATCGACTTTGGAAGGAGCACTTCGGAATGACCAGCATGATGCTTCATGCTTCACGATTAACCTTTGAATACGCTGATGATCAGATTGATATATCATGTGATGATAGTGTTGCATTCGCCAGCTCGCTGACGATACTAAAAAGCAAAGATCAGTGGACTTGAAAACATTCTGATTGAGTGATGAGATGTTTCTCTTTTTCCTTTTCTTTTTGTGTCAATACAAAGGAATTCGCCTGAAATTCGTTAAAACGCTGAAGGATGTGTATGCGTTTTTCGAAGAGCAAAAATCGGTATATAAATACATACATCGGGCGTAAAAAGTTTTACATACCCGATGTAAGATGTTGAATACTCGAATTCTTTAAAGGCTGATTATCCAAATTGAAACGATTAGACAATTGCATCAAATCCTTCAGACAATTTCATCATTTGCTCAAAGTTCACAGTCTGCACATTTGCTAATTTTTCTTTGAACTCATTCACTTTTGCAGTGACAAGTTTATTCCAATGTTCTTTCTCAAACATATAAATTTCACCATTCAAATGCACATGTGCAATTCGAATGCCACCTGGCCAGAGTCTCTTGTCTTCCCACTGCTTTCTCGCTTTTGTTTCCCTTACTTCGACCTGTAGGTTTACTGGCATTTCAGTTGGGAAATATCTTCGATCCACTGGTTTCAGTTTGTACTCTTTCACAATGTTCTGGATGAGTGCCTTATTATCTAACCAAAATTCATATGGCGGCATCCCGTATTTCCAGATGAACAGTTTTTCATAATCTAATTGTGCAATAGCCATAATTCATGATTTAGTTTTATGAAGTTAATTGATTAAGGTCCCGGGTGTTTCCGATTTAAGGAGAAGCTCTGATCGTTTTCATTTTTATTTGTTTTATGATTCAGAAATACTATTTGCAAGCATACGTCCTCCAGCATGTTGATAAAAAGTAGGACCAAGCTGTTTTTCGATGTTTTGGAAAACTTCAAAAGAAGTTTTGATAGCCGCTTTTTCTGAGGCACATAAGAAGGAACTGACACGGTTATATAATCCCGTCGACATGTAGTTGGAACACCCACACCAATTCATACAATATTCTTTTATGCTACAAGAAGTGCATTCTGTATTGATTTGACCTGCCGGTGCTTCGTGGCATGGATTATTTGAGCGAACCTGACCGTTCAATACATTTCCAATGCAATGGTCATTTTGGCCATTCCCAACTAATCTCTCGCAGGGATAAATATCGCCTGAAGGAGTAAAGGCGAACTCACCTTTTCCCATCCTGCAACGGTCTATGGTTCGATACCCTCCTCTGAGAATGACACTGATCTTACTATCGATCATGCTTATGAAAAGTGGATTTTCTTCCAGGTAGTGTTGTGTGTATATTTCACCGATTTCATCATAGACATCTTGAATGGATAGAATATCTTGTTTACACCAGGGAGCTGAAAAATCTGGATTCAAATAGATTTGTTTGACTCCAAGCGATGCAAAATACCGAATGGTTTGTGGTAGTTGTTTATAAGTATTGGGATGGTAAACAGCATTGACCATGGCGTTTGAAAATGCTTTTTTAACCTTTTTAATATTTTTCTCTACGATATCAGACGTTTTCCTTCCGGATTTTGTCCGCCGGAATCGATCCTGAATCTGAGGCGGTCCGTCGCAACTGATTCCAAAACTGATTTGGTGTTCCTTGATGTAATTAATGATTTTGGAATTTAGGATTGTCCCATTTGATACGATAGAAAAATTCACTCTTTTCGATGGGTATAAGGGGTGTTTTTTCATCATATTGATGAATTTTTTGATAAGTTTAAATTGAAGGAGAGGTTCTCCACCAAAAAAGCCAATATCAATTTCCTCATCACTGAGTACCGATCTTTTGAAAATGAAATCAATTACTTTTTCAACAACTGGAAGTGGCATTATTGCTTGCCTTTTTTCTATATAGCAGTATGTACATCTGAGATTGCATTGCTGCGTCACAAAAACAGTGAATTTCATGATTCCTGGTTTCTGAGGTGAGTTGTTTCGATTCAAAATTGAATGACCAGAGATCAATGGTGGGTGAAATCCCATCTTCTCTGCGCCATATATTTGAGGTTTAGCACATGAGGTCAAAGCGATTGCCCAATTGGAATAACTTAGAGGCTTGGCCCGAGAATATCAATGATGGCAATCATGCAATAATATGATCTGGAAATAATATGCCCTTGTCCATAACTTTTACGAGCAAGCTCGATTTAAATAGTAATTGTTTAACTTGTTACTACTCAGAGCATGTTTGTAATTTGTTTTTGAGCCTTTCTGCACCGAAGCTTTGAAAGAGGAGAGGGCAATGTAATAAAGGAGATAGTTTAGCACAAGTAGGCCGAAGGGTAAAATTCTAACATGCTCTCAGGTGACCAATCAACAGTTTAACATCCTTACATAGGTGATATTGTTTGCACTATATGTTTAAATCGATCAAATAAATCAATATTGAGATTGAAATGAATGCTATCCTTAAAGAATTAAAGCTGATGCTGGATAATATTGTTGCAGAAGTAGTTCAGCAAGTACCAAACTTGATTTTGGCCATTTTCGTTTTTTTTATTGGCTTTTTGTTAGCTAAAATAATTCGCAAACTCACCCAAAGATTCATTTTATATATACATCGTGGTTTAAATGAAAAGTTAAGTAAGCGGAGACTTAGCGTTGATTTACTAGGGATAGCCAATTTTATTGCTACTGTTTTGTACTGGATAATTTTATTGTTCACAGTGGCCTTAATCAGTCAAATTTTACAATTATCCTTTTTTGAAAAATGGTTTGATGGGTTAATTAATTACCTCCCAAATGTGATTGGAGCCTTAGCAGTCGTTTTTGTTGGTTTCATAGCTGGAAACCTGATCAGTGACCTTATTGTTTCTATTTTCTTGCGGTCAGGGTCAACGAATGGAAAATCGATTGGAAGCATTGCCAAATACCTGATTTTAGGTATAAGTGTGATTATTGCTATCGATCAGCTTGGTATCGACATTGCTTTTCTGACACAGTTTGTATCTATCGTAATTGGGGCTCTTTTATTTGGGGCCGCGCTTGCATTTGGCCTTGGTGCAAAATCGTCTGTCCATAACATTTTGAGCTCATACTATATTCAAAAAACATTCGAAATTGGGAACACGATACAAATCGATGGTACAGAAGGTGTTATTATCAAGATTACCTCAACTTCAGTTACCCTTGAAACTAACTCAGGTCAGGTAATTATTCCCGCGAAGGAGTTTAATTCAAAAACTGTAATAAAAACTTAGTTCATGGAAATAGAGTTTCAGTTACTTGAAAGATTTATCAACAGCCATTTCAAGGAAGCAGTGCCTACTATTGAAAATTTGTCAGTTCATGAGATTGCTGAATTTCTTGAGTCTGTTCCAATAGAATGGTCGGCACTATTAATCAGTAAAATGGATCGCTATAAAGCAGCTCAATGTCTGGAAAAAATGAATCTGGATTTTGCTGTGCGTCTTATTGAACATCTTTCTATCCCCAATTCGGAAATATTGTTGAGACTTGTAAATAGTGATTTTTGCAATATTGTACTTGACAAAATTCCCAGTAAGACAGCTCAAAAAATCCGTTCTATTTTAAATTATTCTCAAAATACTGTTGGGGCATTACTAAATCCAGTTTTCTTCACCGTATCCAATGAGTTAACTGTAAAACAGGTATTACAAATTGTTAAAGAGTATAAACCTTCTTTGCAACAACATATCTATGTTCTGGATAGGGATCAAATGTTAGTGGGTTATATTGAATTGAGCAGGCTGATCACTACTGATGAAAATGAGTCTATCTTAAAAATCACAAATACGAACACTCCTAAATTGTTATCGACTACGAATATCTCTTCTATTAAAGATTATGCAGATGGATTTAAAACATTTTCCGAAATACCAGTTGTGGATAATAGTGGCATATTTCTAGGAGTCGTATCGAAAGATCAATTACATAAACTGAATAATAAAATCAAATCTGGCGATCAGGATTTGTACAAAACCGGAGCAGCACTTGGCGATTTGTACAGGATTGGGTTGGCAAGTTTTTTAATGAATACTTCGGAAATTTCCAAAAAATAAATACCATAATTTTTGAATATGGACTCAACTGAAATTAAGCAGACTCTCATTCATAAATTTTTACAAAGCTTTCCATCAGAAAGTGCGGAAATATTAAACAATGCTTCTGGGGATAAAATATTAAGTTATTTACACGAACAACCTATACAGGTATCAAAAGAAATATTCTCTAAGCTAGATCGTGAAGTATCTTCCCATCTTTTGGAAGAAATGGATGATTCCTTTTTTGTTAAATTGTTCGAGCAGTTGGATCCATATAACGCTGCCCTGATCTTTTCCAGGCTGAGTAAAGCGAAGGCCGAACAAAAACTTAGTTTATTACCTGCCGGCTTGTCCCTGGAAATACAGGAGTTAATGACGTATCCATCTGATTCTGCTGGCTTTTTGATGGACACAAATTTCTTGACGTTTTATCTTGACAATACGGTGGAAGATGTCCTGAATAAACTCAGGTTGCAGAAAGACAAACGATTAGCGAATATTTATGTAATGGACAGGGATGGCCGATTAGCTGGTAAAATACCCCTCCAAGTTATCGCAATTTCATTTCCCACAGAATTGTTGAAGGATTTGGCTGAAGAATCAAAAGCGTTGCATGTCATGTCTCCCCGTGAAGAAATTGTAGAAACTTTCAAAAGTGGTAATCGTATTAACCTGCCTGTAGTAGATCTGGACAATATACTACTAGGAATCATTCGACATGATGCGCTCGTAGTGGCTACACAGCAGGATGCAAGCGAAGATGTTCAGGCAATGTTTGGCGCAGGACGGGAAGAAAGAGCACTGTCGAAAGTAGGGTTTGCTGTAAGAAAAAGGCTTCCATGGTTGGAAATTAACCTGGCAACGGCATTCTTAGCGGCTGCTGTTGTGGGCATTTTTGAAGATACGATTGCACAAGTGACTGTTTTAGCTGTCTTCCTGCCAGTTGTCGCGGGTCAATCAGGAAATACCGGGTCGCAAGCATTGGCTGTGACCATGCGCGGTCTTGCTTTGCGCGAATTTCGTTCATCGCAATGGTTAAAGGTAGCAAGAAAGGAAGCTGCTGTTGGATTCATTAACGGAGTAGCGGTGGCACTGACAACCTCTGTTATTGTTTATTTATGGGCATCTTCATTTGGACTCGCTTTAATCATTGCTGTATCAATGATATTTTCAATGCTTATTGCCGGGTTTTCAGGTGCAGTGATCCCAATTTTTTTAAAGTCAATTGGCCAGGACCCAGCTCAGTCATCATCAATCATTCTCACTACAGTGACCGATATCGTAGGCTTTATGAGTTTCCTGGGGCTTGCAACTGTTTTAGGATCAATGCTGGGCATCTTTTAAATCGTTCATCTGCCCCAACCAAGTCATGTGGAACATAAAAACTGACTTGCTTTTTGAGAAGTTCAGGAGCTTCACTACAACACATATTTCTGAAAGATATCTTCCAGTGTCTTTTCAGGATCGAAACATAAACCTGGATGCACTTCTGAAGTTTGGATGATTGTGCTCCTGGAAGCCGTCAACCAACGAAACCGAAGATGAGCCTCCAATTCCCCTATCTGGCCTCCTTTTTCACCACCTGCGCATATTAAGTTCCACCCATTCAAATATTCAGTGATCAAGTCAATGTCCACCTCACTCGAAAATGCTTTTAACCGTTGCTCATCAATTTGATATTTCATCTTTAAATATTGTTGTCTCTTGCACATCACAATTACGCCAATGTTCAGAAATTCTTCTCGCTCGACTTTTGGAAGATATCTAATGATCGCATATTCGAATATTTCTCTACCTGGCATCAGAAGCTTCTTTAACTAATAAAGTAATATTATTCAATTTATCGCTCAAAAATTCGATATAAGCAGATCTCATTTCATTTGGCGATAGAGCACTTGACTTATCAAGTAACCAGTCTTCTGGAATATGCGAAATGATATGCTCAATTGTCTTCAGATTGATAAGATCTTGAATTTCTTTCGCTGCTTCTTCCAGTTGGTTTGCTCTGCTCAACAAAACATGATCCTTTATATTCGGAAAACTTCGTCCTAAATGTGATTTCCAATTATCCCATTTATGATGAAAATAGAGACTGGCACCATGATCAATGAGCCATAATTCTCGCTTCCAATTCAACAAATTCGTATTCCTGGCTGTGCGATCAATATTTGTGAGAATGCTATCTAACAGAACAACTTTAGAAGCTGAAAGTGGATCAGCAACAGAAACCAATGGATCGTAAGTGATTGCTCCCGAAAGAAAATGAAGCCCAAGATTTAATCCAACACTAAATTTAAGCAAGTCCTGAATTTCTTCATCTCCCTCATTTTTGCTAAAGGAGTCATCCAGGTTCATAAAGACCAATTCCGGCACCTTTAATCCAATAGCCCTGGCTAATTCTCCTCCAATAAACTCGGCAATAAGCGCTTTTGTGCCCTGGCCAGCTCCCCGGAATTTCAAAACGTATTGAAAATCATCATCGCCTTCGACAATAGCAGGGAGAGAACCACCTTCCCTTAAAGGTTTAATATAGCGGACGACTTCAACTGTTCTGATTTCAATCTCTTTCATGAGCTGCAATATATGAGAAATTGAGATGTTAGATGTTAGATGTGTGATTGGAGATTGGAGATCAGATTGCTGATTGACTGAATGCAAGTTCAATGATGATATCGACACATTTAGGATTTTGCACTACATTGCATTTGGAAATACCTTAAAGCGAAATAAATCAAATTTGAATGAATGCTATCCATTATTTGAACTTGTGTGTTCTTTGTGCATTGTTTTGTACAACTACTGTGCAGGCAGAAGTTTACCATGTGCATTCCCAACAGACATTTGACGATGCCCACGATGACGCAGCGATGAACGATTCTATATTCTGGGAGCCGGGTATGTATTCAGATATCTATATGAATATATCAAAGAATAACCTGTTTATTGCCGCATCGACATTAGGAGGTACTGTTTTTACCGGGGCATCCAGAGTGAAAATCACCAGTGATTATATTACTTTCCAAGGCTTCCAATTCGTCGATGGTGACATTGGCACCAATGATGTGATCAACACCGCTGGTAGCTATAACCATTTTAATCAAATCAACATCAGGGCATACACTTCTTATAAGTATTTGGTGATTCGGGAGGAATGTCAATTTGTGCAAGTCACCTACTGTAATTTTGAAAACAGACTGAACCTGGACGATAAAAATATTCTTTCAATCCTGGTTGATGAGACAACCCCCGGATATCATAAGATACAACACTGCTCGTTCAAAAATTTTGATGGAACCGGAAATGATCTTGGGATCGAACCGATCAGAATCGGGTTGAGTACTCAGGCTGATCACATCAGTCGATCGCTCGTAGAGTATTGTTATTTCACGCAATGTAATGGAGATGGTGAGATCATTTCCAGTAAAGCAAGTCAGAACGTGTATCGATTCAATACCTTTGAAAATAATCCCAAAGCTGAATTGGTTTTACGTCATGGATCTGAAGCGATTGTGTATGGGAATTTCTTTTTGAACGGAAAGGGTGGTGTTCGTGTACGAGAAGGGCAAAATCATTATATCTATAATAATTACTTTTTTGAGATTGACGACAGGGCCATTTATTTACAAAATGAAAGTTCTGACCCCCTGGATAATATAAATGTGGCTTTTAATACGATCGTTGATTGTTCAGAAGTGATCCTTGGCGGAGATGGTAGTTTTAAGCCAACCAATGTCACATTTGCCAATAATATTTTTACTGATCCGGATGATGTGCTATTCGAAGAACCTACAGGAACAGAAACCTGGGTGAGTAATATATCAAATGGTACTTTGGGAATGTCATTGCCGTCAAGTGGGATGACTGTTGTGAACCCACAGTTAGTAGAAAATAGCAAAGGGTTTTTTGGTTTGGCGGAAAGCAGCCCTGCGATCAATGCTGCTCAGCCGGGATATGCACAACTCCCTCAATTTGATGGGATGGATGAGATAGATACTGATGTCTTATTCGATTTGATGAAGCAAAATAGGCCGCAAATTGTAGAGGAAAGAGATTTGGGTTGTAACGAATACCCCCACGAAATCCTGATACAACCAATTGCAACAGAAGAG
>Ga0316201_10001568_pt1 | contig 15537 bp, 14 predicted proteins | sample CS6wburrow_MG_FD_204516 | JGI IMG/M metagenome (GOLD analysis project Ga0316201, IMG submission 204516) | Coastal sediment microbial communities from Delaware Bay, Delaware, United States - CS-6 worm burrow | ecosystem: Environmental > Aquatic > Marine > Coastal > Sediment | place: USA... | reverse complement strand
TCAACGTACCCCGGGAACCAGTCGTCTGACCGGCACCCAGTTCGCGAGTGGTGTCCACGATGACTCTGATCCGGTCTGCATCGATCCCGAGTTCCTCAGCGGCCACCTGCAACGCAACGGTATGGACTCCCTGTCCCATCTCGGTCCAACAGTGACGAACCTCGACGGTGCCGTCTTCCTCAAATCGGACCACCGCTCGAGAGATCTCGAGGAAGCCGTTGCCGAGCCCGGAGTTCTTGAGGCCAAGACCTATGCCAACGGCTTTGCCGGCGGCACGTGCTTCGTCATAGGCGGGCTTCACCGCATCCAGACACTCACGAGCGCCGCGGCAGCCGTCATCCATGATCTGGCCGGGGCCCCAAACGACCCCGGGACTGATCACATTGCGAGACCGCATCTCCCAGCCGTCGATGCCGACGGCATCGGCAAGGCGATCCATGACCCCTTCCATGGCGAATTGCGCCTGGTTGGCGCCAAACCCCCGGAAAGCACCACAGACCGGATTGTTGGTGCGAACGGCAATGGCTTCGACATCGACAGCATCGAAGACGTAGGGACCGGTCATATGCCCGGCAGCCCGCTCGAGGACCTTCATCCCAACCGAGGCATAAGGTCCGGAATCACCGATCATGCGTGACCGCAATGCGGTCAGCTTGCCGTCCTCATCGCAACCTGCCCAGACCTCGACTTCGATCGGATGCCGCTTGGCGTGGATCCGGAAAGACTCTTCGCGGGACAGCGTGCACTTGACCGGCCGCTGTAAGAGGTGCGCCGCCAGTGCGGTCTGTCCCTGATTGGACATGTCCTCTTTGCCCCCAAATGCCCCTCCGTTGGAAACCAGTTCGACGGTGACCTCACTCTGGTCGATCCCGAGCAGAGACGCGATCTGGTTGCGGTCATCCCACACACCCTGACCGCCCGAATACACCATCAGGTGGCCGTCGCCATCGGGAACAGCCAGCGTGGACTCCGGTTCTAGGAAGGCGTGTTCAACGCGCTGCGTCTGAAACACCTCATGCAAGGTGTGCGCCGAGGCCGCCAGCACAGCATCCACGTCACCCCGCTGATACTTGGAAGTCGACAACACGTTGCCTTCGAGACCCCACACCGCATCCTCATCCGAGGCAAGAGCACTCTTCGCATCGGCGAAAGGCTTCAAGACGTTGTATTCCACCTCGACCAACTCGGCGGCAGCCCGAGCCTGCGCCTTGGTTTCGGCAACCACTATCGCCAGGACGTCACCGTAATAAGAGGTGCGACCGCCTTCCGGGATGAACACCGGCCAGTCGGTGTAGATAATGCCCACTTTGAGCTCGCCGGGGACGTCTGCTCCGGTGAAGACTCCGACCACGCCTTCGGCCGCTTCAGCTGCCGAGGTGTCGATCTTGAGGACGTCGGCGCGCGAATGATCGGTCAAGCGCAGCGCACCGTGCAACATCCCCTCGGGGTACATATCGTCGACGTACCCACGATCGCCGAGAGCAAGGTCAACTGCCTCATACTTGGCGCCGTTGTCACCGATCTTCTGCGGCCGCTCCGGCTCCGGAATCTCACCAGCTGCGAGTAGATCGACTGCTTCGAGAATCTTGGTGTAGCCGGTGCAACGGCAGAGATGGGCACCAAGCCTGCCGGCGGCCACCTGCGAGGTAACTCCGGCGGGACCCTTCTGATCGAACAACGCCTTGGTCCGCACCAGGATGCCGGGGGTACAGAAACCACATTGCAGGGCACCGGTTACTGCAAAGGCGTTGGAGTATCTCTCTCGCTCCTCCGGGTCGAAACCCTCGAGCGTCGTAACTGCTTTGCCTGCAGCCTTCTCCATGCCGACGAGACAACTCTGTATCGCCTTACCGTCTAGGAGGACCGTGCAAGCCCCACATTGCCCGGAAGGAGAACAGCCATCCTTTGGCGAGGTGACACCCAGCTCTTCGCGCAGTGCAGAGAGCAAATGGGGGTGGCCACCTCGGACCTGGACATCACGCCCGTTGACCGAGAAAGACGTGGTTTCAGACATCACACCTCCTCCTCAATACAATCACTCGCGACCATCTTAGAGGCTTTACTTTTTGTCAAATCGTGTGGAAACGGCCAAGCCTCTAATCTGAGCCCGACGGAGGAGAGCATTGAGTATTTGCAGCGCCGAATTCTTGGTGGAGCCTTTCGAAGTCGGGCGGCCCGGACCACATGTTGTCGCGGCGGTCGAAGCGGTGCGAGCCCTTGGCTTCGACCCGGTTGTCGGTCCCTTCGGCACCACCATCGAAGGCGACTCGGACAAAGTCATCGCAGCGGTCAAAGATCTCCTCGACGCCGCCACCGCGGCCGGCGCCTCCCGGGTCTCGCTCCAGATAGACACCTGCGGCGATGAGTGATCTCACTGCCGACTTCTTCAAGGCGTTGGCCCCACTGCTCGAGGCCATCGGCGGCGACCCGGTGGACGCCGACCAGATCGAGGTTGGCGACATCCCAATCGAGTGGGAGGGCGAAGTGGTCGGTGCGGTCCGGCTGCCACCGCTTTCGCATGCCCTCGAACTGCTGGTGTCTCGCATCGAGGCAGAGATGGGCGCACCGTTGAGCGATCTCGATCGGGTCGGCAAGCAAGTTGCGGTCCGGATGCTTGACGAACAGGGAGCATTTCTACTCCGCAAGTCCATCGAGTATGTGGCTGACGCAATGGGGGTCAGCCGGATCACCATCTACAACTACCTGAACGCCATAAAGGATTGAACGAGAACGCGAAACCTCTACCAATCAAATTGACATTTCGTAAAGCAAATAGCAGCCTACGACCAGTGCCGCTGCGAATATGCGGCCACTCTGGGAGGACGGACGAGTGACGTCGTTAGATGAGGTCCAGAAGAGACGACTTCTTGCGTACAGCGTTCCCATCCTGGCGGTACTGAGCGCGCTGGTGATCGGCGCCATCATGTTGATCGCCCTCGGCGCCGACCCGATCAAGGGATTCTCCAAGCTATTCAGCGGCGCCTTCGGTTCCACCTCCGCGCTGACCGAAACCGCGCTCAAAGCCACTCCCCTCCTCTTCGTCGGCGTCGGCATCACCATTGCCTTCCGGGCCAACGTCATCAATATCGGCGGTGAGGGGCAGATGGTCGCCGGCGGTCTCCTGTCCACCATCGTGGCGCTCAACGCCCCCGACCTGGGCCCCTTCATCTTGATCCCGCTTGTGTTGCTCGCCGGTCTGGTTGGCGGTGCAATCTGGGGCGCTATCCCCGGTGCTCTCAAGGCCTACTACGGGGTAAACGAGATCCTGAGCACGATCATGCTCAATGTGGTGGCGGTGCAACTGATGAACTACCTCCTGCGGGGCCCGCTCATCGATCCGCTCGAGGTCGAGAAGGGCACGCGAATCCCGCAGACCGAGCGCCTCCTCGAGAGCGCCGATCTCCCCCGACTCTTCGGATCAGGCCGTTTCCACATCGGACCACTGGTCGCAATCCTTGCCGCCGTCGTTGCGTACATCCTGCTGTGGCGAACCCCGATCGGGTACAGAATTCGAGCCGTTGGCCAGAACACGAGCGCCTCCCGCTATGCCGGAATCCCGGTCAAGCGCACCATCGTTCTCGCATTGACGATGAGCGGAGCGCTGTGCGGTCTGGCCGGAGCCGTGCTGGTATTTGGCAGCGAGAGCCACCGTATGGTCACCGATGGATCCACCGCAGGTTTCACCGGGAGTGCCGGCTTCAACGGGATCGTGGCGGCGCTGTTCGGAGGTCTGCACCCACTGTGGACGATTCCGGCTTCTTTCCTCTTTGGCGGACTGCTCGTCGGCGGCCTCGCTTTGCAGCGGGCGGTGCAGGTTCCATCTGCGCTGATCCTGGCGCTCAACGGCCTGGTCGTGATCTTCGTGGTGTCGAGCGACCGCTTCCGCAAGCGACTGTTGGAGCGGCCCCCGGTGGTCATTGAAGACGACGACAACGCACAACCAACGGCAGTTGCGTCGAGCGCTGACCCCCCCGGCCCGGCCGGTGGAGCTGATCCGGGAGGGGGCGAAACATGAGTGATCTCTTCACGCAGAGCGCGATCATTGCCGTTATCGCCGGTGGAATCCGCCTCGCCGTTCCGCTGTTGGTTGCCTCACTCGGCGAAACCTATGGGCAGCGCTCCGGTGTGCTCAACCTCGGCGTAGACGGGATCATGCTGCTTGGTGCGTTCGGTGGCTACTACACGGTCCTGAAGACCGGAAGTCCGTGGCTCGGACTTCTCGTCGGTATCGGCATCGGCATCATCATGGGGCTGGTCTCCGCATTGATGGCTGTGACCTTGAAGGCGGAGCAGGGCATCAGCGGTATCGGAGTGTTCTTGTTTGGTCTCGGATTCAGCGACCTGCTTTTCCAGAAGTGGGTGGGGACACCGCGCCCGATCACCAAGTTCCCCAAGCTCGATATCCCCGGACTCAGCGACATCCCCTGGCTCGGCGAGATGTTCTTCCAGCACAGCGTCGTTATCTACCTGGCATTCGCCGCTATCCCGTTCAGCATGTGGGTGATCAACAAGACCACCTTTGGCATGAACATCCGCGCCGTCGGCGAGAACCCGGAGGCGGCCGACAGCCTCGGAGTCAGTGTCAGCCGGGTTCGCTGGGCGACGGTGACAATCGGGGGCACGCTTGCGGGCGTTGCCGGAGCGATCCTCGCCATCGATCTAGGCATCTTTCAGCAGAACATCACCAACGCTCAGGGATTCATCGCCATAGCCCTGGTCTACTTCGGAGCTTGGCGGCCGCTGGGCATCATGTTGGGCTCGCTGCTGTACGGCCTGGTCAACGCCCTGGTGCTTCAGATGAAGGTTCTCGAGATCATCCCCAACGATTGGTCCGATATCGCGGCGATGACACCTGCGGTGATCACAATCCTGGCTCTAGTTGTTGTGGCGAGCAGGTTCAGTCCCCCGAGCGCACTCACCAAGCCGTTCACACGCGGAGCATGAATATCGTTCTTCGCAGCGTTCACAGGAAATGAAGGAGGAAGAGAAGTGAGAAGCAAATTTACTTGGCTGGCGGTATTTGCGGCCTTTGCGCTGATTGCTGCGGCCTGCGGTGGAGATGACGAGGTGGACGTGAGCGACTTCCGGGTTGCCATCGTCGCGCCTTCGGCATCGAATGATTTGGCGTTCACCCAGTCGATCGTTGATGCGGTCGATGCACTGGGGATCAGTCCCAGCGTGACGGACGGCACCTTCGTGGTTGACGACGCAGCCGCTGCGATTCGCGGCTATGCCGCCGAAGGGTACGATCTCGTGCTCGCCCACGGTTCCCAGTATGGCGGCTCGCTCGAAGAGATCGCCCCGGAGTTCCCGGAAGTCTCGTTTGCCTGGGGTACTTCTGCTGAGACGTTCGGTCTCGACAACGTCTACTCCTACGAGGCTGCTTCCGACGAGGGTGGCTACGTGATGGGAGTCATGGCAGCCGGATTGAGCGCCAGCGGCAACATCGGAGTTGTCGGCCCGGTCGAAACCGGTGATGCCAAGCTGTATGTCGATGGGTTTATCGCCGGCGCCGCCTCGGCAGGGGCGAATGCCACGGCGACCTATATCGGCTCGTTCTCTGATGTCGCGCTGGCTTCGGAGACTGCGGCGGCGTTCGCCTCGGCCGGTGCCGACGTGCTCACCGGAACCGCCCAAATGGTGGTTGGTGCAGTTGGAGTCGCAAACGACGAAGGCATTCTGTGGTTTGGCACCCAAGCCAACCAGACCGAGCTCGCACCCGACATTGTGGTTGCGTCTCAGGTCTACCACTGGGAGGTCATCCTCGAGGACATCATCAAAAGCGTCCAGGACGGAAAGCTCGGCGGCGAGATCTACAAGATCACGTTGGAGAATGAAGGACTGGTCATCGAGTACAACGATGCCTATGACCTGCCCGACGCGGTAAAGGAGGCCGGCGAAGCTGCCATCGCGGGCATCATCGACGGCTCGATCTCAACGGGTTGACAATCGAATGTGGGTGGGGGAACTCCATCCCCCACCCACAGCCATAGCGAAAGGGCCATTCAGGTGACAACAGGAACCCCCATGTTGGAGATGCGTGGCATCACCAAGCGGTTCCCCGGCGTACTCGCCAGCGACAACGTCGATTTCGACGTCTACCCCGGCGAGGTACACACGCTGTTGGGTGAGAACGGTGCCGGCAAGTCGACGCTGATGAAGATCCTATACGGCTTGTACGAGGCCGACGAGGGCGAGGTCCTACTCAACAGCCAACCGCTCGAAATCCACGATCCGACCGATGCCATCAGCCACGGGATCGGCATGATTCATCAGCATTTCATGCTGGTGCCTACTCTCACCGTGGCCGAGAATGTCGCCCTCGGCCTCAAGTCCAGCAAAGGAGTTCGCACCGACCTCGACGTCGTCTCCGCCCGGATCGAAGAGCTGTCCGAGGTCTACGGACTCCGCGTTGATCCCAGCGCATACATATGGCAGATGGCGGTTGGCGAGCAACAGCGGGTCGAGATCATCAAGGCGCTCTACCGCGACGCCAAGCTGCTGATCCTCGACGAACCCACCGCGGTGCTGACTCCGCAAGAGGTCGACCAGCTGTTCGTCACTCTCCGGCAACTCACCGACGACGGGCGTGGACTGATCTTCATCTCGCACAAGCTTCACGAAGTCCTTGCGTTGAGCACGCGGATCACGGTGCTTCGTCACGGCAAGGTCACCGGCAGCGTGCCGGTAGAGGGAGCGACCCGGGAAAGCCTGGCCCAGATGATGGTGGGGCGGGCGGTGAAGCTGGCCCCCGACAAGGACGAGGCCAACCCCACAGAGGTCAAGCTGGAGATACGAGATCTCCGGGTGACCCGCGACCGGGGTGGCGATGGCGTTCGCGGCCTCGACCTGGATGTGTACGCAGGCGAGATCATGGGTATCGCCGGAGTCTCTGGAAACGGCCAAATGCTGCTTGCCGAGGCGATCGCCGGATTGCGGGAGGCAACCAGCGGCCATATCAAGATCGCAGGAACGGATGTCGTCGGGATGAAGCCAAATGACGTCCGCGGCGCAGGACTCGCCTACGTTCCTGAGAAACGGATGAAAGACGGCGCCATCGGAGAGTTCACCGTCTCGGAAAATATCCTGCTCATCGACCACAACGACAAGCGGTATCTCAATCGCGGCCTGTTCGACTTTGGGGCGATCAAGGAGCATGCACAGCAGCTCGTCAGCGAGTACACCGTTAAGACACCCACGCTCGATACCCCAGCCAGAAACCTCTCAGGCGGCAACATTCAGAAGATGATTATCGCCCGCGAGCTATCCGGCACCCCGGAAGTTCTCGTGGCGGCACAGCCAACCCGCGGCGTCGACATCGGTGCCGCTGAGTACATCCACACGCGACTCATCCAGCAACGGGACGAGGACACAGCAATCCTGATGATCTCTGAGGATCTCGATGAGGTATTTGGGGTTTCCGACCGAGTTGCTGTGATGTACGAGGGCGAGATCATGGGCATTGTGGATCCCAAGACTGCAACCCGCGAAGAGGTTGGTCTGATGATGGCGGGCGTCGCTCGAGATCAAACATCCGGATAGGAATCCCCTGCCCGGCGTGCTGTCTGCAATCCTGTGAAGATGCGACGTCTTCCCGGTCCAGTTCTCATCGTGCTTGCCGCGGTGTTGTGGGGAACCACAGGAACCACGCAAGAGCTGGCACCGGATGCCGCGTCCCCGCTCACGATCGGTGCGTTGCGTCTCCTAGTTGCGGCGTTCGTCCTGGTTGCGATTGCTGCCGCGACCGGGCAATTTCGTCGGGTGCACAACCTGCGCCGGCCCGCAACTCTCCTAGCTGCACTCGGCGTAGCCGCCTATCAGCCGTTCTTCTTCCTCGCGGTTGACCGGACGGGTGTGGTGATGGGGACCATCGTCGCCATCGGCAGCGCTCCGGTATTCGGCGGTCTGCTCGCCTGGGCGTTCGATCGGGTCCCGCCATCTCGACTGTGGACGACGGCCACTGCGCTTGCCGTTGTCGGCGTGGCGCTCCTCATCGCCGCAGGCAACGAGCTGGGAACGAACCGCGACGGGATAGCGTTTGCCGTGATCGCCGGCGCAGCGTATGCGACCTATGTCATTGCAGCCCGCCAGCTGTCCAGGGAAGGGGATGTGATCGGATCGACCGCGATGGTCTTCGCCCTGGCCGCGACTCTGCTGCTGCCACTGCTCGCAACCGAGGACCTCGGCTGGGTGGGAACAGCCGGCGGAAGTGCCGCCGTTCTCCACCTCGGGGTGTTGGCGACGGCCGCCGCATACCTGTTGTTCGCCACGGGTCTGCAGACAACCCAGTCGACCACCGCTACGACCCTCACGCTCGGAGAACCAGTTACTGCGGCCCTGCTCGGGGTCCTAGTGGTCGGCGAGCGCCCGCCGCTGCTGGGATGGACCGGATTTGTGCTGGTGCTGATCGCGTTGGTTGCCGTGGCTACCGAGGGCCGCTCCAACCGCTTCTTCCCATCCCGAACGGCGGCCGAGTGACTACCGTGGTCGCATGAAGTCGCACTTCATCGACATCGATGGGCCTACTCACTACCAGGAAGCTGGTGATCGAGGATCGACGCTCATCCTCGTCCATGGCATCGGAGCCTCCTATCTGACCTGGCAACCGGTGGTGGAACCTCTGGCCGAGCACCATCGGGTTCTGGTGATCGACTTGATCGGTTTTGGTTTCACTCCACCCCATGGCCGCAAGGCAGGCGTTCACCGCAATGCCGAGTTGCTGAACGATTTCATCGAGACCATGACCGAGGAGCCGGTGACCCTGATCGGCAACTCGATGGGGGGTTTGGTGTCGATGTTGGCTGCCACCCAGCAGCCCGAACTGACCGAGCGACTGATACTGATCAACCCTGCATTACCGGTCGTCTCCGTACGATCGATCTCCCGGGATAGCCAGAGGCTGGTTCTCCCGTTGCTGCCTTTGCTCGGGAACTCCGCCGCCCGCTACTACTACCACGAGCGTTCGCCGGAGGATGAAGTCGACGAAACGCTGCGGTTGGTGTTGAGCAATGGCGCATCGGTTGATCCCCTATATCGGGCTGCTGCAATCGAAATGGCGAGAGCCCGCCGGGAAATGGAGTGGAGCATTCATGCGTTCACCGATGCTGCCCGCTCGATCGCCGTTGAGCTCGCCTCACAGCGCCGCTTCCGCAAGCTCATGCACCAGGTGACCCAGCCCACATTCCTAATCCACGGAGACGAGGACAAGGTCGTGTCTCCCCGCTCGGCGTGGTGGGCAGCCAAGGAGCGTCCTGACTGGGCGTTCGAGATGCTCGACAACATGGGTCATACCCCCCACATCGAGAACCCAGACCTGTTTGTGGGCCTCGTGGAAGATTGGCTGAAGCAACCGGCGATCGCCTGACCGAAGTCACTGAGCGAGCAAGCTTCGAACTTGCGGACAAAACCGCTGCTCTACGTACGGATTGTCCGCAAGAACGATCAATCCCAGAGGGATTCGAGCACTCCCGCCACTGTGTCGCGACCGGACATGGTTGAGCCGCCGCCTTCCTCTTCGGGGACACCGGCTACGACCGGCTCAAAGTGCTCGCCGGCAGGAATGAGGAACCGGCTGGGAACGGCATAGCTGTGCCGCCCGTCGCCCCCGAACCTGCGGTGGTAGAACCGCTGCGGGAAAGACACCGACAGGTGATCCTTGGCCCGAGTCAGCGCCACGTACAGGAGCCGGCGCTCTTCTTCGACGCCACCGGGTTCGTTGAGGGCCATGTCCGAGGGGATATTGCCGTCGGCCGCATGGATAACGTGCACGACCGGCCACTCGCCCCCCTTGGCGGAATGAATCGTGCTCAGAATCAGGTAGTCATCGTCCAGGTGAGGGGGACCAACCTCCGTGGTCGAGTTGGGCGGATCGAGAGTTACTTCTGCGAGGAACCGACTCCGGTCGCTGTAAGTTCCGGCAATGTCCCGCAGCTGGCTGAGGTCGGCAACCCGAACCGCCGCATCGTCATAACCACGCTCGATGACTTCCTTGGCAAACGGCATCAGCCGCTCGATTTGGGCTCCTGGATCCAGAGATCCGCCACAATCTCGGAGAGCTTCCTGGAGCTCCACGATCAGGGGACGAGCTTCCGCAGCGACCGGGAACGATCCTTCGCAAAAACGCCGCACCGGGGGTTCGTTGGAGTCGGTCAGTTCCAACATGATGCGACGGGCCGTCGCCGGTCCGATGCCCGGGATCAGCTGTAGAACTCGATGCCAGGCCAGCTCGTCCCTCGGATTGTCCAGTATCCGCAGCATCGCCATCAAGTCTTTTACATGAGCTGCCTCGAGAAACTTCAGACCACCGAACTTCGCATACGGGATCTGGCGGCGGCTCAGCTCGATCTCCAGGCCGTCACTGTGATGCCCGGTCCGGAACAGGACTGCTTGGTCCTGGAGCGCAATACCAAGCTCGCGCATCTCCAGTACTCGGTCACAGACCCACTCCGCCTGCGCCGCCTCGTCGATGCAAGTCACCAGAATCGGTCGGGGCCCGGACGGCTTCTCCGACCACAAACGCTTCGGAAAGGTGTCCGTCGCTTCGGCGATGACTGCGTTGGCAGCGCCGAGAATCTCCGGCGTAGATCGGTAGTTCTGCTCGAGCTTGACGACCGTGGTTCCCGGAAACACGCTGGGGAACTCGAGCATGTTCTCCACAGAAGCCGCCCGGAATGAGTAGATGGCCTGGGCGTCGTCACCAACGACTGTCACGTTGCCCTCACCACCACAGAGAAGTCGGAGGATGTCGGCCTGGATCTTGTTGGTGTCCTGGTACTCGTCGACCAGAACATGATCAAACAAGCCGACAACTGAGAGCGCCTGCGGCGACTCCAGCAACGCTCGCCAGTAAAGAAGCAGGTCATCAAAATCGACCACGTTGTGGCGGCGTTTCCGAGCTGTGTATTGCCGGAAGATCTCCCTCAGCTCATCGCGGTGGTCCCGGCACCACGGGAATCGCTCATCGAGCACAGTGGTGAGCTGCTCCTGTGCGTTTACGGCCCGCGAGTACACGGCTGCGATCGTCTCTTTGCGCGGAAACCGGGTCTTGCCTTCCGCAAACCCGGACTCCGCCCGGAGCAGTCCGAAGAGCCCGGAGACATCTCCCTGGTCGAGCACCGTGAACCCGTCGTCAAGCCCAACCGCGGTGGCATGGCGTCGCAACAGCCGGTTGGCAATAGAGTGAAACGTTCCGCCCCACACCCTCCCGGTCGCCTGATGATCGACCAGGCTTCCGGCCCGGCGCAGCATCTCAGCAGCGGCCCGGCGGGTAAACGTCAGCAGCAGGATCCGATCGGGAGCCACGCCGTCGTCGATGAGCCGCGCCACCCGGCTGGCGAGAGTACGCGTCTTACCGCTTCCTGCTCCGGCGATGACCAGCAGCGGGCCGGCTTCGTGGAGTACTGCCTCTACTTGCCGGTCGTTGAGACCGCTGAGCCACGCCTGCGGCGCGGTGTCGGTAGCGAACATGTGTTCGATCCTAGCTCACAGTCCCCGGCGACCGTGTGGTTTAGCTGAATCGATCTCGGTTCACGATGACCCGCTGGTGGGTCCCGTGGGCAACAACCTCGTCGCCTTCGTTGACCCGGAATTCAAAGGTTATCTGCCGCCCGGCCACCGCAAGCACCTCCGCGGTCGCCGTCACCGCGGCGTCGAGCTTGGTTGCTTTCACATGGTGAAGCTCGGCGTGAACTCCAACAGACGTCTGCTCGGACGAGGACATTTCACCAAGCGCCGCTATCGCGGCCTGCTCCGCCAGCGCCAGGACCCGAGGGGTCGCCAGCACGGGAACATCACCCGAGCCGTATGCGATTGCCGTGTCGGCTTCGCCGACTACCAGCGTTACTTCTGCAGTACTGCCAATCTCAATCATCCGCTAGACGTTAGCTCCCGCGCTTTTCGCTACCGTGAGTTCGGCCAAGGAGGTGTTGCGTTGGTGAAACTGACTCGTAGTGATCAGGTCTTCATCCTCACCATGGATGACGGCGACAACCGGATGAACCAGCCGTGGCTCGACGCCATGAACGAAGCGCTGGATGAGGTGGATGCCACTGCCGATGCGGGCGCTCTGGTTACCACCGGGGCAGAGAAGTTCTTCTCCAACGGACTTGATCTCGAGTGGATCATGGGTTCGGGCGTCGACATGCTGCGGTTCGTCGCGGACGTGGAACGGTTCTTAGCCAGGGTCATGGCGGCGCCCTACATCACAGTTGCCGCCTGCAACGGCCACACCTTTGCCGCAGGAGCGATGCTGGCTCTGTGTCACGACTTTCGGGTCATGCGCTCTGATCGCGGTTTCTTCTGCCTCCCCGAAGTGGACATCAAGATCCCGTTCACACCCGGGATGAATTCGTTGATCATGTCGCGGATGACCATTACCGCCGCCCATGAGGCCATGGTGACGGGCAAGAGGTTTGGTGGCGAAGAGGCAGCCCGGCTTCACATAGTTCATCATGCCGTTGCCGCAGACGAGGTGCTCAGCACCGCCGTTGCCATCGCTGCTGAGCACGGAGGGAAGGATCGCAACACCCTCGGCACCATCAAAGAGCGCATGTACGGCGAGACGATCCGGTTGCTGCAGAACAGCCCGGGAACCCAATCGGCGTGATGACCGTCGTCAATCGGATTTCGAGCCGGCCGGCAGATCAGATCACGTCGTTGTGATGCACCCAATCGACCGGGGTGCGGCGGTGATGATCAGACGTGGACCGCGCCGCCTCCGGATCTTCCCAGGAGGCTGGGGAGACCGAGAAGTCGTTTCCAGCATGAGCGACATCTCTGCTGTAACCCGGCCGCCACCGGAGATCGAGATCTCGTGGGGTCAAACCAAGCATCTTCCCGATCGCACCACCCGCGATGGCCAGTTCTTCGCAATCACCGATGTTCCGGCGGAGGCTGAGACCGCGTACCTCAGAGTCATTGAGCCGCCGCACGGGTCGGATCGGATGTGTTTGCTGATGGCGGCATGGAACGATCACGGTTACGACACCCGGCAGCAACTCGCAGAGGAACTCCTCCACCGCGGCATCAGTAGCCTGCTTCTCGAGATCCCTTACTACGGGCACCGTAGGGTCGTGGGAACAGAAGAACAGCCCATACCTACGGTGGCCGACTTCGCTCGGATGGGAACGGGTGCAGTAGCCGAAGGTCGGGCGTTACTGAACCACTTCCGCGACCGCTACACGATGGGAGTATCGGGCTACTCGATGGGTGGCAACATCGGCGCCCTGGTTGGAGCGACCGCCGGGTTTCCCGTGGCGATGGCACCACTGGCAGCTTCCTACTCTCCGGGTCCGGTGTTTCTCGACGGAGTGATCAGTAACGGGATCCAGTGGAAGGCCCTAGGCGGAGAGCAACAGCGCGACGAGCTGCGGCGGGCGCTAACTGCTGCATCGGTGCTACGTCTGCCTCGGCCCGCCTGGGCATCGTCGGCTGTGCTCGTCGCGGCCAGAGCCGATGGCTTCATTCCCAAATCGGCGGTGGAAGCACTACATCGGCACTGGGGTGGATCCGAACTTCGCTGGCGGCGGGGCGGCCATGCCACATTGCTGTGGAGGCAGCGCCGAGCACTTGCCGACGCGGTCGCAGATAGCTTTGCGCGCCTCGCAACTTCCACCACGACGTAGGCTGGGGGACATGGACACAATCGCGCTGAAACGAATAGCCGGAACCAACGTTGCAGTTGTCGAAGGTGACGTCACCCGCCAACCCGTCGAAGCTGTGGTCAATTCCGCCAACGAAACTCTGCAACATACCGACGGGGTAGCAACGGCAATTGTCCGCACCGGCGGCCGGGTGATCCAAGAGGAATCGGACACCTGGATTCGCGAGCATGGCCCACTCAAGCCCGGACAAGCCGCGGTGACGACCGGCGGCATGCTGCAAGCATCTCATGTGATTCATGCGGTCGGCCCCTACCTTGGCGATGGAGACAACGACCCCGCGCTACGTTCGGCAGTTCGATCGGCACTGGATCTTGCCCACAGTCACGGTCTACGTTCCGCGGCCTTCCCTGCAATCGCCACCGGATTGCGCGGCTACCCGGGGCGCAGGGCGACCGCGATAATCGTCGCCGCCGTATCAGACTGGCTCGAGGAACATCCGAATAGCCTCACCGAGGTGCGGCTCGTGGGATTTACCGACCAGCTTGCCGAACTGTTTGCGGAGGCATTGACCGGCTAGCCCGGTCGTCTCTCCAACCGATCGCAAAGGTCGTCTGCAAGCGGTGCCCTGCTCGCCATTCGAACCGGGGTGATCGAAACGAAACCGGCTTCGAGTGCCTCAACGTCAGACCCAGCCAGGTCTCCCTCTGCCCGCAGGTTGCCGTCGTAGGCGTGCCGGTACCGACCATTGGTGCCGGCCAATAGGGCACCGTATCGAGTTCTGGCGAACCCGGTCACCACCCTACGGGTGTCGCGATCGGAGCTCGCAGGGAGGTTGACCGAGAGTGCGTCGACCTCATCGGGGATTCCGGTTTCGAGCACCACGGTGGCCACCTCGGCAGCGACCTCAGCCAACCGGGTCCACATCTCGAGGGCCGGCTTGGTGTGCACCCAGCGCACCCACTCGTTCCAGATACCTTCAGACATCGCGGAGAACGCAAGACCGCCAACGCCGATATTGGATGCTTCGATGGCGGCACCGAGCGTGCCGCTGCCGGTGGCATAAGCGGTGCCGTTGTTGGCGCCGATGTTGATGCCGGAAATCACCAAGTCGGGAAGGTCGTCCAGAATGCCAAATGCCCCGACATGTACACAATCAGCGGGAAATCCGTCCACCGACCAAATCTCGATTCCATCCCGGTCCGTCCGCGTAACCGCGACCGGGTCCACCTTGGATATCGCCTTGCCTATCCAGCTTCTCTCCCGGTTCGGGGCCACCACGGTGACCTCGCCTAGCCGCTGCATTGCCTTTGCCAGAGGTATCAGGGCGGGGGAATCGATCCCGTCGTCATTTGTTATCAGCAGCTTCTTCATGTCCGCCACCCTACCCCGGGAATATTTCTTAGTGGATTCTTACTTGAAATATGAGTCCATATGACTTAGATTATATGGAGATAAGAAAAACAACCTCTCACTACGGAGGCGAGAGAATGAACATGGTACGTTTTGACCCATTCACAGTGATGCGTGATTTTGACCGACTCTTTGGCGAGAGTTCGCTGCCCCGCAACAAGTGGATGCCTCGGGTCGATGTCAAGGATCAGGAAGACAGCCTGATGGTGCGCACCGAGGTTCCCGGGGTCGACGCTGAGAGCATCGAGGTGACGGTCGAGGGTGGCACGCTCACCATCAGCGGCAGCCGCAACTTCTCGGACGAAGAGACCACCGACAACTACCACCGCAAGGAGATCTACGAGGGTTCGTTTGAGCGGACCATCTTGCTGCCCGAGGGCGTCGACCCGACGGCCGTTAGTGCAACCAGCAAGGACGGCATCCTCGAGATCAAGATCCCCAAGCAGCCAGAGGTGCTCCCGCACAGGATCACGGTCGAGGTTCAGCGCTAGCCACTCTCCCTCCCCTCCTCCCAGTTAGCGCTGTT
>Ga0316201_10001567_pt1 | contig 15538 bp, 11 predicted proteins | sample CS6wburrow_MG_FD_204516 | JGI IMG/M metagenome (GOLD analysis project Ga0316201, IMG submission 204516) | Coastal sediment microbial communities from Delaware Bay, Delaware, United States - CS-6 worm burrow | ecosystem: Environmental > Aquatic > Marine > Coastal > Sediment | place: USA... | reverse complement strand
TTCCAAATAGAGGTATGCTGGCTTTCCGCACCAGCAGTTCCCTGCCAGTTATTGTAAATGAAAGACTGTTCGAGTCGCCAATGCTTAATTGCATTCAGGCTGGTTTCAATAAAGTAAGACTGGTTTTTATATTGGGTTGAGGGCGCATCTCCAATCTCAATGGTTACTTTCTGCCATGATGCCCTTCCTCCAAAGGCTAGATCAACATGGTCCTTGTTGCGATTGTCGAATCGAAGACGATAACTTTGGTTGAATGTTTCAACAGGGTTGCGCACATTATTCAACTCGCTCTCATACTTGTCAAATAGCAAATTGGTACTCAGGTTGAACCTCAATTTAAGCGGTTTGATTGGAGCTCCAAAATTGATAGACCCAAATACCTGCCATGCCTCATCGGTATTGACCGGTTGAATCGTCTGCCTGAAGGACGGGTCTATCGTCCGGGAATTGATAATCTTGTTTTTGGAATAAGAGACATCAGCTGATCCGAAAAGATTTACCCCTGAAAACTGGCTAAACGAAAAATAATTAGCTGAAATCGAGTGTCTGTACTCAGGTTTAAGCGCTGGATTTCCGATATATACATTTAAGGGATCACTATTTTCTACGAGTGGCTGTAATTGATTAAGGGATGGTTCCCGAATGGAGGTTCGATATTCAATTTGCATATGATTCGTTGAGGTGAAATCATATTGAAAGGACATGTATGGCAGGAAATTATGAAATTGTTTTTCCAGTTGTTCTATCGATTCAGCTGTTTTACCCAGAAGTTTTGATTGCTGATATTTACCGCCGAGACTGATTTGAGCTTTTTTAAGATTTTGTTGGTACCTGAGCCCGCCACTTGTTTTTACAAATGATTGATCAAAAGCTTCTGTCAGATCTTCATCAAGAATTTTAAGTGGGAAGGCAGCGATCAAGTCATAAACTTCTTGAAGAATATCACGTTGATCGTTTCCATGTTCAGCTGATAACTCGAGGTACTTCTTTTTCCCAATGGGTTCTGTGTAACTCAGACGCCCCTGGTAATTCAGTTCATCTTGTTCCTGCTGCCTCTCCTGCGAAATCGTGTCAAGGATAGCCACTGGGACGCCCTGGTAGAATTGATTAAGTGCATTTAATAGCCCATCCTGCCGCAAAGTGTTATTGCCAAATGAACCTGATAAAGCCAGGAATCGTCCTCTTTTTGAATTGAATTTTTTGCGATATGCTCCATCAATGTTCCATGATGTCCTTTTTCCATCGATGGTCTGGTCTCTTTGACTGTCATTCAATAATGCTTCAAATGCATCGGTGTTCACATTTGATTTTGTATGCTCCTGGTCAAATTGGTTAAAACTGATCTTTGAGTTCAACTTAATTTGTTGCGTTGAATCTAACTTTTGTTCGAAGCCAATGTTGAGTCGATGATTGTAGCGATGTTGCAAGCGTTCCGTTGAACTCGAAGAATATAGATCCCCATCTAGAAGAAATTCCTGCCTTTGGATGCGTTCATCCAGATCATTTCTAAGGCCGTTGAAAAAATAGCTGGCATGTATCGTGGACCTCGCGGAAAACTCGTGGTTAAAATTGATCCCGGCAGAGTAACTTGTATTGATTCCATTTTGTAATCCTCCAAGACCAAACTCATCATCCCCTCCTAATTCAATTCTGATCCGCCCGGATTTAAATCCACCAAGTCCACCATTCATCATGATGTAATCATTAATTGAAAAGCTTTGTTCGTTGACATTATTTGATGAACCGATAAAAGATAACCGGGTGGATTTTGAAAAGTTATTTAAGTTGAGCTTACCATTGTACCTGTCCTGATCACCATACCCTGCACTAATATTTCCGAATGAACCATTTTTATGCGAGTCTTTCAATTCAAGGTTAATCGTTTTATTGCGGACTCCATCATCAACACCTGTAAATTCTGCCATGTCTGACTTCTTATCAAACACCTGTACTTTATCCACTGCTTCAGAAGGCAGGTTTTTTGAAGCAATTTTCGGGTCTTCTCCGAAGAATTCTTTCCCGTCTACGAGTATTTTATTGACTTCTTTCCCCTGCGTTTTGATGGTTCCGTCTGACTCAACCTGTACACCAGGAAGCTTTTTAAACAGATCTTCGACCACCGCGTTTGGCTGAGTTACAAACGCACCTGCATCATATTCAATCGTATCTCCTTTGATACGGATAGGTAGGCGGTCCTCAGTCACGATTACTTCATCAAGCAGTTTATGCTCAGGAACCAAAATGATTGTTCCGGCTTCAATTTCAAGGTCATTTGTTTCTACCAGTTGATAAAATGTTTGAAAGCCGAGATAACTCACCTGCATGAGAAAACGACTGTTTCCTGGTGCTTTAATTTCAAAATGCCCTTCTGTATTGGATATAGCAAAATGTTGTAATACTGAATCTGTTGGATTGAGAAGGACAACTGTTGCTCCGGATATCGGCTGTTCTTCTTCATCCTGGATTACCCCTGAAAGGGTAGTGTGCTGACTCAGACCAACACTTGCCAACAAGCTTAGGAGAAAGAGGATGCCAAATTTCATAAATATGAATTTTAGATTTGGATCAACTGAATTAATTATTTCGAATGATCATTTTTACCGCTGTATTTCCAGACTTGGTTGCCTTCATTTCCTTCAATTTTTCATCTCTGATCTTTTCAAATTCTTCCTGTGTGACCACTTTCCCCTTTTTCGGTTTTTCCAGTTTTTGTTCAATGGGGCCCATTGAAATATTTGTTGCTTTGATAACGCGATCGGAATCAGTCATCTCCAGTTCAAGAATTAACCCTGGCAATCCATGATAATCCTGAGGCCCAAGCTGCCATGGAATTGAAGGTGCAAACCAGGCAGTGACTTGTTGGGAAGTATCCTGGAGAATTGCTTGCTGACAAGGATAGTCGAGCACCATTTTTGATTTTCCGGTCAACTTCCATTGATGGTCTTTCACGCTCCCTTTTATGAGGAACTTCTTCCCTAAAAATTCTTTTTGCTCAACGGTTTCATTACTTTCCAGATCAGCGTAGAGAATGTTTTCCGGCATTTGAATTCGAAAATCCATTTGAATGTCTCCTTCTTGGGCGATATGGACATCTTCGTTGTCACCTTCTTCAAGGTTTTTGTAAATGATTTCATTGCCTGCACGTAATAGCACAAATTGAGATTTGTTTTCTGTTGGTAAATCCTTCATGATCATGGCCATTTCACCCTCCAGTTCGATTTTGAGTTGAGTGACCTGTTCATATGTAATCGTTCCCTGCTCCTGGGCTGACAATAAAAGAGGGGAGCACAATAAGAATAGTAAGATCAATTTTTTCATCATGTTCATTTGTTTTTCTCAAATGTAAGCCAAGTTGAGAAGTTGCAGAGTTAACTAACCTAAGTAAATGGTTAATTAAGGTTAATGAAATCAGCATTTCAACGGAAGACACAGTAATTTTGAAGTATGCCATCAAAATCAACATATTATTTGATATGGGGGAGCCTGATCATTTTGACGCTGTTTCTCGGGTACTGGCTGAATCAGGCGTATGATGATGCTAAACAAAGTATGCAAGAGAAGAATGTACTGTTGTTTAGCCAGGCGGTTCGAGCTACGGAGGATTCTTTGCTTCACTGGACTTTTGACTTTAACAATTTTGAAAAGTCGGAAGACGGCGATACAATGATTAATATCCATGTAAACATGGACACTGTTTTTCAAAGAGATTTAGATTTCGAAAAAATCTCTTCGAAGTCAAAAATGGACGGGAAAGTAATGATGATAGAAGGTGATGGTGTGGCGATGAGGAAAATGAAGTTCATTGAGCGTGAGAGCGATAATGATCTCATTTCTACCACAGCAATTATCGTTCGCGCGATTCCAGATCAGAAATTCCCCCCTGAATCGATTGATACTTTTTTGATTGAACAGATAGAGAAGCATTACAGAAAAGCGAAAGAGTTGGAGTTTCCCGGAATCTCTTATTCAATGATTTATTTAAGCGATAGTATGCAACTATCAGACGAAGATTGGGTTACGCCTGCTTTTGTTGACCCGGTTGCGGATGTGCGTTATGCTGCAATGCTCGATGTGGACTTCAATCACATTTTTAGCAAAATCTGGCCTCAATTTCTATTTAGCCTTTTCCTTTTAGGTATTACCGGTTGTGCTTTTTTTCTGATCGTAGGGAGTCTTAAACGGCAATATGAATTGACAGTCATAAAGGATGACTTTATCAGTAATATGACGCATGAACTAAAAACACCCATTTCAACAGTCCGGGTCGCTTTGGAAGCATTGGAAAGTTTTAAAGGCCTGGAAAACCCACAGAGAACCAAAGAGTATCTTAATATTTCACAGAAGGAACTCAAACGACTACAAATGCTGGTGGACCAGGTAATGAATACGGGGGCTATAGAGTCTGCTGATTTCAGACTACATTTCGAAGATGTAGATGCAAAAGAAATTACAAAAGAAGTGATTTCGGCATTTCAAATTAAGCTGGAAAAAGAAAATATGGATATTGAGTTTCATTCAGATGATGAAGTGCACGTTAAGGGAGATCGGTTACACCTGACGAATGTGATATACAACCTCATCGATAACGCTGTAAAATATCGAAATGGTTCTAACGTGATTGAAATTGATATCAATCGTTCAGTGGATACAGTCAAATGGTCAATCAGAGATCGAGGAGTAGGAATTCCAAAAGAAAAACAGCATCGAATTTTTGATAAATTTTATCGTGTCCCTCAGGGTAATATGCATAATATCAAGGGGCATGGATTAGGTTTACATTATGTTCACCGGATTATAAGCTTGCATGGTGGTGAAATCCATTTGGAGTCTGAGGTCGGATCGGGTTCCATGTTTGAACTCACTTTCCCTTCCCAACATAAGTGATATGCGTGTACTATATGTAGAAGATGAATCATTTCTCGGAAAAATTGTGAAAGAAAGCCTTGAAAGTAGAGGGTTTGAAGTCCATTTGATTGAAGATGGAGGGAAGGTTATGGCTGCTTTTCAGGAGGTACAACCCGATATCTGCTTATTTGATGTTATGCTTCCCAATGAAGATGGATTTTCGCTGACCAAAAAAGTCAAAGCTTTAGACCCGGACATGCCAGTTTTGTTCCTGACTGCTAAATCACAATCCAAGGATGTCGTTGAAGGATTTGAATCAGGAGGAAATGATTATTTGAGGAAACCTTTCAGCATGGAAGAGTTGATTCTTAGAATGAAAAATTTGCTCCACCTGACTCAGTCTCGAAGAGGAATAGAAACTCAAAACCACGCTGAAGTCAAGATCGGTCATTTTGTGTTTTCACCCATCAGGCAAACTCTTGTCAGTGATAAAGCAGAGCATTCTTTATCCCATCGCGAATCAGAATTGTTGAATTATTTATATCAAAACAGGTTCGATATCATCGATCGAAGAAAACTGCTCAAAGAAATCTGGGGTGACGACACCATTTTTAATTCCCGAAATCTGGATGTTTATATCAGCAAACTCAGGAATATGCTCCAACAAGATGGGAAAGTTGAAATTCGAACATTGAAAGGAGTCGGCTATCGATTCTTCATTCAGGCCTAATTCTCATCAAAATGACCCAAAAGTATTCCGAATCTGTGTATTTTGTTGGGTGGAATCAAAACATATGAAGAATAATCGTAATATATAAGTCATTATTCTTTATTGCTTTTTACGAATATTTTACCTTCGGATCAACAAAAACGGTAGAATTATGCATGTAATGGCAGTCATCCCAGCGAGATACGGTTCAACCAGGTTACCTGGAAAACCACTTATGAAACTAAAAGGCAGGACAATCGTGGAAAGGGTTTATCACCGAGTTGCTAAATGCGAACTGGTAGACGAGATCATTGTTGCGACCGATGACATTCGGATTTTTAATCATGTGAACAGATTTGGAGGGAAGGCGATGATTACACGGATAGATCATGAAAGTGGAACATACCGTTGTGCTGAAGTATTGCAAAAAAATCCTGGCGCCACGCATGTGATCAATGTGCAGGGGGATGAACCTTTGATCCATCCAAAACAAATAGATGACCTTATCAGGTTTATCGCTTCCAGACGTGATATTGGAATTGGAACATTGGTGAAAAAAATTGATGATGTTGCTGATTTGGAAAATCCATCGAAAGCGAAAGTAGTGTTTGGTGATCAAGGGAAAGCACTTTACTTCAGTAGATCTGCTATTCCCTTTGTGCGCGATGTCATGCCTGATCAATGGTTACAAAAAGCAGATTTTTACAAACATATTGGAATGTATGCCTACAGGAGTGACGTTTTAAGGCAACTCGCCTTATTGGATAGTCACTCTCTCGAACGCGCCGAAAAGCTAGAACAGCTCAACTGGCTTGCAAATGGATTTGACATCCACGTCTTGGAGACCGAAATGGAGTCAATTGGAGTGGATACGCCCGAAGATGCAAGGCTGGTTGAACATTTACTCGGACTTGCTGAGGTTTCTTAAACTAAGTTGATGTTATTTCAAAAAGACATTCGGATCAAATGAAATCGGGAGAAGCGATTTGGATGAATTGAATGCGATTACGGGACCAGACATGCCAACTAAAATAATGCGAATCGGAGCGTTTTGCTTGTTTTCGAGTTCAAGTATGATTTGTCTGCAACTCCCGCAAGGTGAGACCGGTTGATCAATTTCGTTCTTTTCTGTGACTGCTGTAACGGCAAGAGCAATTACCGGATCACCTGGATCAGACATACTATGTCGATAGATTGCCACCCGTTCAGCACAAGCCCCAATAGGGAATGATGCATTTTCCTGGTTTGCACCTGTTATCGTTTTTCCCGATTCAGTGAGAAGTGCAGCACCAACAAAAAAGTGGGAATAGGGCGCATGAGCTCTCGCACAACTCTTTTTTGCTTCGATTACCAGTTCCTGATCCTGCTGAGGAAGCTCGTTCACTGAAGCGTAGGATTCGTAAGCAGTTGTTATGTTTCTTTGTTCCATCATATTCGTTCAAAAAATTATGCATTTTTACGGCACTATCCTAATCTCCTAAATCCAGTGGTGAAAAGACCAGATTCAATACGTTCCATGCAATGGTTTCAGATATTCCGCCAGGGAGGATTGATCCTGACAGCGATTGCCATGGCAAACGGTCTTTTATCTCAACCAGAAATTGGAAATTACGAGTTGTTATTATTTCTTGGATTTTCACTGAGTTTCTTTTGGGTTGATGGTTTGATAAAGACCTACTTGATGGAATATCAAACGAGTGAGCAAAGGGGACGACTTGTCTACCAGGTATATACCATTTTATTGGCTTGTTCTTTTGCATTGTTAGCCATTTTCACTTTAGGTAATCAAACATTGTTCCATGCTTTGCTTGGGCAGGAGAAAATTTCATACCTGGGGCTATACGCGCTCTATTTGTTTTTCATTCTTCCGTCTAATTTATTGTCAGTCCATTTGATGTTGCTGAACAGGAACCGCGCGCTACTTGCTTTAGGCTCAATCATGCTCATCGCTCCTGTATCAATCGTACTTATTTCTACAGGTGTTTATGACTCGCTCGACTGGATGTACGGCGGCTTTGTTATTTATGGAATTGGGCTCCATTTGGTTATGCTTATGGTCATTCTTCCTCGTTGGGAAGCTCGTTTTGACCGTTCTTTGATTCGCTCCATTTTTAGGTTATCCTGGCCACTCATGGTTTATGCCATTGCTGTCAGTATGGCTAGAATCTTTGATGGATGGCTTGTCTCATGGTTTTTCCAGGACGAGAGCACCTTCGCTATATTTAGATATGGAGCAAGGGAATTTCCTTTAGCAGTTGCCTTGGCCACAGGGGTAACGACAGCTTTTGTGCCACTTCTGCAAAAAGATATAAATCAGGGGATGGCAGACCTGAAAAGGAGATCGGCTCGGTTGATTAAAATTATCTTTCCGATCAGTGCCGTATTGATTATCATTTCGCCGTGGGCTTTTGAACTGGTTTTTACAGAAGATTTTGTTCCGAGTGCTTATATCTTCAATATCTATTTACTTCTCGTCCTTAGCCAATTATTATTTCCGCATGCGATTGTTTTATCTTTCAAAGAGAATCAGACAATACTAAGAGCTTCGCTTGTCGAACTGGCATTCAACGTGATACTTTCATTGATATTTATTCAGTGGTGGGATCTTGAAGGTGTTGCTTTGGCTACCGTTATTGCATACTTGGTTGAAAAAATCATTTACATCCAGTATTTGAAAAGGAAATTTAGTATTCTATCTACGCAGTATGTGCCCTGGAGAGTATACTTCCTCTTTGCTTCCCTGATTGCCATCAGTTTCCTGGTTTCCAGGTTTTATATTTGGGCATAATATGAGAGTCAAATCATTTCATGACAGTATCGTTTCGCGTCTTCAGTCAGTTTATTCTGAACGAGAATCCGTCAATATTGCAAGATGGTTATTCGAAGAAAAAACATCATTGAATGCACAAAGCAATGAAGATATTTCAATCCGGAACAGAGAAATATTAGAAAGGAGTTTTGATCGCTTAATGAAGGGCGAACCGTTGGATTATATCCTGGGAAACACTTCTTTTTATGGCCGGAGCTTTAAGGTTAACGAGCATGTGTTGATCCCTCGGCCGGAGACTGAAGGATTAGTAGAGCAATGTGTTCTTGATTTAAGAGGGCGAAGAGGGGGAGTGACTAATGTTCTCGACATTGGAACAGGGAGCGGATGTATCGCCATTACAATTCATAAAGAAGTGGACAGCGTAAAAGTCCTCGGAATAGACATATCCGAAGAAGCATTAAAGGTGGCGTTAGCTAATCAGGAAATCCTCAATGCTGACGTTCGGTTCGAGCTGCACGATATTTTAGATGAAACGAAAGATACCGCATTGGGTGAGTTTGATCTTATTGTGAGCAATCCTCCCTATATATTAAAGAAAGAGAAGCAAAAAATGAGTGATTCAACGGTTCGCTTTGAACCACATATCGCTCTATTTGCTGAAGGCAGCGATCCGTTCATTTTCTATCGCAGAATATCAGACTTTGCCGTGACGAATTTACTTTCCGGAGGTTCTTTGTGGTTCGAAATGAATGAATTTCATGCAAGAGAGATTAAAGAAATCTTAGTGCAGAAAGGATTTCTGGATGTCAGAATCTTTTCAGATTTGCAGGGTAAAGACAGGATGATACAAGGGATCAAACCCTGATTAAAAACCTCCTTTTTTCTTTACCTGACCATAACCCATATCCAAAAGAAGTTGAGCAACCTTGAGCACATGATTTCCCTGAACCAGGATTTCTCCTTCTTTAGCTGTTCCTCCACTACCACATTTGGATTTTAGAAGTTTTCCCAATGCCTGCAAATCTTCATTTGTCCCAACAAACCCTTCAACCAAAGTCACTTCTTTTCCTTTCCTGTTTTTCCGATCGAGTGAAACATATAGTTTCTGTTTTGATTCCTCCAGGGTATCAAATTCTTCATCCTGCTCCATCCTGTATGAATAGTCTGAGCTTGTTGAGTAGACAACTCCGATGCGATTCTTTTTTGATTTCTTGCCCATTATGATTTCCTTTTCCAGTTGTGATTGATCATTCGAAGAATCAAATATCCTAAATTATCTGTACCTGCTGAACTATTTGAAAGTACAACAACTCCGGTATTCGTTTGCCTGCAAAATCCAATGGAAGCATGATGCCCATTTGTTTTTCCGGAGTGAATAAAGACATCAAGTCTTTTTTTCGGGTGGGTAATATGCCAGCCATGACCCATAAATAAATCATCGCCAAGATCTGATTCTATCATTTCTGCGTGTAAGTGAACGAGCATTTTAGTATCTGGAGTTCCATCTTCAATAAGTGCAAGATTCCATTGCATAAAAGTCATCAGATCATTTAATGAAGAACGCGCTCCTTCGGATGCCGCGAATGCCTGAAAATCCCAGGGTTTCGCTTTTTTTCCACTCAAATGATAGCCAGGTGTGACTGGTAGTTTTGAACCAAAGGAACTTTCGTTCATGTCCAGCAAATGAAAAAGGTATTGATCCGCTATTTCGTCAAAAGGCATACCCAAATTATGCTCTAGCAATATTTCAAGAATCGCAAAGTTGAGATGGCTATAAACGCCTTGGACTGGAGAATTTGGTGTGAATTTATACAAAAAAGAACACAATTCTGATTTTGGATAAGACGCAAAAGGGTTCTGCACATCATGTTGAAAAAGGCCAAAAAAAGGAGGAAGTTTTGGAAACCCGGATTGGTTTGACGCCAGATCAGAAATCGTAATCTGCTGAAGCGCTTCGTTCCTGCACTGATCCGGTAAATAGAGGTTGATGGAATGATCCCATCCAATTTTTTCTTTTGCCACCAATTGAGCCAGAATGGTCGCCGTAAATACCTTTGAGATACTACCAACTTCAAATACATCAGAAGGAGTGAGTCTTTCAGATGAACCAGGCTCACGGTATCCAAAAGGCAAAATGTAAGTGCTGTCTTTCGATACAATGCCTACAATGTACCCTGGGGTTTTCTCTTTTTGTATACCCGTTTCATAACGAACTATTTTCTGGATCTCTTCATATAGGTAATGGTCCTGCGGAAGAACTTGTCCGTTCACTTTCCCCGCAACAGCCAGGCAGGTGATACTTAGAAAAATGTATAGCCCAGAATGTTTCATACCAGTTCTATTTTCGTTTTATTTGTCTTCAGAAAAACGCAATCATGCCAGGAAAGATTATCTATCACAAGTCAAATACACTATTTATTATCCTGGGCGGATTTTTTGTGACGAATGCTTTGATAGCAGAATTTGTAGGAGTAAAAATATTTTCACTTGAAAGAACACTTGGTTTCGATCCTTTTGACTGGTCAGTTTTTGGCGTTGAAGGACTAGGTTTTAACCTGACAACGGGCGTCCTTTTATGGCCTGTTGTTTTTATTATGACCGACATCATTAATGAGTATTATGGAAGGAGAGGGGTGCGGTTTTTATCCTATTTGGCTGCAGGACTTATTACATACGCATTTCTGATGGTCTACATGGCTATCTCTGTTTCTCCGAATGATTGGTGGGCTTTAGAAAGCGGCATTTCATCTGAACCTGGTGAGACCGTTCAAAATATGGATATTGCCTTTCAAAAGATTTTTGGACAGGGTTTGTGGATCATTATTGGATCTTTAATTGCTTTTCTGATAGGACAAATTGTTGATGTTTTTGTATTTCACAAAATCAAAGAGAAAACAGGGGAAAAGAAAATCTGGTTGAGAGCTACAGGTTCTACGCTGGTGTCCCAATTTATTGATAGTTACGTTGTTTTGATTATTGCTTTTTATATCGGATCTGACTGGGATATCGTGCGTGTGCTGGCGATAGGGACGGTGAACTATATCTACAAATTTGGCATAGCAATTATCGTCACACCCTTCATATATTTGGGGCATTATTTAATTGATCATTATCTCGGAAAAGACCTGGCTGAGCAGATGAAAGAGCTGGCTATGAAATCATAAAATACTGGAAATGAAGAACACAAAACAAACCACTTCAACCTTACTCATGATCCGTCCAAAGCATTTTGGATTCAATCCGGAAACTGCCGAAAACAATACGTTTCAATCCAAAGAACTGACAGATAGTCCGGATGAAATGCAATCCAAAGCATTAAAGGAATTTGATCATATGGTTGACCAACTGCGGAATGCTAAAATCCATGTGCTCGTCATTGAAGATTCAGATGAGCCAAACAAGCCGGATGCAATTTTTCCAAACAACTGGATCACGACGCACGAAGATGGGTCATTGATCACTTACCCAATGTTTTCAAAGATTCGAAGAAATGAAAGAAGGGAAGAAGTCATCAATCATTTAGAAACTGATTTTTTGTTTTCAAACCGATATGCTTTTGAGCATTACGAGGACGAACATCAGTTCCTGGAAGGTACCGGGAGTATGGTGCTTGATCGGGTCAATCGTATTGTTTACGCCTGCTTAAGCCCAAGGACAAGCATTGAATTACTGGACAAATTTGCGGTATTAAAAGGGTATGAGGTTGTCCGATTTAAGGCTCAATCAGCAGGTGTGGATATATATCATACGAATGTGATGATGGCAATGGGGCACGATTTTGTTGTGATTTGTATGGACGCGATCGGTGATGAAGAAGACAAGGAAGTAGTTCTTTCTATGTTCAAAAAAACGGGAAAGGAAGTAGTAGAGATCACAATCGAACAAATGAATTCTTTTGCTGGAAATATGCTTGAAGTAGAAAGCCTGGAAGGAGAACCGTATATGGTCATGTCAGAACAGGCATTCAATGCACTGACGGATCATCAAATCAGCAAAATATCAAACCACGCCCAAATCTTGGCAGTTCCGATAGATACCATTGAAAAGTATGGCGGAGGGAGTGCACGCTGCATGATAACTGAAATTTTCCCACCTGGTAATAAGTTTTTGTAGATCGTACTTTATATATCAAAAAGTCATATAAGTCATTTTATTATTTAAATTTGTGAAGCCAAATTTATTTGGTAATTAGTCCCACCAGACCGGTAATTCATGGTGCTTGATTGTTTACAATTAAGTTACTTATCAATTCGTCATATAGATACTATGCATATATATTTGCGCCTCATTTATTACTTAAAAAACTAACTCATGAAATTGAAAATTTTACCTAGTTTATTATTTGGTTTTCTATTCGTTTGCGGGATCGCATTTGGACAGGGAACGACAACTTCAGAAATGCGAGGACTCGTACTGGATGAAGCTAATGAACCTTTGATTGGAGCAAACGTAGTAGCCATACATGTGCCATCAGGAACGACTTATGGTACTTCTACCGATATTGAAGGCAACTATCGGATTCCAAATATGCGTGTAGGTGGCCCTTATAAGGTATCTGTATCTTATACTGGATATGCTACACAAGATTATGAAAATCTAATGCTCAGACTTGGTGAGCCACAGAAAAGAAATTTTACGTTGGGACAGGCTTCTGTTGAATTGGCCGCGATACAGGTCGTATCTACGGCGGGTGTGACCGGCCAAAGCTCAGGAGCAAGCACTCAAATTGGTGCTGAACAGATTGATGTGTTGCCTACATTAAATCGGGACATTAATGACTTTGTCCGATTAACTCCGCAAGCATCTCGATTTGGTTCAGGTATATCCTTTGCTGGTGTCAATAACAGATACAACGCGATTTATATTGACGGAGCAGTAAACAACGATGTATTTGGGCTTGCATCTTCCGGAACCAATGGAGGACAAACAGGTATTTCTCCCTTCAGTATTGATATTATTGACCAGTTTCAAGTTGTATTATCACCTTATGATGTTTCCTTAGGGGGATTTGCTGGAGGTGGAATTAATGCAGTAACCAAATCAGGAACGAATGAATTTTCCGGAACTGCATACTACTTTTTTCAAAATGAAAATCTTGCCGGAAAAACAAACAAGGTTTTAGCTGAAAGGCTAGATATTGAAGATGAAGATCGAACTAAATTAGCTCCATTCACCCAAAAAACATTTGGAGCATCATTATCAGGACCGATTGTCAAGGATAAAGTATTTTTCTTCCTGAATGCAGAAATTCAGGATGATGAAACACCTTCTCCATTCGAAACACAATTATATACAGGAGAAGATGGGAGAGCATCGTTGGCAGATTTAGAAAATTTGCGAAATACCGTTATAAATGAGTACGGGTATGATCCAGGCACGTTTGGTGACGTTTCTGATGAATTAAAAGGATTAAAATTATTCGGTAAACTTGATTTCAACCTGAATGAAACAAATCGTTTGACCGTCCGCCATCAATATACCAATGCGGAGCAAATCAATCGAAATGCAGGTAACAGCAGAAGGATTAACTTCTCTAATAATGGCGTTTTCTTTCCTTCAACAACAAATTCATCAGCAATTGAATTGAATTCAAGATTTGGAACAAAAGCTTCAAATAACCTCATTGTCGGCTTCACATCAGTGAGAGACGATAGGGATGGAATCGAAGGGGATTTTCCATATGTGATCATTGAAGATGGTTCTGGTGGAGATATCCAACTTGGAACGGAGCAATTTTCAACCGCTAATGGATTGAATCAGGATATCTTTACTTTGACGAACAACTTCAAACTGTATAAAGGAGATCACACGTGGACTTTCGGTACACACAACGAGTTTTATAGTATGTACAACTTGTTCATTCGACAAAATTATGGTGTATACCGATTTTCAAGCCTGGATGATTTCCTAACTGGAGCACCTGCAATAGAATATGATCGCTCATACTCTCTTGTTGATGAACTAACAGGTGATGGCTCTGCAGCGGGTGCAGATTTTAATGCAATGCAGCTTGGCTTTTATGCGCAGGACGAAATTGCTTTGAACCAAAGATTTACTTTAACAGCCGGATTAAGAATTGATATTCCGATCATCACTTCAGATCCACAGGAAGATACCTACTTCAACAATACGGCATTACCAAAAATGCAAGCGAAATATGATATCGCAAATGATGTCGTAGCTGGAGCAGCTCCCGACGGACAGTTAATGTTTTCTCCCAGAGTTGGATTCGATTACGATCTGGCTGGTGATCGTTCCTCAGTCTTAAGAGGTGGTTTGGGTATTTTCACAAGCCGTATCCCTTTTGTTTGGCCTGGTGCAATGTTTAACAATAATGGATTGACAATTGGAGGGGTGAGCGAAAGAAATCTTCCTGATAATTCTATTTTGTTTAGACCAGATATTCAAAATCAATATACGCATCCAGACTTTACTGTACCCTCAGGACAAGTTGATTTATTTGTGAAAGATTTTAAATATCCGCAAGTATTTAGAACGAACCTGGCCTTTGACAAGAAATTTGATTCAGGATGGGAAATGTCATTGGAAGGAACGTATACGAAAACGTTGAACAATGTAGTCTATACAAACATCAATTCGGACCCAACTTCAGAATTTAGGTGGACAGGTTCTCCGGATACGCGTCCTGTTTTTGGGAGAGATGACATTGATGATGCTTATAGTGCAGTATATGTTGGTGGTAATACAAGTGAGGGTTATACCTATACTTTAACTGGTTCATTGGCAAAACAATTCAACTCAGGGATTAGCGCATATTTTGCCTATACCTATGGTGATGCATATGCTGTAAACGAAGGTACTTCTTCACAAAACTCCTCCCAATGGAGAGGACAGGTACACATCGATGGAAGAAATCAACCAGTTTTCGGAAGATCTGATTATGCCATGGGGCACAGGGTTGTTTCATCACTTTCCTATAAAAAGGACTGGACTGGTGATGGCTCTTTTGCCACAACTGTATCATTATTTTACAATGGGCAGACTGGTACTGCAATGTCATACGTCATTGGTGGAAATAGTGCCAGAAACATTGCGAATGAAACTGGAAGTACAAGTAGGAACAGATCATTGGTTTATGTCCCCGCAAATGCAAATGAGATCAACCTGGTTGACTATACGTTAAGTTCAGGTGAAGTTGTTACAGCTGCTCAGCAATGGGAAAATCTGAATGCATTGATTGAAGATGACCCGAA
>Ga0316201_10001566_pt1 | contig 15539 bp, 12 predicted proteins | sample CS6wburrow_MG_FD_204516 | JGI IMG/M metagenome (GOLD analysis project Ga0316201, IMG submission 204516) | Coastal sediment microbial communities from Delaware Bay, Delaware, United States - CS-6 worm burrow | ecosystem: Environmental > Aquatic > Marine > Coastal > Sediment | place: USA... | reverse complement strand
TTCGGTGATGTTCTGCTCGCGCTCTTCCAGGGTTTCGCCGACGCACAGGATGGGCACCAGGCCCGCGTCCAGGGCAGCGGCAAACTTCTGCGCGACATCCTCGTCGGTCTCGCCATGGTAGGCGCGGCGCTCGGAGTGGCCGATGATGACGAAGTGGCAACCGAACTCGATCAGCATCGAAGCGGCGGTTTCACCAGTGTAGGCACCCGAGGCGTGGACGGATACATCCTGCCCGCCCCACTTGATCGGCGAACCGTCGAGTTCGGCCTGGACCATCGGGATGAACACCGAAGGTGCGCAAACCGCGACCTCAGCGGTGCTGACCTGACCGATCCCGGCCTTCAATCCTCCCAACAGCTCGGCGACGCTTGCGCGCGACCCATTCATCTTCCAGTTTCCGGCCACCAACGGCTGACGCATCTTTTTCAATCCCCTCGAAATCAGGCGGCGTAGCTTAACGGTGGAGCACCGTCAAATCAATGCCATAGCGATCTTTCGACTGGCAGACGTTTTCAGCCGTGGACCTGAGCGCGGACAATATCTGCGATCGAGTTCGCCTTGGCAGCCACGACAGCCGCCTCACGACCCTCAACCATGACACGGATCAGGGGTTCCGTGCCCGAAGGCCGCAGCAACACGCGACCCTCGCCACCCATGTCGCTTTCGACCGCGCTGACCGCATCGCTGACGGTGGCATTGGCCATGACTTCGGACGCACGCGCCGTACCGAGCGGCACATTGATCAGCTCCTGCGGGAACTTGCTCATGCCGCCGCGCAGTTCTGCCAGCGACTTGCCCGACTTATTGACCTCGGCCAGCACCTGCAGCGCGGCGACGATGCCGTCGCCGGTCGTGGTCCGGTCGCGGCAGATGATGTGCCCTGATGGCTCGCCGCCCAGGGTCCAGTTCTTCTCTGCGAGACGCTCCAGGATGTAGCGGTCACCCACCGCGACCCGGTCGAATCCGACACCCAGGTCACGCAATGCCACTTCGAGCCCGAGGTTGCTCATCAGGGTACCGACGACGTTGCCATTGAGCCCACCGTTGCCCAGACGAGAGCGCGCGATGATGTAGAGCAGCTCGTCGCCGTCGACGATCTCGCCGTTTTCATCGACCATGATGACCCGGTCGCCGTCGCCGTCCAGTGCGATGCCCAGGTCCGCGCCTTTGACCCGCACCGAGCTGGCCAGCGCGCGCGGCCGGGTCGCACCGAAACCGTCGTTGATGTTCAGGCCATTCGGCTCGGCACCGATCGTGATCACCTCGGCGCCGATCTCCTCGAGTACATCCGGCGCGATATGGTAGGTGGCGCCGTGTGCGCAATCGACCACGACCTTGAGACCGCGGAAGTCCAGTTTCGACGGAATGGTGCTCTTGCAGAACTCGATATAGCGTCCGCGCGCATCGTCGAGCCGCTTCGCCTTACCCAGTTCGCCGGAACTGACCGTGGTCATCGGCTTTTCCAGCTCCCGCTCGATCCGCTCCTCGACGGCATCCGGCAACTTGTTGCCATCACCGGAGAAAAACTTGATGCCGTTGTCTTCGTGCGGATTGTGCGAGGCGCTGATGACGATGCCCGCCGTGGCATGCAGCGTGCGCGTGAGATAGGCGATGCCGGGCGTTGGCATCGGGCCGAGCATGCGGATATCGACACCGGCCGCCGCCAGACCGGCCTCCAGGGCCGCTTCGAACATGTAGCCTGAGATACGTGTGTCTTTACCGATCAACACCTTGCCGCCGTGGCCGCCGCTAAGGACGCGTCCCGCCGCCCAGCCCAGCTTGAGCACGAATTCGGGATTGATATGCCCCTCGCCCACGCGCCCGCGGATGCCGTCTGTGCCGAAGTATTTGCGCGCCATTACGCCTTGCCTCGCATCATCATGTCTTTGCCCCTGCGCCTGCCACCCCCATCCCGGGTGCAGCAGGTCGATCTCGTCGACAGGCCCGGCGGCCTGGATGGTTTAAGTTCTCTCAGCAGCAGCACGCGTTTCATCGCGTACCGCCTGCCAGATCTTCAATGCGTCAACCGTCGGCCCTACATCGTGCACCCGCATGATGTGTGCACCGCGCTCGACCGCGATCACGGCCGCCGCGACGCTGGCAGGCATACGGTCATCGACCTCGCGGCCCGTCAGGGCGCCAAGCATCGACTTGCGCGAGATACCCACCAGTATCGGCAACGCGAGCGCAGTGAACGCATGCAGGCCCGCGAGCAGCGACAGATTGTGCGCCAGCGTCTTGCCAAAACCGAACCCGGGATCGATCAGCAGTCGCGAGCGTTCGATGCCCTGCGCCTCGCAGGCTGCCACGCGCTCGCCCAGGTACTCGATGATATCGGCCACGACATCGCCATATTGAGGTTCCGTCTGCATGGTGCGCGGCTGCCCCTGCATGTGCATCAGGCATATCGGGACGTCCAGACCGGCCACCGCCTCGATCGCGCCCGGCGCGCCCAGCGCGGTTACGTCGTTGATCATCGCGGCGCCGGCGCCAACGGCGTCGCGCATGACCTCCGGCTTGCTGGTATCGACAGAAATCGGCACGTCGAAGCGGGCACGCAGGCCCTGGACCACCGGCAGCACGCGTTCCAGTTCCCGGGCTAGCGGTACCGCCGCAGCACCCGGGCGGGTGGACTCGCCACCGACGTCGAGGATATCGGCACCCTCGGCGACCATCTGCTCGGCCTGACGCCACGCGTCGTCGAGCACGACGAAGCGACCACCGTCGGAAAACGAATCGGGCGTAACGTTGAGGATGCCCATAACGCGCGGTCGCGCGAGATCGAGGGTTTTTCCGGCACAGTCGAGATGCATAAATTTTTCAACGAAAAGACCGGACGAGGTCACCCCCGTCCGGTCATAGCGGTTGTCGCGCGGAGACGATCAGCGCGGTATCAGTGCTGTCCGGCAGGGCCGCCAATCGGCGCCTCGCCGCTCGCCTCATCGCCGTCACCGGTAGCCGCACCCCCGCCCGGCCGTTCCTGCGAATCGTCATCCCACCCGGCGGGCGGACGCGGATCCCGGCCTTCCATGATGTCGCGGATCTGATCGGCATCGATGGTCTCGAACTTCATCAGGGCCGCGGCCATGGCATGCAGCCTGTCCTTGTGCTCATCGAGAATGGATGCCGCGCGCTCGTAGTTGCGATCGATGAATGCCCGTACCTCTTCGTCGATGGAGTGCGCAGTGTCGTCAGACAGCGCCTTGTGCTGGGTCACGGAACGTCCGAGGAAGACCTCACCCTCGTCCTCACCATAGGCCAGCGGCCCCATCCGATCGGACAGCCCCCACTTGGTCACCATGTTCCGGGCAATCTCGGTGGCCCGCATGATGTCGTTCGACGCGCCGGTGGTCACCGACTCGGGACCGAAGATCAGCTCCTCGGCGATCCGGCCACCGAACAGGCTCGAGATCTGGCTCTCCAGGTGTTCCTTGCTGTGGCTGTAGCGGTCTTCCTCAGGTAGGAACATGGTGACACCGAGCGCACGGCCACGCGGGATGATCGACACCTTGTAGACAGGGTCGTGCGACGGGACCTTGAGACCGACAATCGCGTGGCCGGCCTCGTGATAGGCAGTCAGGCGTTTCTCGTCCTCTTTCATCGCCATGGACTTGCGCTCGGCGCCCATCATTATCTTGTCCTTGGCCTTTTCCATGTCTTCCATGTCGACCAGGCGCTTGTTGCCACGTGCGGCAAACAGCGCCGCCTCGTTGACCAGGTTCGCAAGATCGGCACCCGAGAAACCCGGCGTACCGCGCGCGATCAGCGACGGCTTGACGTCGTCAGACAGCGGCACCTTGCGCATGTGCACCTTCAGGATCTGCTCGCGGCCGAGGATGTCCGGCAGTCCGACGACGACCTGACGGTCGAAGCGTCCCGGGCGCAGCAGGGCCGGGTCCAGCACGTCTGGACGGTTGGTCGCGGCGATCACGATGACGCCCTCGTTGCCCTCGAAACCGTCCATCTCGACCAGCAACTGGTTCAGGGTCTGCTCGCGCTCGTCGTGGCCCCCACCGAGACCGGCGCCACGATGGCGACCCACCGCGTCGATCTCGTCGATGAAGATGATGCACGGCGCGTGCTTCTTCGCCTGCTCGAACATGTCGCGGACACGTGACGCACCGACGCCGACGAACATCTCGACGAAGTCCGAACCCGAGATCGTAAAGAACGGCACCTTGGCCTCACCCGCGATGGCGCGCGCCAGCAGGGTCTTGCCGGTACCCGGAGGTCCGACCATCAACACGCCACTCGGGATCTTGCCGCCGAGCTTCTGGAACTTGGACGGATCCTTGAGGAAGTCGACCAGCTCCTTGACCTCGTCTTTGGCCTCTTCACAACCGGCGACGTCGGCAAAGGTCACCTTGACCTGGTCCTCGGACAGCATGCGTGCCTTGCTCTTGCCGAACGACATGGCACCGCGCCCGGCGCCCCCGCCCTGCATCTGACGCATGAAGAAGATCCACAGACCGATCAGGATGAACAGCGGGAACCAGTTGATCAGGATCTGCCACAGAATCGACGGCTGCTCCGGCGGCTTGGCGCGGATCTCGACATCGGCCTTGAGCAGGTCGCCGACCATGCCGGGATCGTTGGGCGACTCGGTGGAGAAGCGGCTGCCCGACGTCATGACCCCGTCAATACGCCCATCTTTATATATGGTCACGCTCGCGACGTTCTTACGCTCGACTTGCTCGAGGAACTTGGAATAGGAAATCTGTGGCGCACCGGCCTTCGGCGCGGTGAAACTGTTGAAAACAGTCATCAGCACGACGGCGATGATTACCCACAGTACGATGTTCTTGGCCATGTCGTTCACGGCAATTTCCTCGTGCCTGATCGGCGTTGCATGTCGGTACAGTACCGACCGAAAACACACCGGAAGTTGCTCTCAACGGCCGGCATATACCTGATTTTTCTGTAACCTACTACGAAAGATAGTTCCCGGCTACCAGATAAACCTCACGGCTTTTCGGCCTCGAGGCCTTGGGTTTTCTGGTCACCGCGCGACCGAATCGTTTTTTCACGTCACGCATCCAGGGGTCGAAACCCTCGCCGTGAAAAACCTTGCAGACGAACCCTCCGCCGGGTCGCAATCGGTCAACGCAGAAATCGAGCGCCAATTCGCACAGATGCATCGCGCGAGGCTGATCGACCGCCGCCACCCCACTGACGTTGGGGGCCATGTCGGAAATAACAAGGTCAATCTGACGGCCGTCCAAGACACCATCCAGGGCCTGTAGCGCCTCGTCTTCCCGGAAATCGCCCTGGATGAAGGTCACGCCGGGCAGAGGCTCCATGTCGAGCAGGTCGAAAGCGATCACGCACCCGGCCGTGCCGACCTCGTCGGCAGCGATCTGCGACCAGCCGCCCGGTGCAGCCCCCAGATCCACGACCACCTGCCCGCGCTTGAGCACGTGATCTTTTTCCTGGATCTCCAGTAACTTGTACGCTGCCCGGGAACGCAAGCCCTCGCGTTTGGAGCGCTTTACGTACTCATCGTTGACGTGCCGCTGCATCCAGCGGTGACTGCTTTTTGATCGCGCCATGGGGGAAATACCGTTCACGGGAGCCAGGAACCAGCCGGGATTATGCCATTCGCCGCGCAAACCCCGTGAACCGCTGGTGCAGCCGCGCGCAGGTGTCGGTATAGTTGCCGCCTTTTCTGCGAGCTGAGTCAATGACACTGACCGACCGACAAAAGCGCCACCTGCGCGGCCTTGGACACCATCTCAAGCCGGTGGTCTGGGTGGGTCAGCACGGCTTATCCGAGTCGGTTATGGCCGAAATCGGCATTGCCCTGGATAGCCATGAACTGATCAAGGTGAAGATCGCCGCCGAGCGCGACGAACGCCGGCAGATTGCCGCCGAGATATGTGCCCAGACGACCGCTGTGCTGGTTCACAGCATCGGCCAGATGATCATCCTGTTCCGACGCAACAGCCAAAAGCCGAAAGTCGCCCTGCCGTCGAGCTGATCCTGGCGCCTGTCGGGGGCACCTGTCGGGGCGGTGGGCGCCACGGCCGATGCGCGCACCGGATGCTCGACCCGGCAAGTCAGGCGTAGCGCACTTCGAGGATTTCGAACTCGTGGGTCCCGCCGGGCGCTTCCAACGCAACCTCGTCGCCTTCTTCCTTGCCGATCAGGGCACGCGCAACCGGCGAGGTCACCGAGATCTTGCCGTGTTTCAGGTCTGCCTCGTCGACGCCGACGATCTGGTAGGTCTTTTCCTCGTCGGTATTGATGTCGAGCAGCACAACCGTCGCGCCGAACACGACCTTGCCCGAGGTATCCAGCTTGCTGACGTCGATGACCTGGGCATGCGACAGTTTGCCCTCGATATCCTTGATCCGGCCCTCGATAAAGCCCTGCTGTTCACGCGCTGCGTGATACTCGGCGTTTTCTTTCAGGTCGCCGTGGGCACGCGCCTCGGAAATCGCCGCGATGACGGCCGGGCGTTTCACCGTCTTGAGTTCGTTGAGCTCGGTGCGCAGGCGTTCTGCGCCCTGGAGGGTCATCGGGTGTTTTTCCATTGTCACATCCTCGCGCGGCCGGGATCAGCCGTGTAGTTCGCGTAGTGTATTTACGTTCAGTTCGTCGGGCTGCAGCAGGGCCAGGACCGCGGCCTCGGCACCGGAGATCGTCGTCGTGTAGCTGACCTTGTGCTGCAGCGCCGCACGCCGAATCGACGCAGAGTCGATTATCGCCTGCTTACCCTCGGTGGTATTGATGATCAAAACGAACTCGTCGTTCTTGATCATGTCGACGATATGCGGCCGGCCTTCCTTGACCTTGTTGACCACGCTGCAGGCGATTCCGGCCTCGGTGATCGAGCGGCAGGTTCCACGCGTACCCGCGATTTCAAACCCGAGCTCTGCCAGTTTCCGCGCGACATTGACCGCACGTGACCGGTCCGCTTCGCGCACCGACAGCAGCGCGCGGCCCGTGCGTGGCAACAGCACACTGCCACCCTCGTTGGCCTTGCTGTAGGCCTCGCCGAAGGTCCGGCCGACGCCCATGACCTCGCCGGTCGACTTCATCTCCGGACCGAGCAGCGTATCGACGCCCGGGAACTTGACGAACGGGAACACGGCCTCTTTGACGTAGTAGTGCTTGGGGATGATCTCCCCTTCGATCCCCTGCTCTTTCAGTGACTTTCCGGCCATGCAGCGCGCCGCGATCTTGGCCAGCGGGCGCCCGGTGGCCTTCGAAACGAAGGGCACGGTCCGCGATGCACGCGGGTTGACCTCGAGCAGGTAGATCTCGTCGCCCTTGATGGCGAACTGGGTGTTCATCAGTCCGACCACCTTGAGGGCATGGGCCAGACGCCGTATCTGGTCACGCATGCGGTCCTGCACCGACGCACTCAGTGTATACGGCGGCAGCGAGCACGCCGAATCACCGGAGTGCACGCCGGCCTGTTCGATGTGCTCCATGATACCGCCGATCAGCACGTCCTCGCCGTCGCAGATCGCATCGATGTCGACCTCGATGGCGTCATCGAGAAAGCGATCCAGCAGCACCGGCGACTCGTTGGATACCTTGACCGCCTCACGCATGTAGCGGCGCAGGTCTTCCTCGTCATGGACGATCTCCATCGCCCGGCCACCGAGCACGTAGGACGGCCGCACCACCAGCGGGTAGCCGATCTCTTCGGCCAGCACCACGGCCTGCTCGGCCTCGGTCGCCGTGCGGTTGGGCGGCTGCTTGAGGCCCTCGGCTTCCACCAGCTTCTGGAATCGTTCGCGGTCTTCGGCCAGATCGATCGAGTCCGGCGACGTCCCGATGATCGGCGCGCCCGCGTCCTCGAGGTCCTCAGCCAGCTTCAGCGGCGTCTGGCCACCGTACTGCACGATGATGCCGTGCGGGTTTTCCTTGTGCACGATCTCGAGGACGTCCTCGAGCGTGAGCGGCTCGAAATACAGGCGGTCGGACGTGTCGTAATCGGTCGACACGGTCTCCGGGTTGCAGTTGACCATGATGGTTTCGTAACCGTCTTCGCGCATCGCGAAGGCCGCGTGCACGCAGCAATAGTCGAACTCGATGCCCTGGCCGATACGATTCGGACCGCCGCCGAGCACCACGATCTTTTTGTTGCTGGTCGGGTCGGCCTCGCATTCCTCCTCGTAGGTCGAGTACATGTACGCGGTATTCGACGCGAACTCGGCCGCGCAGGTATCGACGCGCTTGTAGACCGGGCGCACCCCCAGGTCGTAGCGATGCTGGCGCACCTGCGCCTCGTCGATGCCGAGCAGATCGGCCAGACGGGCATCGGCAAAGCCTTTTCGCTTCAGGCTGCGCATCCGCTCCTCGTCCAACGCCGCCAGCGAGGATGCGGCGATCAACTGCTCCTCACGCACCAGGTCCTCGATCTGCACCAGGAACCAGCGGTCGATCTTGGTGTGCTCGAACACCTCGTCCATCGACATTCCCATGCGGAACGCGTCGGCGAGGTACCAGAGGCGTTCTGCGTTGGGCTGGCGAATCTCCGAGATCACGCGATCGCGCACGTCTTCTGCGCCCGGATCGACCATCGGGTCCAGCCCGGCCATGCCGGTCTCCAGGCCTCGCAGCGCCTTCTGCAGCGATTCCTGGAAGGTACGACCGATCGCCATGACCTCGCCCACCGACTTCATCTGCGTGGTCAGCCGGGCATCGGCCAGCGGAAATTTCTCGAACGCGAAACGCGGCACCTTGGTCACCACGTAGTCGATCGACGGCTCGAACGATGCGGGAGTGACGCCGCCGGTGATGTCGTTGCTGAGCTCGTCGAGGGTGTAGCCGACCGCGAGTTTCGCCGCCACCTTGGCGATCGGGAAGCCGGTCGCCTTCGACGCCAGCGCCGACGAGCGCGACACCCGCGGGTTCATCTCGATGATAATCATGCGACCGTCGTCGGGGTTGATCGAGAATTGCACGTTTGAACCGCCGGTATCCACACCAATTTCACGCAGTACCGCCAGGGAGGCGTTACGCATGATCTGGTATTCCTTGTCGGTCAGGGTCTGCGCCGGCGCAACCGTGATCGAATCGCCGGTATGCACGCCCATCGGGTCGAAGTTCTCGATCGAGCAGACGATGATGCAGTTGTCATGGCTGTCGCGCACGACCTCCATCTCGTACTCTTTCCACCCCAGGATCGATTCCTCGATCAGGAGTTCCGAGGTAGGCGAAAGATCCAGCCCGCGGGCGCAGATCTCTTCGAACTCTTCACGGTTGTAGGCGATACCGCCACCCGAACCACCCATCGTGAACGACGGCCGGATGATGGTCGGGAAACCGATCTGCGCCTGCACCTGGTTGGCCTCTTCCATCGAGTGCGCCACCGCCGAACGCGGCATGTCCAGGCCGATCTTGCGCATCGCCTTGCGGAACAGATCGCGATCCTCGGCCTTGTCGATCGCATCGCGCGTGGCACCGATCATCTCGACGCCGTGTTTTTCGAGCACGCCCTCACGCACCAGGTCGAGCGCACAGTTGAGCGCCGTCTGGCCGCCCATGGTCGGCAACAGCGCGTCGGGCTTTTCCTTTTCGATGATCTTGGCGACTGTGCGCCACGTGATCGGCTCGATGTAAACGGCATCGGCCATATCCGGATCGGTCATGATCGTGGCCGGGTTCGAGTTGACCAGTATGACCCTGAAGCCCTCTTCCTGGAGCGCCTTGCAGGCCTGGGCACCTGAGTAATCGAACTCACAGGCCTGACCGATAACGATCGGGCCGGCGCCGATGATCAGAATGCTGTGTAGATCCGTTCTCTTGGGCATGCTCTCTCAACCGCGATGGCGCAAACGGCGCCGCAAAAAATAAGAAATCAGTGAGCCACTATCGCCGAAACGCGGCCGCTCAGCGCGTCTCCATCAGTGAGATGAAGTGGTCGAACACCGGGGCCACATCGTGCGGCCCGGGACTGGCCTCGGGATGACCCTGGAAACTGAAGGCCGGGCGGTCCGTCCGGTGGATACCCTGCAGGGTACCGTCGAACAGCGACTTGTGTGTCGCTTTGAGATTGTCCGGCAGCGTGGCCTCATCCACGGCGAAGCCATGGTTCTGGCTCGAGATCATCACGGTGCCACTTTCCAGATCCTGGACCGGGTGGTTGGCACCATGATGGCCGAACTTCATCTTCATGGTTTTCGCGCCCGACGCCAGTCCGAGCAACTGGTGTCCGAGGCAAATGCCGAACGTGGGCATGCCGGTCTCGACGATCTCCTTGATCGCCGCAATCGCGTAGTCACACGGCTCGGGGTCACCCGGGCCGTTGGACAGGAAGACACCGTCGGGTGACATCGCAAGGACCTCGTCGGCCGGCGTCTGCGCCGGCACCACGGTGACCTTGCAGCCACGATCGACGAGCATACGCAGGATATTGCGCTTGACCCCGTAGTCGTAGGCAACCACGTGGAAACGCGAGGTCTCGGGATCGACCGCCGTGTGGCCTGTGCCAAGCTGCCAGGTCCCCTGGTCCCACTGGTAGGTCTGTGGCGTGGTCACGTCCTTGGCCAGGTCCATGCCCTTGAGGCCGGGAAACGCGCGCGCAGCGGCAAGTGCTTCGGACTCATCGACCTCGCCGGCCATGATGCAACCGCCCTGCGCGCCTTTCTCGCGCAGGATGCGGGTCAGCCGGCGGGTGTCGATATCGGCGATGCTCACCACGCCGTGGTCACGCAGGTAGTCGCCGAGTGAACCCTCGCTGCGAAAATTGCTGACCAGCAGCGGCAGGTCACGAATCACCAGCCCTGCGGCATGGATCAATGTCGACTCCGCGTCCTCGGCGTTGACCCCGGTGTTGCCAATATGCGGGTAGGTCAGCGTGACGATCTGCCGGCTGTACGAGGGATCGGTGAGGATTTCCTGATAGCCCGACATGGCGGTATTGAAGACCACCTCGCCGACAGTGTTCCCGTCTGCACCGATGGAACGGCCGCGAAACACGCTGCCGTCTTCTAGAACTAGTATCGCCGGATTGGTCATTTTTACGCGCGCAAACAACCGGCAGAGGCCCTGTTCGGACTATCTCCCCCGGTTTGATTCATGGATGATTCATATGGACCCGCAACGCCATGTTGCAGTGCGCAATATTACGGCAAGCCCCGAGTTGCTGTCCACGCCCTGCCGCACATTCTATCAGCCATGGCATCCGCCGTGTGATGCAGAAGGCCTCTCGTCACGACGCTCAGCGCAGATGCTGGCGGGTCCAGGCGACAATACCGCCGGTATCGAGTGCCCCGGACATGCGCTGCAACTCGCGCCCACCCGAGAACAGGATCATGGTCGGGATGCTGCGGATACCGAATTGCGCCGCGATTGCCTGCTGCTGTTCGGTGTTGACCTTCAGCAGCCGCACCGCCGGCTCGAGTTGCCCGGCCGCGGCATTGAACGCCGGCCCCATCATCTTGCAGGGGCCGCACCATGGCGCCCAGAAATCGACCAGCAACGGCACGTCGCTGCGGGTGAGCTGCCTGCGAAACGCCGACTCGTCGGCCTCGATGGCGCTCGCAGTGAACAGAGGCCGCTTGCAGCGGCCGCACTTGCCGCCGGCGCCAAGGCGCTCGCCAGGTACCCGGTTGACGCCCGCACAGTGCGGACACACGACATGTTTGGATTCGCTCACTGATGGCTCCCGGTCGAAATATGCTTTGCCTATCGCGCAAATGGGGCCGGAATACTGGGGCTTCAAGCCGCAAGGGCCTTGTAATTGCGGCCAACAAGCGGCATTTTCCGGCCACCGCATAGCACCCGGAGCATTTGTGCCATGGCAGATTCGCCTTTCATCGTCGAAATCAACGAGAACAACTACGAGCAGATTGTCCTGCAGGGTTCACAACAGGTGCCCGTGCTGGTCGACTTCTGGGCCAGCTGGTGTCAACCGTGCCAGATACTGATGCCGGTGCTGGCCAAACTCGCCGAAGAGTACAACGGCCGGTTCATCCTGGCCAAGCTCAACACCGAAGAACAGCAGGCGATCGCGGCACAGCACGACATCCGCAGCATTCCGGCGGTCAAGCTGTTCAAGAACGGCGCACCGGTCGACGAGTTCACCGGTGCGCTGCCCGAGGCCCAGATTCGCGCATTTCTCGACAAGCACCTGCCCCGGGCTTCCGACGGGACGGTCGCCGAGGCCGAACAGAAAATGCTCGCCGGCGATATACCCGGCGCCCTGGCGCTGCTTGAGCAGGCGCACAAAGCCGATCCGGGAAATCCGCGCATTGTCGCGGTCATGGCCCAGGTGCATGCGCAAAACGGCGACCCGGCCGCCGCCGAACAGCTGCTCGACGAACTCCCGCCGGACGAGCAGGAACAGCCGGATATCAGGCAACTGCGAGCCATGCTGTTCTTCGCTGCAATCGCCGCCGATGCCGCCCCCGAGGCGTCGCTGATCAGTCGCCTCGAAGCCGATCCCGACGACAGCGCGGCACGCTACGCGCTCGCAGCCAATCAGATCAATAACAACGATGCCGAGAATGCGCTCGAGAACCTGCTGCTGGTGATGCAGAAGGACCGCAAGTTCGGCGACGATGCGGCGCGCGCTGCGCTGCTGAAGATCTTCGATATGCTCAGCGATGATCCGGCCGTGACGCGCTATCGTGCGCGGATGTTCAATCTGCTGCATTGACGCCAGCCTGGCGTAAACTCGTCACCACAGCCTTTCAAAAATCACCACTCAAACAGTCACGACGATCCAACACGGCAATCGGAGCAGCGATAATGACACCCGAGCAACAGACCGCGGTCGAGGCGGCCGCATGGCGCACATTGGTGGGACACCTGCAGAAACGCAAGGACGTGCAGAACATCGACCTGATGATACTGGCGGGTTTCTGCCGTAACTGCATGTCACGCTGGATGGCGAACGCGGCCACTGCGCAGGGCATCGAGCTGAGCGATCCGCAGGCCCGCGAGATCGTCTACGGCATGACTTACGACGAGTGGAAATCGAAACACCAGCAGAAAGCCACTCCGGAGCAGTTGGAGAGGTACAAACAGATCGGGCCGGACGACACGACCGACTAGTCGACACAAGGCCGCGCCGGCCTGCGACACAGACGTCGCGACAGCGAGGCCGGCGCGTGTGCCGTCTCGCCGATCGGGCTCAGCTGCCGTCTCCGCTCTCGATATCCACGACCTCGATCGCACCGGCAACGACGCGCCAGCGAACGTTGCATCCAGCCAGATTCATTCCGTAGATGCGATCCGGCTCCGCGCCCTGCCTGTAGGCGGGTCGCGGATCCAGCGACAGCACCTCGACAATCAGCGCTTTGAATCCGGCGGGATCGGGCGAACGGCTCTGAATCCTGTCCAGGCTGTGCGCGGCCTGATCCGTGAAATGTACGACCAGGTCGGCGTCCGGCGCCTGTGCCGCAAAGCCGCCGGAGGCATCGCTGATCGCATCTGCGTACGGCAGATACGGCTTGATATCGAAGACCGGTGTACCGTTCAGCAGGTCCAGCCCACCGACCCTCAGGATGGGCTCGGGACTTGCAATGATCTCGAGCAGCCGAACCGCGGACAGACCGAGAAAATTCGGGCGAAACGGCGAGCGACTGGCCCACACCCCGACCTCCCGATTACCCCCCAGGCGCGGAGGACGCACCCGTGGCCGCCACCCCTGCTCGACGCAGCGGTCGAAACGAAAAGTCAGCCACAGGTGGGAAAACCCCGCCAGGCCCTCCAGCATGGCCGGGTCGTTGAAGGGCGGCAGCAACACCAGCTCCCCGGTCGCGCTGGGCGCCAGTCCGGCCTGTCGCGGGATGCCGAACTTCTCACCGAACGGCGATCGCACCCGGGCCACCGGCTCGATCAGGACTCCCGATCCTGGCTTGGGATCCATAGCTGTGTTCGCTCGCTCAACCGTTGCTGATTGCAGACGGCATAATACCCCTGGCATGCAGATGTCGCGCGGCGTTCAAGCTACCCCCGGCACGAAGTAAAGTCCGGCCGGTGGCCGCCGCTAACCTGCAAATTCAGAGGAATTTCGATGATCGAGGCTCGGCCAGATCCGGAACCGACCATGACGCGCCCCGGACGGGTCTCGCCCTGATGCCCATCGCCCTGCGCAAACCCCTCGCACTGTTTTTGCTGATCCTGGTCGGCCAGGTGGGCGTCCTGCTGCTGACGCTGGGCCTGGCAGCCCTGTCACCGCGGGCCCTGTTGAGCGCCTCCCTGGTATCCGCTGGGCTCACCCTGCTCTGGGACTTTTTCGTCCACCGGCCCAGTCGCCAGGGAATGCGGCAATTGAAGAACCGCCTGCAACGGCTGTCTCCGGATACGCCTGGCGACGGCAGGATCGAAGCCGACACCGGCGCGGTCGACAGCCGGTCGCTCGACCGCCTGCTCGCGGCGCGACAGCAGCGTATCGCCAGCTACACCGGCCTGCTGCAACGTGAGCTGGAACGTTTCCGCGCCATCTACGTGCACTCGCACGACGCGGTAATGGTGTTCGAGCCCGCAGAAGGCACGCTCGTCGACTGCAATCCGCGCACCAGCGAGTTTCTGGGGATATCCCGCGACCGTCTGAAGGGCATTCGCCTGGTCGAGTTGCACGACGAGGACGAGCCCTATTTGCGCAACCTGATCGATGATGTGATGGACAAGGACCAGGGCCGCTCCTTGCGCATCAACTACCGCGCAGCCGATGGCCGCCTGATACCGGCCGAGGTGTCGGCGTCGCGCATCGTCCTGGATACCGGCAACCTGTTCATGTGTATCGCGCGCGATGTCAGCGAGCGTGAGCACGCCGCGCAGCAGATTCAGCACCTTGCCTACCACGACACGCTGACCGGCCTGCCCAACCGCGCGCTGCTCACCGACCGGGTGAGCCGGGCGCTGGCCCGTGCGCGCCGGACCGGTCGGATCGGTGCGCTGTTGTTCCTGGATCTCGACAAGTTCAAACGCATAAACGACTCGCTCGGTCACTCGGTTGGCGACGCGCTGCTCAAGGAACTCGCCGACCGGCTGCGGCGCGCGCTGCGCGAAGAAGACACGGTCGCGCGACTGGGAGGCGATGAGTTCGTCGTCATGCTCGAAGGGCTCGGCCAGCGACAGGATCGCGCCGTACACAAGGCCAGCGAGATTGCCGAAAAGATCCGCAGCGTGTTTACCGACGAATACCGCCTGGATGGCCACGAGCTGTTCGTCACTGCCAGCATCGGCATCGTCACCTATCCTCACGATGGCGATACCGTCGAGACGCTGCTGCGGCATGCCGATACCGCGATGTATCACGCCAAAGGCGCCGGCCGGGACGGAGCGCGCGTGTTCGAGCGCGAAATGGACGAGGCGGCAACATCGCGACTGCGACTTGAAAACGAACTGCGCGTCGGCCTGCGTGAAGGCCAGTTCGAACTCTACCTGCAACCGGTGCTAGCCATTCGCGACGGCCGGGTACTGGGTGCAGAGGTACTGGTTCGCTGGAATCACCCGACCTCCGGCCTGATCTCGCCCAGCGAGTTCATGCCCTACATCGAGAACAGCTCACTGATGCTCAAACTCGACGACTGGGTGCTGTTGGAATCCTGTCGCTTGCTCGGATCGATACA
>Ga0316201_10001565_pt1 | contig 15547 bp, 16 predicted proteins | sample CS6wburrow_MG_FD_204516 | JGI IMG/M metagenome (GOLD analysis project Ga0316201, IMG submission 204516) | Coastal sediment microbial communities from Delaware Bay, Delaware, United States - CS-6 worm burrow | ecosystem: Environmental > Aquatic > Marine > Coastal > Sediment | place: USA... | reverse complement strand
AGCAGACAATCAGGAGTTTGGTGAGTATAAAAAAGAAAGGTGAGAGGTGGGGCGATAAAGAAATTTTACCTTTTTCCGGGAAGTACAATGATATTGAACCATTTTTTGCCGATGACGGCAGTAAATTGTTCTTTGCGTCTAACAGGCCCATGGATGAAGACAGTACCAGAACCGATTACAATATCTGGTATGCTGAGCTTGTAAATGGCAAATGGAATAACCCTATTGCGTTAGACACATTGGTAAATAGTCTGGGTGATGAATTTTACCCATCTGTAAGTTCAAATGGTAATCTGTATTTTACTGCAACACGAGCAGAGGGTATTGGTAGAGAAGATATATTTCTCAGTACTTTTTCGGAGGGCGAGTACAGTGTCCCAATGCCACTAGACTCTACTGTTAACACCAAAGCCTATGAGTTTAATGCTTTTGTCAGTCCTGATGAAGAGCTATTGATTTTCAGTTCGTATGGAAGGGCAGATGGTTTAGGTGGAGGTGACTTATATTACAGTAAAAAAGATAAAACCGGCACATGGAGAAAAGCTAAGAATTTAGGAGAGGTCATCAACTCAGACAAATTAGATTACTGTCCATTTATAGATATTCCCAGAAATAATTTTTACTTTACCAGTGACAGGGCAAAGGCCCCGGTTGATAGTATTAAATCAGTCCCGGAACTAACCAATGAAGCCAACAAGGTTTTAAATGGTATGGGAAACATTTACAGAATTAATATGGATAATTTAAATCTGAATTAAAAAAGATGAAAGCTATAAATTTAAAAGAGAAACATGCCGTTTTTAGCAAAACATGGCACCCCCATCAAATAGCGCAGGTAGATGATATGCAGGTAATTCTGGCAAAAATTCAGGGGGAGTTTGTATGGCATTCACACGAAAATGAGGATGAACTATTTCAGGTTTTAAAAGGCACTTTATATATGCAATTCAGAGACCGGACAGAGGTTGTGAAAGAAGGTGAAATTATAGTTGTCCCAAAAGGGGTAGAACATAATCCCTCTACAAAAAATAATGAAGAAGTACATTTATTGCTCATTGAAAAGTTGACAACGGCTCATACAGGAACTGTGCAGCATCAAATGACGCAAACCGAATATCCCAAAATTTAAAAAAGAATGAAAATCCTCCATATAGATATAAACCATCCTTTGCTTATAGAGGAATTCCGCAAACTGGGTTTTGAAAATGTTGAAGAGTATACAGCGCCTAAATCTGAGGTGGAAAAGATAATTCAATTCTACGACGGGTTAATTATAAGAAGTAGATTTAGCATAGACAAAAGCTTTTTAAATAAAGCCCAAAATCTGAAATTCATTGGCAGACTTGGATCTGGTTTGGAAAACATAGATGTGGATTATGCCCGGAATAAAGGAATTTTTTTGGCAGCTGCACCTGAAGGTAACCGCAATGCTGTTGGGGAACATGCCCTGGGGTTATTACTGGCCCTGTTTAATAAGCTTACCAAAGCCAACCGTGAAGTGAAAACCGGTATCTGGGACAGGGAAGGAAACCGGGGGGTAGAACTTGATGGCAAAACTGTTGGTATAATCGGTTATGGCAATACGGGGAAAGCCTTTGCAAAAAAACTCAGTGGATTTGATGTTGAAGTGATTTGTTATGACATTATTGGGGGCGTATTTGATGAAAATGCCCGGCAGGTAGGGATCATGGAATTGGAGCAAAGATCAGACATTATAAGCCTGCACGTTCCACAAACACCCCAAACCCTGGGAATGATTAATACCGAATTTATCAATAAGTTTCAAAAACCTTTTTGGTTGTTAAATACGGCAAGAGGAAAATGCGTTGTGACCGAAGATCTGGTTACCGCTTTAAAATCCGGGAAAATATTAGGTGCGGGATTAGATGTACTTGAATATGAAAAAACCTCTTTTGAGGACATGTTTTCTCAGGAAAGTATCCCTGAAGCCTTTCAATTTCTCATTGATGCCGAGAATGTTATTCTCTCCCCTCATGTGGCGGGATGGACGATAGAAAGCAAAGAAAAATTGGCGCGGACCATACTAGACAAAATTAAGTCCAAATTTTGTTAAGTTTATATTACAAAGAATAGTATTGATAATATGAAAAAGATAGGTGTTTGGGTTCTAATAGTCCTGGGAATACTATTTTTTATTATGAAGGCACTGGAGTGGAATATTGAATCAAAATTCCAGGCCAGGCTAAATTCAAATCCTGATAGAGCTTACAACATTACGTATTCTGATTTTGATTTAGGCACCTTTTTTAAAGGGGTAACTTTAGACGAAGTCCGTATTGAACCTTTAAACCCTGGAAACGGAACCATAATTACAGGACATGTAGATTACGCTACCATTAATGGAATAGTATGGAGAGAATTGTTGTTTGGCAAAAAATTAAATTTAGTTGAGATTGCCTTCGAACAACCAATATTTGAAGTGACACTTAGTGCAGATACTACTAAAAGCACCAGCGGAAAAGGGTTGCAAATAATGTTTGGTGATATAATATCACGTGCAGATCTAAAAAACTTTCGCATTCAAAATGGTTCAATTATTTTAAGAGATCCAAATTCAAAAGATATTAAAGGTCAGGTTAAGCGCTTAAATATACTGGCGACTGAAATAGAAACTGATTCTTTGAAATTCAAACACCTCATCCCCTTTCAAGTAGGTAATATAAATGTAGATATAGATAGTGCAACATTCAAACCAAACGACTATACAGATATTAGCTTAGGTAGTCTTCATTACAATCTGATGGACAAAGAATTTTTGCTGAATGATATTTCCCTGGGCTATTCAATAGATTGGGTTGAAGTTAGTAAGCGTGAGGGGGTCCAAAACGATATTATTGAGTTAAATGTAAAAGAAATTGGTATACATAAGCTGGAACCATCAAGTAACTTTTATACACAATTAGATATTGAAGCCCAAAAGGTTTCTATTGACGAACTGAACATTAAACTGCAAAGAAATAAGAATATTCCCAGGCCTCCGGATATAGTTAAACCTATGTTTCAAGGTATGATTAACTCAATTCCCATGGAAGTCCTTATAGACTCCATTCAAATTTCAAATTCTTCGGTAACCTATGGTGAACTTGGATCTCATAAAAGTGAATCAGGATCGCTTGAAATCCAGGAAATTAATGGAAATATTACTGGCATCACTAATATGCCAAAAGAACAAATGAATAAAGGTCAGTTAGACGCAAAAATTAAAGCCAGCCTTATAGGTATGGCTGGAATTAATGTTGAATTAAATGTCCCATATGATAAAGAAACATTTTCATTAGCCGTAGATGTTGGTGAAATGGATTTGACCAGCTTAAACCCCACCTTAAAACCCCTGGCTGGCATTGAAATGGTTTCTGGTCAAATGAGCCGAATTCAGTTTCATATGAATGCCGGTCCAATTAAATCCCAAAACAAGCTTGTATTTAATTACAGCAACTTACATGTTGAATTGATTAATGAAAAGAGCAAAGCTAAATCTAAAAAAAAGGTGTTACTTTCTGCAATTGTCAATACTGCTATCCGAGCAAATAATATGCCTGATCAACACAATTATCTGATTGCCGAATATCAATCCAAAAGGAATATATATCGCTCACCTGTCAATTATATTATTCAAGGATTAATTCACGGTTTTACCAGAATTGTTCCTGGAAAGGGCGTCCAAAATATTATTAACAAGGACGACAAGAAGGGCAAAAAAAAGAAAAATTCCTGAATTAATAAACGCAGAGAATTCTTATAGTTCATTAATCCTAATCAATGATTTTTAGCCGATAAAAGCAGCAATTTTGTACTTTAGTATGGATTGTTTTCTTCCCCTCCTCATTGTTTGGAACTAAAATAAAAACCTGGATGAGGAAAACATAGTATCTAAAAATTGACACTTTCAGGACCAATTTTCCGGTACTGCAACAACTAAAATAGAACAGCTATGCAATCAAAAGCCAGGACAACAAAAGAATATATTGCCGAACTCCCCGAGAACAGAAAAGAACCTATATTAAAGTTAAGAGAAACTATCCTAAAAAACCTTCCCAGGGGTTTTGAGGAAGTTATGAGTTATGGTATGATAGGCTACGTTGTGCCTCATTCACTGTATCCGGCCGGGTATCATGTAAATCCGGAACTTCCATTGCCATTTATCAATATTGCCTCCCAAAAAAATTTTATAGCCCTTTATCATATGGGAATTTATAGCGATAAAGATTTATTAAACTGGTTTGTTTCGGAATATCCGAAACATGTAAAGACCAAATTAGATATGGGTAAAAGTTGCATTCGATTTAAAAACACAAACAATATTCCATATAAATTAATTGGCGAATTAGTATCAAAAATGAGCGCCGAGCTATGGATAAACAAGTACGAGCAGGCCTGGAAAAAATAATTTTATGAAAAATAGAGTAACCGGACTCGGTGGATTCTTTTTTAAAACAAAAGATCCGGATAAGATAAAAGACTGGTATAAAAATCATTTAGGCCTGAATACAGACCAATACGGTTGTACATTCTGGTGGAAGGACAAGGAAGGCAATGATTGTTCAACACAATGGAGCCCTTTTAAAGAAGATACCTCCTATTTTAAACCAAGTAAAAAAGAATTTATGATGAATTTTCGGGTTGAGAATTTAGAAGCACTATTAGTTGTATTAAAGGAGGAAGGTGTTACAGTTGTAGGGGAAATTGAGGAATACGATTATGGCAAATTTGGATGGATTATGGACCCGGAAGGAAATAAGATAGAGCTGTGGGAAGCAGTGGATAAAGCATTTCTTTGATACCAAAATAATTACTACATTTAATAGCGTATTAACCAACACCTAATAATCATGTCAGAAGAAAATAAGGATCCCGAAGACAAAGCAGAAGGCGCATTTGATAAAGCTAAAGAGAAAGCAAAAGAAAAAGCTAAGGAAGCCAAAGAGAAAGCCAAGGAATTTACTGAAGAGGCTAAGGAAACCGCCAAAGAAGCTAAAGAAAAGGCTAAGGAATTTGCTGAAGAGGCCAAAGAATCTGCCAGTGATTTTGCCGAGGAGGCCAAGAAAACTGCAAGTGAGTTTACCGAAGGCGTAAAAAGTGCAACCGATACGGATAACAAAAAAATACTAGCCGGGATACTGGGTATAGTATTAGGTGCCTTTGGAATTCACAAGTTCATATTAGGGTATCAGAAAGAAGGTTTTATCCTCTTAGGTATAACTATTGTTGGCTTCGTTCTTAGTTGTATTGGAATTGGCATTTTTATGGTATGGATAAGTGGTATGATAGGATTGGTAGAAGGAATTATTTACCTTACTAAATCTGATGAGGATTTCTATAACACCTACCAGGTAGGCAAAAAACCCTGGTTCTAAAATCTAAAAAGTCGGGTTTTTTTGCGATCTGGCTTTTTTAATTAAGTTTATTATCGTAATATTGCAATATATAAATATATAATGGGAATCACCAAAACACAAATATTCACTGCAGAACAAAATGAATTGGCTACAATTTTAAAGGTGCTGGCCAATCCCGCAAGGATAGCCATTTTACAACATATAAACAATCAGAAAGACTGTATTTGTAATGATATAGTTGAAGAAATTGGGCTTGCTCAACCTACCATTTCTCAACATTTAAAGGAGCTCAAAAGCATTGATTTAATTGAGGGTGAAATAAGTGGCAAACGCGTATGCTACGGTATCAATCAAAAGAAATGGCAGGAAATACTAGTGTTACTAAATGATTTCTTTGATAAGACAAACGTAATTTGTTGCTAAAAATAAACCGATGAAGACAAAAGAATTTTTATCTCTCCTAAGAGAAAACGGAAATAAAGAATTAGTATTCGACTATAACAGAGGGGCAGTTGTGGGTGCCAACTATCACCTGACTGAGGTAAAGAATATCACTGTAGATTCTGTAGACTGCGGCGCGGGAACAGATTTTTGGAAAGAAACCATTATTCAACTCTGGGAAAGTCCGTCTGAATCAGATAAAACAAGATATATGTCTGTTTCTAAAGCACTTCAAATTTTAAACAGGGTAAATGGAATTAAACCTATGGATTTGGAAGCTGAATTAAAAATTGAATATGGAAATGCTAACTTCCACACCGCTCAATTATTTATTGATGCATTTGAAACTTTTGAAGACCGCTTACTCATAAAATTGGCGGTGGAAAAAACAGATTGTAAGGCTAAAGAGGAATGTGCAGTAACTGTTGAAATTGATGCAGAAACAGAAGCCTGCTGTTCTCCTGGCGGGGGTTGCTGCTAGTAAATTGGCAATTACACTACTATGTCCTTAGACAATTTAAAAAAAACAGGCCTGCTACTTTTAGAAATGTCCGAATCTCATTGGCCCGCAGTTGCTCAAATTTATAAGCAAGGTGTTGATACGGGTTTTGCAACATTTGAACAAGAGATTCCTTCCTATGAACAATGGAACAAAAATCATATTTCTAGTTGCAGGTTGGTTGCATTAAGAGATGATAAAATCGTGGGCTGGGCAGCGTTGTCCCTCGTCTCTGTCAGGCGTGTATATAGAGGTGTTGCAGAAGTTAGCATTTATATTGCAAAATCTGAAAGGGGTTCAGGAATTGGTAATCTTCTTATGGAAGAACTCATTGCCTCCAGCGAAAAGGCCGGGTTCTGGACGCTTCAATCGGGTATTTTTCCTGAAAATAAAGCCAGCATCAAACTTCATGAAAAAGCTGGTTTTCGCTTTTTGGGCAGACGTGAACGAGTAGGACAATTAGATGGGTTCTGGAAAGACAACTTGCTATTTGAAAGACGAAGTAAAATTGTTGGTATAGATTAAAGAATTTTAAATTTAAAAATAAAGAAGCAATTGAAATGAAAAATATCTTGGTATTGTGTACAGGTAACTCCTGTCGAAGTCAAATGGCGCATGGTTATCTCAAGGCAATGCAAAATGGAAAGGCTAAAATCTACAGTGCAGGAATTGAAACCCATGGGTTAAATCCTGGTGCTGTTGCGATAATGAAAGAAGATGGGATAGATATTTCAAAACATACCTCAAATAATGTAGATGAATACGATGGTATCCCATGGGATTACATAATTACGGTCTGTGACCATGCCAGGGAAAACTGCCCCTATATTCCTTCAAAGATGGCCAAAAGAGTCCACCACAACTTTTTTGACCCTTCAAAAGTTCAAGGCACAGAAGAAGAAAAGCATGCCGCTTTTTTAAAAGCCAGGAATGAGATAAGAGACTTCTGTAAAGGATTTATAGAGAAGGAATTTAATTAGGACCTCTCGTTATTTTCCGTAAGTTTTTTTTCCAGCTCAGCCTGGAATTCCTCCATGACAGGTTTTACAGTACTCTCCGGTAGGTCGGCTATTTTAATGTACATCAAGCCGTCTACAGAATTATTAAATAAGGGATCTACATTAAACGCAACCACTCGTGCATTTTGCTTGATATACTTTTTAATAAGCACAGGAAGCCTCAAACTTCCCGGTTCTACTTCATCGATTAGCCTGTCAAATTTATTGAGATCTGCTTCGGTTTCATCAAAAATAAATTCCTTGTCGGCATCATTTAATTTCACTTTAAATTCTTTCTTCGGCCTTATATATTGCGCCACATAAGGATCCCAATAATTAGATTTCATAAACTCTATCATCAAGGATTTGGAGAAATTGGAAAATTGGTTACTTATACTAACGCCTCCAATTAAATATTTGTGTTCCGGATGCCTAAGCGTTGTATGAACTATTCCTTTCCACAGAAGAAACAAGGGCATAGGCTTCTGCTGATATTCCTTAACAATATATGCTCGCCCCATTTCTATTGATTGTTGCATCATGCCGTATAATTCAGGTTCAAATCCAAACAGATCCTGTAAATAAAATCCGTCAATCCCATATTGCCTGAATATTTCAGAACCCATTCCCATTCTATAGGCACCCACTATTTTCTTCTCGTTATTATCCCATAGGAATAAATGGTGGTAGTAATAATCAAATTTATCAAGGTCAATGGATTTGTTTGTGCCTTCACCTATTGCTCTGAATGTAATTTCTCTTTGTCTTCCTATTTCTTTCAGAATAAAAGGCATGTCTTTTGCCTGCGCTAAAAACACTTCATAATTCTTGCTTTGCAATAAACGACAATCCTTCTCCCTTAATTTTTCTAATTCTCCCTGTATTACTTCTGTCCGCATTTCACCAGCTATCTTTCTGGGAGCTTTTGGTATTTTTAAAGTAGTTGGGATCTGGTCTATTAAACGTTCTTTTTCATAAGCATTTGCCAGTATATATGTTTTTTTGCGCAACAGCTCCGAAAAATCCTCTAAGCTTTCGTGTTCCTTTTGGGATTGCACTCCTATAGGTTGCCCTATTCTTACCTTGATAGCCCTGTTTCTTTGAGTGGTAACTTCGGAAGGTAATTTGGCCGTACGAAAAACATCATTGAACTTCGATAAATGATAGAATAATTTACTATTCTTTGCGTGGAAATAAATAGGTACTATAGGAACTTCGGCTTTTCGGATTAGTTTTAATGCGGATTCTTCCCAGGGTCTGTCAACTATAAGTTTTCCATCTTTATAGGTCGACACCTCTCCTGCAGGGAAAATACCCAGGGGATGACCATCCCTTAAATGGCTTAAAGCGCTTTTAAATCCTGCAATACTGCTTTTGGCATCCTTATGATTTTCAAATGGGTTCACCGGCATAATATAAGGTGCCAGCGGCTCTACCCTATGAAGTAAAAAATTCGCAATAATTTTAAAATCCGGTCTTTGTTGTAGCATTAACTTAAGAAGTAAAACTCCGTCTATGCCTCCCAGCGGATGATTGCTAATAGTAATATATGATCCCTCTTTGGGCAATCGTTTAAAATCATCTTCCGGTATTTCAAAGTCAATTTCATAGTGTTCCAGAATAGCGTCCAGGAATTTGGGGCCTTCAAGTTCCTTATGTTTATCATAAAACTTGTTGATGTCCGACAATTTGGTTAATCTAACCAGGATCCATCCCATGAATGTTCCGAAAAAACCATATCGTTGGAGATTTACGGCCTTGGCTACTTCTTTTACGGTGACTAAACCCATAGAGCATCTAAGTATATATAAGTAAATATAGGAAAATAGAGAGGAGAGCCTCTTATTTTAACACTGTAAAATAAAGCTATTGGGTTATTGCTTTACTACCAATTGCAAGGTTTCCTTACCACGCTGTTCTAAAAGAACTTCTCTCCCATTCTGTAAGGATTCTATAGCCTCAGTATTAAAATGTCGGATAGTATACAATGAAACATCTTCATGGCAGACTACCTTAAACCTGCCGGAAAGTTGATCCAGTAAATCGTTAAGACGGTTAAACTTATTATCCACACAAACAGAAAAACTTATTGCCGAATTCTGAATGAGATCTACCTTCATTTTATAGTCGTGTAACATTTTAAAAAGATCACCAATACTGTCTTCAACTATAAATGAAAAATCCAGCGAAGAGAGTTTCATCAACACCTGATTCTTCTTTACAATAAAACAAGGTATCTCGGGCTCAATCCCAACACCCTTGCCAACCGTAGTCCCGGCATCCTTAGGATTATTAAACGATTTTACATGCAGTGGTATTTCCTTTCTCTGTAAGGGCTGCAATGTCTTGGGGTGTATTACAGAAGCCCCGTAAAAAGCCAGTTCTATAGCTTCTCTATAGGATATTTGGTTTAATAATTTTGTCTCTTCAAAATACCTCGGATCTGCATTCAGAACTCCGGGAACATCTTTCCATATAGTAACAGAATTGGCATTTAGGCAATAGGCAAGAATGGCAGCAGTGTAGTCAGAACCTTCTCGGCCAAGTGTTGTGGTAAAATTGTTATCGTCACTCCCCAAAAATCCCTGGGTAATATATAATTTATTCTTTTCAACCCCCTCTTCAATAGACTTTTGCGTTTTTTCCCAGTTTACCCTGCCGTCTCTGTAATTATCATCTGTCTTTATAAAATCTCGAATATCAATCCAGTAATTTTTAATTCCTACTTCATTAAGATACATGCTCACAATAGTAGTTGAAAGTAATTCCCCATAGCCAACTACCTGGTCATAAACAAAACTGTAATTGGGCGATTTGTTCCAGGTTAAAAAGCCATTGACCTCTTCGAATAGAAGGTTAACCTTTTGATAAACCGGATGCTTTTTATCTATAAATAATTCCTCCAGGATATTCTGGTGATACAACACTACTTCTTCAAGAGTACTATTTAATCCAATACGGTCATCAAAATATGCTTTAACTACGGCCTCCATTGCATTGGTCATTTTTCCCATCGCCGAAACCACTAAAAATGTATTCTGATGTCCTGTCTCCTCAAGAACTCTTACCAAATTTTTGATTCCATTGGCGTCTTTAACCGATGCTCCTCCAAACTTAAATACTCTCATAAGTTGTTTAAATATTTTTGAATACCTTTTTCATCTAAATGTACCACATCCCAATCGCGCAATACTTTGGCTCCTTTCTTTTCATAAAACTCAATTGCATGACTATTCCAGTCGAGCACGTCCCAGGATATACGTTTAACGCCCAATTGTGCGCCATATTTTACAACTTCATTTAACAAGGCCGTGCCCAGGCCGCTTCCACGGAAGCCTTCTGAAACAATCAGATCTTCTAAATGTATTACCGGACCTTTCCAGGTTGAATACCTGGGATATAGCAAGGCCATCCCTTCAACATTCTTATCTATTACCCCTACAAAACAATGAAATAGTTTTTTACTCCCGAATCCATCCTTCACCAGGCGTTCTGTTGTCATCTCAACAGCCTGCTCCTCTCTCTCGAAAATTGCTAATTCCTTTATTAATTTCAAAACAGCTGGCATATCCTCTGCTACTGATTCTCTGATTTGATATTTCATATTTGTTACAAATAAAACACAAAGTTATATATTTAAAAAATTATGAGTTTACGAAAACATTATAGTATAACAAAATAACCGATATTTGCACTTAAATAAAACAACCTTCCTGAATGGATAAAAAAAATACAACACTCGGTGAATTTGTCATAGAAAATCAGGCTTCATTCCAATACTCTTCAGGGGAATTTTCCAGACTGATAAACGCCATAAGACTTGCCTCCAAGGTAGTAAATCATGAAGTTAATAAGGCGGGACTTGTGGATATCCTGGGAGCTGCCGGTGATACTAATATACAGGGTGAAGATCAGCAAAAACTCGACGTGCTTGCGAATGAAAAATTTATTCAGACCTTAATAAACAGGGAAATAGTTTGCGGTATTGCGTCAGAGGAGGAAGACGATTTTATAGCCATTAATAGCCAGGATGAACAGCATCAAAACAAATATGTAGTTCTTATTGATCCCCTGGATGGTTCTTCCAATATTGACGTAAACGTTTCTGTAGGAACCATCTTTTCTATTTATAGAAGAATTACTCCTGTGGGAACCCCGGTTACCCTTGAAGATTTTCTTCAGCCGGGCATAAATCAGGTAGCTGCAGGCTATATTGTATATGGGACCTCAACTATGCTCGTATATACTACAGGGCACGGTGTTAACGGTTTTACACTGAATCCGGCTATAGGTACATTTTATCTTTCACATCCTGATATGGAGTATCCGGAAACAGGCAAAATTTATTCGGTTAATGAAGGTAACTACATTCATTTTCCTCAGGGAGTTAAGGATTATATCAAATACTGCCAGTTAGAAGAAGATGACAGGCCATACACTTCAAGATATATTGGTTCTCTGGTTTCAGATTTTCATAGAAATATGATAAAAGGGGGTATTTATATGTATCCTAAAAGCAGCGTTGCATCTAATGGTAAATTACGTCTTCTCTACGAATGTAACCCTATGGCGTTTATTGCAGAACAAGCGAAGGGCAAAGCGAGTGATGGGTTTACAAGAATAATGGAAATACAACCAAAAGAATTACACGAACGTGTACCATTCATTTGTGGAAGCCCTAAAATGGTAGAAAAAGCCGAAGAATTTATGGCCAGACACCAAGCCAAGTTAAACGGATAAACCCTATGTTTTTTACACTTTCAGCTAATGTTTCAGGATATAGAGATAATCCTCAAAATTAAATCTTCCACTAAATATTGCCACAGACTTTTCTACGATGTGGTTGGCTTTTTTAACTGGAAATCCCAATCCAATGGCGTATTTCTTTAGCAAAGCCATTTCCTCATCTTCCACATTATGATCCACATATATTAATCGAAATAGATCATACAAGCGTTCCAGGCGTTCTTCTAAACTGTTTGAAGGAGTAATGGGATATTGGTTAGACTTCTTCATTACTTCCTTATATTCCTTAGGGGTAATATCCAGCTTACGGGCAAAACGGTCTAATAAGCCTTTTTCTCCGGGATTAATCTCGCCATCAACAGCTGCAAGAGATGCTAAAGAAGCGAAATGAGCTAAATTTCGCCGATGTTCACTATGAAAATATAAATCTACTATGGCCATAAAACAGTACTAATTTAAGCTGTAAAGATACTTTTTTTAAAGGTCATATTTTTAATAAATATTCAAAATATTTAACAAATTCCTTCAAATTTACGATCTATAATTCCGATCGGTTTCAAAGAGAAAGTTGTAATTTCACAAAGCTACCGGCAGGGCCATTTTATGTCTAAAGCCAGATCAAATTCAGGAGAAAAATAAACCTTGATAAAAGAGGATAAGGACACCTGTAAGTAATTTATGTAAATACTTAAATAATTGTCTGCAAAAAAAGCCGGAAAGAAAAGAATGACAAAACAACAGCTTTATAATCTGGCAGAAGATTGGTTTAGGCAACAAAATTGGACACCTCATCCATTTCAATTAAAAACCTGGTCGGCCTTTTTAGATGGAAATCACGGACTGCTAAATGCTCCCACAGGGAGTGGCAAGACCTATGCATTGTGGTTCCCAATAGTCCTAAACTATATTAAAAATAACCCTGAATATAAAACAAAGCATAAGAAAGGACTAAAAGCCATTTGGATTACTCCTTTAAGGGCATTGTCACAGGAAATAAAGCAATCCGCAGAAAGGGTAATCCGCGATTTAGACACGCAACTTACTGTTGGCATCCGCTCCGGAGATACCTCTGCTGCCGAAAGAGCGAAGCAAAGGAGAAGTATGCCCGACCTGCTCATTACGACTCCCGAAAGTCTTCAATTGCTTCTTGCCACAAAAGGATATGATACGATTTTTAAGAACTGCTCCGCAATAGTAGTAGATGAATGGCATGAATTGCTGGGCACCAAACGAGGTGTACAGACAGAGCTTGGACTATCAAGACTTAAGGGAATTTCAAAAGAATTGCGCATTTGGGGCATATCGGCCACGATTGGTAATCTTGAGCAGGCAAGAGAAGTACTGTTAGGTCCTGAATCTTCTGCCCATGAAAATTCTGTATTGATCAGGGCCAATCTCAAAAAAAAGATCACAGTAAACAGTATTATTCCCAAAGAGATGGAAACTTTTCCATGGCGTGGTCATTTGGGTCTTCGCTTGCTCGATGAAGTTATTCCTATTATTAACAATAGCAGAACAACCCTGCTATTCACAAATACAAGAAGCCAATGCGAAATCTGGTTTCAAAAAATCCTGGAAAAACATCCGGAATTAGCAGGTGAAATTGCCATGCATCACGGAAGTATTAATAAGGAAACAAGGCAATGGGTAGAACAAGCCATACGAAATGAAAGTCTCAAAGCGGTGGTCTGTACTTCGAGTCTGGATCTCGGTGTAGATTTCGCGCCGGTGGAAACTGTAATTCAAATTGGAGGTCCCAAAGGAGTTGCCCGGTTTATGCAACGAGCAGGAAGAAGTGGTCACAGGCCGGGCGAAGAAAGCATAATTTATTTCCTTCCTACACATGCCCTTGAACTTGTAGAGGCTTCTGCCCTAAAACAGGCTGCAGAAAAAAAAGCGGTTGAAGACAGGATCCCCTACCTTAATAGTTTTGATGTTTTAATACAGTACTTGGTCACTCTTGCCATTTCAGACGGTTTTTTTCCAGACCAAATTTATCCGGAAATTAAGCAGACATTTTGCTACCAAAGTATCACGGCCGATGAATGGCACTGGCTGTTAAACTTTATTGTCCTGGGAAGTCAGAGTCTTCAGTCCTATGATGAATACAAAAAGGTAGAGGTAGATGAAAACGGAAAATTCAAAGTAACCAATCGTGGAGTTGCCATGAGACACCGCTTTCAGATTGGTACTATTGTAGGGGACTCCAATATTACTGTTCGCTATCAAAAAGGGGGATATATAGGAACTATTGAAGAACATTTCATTTCAAAATTAAAGCGGGGTGATGTATTTACCTTTGCAGGCAGAAATCTGGAATTTATACGCATCAAGGAAATGCAGGCTCAGGTTCGGAATTCTTCCAGAAAATCCTCAAAAGTTCCGGCTTGGATGGGAGGCAGATTAACATTATCTGCCCAAATGTCAAAATTGCTAAGAGAAGAACTTTACTCCGTACAATTGAATGAAAAAGAACAGTCTATTGAGATCAGGGCGCTTAAATCAATTTTTACAAGACAACAATCAGAGAGTATCGTACCTAAGCCCGATGAGTTTTTGATCGAAACTTTTCAAACCCAGGAGGGATACCATCATATTTTTTATCCTTTTGAGGGCAGATTTGTGCATGAAGCAATGGGCAGTTTGCTGAGTTTTAGAATTAGCCTGTTATCTCCAATTACTTTTTCGCTTGCATTCAATGACTACGGTTTTGAACTTCTTTCAGATAAGGAAGTAGATATGCAACAGGTTCTTGACAATGATTTATTTACAACCTCATACTTAATTGATGATCTTCAAAAAAGTTTGAATTCAACCGAGATGGCTAGGCGCAAATTCCGCGATATCGCAGTGATTAGTGGAATGGTTTTTACAGGTTACCCAGAAAAAGGAATCAAAATGAAGCATTTGCAGAGTAATTCACAGCTACTGTTCGATGTATTCAAGGATTATGAATCGGATAACCTATTATTTCAACAGGCCTTCAGAGAGACCTTTGAACATCAGTTAGAAGAAGGTCGGTTGCGAATTGCCCTTGAACGCATAGCGGGTCAAAATATCGTTTGGAGGCCTTGTACTTCTCCTACCCCCTTCTCTTTCCCATTAATCACAGACAGATTGAGAGAAAAACTATCCAGTGAAAAGTTATCTGACCGTATCAAGAGAATGACCGCCATTTTAACTAAAAGTAAATGATTAATTGAAGAAATGGCAGTTTGTATGCGAATTCATTTCTTTCATAATCATTGCATTATCTATCTTTGAAAAAATGACACAAACCATTCAGATTTTAGGTCAGAATTTTATTTTGCATCCAAGCGGTACTCTTTTTTGGAAGGAGCAGGCCACCCTTTTAATTAGTGATGTGCATTTGGGTAAAATTACCCATTTTAGAAAATTCGGTGCTGCCGTACCCCAGAAAGCTATTTACAAAAATTTTGATTTGCTCGATTCAACTATTGCTTTTTTTAACCCCAAAGTAGTTTGCTTTTTAGGTGATTTGTTTC
>Ga0316201_10001564_pt1 | contig 15551 bp, 12 predicted proteins | sample CS6wburrow_MG_FD_204516 | JGI IMG/M metagenome (GOLD analysis project Ga0316201, IMG submission 204516) | Coastal sediment microbial communities from Delaware Bay, Delaware, United States - CS-6 worm burrow | ecosystem: Environmental > Aquatic > Marine > Coastal > Sediment | place: USA... | reverse complement strand
TCGATGCCAAAAAGACTCAGTTGACCTTCGGATCAAGCTCGCCCGACAGGTAACGGTCAGTCATCGCATCCAGGCTCAGGGCCGAGATCTTGGACGCATTGCCGGCGGTGCCGAAGGCCTCGTAGCGGGCCTTGCAGATGTCCTTCATGCCCTTGGTGGCGGCCTGCAGGAACTTGCGCGGGTCGAAGTTGGACGGGTTGTCATGCAGGTGCTTGCGGATAGCACCGGTAGAGGCCATGCGCAGATCGGTGTCGATGTTGACCTTGCGCACGCCGTGTTTGATGCCCTCGACGATCTCCTCGACCGGCACGCCATAGGTCTGGCCCATGTCACCGCCGTACTCGTTGATCACCGCCAGCCAGTCTTGCGGCACGGAAGAGGAACCGTGCATGACCAGGTGGGTGTTGGGGATACGGGCATGGATCTCCTTGATCCGCTCGATCGCCAGGATGTCACCGGTCGGGGGGCGGGTGAACTTGTAGGCGCCATGTGAAGTGCCGATCGCAATTGCAAGGGCGTCGACCCCGGTCTTCTTGACAAAATCGGCGGCCTCTTCAGGATCGGTGAGCAGCTGACTGTGATCCAGTACGCCCTCGGCACCGATGCCATCCTCTTCGCCGGCCATGCCGGTCTCGAGAGAGCCCAGGCAACCCAGCTCGCCTTCGACCGAGACGCCACAGGCATGTGCCATCTCGACTGTGCGACGGGTAACGTCGACGTTGTATTCGTAGGACGCGGGGGTCTTGCCGTCTTCACCCAGCGAGCCGTCCATCATAACGGAGCTGAAGCCAAGCTGGATCGAACGCTGGCAGACCGCCGGAGAGGTGCCATGGTCCTGATGCATACACACCGGGATGTGCGGGAATTCTTCGATCGCGGCGAGGATCAGATGGCGCAGGAAGGGCGCGCCAGCATAGCTGCGCGCGCCTGCCGAGGCCTGGACGATAACCGGGGAATCGGTCTCATCGGCGGCCTCCATGATGGCGCGCATCTGTTCGAGGTTGTTTACGTTGAAAGCCGGTACGCCGTAGCCGTTTTCGGCGGCGTGATCCAGCATTTGACGCAGGGAAATCAGTGCCATTGTCTGCTCCTTGTTCTAGAGATCTCAATCAAAATTTAGGTGGCCATCGGTCGGGAAATGTTCGCCCACCCGGACGATCTTCATCACATTGGTCCCGCCCGAGACGCCATTCAGGTCGCCCTTGGTAATGATGACCAGATCGTCATCACGCACCGCCCCGCGACGCTGGAGCTCTTCGATCACCTCAGTGTTGGCCTGGCGCGAATCGATACCGGGCTCGAGGTCGAAACTGACAGGATACACCCCCCTGAACAGGGTCACTTTTCTACGCGTGGCCACCTGGCTCGTCAAGGCGTAGATGGGAATACCCGATGAAATTCGCGACATCCACTTGGTAGTCGCACCAGATTCGGTCAGGGCCGCGATCGCCGTCACCCCGAGGTGGTTCGCCGTATACATGGTCGACATCGCGATTGCCTCGTCGATGCGCCCAAACACGGAATGCAGCCGGTGGTGGGACTGGCGGGTCTCTGATTGCTTTTCCGCCTCTTTGCAAACCCGATCCATGGCCTCAACGGCCTTGACCGGATACCTGCCGGCGGCAGATTCGGCCGACAGCATCACGGCATCGGTACCGTCCATCACCGCATTGGCCACATCGAACACCTCGGCCCGGGTCGGAATCGGGTTCTGAATCATCGATTCCATCATCTGGGTGGCGGTGATCACGACACAGTTCATCTGGCGCGCCGTGCTGATCAGATGCTTCTGCGCCGCGGGCAGTTCGGCGTCGCCAATCTCTACACCGAGGTCGCCTCGCGCAACCATGATGACATCAGAAGCATCGACGATCTCCTCGATGCAATCCATGGCCTCGGCCCGCTCAATCTTCGAGACAATGCCACCATGACCACCGGCCTCGCGCAACAGCTGGCGCGCGATATGGACATCTTCCGCTGCACGCACAAAGGAAACGGCGAGATAGTCGGCCTCGATACGCGCGGCAAACCTGATGTCCTCTTTATCCTTTTCGGTCAATGCCGGCGCCGAAAGCCCGCCGCCCAGCTTGTTGATACCCTTGCTGTCAGACAGATTCCCGCCGATCACAACCTTGCAGTGCACCTCACTGCCTTGCACCTCGTCCACCCACAGCACGATCAGTCCGTCGTTCAGGAGCAGCGTGTCGCCACGGGCAACCTCCTGGTGCAGAGTCGGATAGGTGACACCGACGCGTTCCTGATTTCCCTGATGCACATCCCAAGCGGTATCCAGGATGAAACGATCGTCGGGGGCTAGTTCAACCTTGCCCCCGACGAACTTTCCGCAGCGAATCTTAGGACCCTGCAGGTCGATCAACACACCCACCTGTCGGCCACTGGCACGCGCGCGGTTACGCACCCAGTCCGCGCGCCGCTCATGATCGTCGTGGGTGCCGTGCGACATATTCAGTCGAACCACATCAACGCCGGCGGCGATCATCTCATCCAGCACCTTGGGGTCGTCCGTGGCCGGACCCATGGTGGCTACGATCTTTGTGCGTCTAAGCATGTGCCCTTCTTCAGGGCGGCCCGATGGCCTCCCGCTGTTTTGTTCACTTGCCTGCCGCTTCTTCCAGCATGGCTACCGCTGGCAGCGTCTTGCCCTCGAGATACTCCAGGAAAGCGCCGCCTGCGGTGGAGATGTAGGACACCTTGTCGTAGATGTCGTACTTCTGGATCGCCGCGATCGTGTCTCCGCCACCGGCCAGGCTGAACCCATCGGCATTGGCGATCGCCATGGCGACCGTCTTGGTACCTTCGCCGAATTGGTCGAACTCGAAAACACCGACCGGACCGTTCCATACGATGGTGCCGGCCTTCGCGATGATCTCGGCCAACTCTTTGGCCGAATCGGGACCTATATCGAAGATCATGTCGTCGTCTGCCACGTCGCCGGCGGCTTTCAGGGTCGCCTCGGCGGTCTCACTGAATTCCTTGCCGCAGACGACATCGGTCGCGATGGGGATGCTCGCGCCACGTGACTTCATCTTCTCGACCAAAGCCTTGGCGGTGTCAACCAGATCGTCTTCACACAGCGACTTGCCGATGTTGTTGCCCATGGCCTTGAGGAAGGTGTTGGCAATGCCGCCACCAACCACCAGCTGGTCGACCTTTTCGGACAGCGCCTCGAGCACGGTCAACTTTGTCGAAACCTTCGAGCCGCCCACGATGGCAACCATCGGGCGCGCCGGTTCGGCCAGTGCCTTGGCCAGACTGTCGAGTTCTTCCGACAGCAGCAGGCCGGCACAGGCGACCGGGGCGAACTTGCCGGCACCATGGGTCGAGGCCTGCGCACGGTGAGCCGTACCGAAGGCATCCATCACGAACACGTCGCACAGCGCGGCATATTTCTTGGAAAGCGCTTCATCGTCCTTCTTCTCGCCGACATTGAAGCGTACATTTTCGAGCAACACGACCTCGCCCTCAGCGACGTCGAAACCGCCTTTGAGGTAATCCTTGACCAGGCGGACCTCCTTGCCCAGCTTGGCCGACATGTCATCGGCGATCGGTTGCATGGAGTTCTCTTCGTCCACCTTGCCCTCTTCCGGGCGACCGCGATGGGACATCACCATGACCTTGGCACCGGCCTTCATGCAGTGCTCCACGGTCGGCATGGAGGCCGTGATGCGGGCGTCAGAGGTGACTTTGCCATCTTTGACCGGCACGTTCAGATCGGCGCGGATCAACACGCGCTTGCCGGCAAGGTCCAGATCCGTCAGCTTGATGAAAGCCATGATGGGTACTCCGTTAGTTTCTTTCAGAGATGTTTGCAAAGCCCTGGGGCTTTGCGAACAGCTCTGGGCTTCAGGAGCGAGGCACGAGGTTCGAGGACCGAGGATGGTGGTTCTCCCACCCCCCGGTCCTCGACCCTGTTAGGCCGCTACATGCTTGGCGAAACGCAGCATGTTGCACGTGTAGCCGTACTCGTTGTCATACCAGGCGACGACCTTCACGAAGGTGCTGTCCAGCGCAATGCCGGCGCCCGCATCGAAGATCGACGAGTTGCCGTTTCCGCGGAAGTCCGTCGCCACGACTTTGTCTTCGGTGTAGGCCAGGGTCTCACCGATGCCAGGGGCCTCCGAGGCAGCCTTCATGGCGGCGCAGATGTCATCGTAGGACGCTTCTTTGTCCAGCTCCACGGTCAGGTCAACCACCGAGACGTCAGAGGTCGGCACACGGAAGGCCATGCCGGTCAGCTTGCCGTTCAGCTCAGGCAGAACAACACCCACGGCCTTGGCCGCGCCGGTGGAAGACGGGATGATGTTTTCCAGGATGCCGCGACCACCGCGCCAGTCCTTCATGGAAGGGCCGTCAACGGTCTTCTGCGTGGCAGTTGCCGCATGGACGGTGGTCATCAGGCCACGCTTGATGCCCCAGTTGTCGTGCAGAACCTTGGCAACCGGCGCCAGGCAGTTGGTGGTGCATGAAGCCGCCGAGATGATAGCCTGGCCGGCATAGGTCTCGTGGTTGACGCCGTAGACGAACATCGGGGTGCCGTCCTTGGACGGAGCCGACATGACGACTTTCTTGGCGCCTGCATCGATGTGCTTCTGACAGGTCTCTTCGGTGAGGAAGAAGCCGGTGCACTCCAGGACCAGATCTGCGCCGATGTCACCCCAGGCCAGGTTGGCCGGGTCGCGCTCTGCGGTCAGGCGGATGGTTTTGCCTTTGACGATCAGGTTGTTGCCGTCAACAGCGATGTCGCCCTTGAAGTTGCCGTGGACCGAGTCGTACTTGAGCATGTAAGCCAGATAATCGGCATCCAGCAGGTCATTGATACCAACGACCTCGAGATCGTCAGAAAAATCCTGCGCGATGGCGCGAAAAGCCATACGGCCGATACGACCGAACCCGTTGATGCCTACTTTGATAGCCATTTCAAATTCTCCTCAGAGCGTTATGCAGTTCTTGATAAAAGTCGTGATGGCCGGACCGCGGCGTCTGACCGGGCCCGCCATTTCATTTGATCCGATCAGGCCGTGACCTCGTCGATCGCCTTGCCCACGTTTTCGGCGGTGAAACCGAACAGTTTGAACAGCTCGCCGGCGGGCGCGGACTCCCCGAAGGTGTCGATACCGATCACACGGCCGTTGCTGCCGACATACTTCCACCACCCATCGGTGACGGCCGCTTCGACGGCGACACGGGCGGAGACAGATGCGGGCAAAACGGATTCTTTGTAATCCGCATCCTGTGCATCGAACACGCTGGTGCTGGGCATAGAGACAACACGCACCTTCTTGCTGCTGGCCGCGGCTGCCTCAACGGCAATTCCGACCTCGGAGCCGGTGGCGATAACGATCGCCTCCGGCGTGCCGTCACAGTCGCGAAGGACATAGCCACCGCGCTGGATATTCGCAATCTGTGCGGCATCGCGGGTCTGGAACGGCAGACCCTGGCGCGAGAAGATCAGGCAGGTCGGGCCATCGTTCTTTTCGATGGCCGCGCGCCATGCGATTGCGCTTTCGACCGTGTCGCAGGGACGCCAGACATCCATGCGCGGGATCATGCGCAGCGTGGGAATCTGCTCGACCGCCTGGTGAGTCGGGCCGTCTTCGCCCAGACCAATGGAGTCATGGGTGTAAACGAAAATCGACTGCACCTTCATCAAGGCCGCCATGCGCAGGGCGTTGCGCGCGTACTCCGAGAACATCAGGAAGGTGGCGCCGAAGGGGATGAATCCGCCGTGCAAGGCGATGCCGTTCATGATCGCCGACATGCCGAACTCGCGCACACCGTAGTTCAAATAGTTGGCGGCAGGCATATCGGCGCGCATCGGCTTGTACCCGGACCATTCGGTCAGGTTCGAGCAACCGAGATCGGCGGAGCCGCCGAACAGCTCGGGCAGTTCGGCTGCGTAGGCCTCGATGGACGCCAGCGACGCCTGACGCGTGGCGGGTGATTTGGCGTCTGCATCGCACTGGGCAACAAAGGCATCTGCCTTGTCCGCCCAGTCGATGGGCAGATCGCCGGCCATCCGGCGCTTGAATTCGGCGGCCAGCTCCGGGTGGGCAGATTCGTAGGCAGCAAACTTTTCGTTCCAGGCGGCCTCTGCGGCAGCGCCCTTGTCTTTGGCGTCCCAACCCCGGTATACGTCAGCAGGCACTTCGAAGGGGCCGTGATCCCAGCCCAGTGCGGCCTTGGTCAGGTTGATCTCTTCCTGGCCCAGCGGCGCGCCGTGGCAGGCGTGGCTGCCGGCCTTGTTCGGCGAGCCGAAACCGATGGTGGTCTTGCAGCAGATGATGGTCGGCTTGTCGGTCATAGCCTTGGCGAATTCCATCGCTTTTTCGATGGCCGCCGGATCGTGACCGTCGACATCGGGGATCACGTGCCAGCCGTATGCCTCGAAACGCTTTGCAGTGTCGTCGGTAAACCAGCCGTCGACGTGGCCGTCGATCGAGATGCCGTTGTCGTCCCAGAATGCGATCAACTTGCCCAGGCCGAGCGTACCGGCAAGTGAGCAAGCCTCATGTGAAATCCCTTCCATCAGGCAACCATCACCCATGAAGACGTAGGTGTGGTGATTGACAATCTCGTGACCGTCCTTGTTGAACTCGGCCGCCAGCGCGCGCTCGGCAACTGCCATGCCGACCGCATTGGTGATGCCCTGGCCAAGCGGACCGGTGGTCGTCTCCACACCAGGTGCATAGCCGTACTCAGGGTGGCCCGGAGTCTTGGAATGGAGCTGGCGGAAGCTCTTCAAATCATCGATGCTCAGGTCGTAGCCGGTAAGATGCAGCAGGGAGTAGATCAGCATGGAGCCGTGACCGTTCGACAATACGAAGCGGTCACGGTCCGCCCACTGCGGATTCGTCGGGTTGTGCTTCATGTGGTCGTTCCACAGCACCTCGGCGATATCCGCCATGCCCATCGGGGCACCCGGGTGACCGGAATTGGCTTTCTGAACAGCATCCATACTCAACGCGCGAACGGCGTTGGCAAGCTCTCTGCGTGAGGACATGAGTCCCTCCTGTCAAAGAAAAAGAATCTTCCGCCCCCGGGCGACTACCCCAAGGCGAACTGAATTCATATTGTGGCGGGCTTACCTCAGCCGCAGCTTGACGACTGGGGCGGTGCGCTGCACCCATGAGAGGGCGTCGTTCTGCCCCGAGGTAACCTCAACCCGATGACCCCAAATAAGGGCGGGTATTCTCACCTAGTCCTGCGAACAGGGGCAATAAGTATATCCCCGAATATTCCAATACACCCATAAATGTAGAGAATCGATCCTGCACATTTCCATAACATACTGTTTTTATTTGATATTGTTCGGGGTCAGGCGATCCACTTGATGGAGCAGCCCATGCTCGGGATCTGCTCCAGGGGCCCCTTGCCGGTGATTGCGACCTGCTTCATGGCCTCAAACAGGTCACGCGGAGCATCCGCTGGGGCCGCTTCTTTGCGGCTTTCATCCAGCCTGCCACGGTACTGCAGTTCGGCGGCGGCATTGTAGCCAAAGAAATCCGGGGTGCAGACCGCCCCGTAGGCCTTCGCGACGGCTTGCGACTCGTCCAGCAGGTATGGGAACGGGAATCGGTTGCGCTCCGCCACGGTGCGCATGTTGTCGAACGAGTCCTCGGGATAGTCGGTCGGGTCGTTGGACATGATGGCAACACAACCCAATCCCAGGGCCTTCAGATCGGTGGCATCACGCACGATGCGATCGAGTACGGCCTTCACGTAGGGGCAGTGGTTGCAGATAAACATTACCAGCAGGCCCTTGTCTCCCATACACGCATCACGCGTCCAGCGACGCCCGTCCACGCCGGGCAGATCAAAGTCCGGCGCGGCCTTGCCAAATTCGCATACGGGTGTCTGCAACGAAACCATCAACATCCCCTTTTTTTGCGGCCATCGTAGCTTCCCCATTCTTCCAGAATGCGCAACGCCTCTCAAGCGTGTAGAATCGCGCGCCGGACGGCGCCCGGTTGCGGATACGCTGTACTTTCGAAATTCTGCTTAGGAGTGGGCGATGGCTCGTGATTTCATCTTTACCTCGGAGTCGGTTTCCGAGGGACACCCGGACAAAATGTCGGACCAGGTCTCGGACGCCGTCCTGGACGCCATCATGGCCGAGGACCCGCACGCCCGCGTCGCCTGCGAAACCCTTTTCAAGACCGGCATGGTGATCATTGCCGGCGAGATCACGACAACTGCCAAGCCCGATTACGAACACATCATTCGCCACACCATCAAGGAAATCGGTTACACGAACTCGGCGATGGGATTCGACGGCGAGACCTGTGCCGTTCTGTCGGCGATCGGCGTGCAATCGCCCGATATCAACCAGGGCGTGGACCGCGCCAAGCCAGAAGAACAGGGAGCCGGTGACCAGGGCCTGATGTTCGGCTATGCCACCAACGAGACCGATGTCCTGATGCCGGCACCGATCCAGTACGCGCATCGCCTGGTCGAACGCCAGGCCGACGTGCGTAAGAAAGGCATCCTGCCGCTGCTGCGCCCGGACGCCAAGTCACAGGTCAGCCTGCATTACGCGGATGGCAAGCCGGTCGCCATCGATGCTGTGGTGCTCTCGACCCAGCATGCAGCCGAGTTCGCCGGCGCCACCTTGCAGGAAGCAGTAATGGACGAGATCATCAAGCCGATTCTCGACCCCACCGGCCTGTTGACCAAAGACACCCGTTTCCATATCAACCCGACCGGCAGTTTCGTTATCGGTGGACCGATGGGGGACGCCGGCCTCACCGGCCGCAAAATCATCGTCGATACCTACGGGGGGGCGGCGCGTCACGGTGGCGGCGCATTCTCGGGCAAGGATCCATCCAAAGTCGACCGCTCAGCGGCCTATGCCGGTCGCTACGTGGCCAAGAACATCGTTGCTGCCGGTCTGGCAGACAAGTGTGAGATCCAGGTTTCCTACGCGATCGGCGTGGCCGAACCCACTTCGATCATGGTGGAGACCTTCGGCACCGGAAACGTGACCGATGAACGCATCACCGAACTGGTGCGCGAGCACTTCGACCTGCGCCCATACGGCATCCTGCGCATGCTCGACCTGCTCAACACGGAAAAGATCAAATATCTCAAGACCGCCGCCTATGGCCACTTTGGCCGTGAGAACGAGGGTTTCAGCTGGGAAAAAACCGACAAGGCGGACGAACTGCGAGACGCGGCCGGGCTCTAGCCCGCGCACCACGAAAAGCAAAAAGCCAACCCGTCCGGGTTGGCTTTTTCGTATCACCCTCGGGCAAGCGGTTCGCCGCCAGGTTAATCGCTCTCTTTGACCGTTTCCCGGTAAGCGTGCCAAGTGGCGTGACCAATCAGGGGCAGCACGACCACCAATCCGATGTACGCGGTGAGAAATCCGATCAACATCAAGCTGCCGATCAATGCGGCCCAAAGCAGCATCACACCCTTGTTCTGTATCACAGCGGCGACGCTGGTCAGCACGCTGGTGATTGCGTCGGTGTTGCGGTCAAGCATCATCGGCAACGCGACGACACTTGATGAAAATACGATGGCCGCAAATATCGAGCCTACCGCACTTCCGACTGCCAAAAACTCGACCCATCCCAACACGCCGAGATCCTCGCCGACCGGAAAGAACACATGAACCATCGAGGCTGCTCGCGCCCAAACCAGCAAGACAACCAGCATCACAAGTGCAAACAACAATTCGTTGCGCAGATGATTTCGGCTCTCCCTCCAGCAGATCCCCAGGCGCGGCTCACGCCCATGCTCGAGTTGGCGGCTGATTGAGTACAGACCGAACGCCAGCACCGGCCCGCTCAAAATGAACGCCATCGCCAAGGTAAACAAGGCTACCGTGTTGCCTTCGCCCCAGGCCAGCCAGGTGATCAGATACCCAAATAGGACCAGGCCGAGGCCGTAGGCGAGGCTCTGCCTGGGAGCGCGTTTGACATCCTGCCAGCCAAGCCTCAGCCAGCGGAACGGTGCATCAAAGCCAAGCTTGTTGCACGGATATAAAAGCGGTTCTGATTCGGGGTCGACCTCATCCGGGCGGACCAAACTGGGCTCAGCCATTACTTCCTCCTTTGACTATGCAACGTCCCGTTTAACAGGATCTGGTATCGGCGGACTCTCTGGTCGCTGGGGTGAAAAATAGCGCAAAAAGCGGTCAAGTACAGCGTTTTTTCAATACTTTGCATTCATGCTGCAATGCACAATGACCGGAAAAAGCCAAAAAGTCCCTGATAAATGGGTTGTTTCACGCAAAAATCCCCCGCGAATGTGTAAAATCGCGCTGCCTTCTGATGCAGGGCCTGAATTTGTTCGGGCTTGGCCGCGATACGAGGGCACTACAACTCCAGCCCAAGGGGCGCTGCGACCTGAGCATCCTCAGGCCAGGCTTGGTAAGGGACACAGATTTGGACAACGGCGCTCACTCACGTTCTTGAACAGGAATCAACAACCATGAGTGAGTTCACCGATTTCAAAGTCGCCGACATGTCACTGGCCGACTGGGGCCGCAAAGAGATGCGGATCGCCGAAACCGAAATGCCTGGTCTGATGGCGCTGCGCGAGAAGTACGGCGATACCGAGCCCCTCTCCGGCGCCCGGATCACCGGCTCGCTGCACATGACGATCCAGACCGCCGTACTGATCGAGACCCTGGTGGAACTCGGCGCGCAGGTGCGCTGGTGCTCGTGCAACATCTTTTCTACCCAGGATCACGCCGCGGCGGCCATCGCCGCTGCCGGCATACCGGTCTATGCCTGGAAGGGTGAGACGCTGGAAGAATACTGGTGGTGTACCGAGCAGGTGCTGAACTGGCCGAATGGCGAGCAGCCGAACATGATTCTGGACGACGGGGGCGATGCCACCCTTCTGGTCCACAAGGGTGTCGAGTACTCAAACGGGGGGGCTGTGCCTGAACCGAAAGCCGACGATGCAGAAGAGTGGAAAGTCATCCTCGGCGTACTCAAGCGCAGCCTGGGAGAAGACCCCAAACGCTACCACAAGATGGCCGAGTCGATTCGCGGCGTGACCGAAGAGACCACCACCGGGGTGCATCGCCTGTATGAAATGTTAAACAATGGACAACTGCTGTTTCCGGCGATGAACGTCAACGATTCAGTGACCAAGTCAAAGTTCGATAATCTGTACGGCTGCCGTGAGTCGCTGGTGGACGGCATCAAGCGCGCCACCGACGTGATGATCGCCGGCAAGATCGCCGTTGTCTGCGGCTATGGCGACGTCGGCAAGGGATCGGCACAGTCGCTGAAAGGCCTTGGCGCCACCGTCTGGATCACCGAGATAGACCCGATCTGCGCATTGCAGGCCGCGATGGAAGGCTTCCGTGTCGTCACCATGGACGATGCCGCTGGCGTGGCCGATATTTACGTCACCGCCACCGGCAACAAGGACATCATCACGCACGACCATATGGCCGCCATGAAGGACCAGGCGATCGTGTGCAATATCGGCCACTTCGACAACGAGATCGATATTGCCGGAGTCAGCAAATACGAGTGGGAAAACATCAAGCCACAGGTGGATCACATCATCTTCCCGGACGGCAAACGCATCATCATGCTCGCCGAAGGCCGACTGGTTAACCTGGGTTGCGCCACCGGGCATCCCAGCTTCGTGATGTCCAATTCCTTCACCAACCAGGTGCTGGCGCAGATCGAGCTGTTCACCAAACCGGATGACTACCCGATCGGCGTTTACATCCTGCCGAAAAAGCTGGATGAGGAGGTAGCGCGCCTGCACTTGGAAAAGATCGGTGCCAAACTGACGATGCTCACGCAGGACCAGGCCGATTACATCGGCGTGCCGGTGGAAGGGCCGTACAAACCAGAGCACTACCGCTACTGATCAACTAAGGACTCTGGAACGCAGAGGTCGCGAAGAAGCGCAAAGAACGCAAAGTTTCCTGCGGAAAACACCCATCGAGCACTAAAAGTCTTTGCGTCCTCTGCGAAACCTCCACGACCTCTGCGTTCCCCTCAAAACACATGCCATCAGATCACAAAAGCCATCAAACTTTCAGTTTCGAGCTTTTTCCGCCCAAGACGGAACAAGGCATCACCAGGCTGCACGAGACCGTCGCCACGCTGAATGCACGCAAGCCGGAGTTCTTTTCGGTGACCTATGGCGCAGGCGGCTCCACCCAGAGCAACACCTTTGCCACCGTCGACTGGGTCAGGGATCAGGGCATCAGCATTGCGCCCCACCTGTCTTGCATCGGCAGCTCCCGTGACGAGATTCTCCGGATTCTCGAGCGCTATCATTCGCAGGGTATCGATCGCATCGTGGCCCTGCGCGGCGACCTACCCTCCGGATCCGGCGCCGGCTCCATGGGTGATCTCAATCATGCCAACGAGCTGGTGGTGCTCATTCGCGAACACTTTGGCGACGATTTTCGTATCGAGGTCGCCGCCTACCCTGAAATGCACCCGCAAGCACCAAATTTCGACAAGGATCTGGAAAACTTCAAACGCAAGGTTGACGCGGGTGCAGATTCGGCGATCACGCAGTATTTTTATAACGCCGACGCCTACGCGAACTTCATCGAAGCTTGTGAAAAAAGGGGTATCGATATCCCGGTCGTGCCCGGCATCATGCCAATTACCAATTTTAGCAACCTGGTGCGATTCTCCGATGCCTGCGGCGCGGAGATCCCGCGTTGGCTGCGCAAGCGTCTCGAAGCTTACGGTGACGATATCGCAGGCATTCGCGCACTGGGTGCGGACGTCGTGACAAGCTTGTGTCAGCGCCTGCTGGGTATGGGTGCTCCGGGACTCCATTTCTACACCATGAATCAGGCCGAACCGACGCTGGCGATCTGGGACAGGCTGGGCCTCGACGGATAGGGCAGCGATTCGGCACGACCGGACGAACAGCGAAACCCATGCGCGCTTCCCGTATCTTTACCGATCAGCAACTGCTGCCGGGAAACCAGGTTACACTGAATGCGTCGGCCTGCCGCTATATCAGTCAGGTGCTGCGCCTGCGGGTAGGTCAGTCACTCGTACTGTTCGACGGCAGCGGCTGCGACTACGAGGCCGAACTGACCGCCAGCAGGCGCGGAAGCTGCACCGTACAAATCGTCGGCGAGATGTCACGCGAGCAGCCGCCTGAACTTGAACTGCACCTGGGCATAGGCATCTCACGCGGCGAACGCATGGATTTCGCGATTCAGAAATCGGTCGAACTGGGAATCGATAAGATCACACCGCTGTTTACCCAACGCAGCATGGTGCAGCTGAAGGCAGACAGGCGCGACAAACGCCTCGCACATTGGCTGGGCGTGGTCAGGAGCGCCTGCGAGCAGAGTGGGCGCAGCCTGTTGCCACAGCTGAATCCACCGGCCACTCTGTCCGACTGGCTGGCCGGACATCCCGGGGGATTGATGCTGCACCACAAAGCAAGCCAGACTCTTGCGACTCAGCCTGCCCCTGAAGGCAAGCTTAATCTGCTGATCGGACCGGAAGGTGGACTGAACGAAGCGGAGCGGCTTCAGGCAATTGCCTGCGGATTCACCGGCGTCAGGCTGGGACCCCGGGTGCTGCGTACGGAGACGGCACCCATTGCCGCATTGGCTGCAATCCAGGTGTTATGGGGCGATTTTCGCTGAGCGTTGAGCCGTCAGTTTCAAGCGGCCGGCAGTTGAGCCTGCAGATATTCCAGGTCTGGAACCAATAGCTTTTCACCGGCGATCGACAGTGTCATCTGAACCGGTGAATCGCCTGGCTTTTCGGCACTCGCAGATTCGATAGCTGCACGACTTACCCGCAGCAGGCGCGGAATGCCCTGCGCCACCAGCCCCAGCATCGGCCAGGCCGGATCCGGCCTGAGTGCATAACAGACCGCGATTCGCTGTCGTATTCCAGCCCCGAGGTCGGGGCGCCCGAGCATGAGTTCGAAATCGATCACCGGGATCTCACGCTGATGCCAGCTGACCTTGCCCTGCAACCAGTCTCCATCGTGCTTGAGCGGCTCAGGATCACGGTATCCGATTACCTCGGCAACCGCGGCATTCGGCAGCAAGATACGCCCGTCGTGCAAAGGGACGAGCATGCAGCGGATTTCTCCGTCCGGCTGGATCACAGTGCGGTATCTGCCAGTACGGTATAGATATTTTCCAGCAGATCGGCCTCCTGGTAAGGTTTGCCCAGGTAGCGCCTCACGCCCAGTTCCAAGGCTCGGTTGCGATGTTTTTCGCCTGTCCGTGAGGTGATCATGATGATCGGAATATCGCTGAGCTCCGGTGTGCTTCGCATATGCCGGGCCAGCTCATAGCCATCCATTCGCGGCATCTCGATATCCAGCAAAATGACGTCAGGATGATGCTCCTGCAACTGCGTCACCGCGTCTACCCCATCCTTTGCCGTCACCACCTGCATGTTATGGCGCTCCAGCAGCCGGCTGGTGACTTTACGTACCGTGATCGAATCGTCCACCACCATCACGGAGACGCCCTTGGTAACCGGACCCGCAGCCATGGACTCGGCAGCCAATGGCTGTGCACTGTCCATTCTGACCAGGCTGTTTACATCGAGGATGAGCGCGATCTGACCGTCGGCTAGAATGGTGCCTCCGGTGAACCAGCGCACCGTGCTCAGCTGCGCCCCGATCGACTTGACCACGATCTGACGGTTACCCAGCAGTCCATCGACCTGGATTGCGACGCGATGCTCGCCCGAACGCACCAGCAAGAGCGGAAGCCAGCGCAGGGTATCAGTCAGATGTGGCATCTGCGTGCCAAGCATGGAACCGAGATAACGCACGTTGTAATCGCGGTCGCCGTATCTAAACACCTCCTGCTCTCCGGCATAAATGGCGCGCAATTCGTCCAGTGAGATCCGCACGACGCCATCCATGCTGCTGTGGGGCACGGCGTAAATCTCATCGCCGAGCGTCACGAGCAGGGAATCGGTAATCGCCAGCGTAAACGGCAGCCGAATCGTGAAGCTGGTACCGTGCCCCGGTTGCGAATCGATTTCGAGGGTACCACCGAGCTGTTTGACCTCGGTCAGAACGACATCCATCCCGACCCCTCGGCCGGACACCTGGGAAAGCTCCTCGGCGGTCGAGAAACCGGGCTGCAGTATCAACTGGTAGAGATCATCGTCATCGATCGCCGCGTCTTTATCGATAAGGCCGCGCTCTACCGCCTTGGCACGTATCCGTGCACGGTCGAGGCCTGCGCCATTGTCGGAAAGCGTGAGCACCACATCTGCCCCCTCGCGCGCAAGGTGCAGGGTAATCACGCCCTGCGGCGCCTTGCCGTTTGCCAGGCGCGTATTGGTGTCCTCGATCCCGTGCGACACAGCGTTTCGCAGCAGATGCTCAAGTGGACTCATCATGCGCTCAAGGATCGCGCGATCCATGTCTTCCTCACCGCCGATCACATCCAGGTTGGCTTGCTTGCCAACACTGTGACTCGTCTGACGCACAACGCGTTCGAGGCGTGGTACCCGGCTGGAGAACTTGACCATCCGGGTGCGCAGCAGGCTGTCCTGCAGATCGGTGGTAACGCGTGCCTGCTGTAGCAACAGGGT
>Ga0316201_10001563_pt1 | contig 15554 bp, 16 predicted proteins | sample CS6wburrow_MG_FD_204516 | JGI IMG/M metagenome (GOLD analysis project Ga0316201, IMG submission 204516) | Coastal sediment microbial communities from Delaware Bay, Delaware, United States - CS-6 worm burrow | ecosystem: Environmental > Aquatic > Marine > Coastal > Sediment | place: USA... | reverse complement strand
CAAGGATGCAAGATTTCTCTTAACGTCTTTAGCGTCTTTAGCGTCTTTAGCGTCTTTAGCGTTTAAATTCTTTATAAGCATTCGTATCCATTAATATTTCTATTAACACCATAATTCCTCATCTATTTTGGAAAAATCAGATAATACTAGATACAATCCTTGTCGTTACCAATTGTTTTACGGATTATATACAGTGGCCGTTGCACGACTTCGGTATGGATATGTCCAATATACAGGGCGACTAAACCTAAGCCTGAAAGTAGAATCCCTAGCAAAAAGGTGTTGAAGACGACGAAAAAAGCTAAATGCGTGTAAAACATCCACCCGAATAGCTGAGTAAAGAGCATATAAGTTAACAGAAACCCGGATGACAGGACAATAAAAACGCCGATATAACCGGTTATGCGTAATGGTAATAAGGAAAAACTGGTTAAACTGTTTATCGCTAAACGAAACAGTTTTATGAAAGAATATTGCTGTGTACCTGTGTTACGGGCCGGGGCTGAGAAGGTGAGATGGGTTTTATGAAAGCCCATCCAGTCAATCAAGCCTCTAAACATGCGCGTTCTTTCTGTAAATCGACACAATACGGATACAACTGTTTTATCTAAGAGACGATAATCTGTATTATTGGGGATAACCTCTATCTCTGAAAACCAGGCCATTAATCTGTAAAACAATTTGGAACCCATGCGTTTAAAGATGGAATAATCGGCAACGTTTTTGCGAATGCCAGAGACAATTTCAAAGCCTTTTTGCCATTCCGCCAGTAATTGGGGAATCAATTCGGGGGGATGTTGTAAGTCGGCATCTATAAAAATGACGGCATCCACTTCCTCACCGACTGCTTGAACGCCGGCCGTTAGGGCTATTTCTTTTCCAAAATTACGTGACAATAATAATCCTTTAACGTCTTGATGTTGTTCGCTTAATTCACTGATCACTTGCCACGAATTATCTTCACTGCCATCGTCAACAAAGATGATTTGCCATTGATAGTCAGGGAGTGTGGATAACACTTTTTTGACTTCTTGATAAAAAACCGCTAATCCTTCTCCCTCATTGAGGACGGGTACAATTAAGGCAATGATTTTTTGAATAGGGTTCATTGTTCAGCACCCCATAATTTAATGAATCCTGCTAGTTCTGGCATACTGAAGATTTCGGCATAGTTTCCTTTAAAGAGGTAATATCCACCACCGATGGCGGAGTAAACAATGCTTACGGCACCCAGTAGGAGTAATAAGGGTTGGTATTTTTTCAGCGGTTGGTATTTTTCAGAGAAGACTATCAGCATGTAGAACATGACGTAGAGACTGGCAATCAGTAGAGTCGTTCTACGCATAATCATAAGCTGTAAATAGGTGAGAATGGACAAAACACCTAGACACCAAAACAGGGGAATTAAAAAATGGCCTCTTTTAACGACTTCCAGTGTTCTGATATACAGGATATAAAATAAGAAAGAGAAGCTTATTCCGACCAGAAATAGAGGCGAAATCAGTGATAATTTTGGCCATTGATAATACCAAGGGCTGTTGATAGCCATTTGGCAAAAACCGCAATAGACTGCTTGTTCAAAAGCCTGTAATGCTTGAGGAGACAGGTTATCTAACATTGCCTGAATTTCAACGGGCGTTTTGGGAAAAATCAATTCGCCCATGGTGAAATAAAGGGGAACATACCACAGTGACGCTAAAAGTAGTGCAGGTATAGCACCTAATAAGAGGGCTTGAATACGCTTTTTATTGTCGGTTTCACCGACGACAATAATATAAAAGAGAAGCGGTATGATCATGGCTGGCGTGACTTTTGAGAGCAAGGCCAATCCCAGAATGACACCGGAAAAAAAATACATCAATTTGGGGCGAGAAGCTTGATTAGCCATCATGGCTAAGGCGATAGATAGCGCGGCTAAACCGGCGTGTAAGTTATCAATCCAAAGTATGCCCGATATCCAAGTCATGATGGGATCGGTTGCGATCCCTAGCAAGGGTAACCAAAATAGGGGAGAGAGGGCGGATAAGGTTAAACCGTAATAGAGAAATAAATATCGCCCCATTAAAGCGACCGCTAAAATGGCTAAAAAATGGCCTATCCATGATGCCATAACGGCTTTATTGAGTGCATTATGCTGAGCAAAGGGGCGAAGTAGTGTTGGAAACAGGGGGGGATGAACTGGCATTTTACGGTTAGTACCTAAATAAGCGGGCACTTTAAGGAGAGGAGAGCCTTGTAGCGTGTAATGGCCCGTTTCAATCCAGTTTTTCGTTAAATACCAAAAGCGTACTTCATCGCCTTCGTTATGAGGTAGATTGAAAGTGGGTAATTTGAGGATAGCGGAGAAACTGATAAGCAGTAAGACGACTACCCAGAAGTATTGCATTTTTTTTGACGTATCTTGGACATCGTCCGTATTGACAGGTGTCATTATGATAGATTCCTTATTCATTTCGTTTTAGATGATAGAACGCAGATATTTAGCTTCGCTGAACTTCGGTCAGCGAAGCTAAATGCTGATTGTCATGATTGACGCTGATTTTTTATAGAACGCTGATTGTCATTTTTTTTAAATCTGTGTTAATCAGGCCATCATGATTTTAATCAGCGTCTTTATCACAATCAATCACCCTCTGTTTTATTAATCATTTCCCTTACCCACCTTCTAAATCTTCTCATTGTTGCATTTCTGCCATCAACTTGACTTTGACTGACGTAATCTGGAATGTTATCAAAAAGGGGTAGATTCGGAAAATGGTAACTTATCTCAGAAATAATATATTGACCGTTTTGCAAGACATTGATTTGCAACTTTTGTCCATCATATCGCCAAAGTTCTGGCACACCTAGTAATTGATAATGATGAAATTGAGTACGGGCTGTGATATCAATTTCAATGGCTAAATCAGGCGGGGGATCGATTGTTAAATCAATTCTTTTTTTGCCTCTGATAACGGCTTCATGTTGGATGTAGAAACATTCATCTGGTTCGACTGCTTGCGCCATCTGTTCATTTTTAAAAGTCGTGGAACCCAGTGCCCTAAATTCAATATCCAGTTCTTCTAGTATGATTTTGACCAAGTCACCAATAATTTCTTTATCATCTTCATGCACGGCTAAGGGTGCCATAATTTCTAATATCCCATTGCTATACGCCAACCGGGCTGCACGAGTTTCGCCTAATTCTTCTAAAATGTTTTCAAACATGGGCCAGCTGACATCTTTTAGCTGTAATCTATGCCCTGATGGAATAATGAGTTGATTCAATGCTAATTGCATAATCGCTATTTAAAACCTTTCTTAACGCAAGAGACGCAAGAGGCGCAAAGACGCAATCAATATTTATTGTGACACAGCGCATCTTTAGCGTCAAAGCGCGTTTATTACCAGCAAACGAAAGTTGGAACGTAGACTAACAAGCTCAGCACTTAATCCCTTGGGGGTAATAAGCCAATATCGGCGTTATACTCAACACCACCGGGTTGTCCATCTGCTCCAAATGAATACAGCGCAAAAGGCTGGCTTTTACTGCCGGGCACACTATATTGGTAGGGGCGATTCCAAGGATCTAAGGGCACATCGCCATCCAAGTAAGGGCCTTTCCAAAAGGGTTTAGTTTGTTCATCACTGGGTGGTGTGTTAAGCAGTGCGAAGCCTTCTTCATTAGTCGGATAACGGGCAATGTCCAAATAAAGGGTACCTATACTACCTTTGAGCATTTTGATTTGAGTTTGAGCCGTTTTGACATTGGCTTTATCAACATTGCTTAAAAGTCTAGGGCCTACCAGTCCAGCAAGTAGGCCGATAATCACTAAAACAACTAGCATTTCTAGGAGCGTAAAACCTTGGTGTTTATTGAATGAGTTTTGCATCATTTTCAGTTATCAGATTTTCAGTTATCAGTTATCAGTTATCAGTTATCAAATGTAGTTGGGTGGGCAACGTGGTTGATCAGCAATCTATTATCAAATGGGCGGCCCTAAGGCCTTCAGTTCGGCATCGCGTAGTCCAACTAAAACACTTTCTCCTGATGAGGTGACTTTGAGTTCGCCATAACGCGCATTTTCATAGTATTTTGCATGGCCTTCTTGAAAGAAAAAGGATTCTGCACCGAGTCGAATTTCGCTGCCTCGTTTGCGAAAGCGTAGCAGAAGCGTACCCGCTTCAAGTGGCGTATTTTCGTCATAAATCCGTTTGAAGTGAGCAATGTCTTGTTCATTTCGTTCTATGACTAAATAACCGTCTTTTTTGGCCTCATATAAGGCCTGTAAACGGGCAATCTTATAACGCAGTACCATATAATCCCCTTGTATCAGGGAGCGCGGATCAACTGGTGCGAGTTCTAATAAGATTGTCGTACCTTCTGTAAGCAGTTGTTCTTTATGGTAAATTTCATAATTAACGCCAGCGAGTACGACGACTGCTATAATGAAGACGAATAGACTACGCATGATCACTCTCCTCTTTCTGACAAGGGAAATATCCGTTTAAACACAAAACGCAAAACCAGCAAGGCTACCCCTGCGCTCATTAATGTGATTGATTTCATTAATAAGGTGATATTCAGGTGGTAGTAGTAAGCGATAAAAAAGACGCTGAGGAAAACAATAGCCAATCCCATCAAGACACGGTTGCCTCGCTGATAACCTAATAATAGCACAATAATCGCCGCTATGATGCCTGGGCTTTGATGCAGTAATAAACCAATCAAGATTGTGCAGACGAAAATGGCATAACTTTTTAAAGCGGTAATCGAAATACCGTTGTTACGCAGTAAATAATATTCAAGTGCGAGTAAAACCATCGTTAAGCCGATTGTTGAAAACCACCAGGTTAGTGGGGGAATGGCATTAAAATCAGGTAGGATGGATAAAATCAGTACGGTTTGTAAAGCAATGACAAAACCGTATCCTAAAGGCTGATACAAGGTAGCCATCATTTTGTCTGTCAAGTGCTGAGGTTCAGATATCCAATACCAAACGGCACCGCTTGCCAGCAAAACAATCAGAAGATGAATACCTTGGTGTATTTCAAAATCATAGAGTAGCACTAAGGCGGCTATTGTGGCGATTAAAACGGATAGAAAGCGCAGAATGTTATTCTGATAAACGCCAATGAGTATAATTTCCAGAAACCAGGTGGCTAATGCTGTCGTGGCGACATCATGTTTTTCACCTGCAATGCCCAAAATAAACAAGACTTGACCGGTTAAATTTAAGACTAAGGCTAATTGATTGAGAAACAAACCCTTTTGGTTAACCTGATGCAAGAAAATGGTGCCGATAATTAATACTATCCCCAATAAAATGGCCGAAACCGGGGTATGAATGATTTCCAACAGCGCGATAAAAACCAGAAAGGGGATGACAGATAGCCAAGCGCCTATTGCTATTAAGGCGTTCACAAACCAAGGTGTGATGCTTTCTTGGGAAGTGGTGCTTAACGTGTCGGCAATCGGTGCTTTTTGATCGGGTTGCAACAGATTTTCTGCAATCAGTTCGTCAAGCATATTTCGTATGGTGAGTTGTTCAGTCATGCTATGCCTCCTGCCACTTTTGATTGACTAATAGCAACCATTTTGTCGCTAAATACACTTGTCCTATAACCACAAGGGCTAATACCAACCAACTGATTTCCTCTCTCCCCAGTGGCAATAATCTAGCAACTAAGGTGGTGACAACGATGAGTACGCCAAAAAGGCTTATGGCTAATAGCAATAAGTCATGTCTTTGTTGAGAACGGTAATACCATAAATTGAAGGCCGTCATAGCCACATACAATACCACGGCTACCGCAAACAAGGGATGGGTTTGCCAATGTGCAAAATCAATAATCGTAATCAGTGTCGGTATCATCAGAAAAGTCAAAGTTGTTGTGAAAAGCAGTATGCCTAACCAGTGACTTTGTAGCCAAGCCACGCCTTGTCGGTAAGCAGATTCCCAAGCGAACAAGGCGACACCATTTAACAAAAACAGTAATAAAAACAAGTCGGTATGTGGATCAGAACTTGGCGGATTAATAATTTGTTCCCAGTATAAAATCAGACTGAGATTGAGCAGTACCAATAACAATAACCACAAAGGCGCAAAAGCGCCGAGCAATACCCACGGGGTAATCAAAATGGCCCAAGTGAGAAATAAACTAAAAACGTCGGCCCCCGTCTGGTAAACTTGACCATAAACGGCTAAGAGTGCGCCAAGCAAAACCGCTGCCGCCAGTAAAGCGGATTGACCCGATAATTGTTCAAGTCCTCGCAATGAGGCGAACAAAGCGAGACTAAATACACCGGCTTGAAGTACGCCAAATTTCGTAAAATGAGTCATATCGGCCCAGTTATAAGCGAAGAAAAAAATGATTCCCGCGAGTGTCAAGGCTGTACCCAATAATAACAACACACTATCAATAAAGCACCGCCAAGCGTGACGATCAGGAATGGTAGCCATTCGCCGCAGAGCATATTCAAGGGCTGAAGGGGTGAGGTGATGTGTTCGTGCTAAGAAACAAAAGTGGTGAGAAGTGGAGGGTGTATCTAATGGATCGGGTGGCATAATCAATCTTCCTCAATCAAATTAAAATGGTAGGCCGTCATCAGAACCCTTATAATGGTGGTTGTATTTTAATCTCGCCATCATTTCATGAAATGACATCGTCGCCGGGCGTTGCATTTCTAACATGGCTTTTAATGTTCTACCCGACGGATATTGTTGATCACCTATATATTGGTAATATTCGTCTAAACAGTTATAATCCAACAATTCTTTTTCTATCAAGCTTTTAAGATACGGGATCACACGTTTATACCAAATAATAATATCAAATTCAACGTGTTGACCAGAAAGATCACCATCGCCCAACAACTCCCCAACATCATAAGCTTCTGTACCATGATATTGTCCAAACTTATGGCCTAATACCGTTAAAGAGTGATGACAAAAGCCATAGTGATCAAATTCACGTTCCATGAGATGAGCAGCGTACAACAATTCATCAATATAAGATGTGGGAATTTTAAACAATTTAGCCAGTTCAAGATTTGAAAATAGTTTACTCATATTTTTATCCTTTACTATTGAAAAAGGAATTCAGAAGTTCAGGAGTTCAGAATTTAAGAGTTTAGGCGTTTAGGAATTCAAAATAAATATAGACGATTATACCAATTTGTTAAGTGCTTGATTTTATGATTTTTACGATGAAGCCTTTTTTGTAAATCTAATAAATTGTATTAAATCGGTATAAACTCTTAAGTAATAATGGATTTTTCATTTCTAAGCGATTTTTTCATTAACAATCAACCAGAGGGCAACCACAAAAGATTGCCCCCTACCTATCAAATTTGACAATTATAAAAAACATCATGTCTACAAAAACATTATATGACAAATTATGGGATGCCCATACTGTGCGCGTTGATGATAACGGTGCAACGTTGCTTTATATTGATCGGCATTTGATTCACGAAGTGACATCACCCCAAGCCTTTGAAGGATTGCGTTTAGCCAATCGCAAACCCAGGCGCATTTCTGCGAATCTTGCCGTACCCGATCATAATGTGCCCACCACGGCCCGTGAGGGTGGCGTGTCGACGATTACTGATCTCACATCGCGCTTGCAAATTGAAACCTTGGATAAAAATTGTCAAGCATATGGTATCACGGAATTTACCATGAATGATCCTCGCCAAGGCATTGTGCATGTTATGGGGCCTGAACAAGGCGCAACCTTGCCAGGCATGACTATCGTTTGCGGCGATTCGCATACCTCAACACATGGCGCTTTAGGTGCATTAGCCTTTGGCATTGGCACCTCCGAAGTTGAGCATGTTTTAGCCACGCAATGTTTAGTGCAAAAAAAATCCAAAAATATGCTCATTAATATTAATGGCATCGTGGGCCCCAACATCACGGCCAAAGATATCATCTTATATATTATAGGACAAATAGGAACGGCCGGTGGCACAGGCTATGCGATTGAATTTGCTGGCAGTGCCATTCAAGCGTTATCAGTGGAAGGCCGTATGACAGTGTGCAATATGGCAATTGAAGCCGGCGCACGGGCAGGGATGATTGCGGTTGATGATAAAACCATTGAATATATGCGTGGTAGGCCTTACGCGCCGCAAGGTGAATTATGGCAGCAAGCCAAAGCGGCTTGGCGTGATTTACACAGTGATCCAGATGCTCACTTTGATCACATTGTGAATATAGACGCGACTACCCTTAAACCCCAAATGACTTGGGGCACTTCACCAGAAATGGTCGCCTCAATTGACAGCGTCGTGCCCAATCCGGCCGACGTAGAAGATGGGGTTAAAGCGGAAAGTATGCGCCGCGCATTAAGTTATATGGATTTAAAGGCCGGTACGCCCATCACCGATATCAGTTTAGATAAAATTTTTATCGGCTCCTGTACCAACTCGCGGATTGAAGATTTACGCGCCGCCGCTTCCACCGTTAAAGGCCAAAAAATCGCTTCCAATATCAAACTAGCCTTAGTTGTTCCCGGTTCAGGCCTCATTAAAACACAAGCCGAACAAGAAGGCCTCGATCAAATCTTTACCGAAGCCGGTTTTGAATGGCGTAACCCAGGCTGCTCAATGTGTTTAGCCATGAATGCGGATCGTTTAGAACCCGGAGAACGGTGTGCCTCCACCTCTAACCGCAATTTTGAAGGGCGGCAAGGGCAAGGTGGCCGCACACATTTAGTCAGTCCCGCGATGGCGGCTGCCGCTGCGATAGCGGGGCATTTTGTTGAGATTTAAAATCTATAACGACAAGGATTGTTTATAATAAAGAATTAGATTATGTCAAGATTGAACTCATTGAGTTTCATCAAGAAATGAATGAGGTTGAAACTGATGATCTCATCAAATGCCCGATATCTATCCTTTATTATAAACAATCCTTGTAGTTATATATGACAATCGAAACCGACCGTTTAATTAGCGCCGCTGGCAATACTGAAGAACGTGTGATTGACAAAGCATTGCGTCCACGTCGTTTAGCCGATTATGCCGGTCAACCGCGCACCCGTGAACAAATGGAGATTTTTATTCCCGCCGCCAAATCACGAGGCGAAGCACTTGATCATGTCTTAATTTTTGGGCCGCCCGGCCTTGGAAAAACAACCCTGGCACACATTATCGCTAACGAAATGGAAGCCAATCTTCGACAAACCTCCGGCCCCGTTTTAGAACGCGCAGGCGATTTAGCCGCCTTATTAACCAATTTAGAAGCCCGTGATGTCTTATTTATTGATGAAATCCACCGCTTAAGTCCCGTTGTCGAAGAAATTCTCTACCCCGCCATGGAAGATTTTCAATTAGACATCATGATAGGTGAAGGCCCCGCAGCCCGTTCCATTAAACTCGATTTACAACCCTTTACCCTAGTCGGCGCAACCACTCGTGCGGGTTTGCTCACCTCCCCCCTGCGTGATCGTTTTGGGATTACCCAACGCTTAGAGTTTTATAATAGTCAAGATTTAGCCAATATCATTACCCGTTCAGCCGACATTTTAAACGTCCCCATTGATACCAAGGGCGCGATGGAATTAGCCAATCGTTCCCGAGGCACACCGCGTATTGCCAACCGTTTACTGCGACGAGTACGTGATTATGCCCAAGTCCGTGCAGACGGACAGATTAACCAAACCATCGCACAACAAGCCTTAAACTTGCTCAATGTCGATACTTACGGTTTAGACTTAATGGATCGGAAACTACTGTTAGCCATCATGGAAAAATTTGAAGGCGGGCCCGTCGGTATCGAAAATTTAGCCGCCGTGATCAGTGAAGAACGGGGTACAATAGAAGACGTGATCGAACCCTTTTTACTACAACAAGGCTTTCTCAAACGTACCGCAAGAGGGCGCGTCGTCACCCGATTAGCTTGGCAACATTTTGGTTTAACGCCAAAAAATTCAAAGGATTTATTTGAGAATGAATGACTTTATCTGGCCAATTCGCGTTTACTACGAAGACACCGATGCCGGCGGCATAGTTCACCATGCCAATTACGTCAAATTTCTGGAACGTAGCCGTGTTGAATGGTTACGACAGCACGGCATTGAACTCACGCAACTCAAACAACAATACAATCTCATCTTTGTCATACGACAACTCACCCTAGACTACTTAAAACCCGCCTTCCTTGATGACATAATACATATCACCGTCAACCTGAGCAAACTCGGAAAAGCCAGTATGACAATCACGCAACAAGTGTTACGCGATGCTGATATCCTGTGTACAGCAACGGTTAAAATCGCGCTTGTCAATAGTGTCGATAAGCGCCCTCAAGCTATTCCGCCTGAATTGTTAAAAATACTCACAAATCCTTCCTAGTAGAGACGCACGGCAGTGCGTCTCTACAATTTTAAGATCATTTTTTTAACGCAAAAGGCGCAAGAGACGCAAGAGACGCAAGAAACGCAAGAAAGATAAAAATGTCGTTTTCTTTTGAAAAAAAGCATTTTTAGCGTCTTTATGACGATGCTAAGTATAGTTATGGTTCAATTCCTAATGCCCGCATTTTGTCGGCTAATCGTTGTGCGCGTTGTTCGGCCCTTTGTCTTGCCAGTGCTTCCGCTTGATAGGCCTGTTGTACATAATTAATTAATTGGGTGTGGTTATTTTAGGACGACGGTTCAATAAAATCAATGGGTTATAGAGCGTACCCTTTCACGCGCTTTCAAGCCGTTAAAATTAATTGATTTTTAAATATTTTTTAGATTTCTTTGTGTATTGCGCGTCGTTTTAAAATAAAGTCAATATTTTTGTTTTTAATTAACAATTAACAATTCTATCATCCCAAAAAAGCGTTCCCACTACCCCAGTGTCATTCACATCATTTCTTCTCAAAATAGGATTGACTATGAATCAAGTTTGGCAATTACAAGACACCGCAACTCATTTTAATGAGATTATTGAGAGTGCTAAAAAGTATGGCACTCAAATTATTAAACAAAATCGAACTGAATTTGTTTTACTGACTATGGCAGATTATCAACGATTATTACAACCCATTCACCATGATTTAGATGCACTTTCTGGTACCTGGACAGAACAAGACAGCAATGAATTTATATCCGTATTATCTGATTTTTCACAAATAGATGAGGCATTATGGTGTTAATCGAAATTTTAATGGATACGAATGCTTATGTTGAATTTAAACGTGCTAACCCACAAACGCTTGAAATATTACGTTATGCACAAACCATTGCTATCAATAACGTTGTATTAGCTGAATTACTTGCCGGTTTTTCGGTAGGCCATCGAGAAGCCGAAAATCAACGCGAATTAAACCAATTTTAGGAAAGGCCTCGGGTTAAATTATTAAGCTCGGATGAAGTGACTGCGAAATACTATGCCATGATTTATAAAGCACTCCGAAATAAGGGTAAACCTATTCCAACAAATGATATGTGGATTGCTGCCACTGCCATGCAATATCATTTGACTTTACTGACTTATGACAAGCATTTTGCAAATATAGAAGGTTTATCACAATGTCGGCGATTAAGTGATTTTTTCCCTCAATAACCGAACAACAAGAGTGTCAATAAACGCCCTCAAATTATCCCACCTGAACTGTTAAAAATACTTCAGAAGAACTTGTAAAAAGGGCAACCACAAGGGATTGCCCTTATTTTTCAACAGTTCATTTTAACATGGGGTAGGCAACGACTTTACCCCCCTACAATTAGAAAATTATCATGGACAAAACCCAACAAACCCTGATTGACACCTACTTGGCAGACGATACCAAACTATACGAAGATTGGTATCACGCATTTTACGCGCCCGACAGTGACACCGATACGGTGGCTTTTGCGCCGTCTTTTTCACTTGAAACGTTTAAAAAACGTTTTAACCAATGGTTTGAAAAACGGCGAAACCTGTTGCGCCATAAAATCTGTGAAGAGTGGGGATACCCACAAAAAAAGAGCGCATTTGAAAACAAACAAGCGATGATTATCGCCATATCAGTTGATTGTTTAGCTGTTGCACTCTCATTACCGACGACGAATGTCATTGCAGTCGGCACGATTTTAGTTGTTGATGGGTATTTGGATAAACTCTGCCCTGAGGCTTAAAACCACATGTAGGGTGAGTAAGCGGGCGGCAATGAAATCAAGATCAACCCAAAAACGAACCAAACGCTTGCCCACCATTTATCTTGAAAATTGTGAAAATTGATAGAAACAATGCCCATAACAACCGAACAACTCAAAAAAACCATTCACCGTGAATTGACTGATGCCAGTGTCAAGATTTTTGAAAAAGTGAATAGCAATTATGAATTTCGTGGCACTGGTTTTTTTATTACGCCTGATGGTTATTTATTAACCGCTTATCATTGTGTCGGCGAGTCTCCCGATGATATTTTTGTCAAAACGCACTTTGATGGCAAATTTAAAGCTGTGCTTGATCAACGAAAATCGTTGCGAGCCTCCGAATACGATATCGCCGTACTCAAAATTGATTATAAGCCTAATCATTATCTCCCATTAGGATTCGTTGGCGATAAACATAAAGGTGAACAACTGGTGACAACCGGTTATCCCGCAAGTGACATTGCAGACAACCAAGAAATAGGCATTTACTTTGGCACCATTTCAAGATTTCGTGGCAATCAAATTGAAATGGATGGGGCAGCAAAAGGACAAGGACATAGTGGTGGTTTGGTTTATCATTATAAAACGCACCGTATCGTTGGATTAGTCGTTGCGGGTTATAAACCAGAAAAGATATTGAATGCCGGGTTAGCGACTCGTTTTCAGGCCTTATTTAAAAAGTGGCGCGAACTTGAACAGATTAATCAAGCTGTCGCCAAAAGATGGATAAAACAGCTCAAAGATGAGGATGCAGAAGAGTCTCCGAAAGAACCAATACAAATCGAAGCCTGCGGAGGCGCTATGCGGTTAGATTCCAAATTTTATGTTGAACGGCAAGTTGATGCCGATTTTCAACTGACGATTCAACGTTGTGATCGTATCGTCTTGTTAAAAGGGCCTCGGCAAGTCGGCAAAACATCCTTATTAGCACGGGGATTACAACAAGCGCGTCAAGCTGGGGTGCGCGTGTTATTAACGGATTTCCAAAAACTGGTTGAACCGCAATTGCAGAACTCAAATACTTTTTTTCTGGCCATTGCACAAATGTTGGCTAGGCAACTACGCCTGAAAATATCCCCCCAACAAAGTTGGAGTAGCGAATACACGGCCAGTGCTAATTTTGAAAATTATTTTCTGGATGAAATCTTAGCGGAAGTTGAAGAACCCGTGTTATGGGCCATTGATGAAGCGGATCAATTATTTGACTATCCATTTAGTAGCGAACTGTTTTCTAAATTACGGACTTGGTATAACGAACCCGCTTTGAACCCAGATAGCCCTTGCTCACGACTCAGTTTCGCCATCGCTTATGCCACCGAAAGTTACTTGTTTATCAAAGAACAAAATCAATCGCCGTTCAACGTCGGCACGAAATTAGTGTTAGAAGATTTTACGCTTGAACACATTGCCGATTTAAATCAACGTTATGGTACGCCACTCAAAAACACTAAAGAAATCAAACAGTTCCATCAATTAGTAGGCGGCCAACCGTATTTGGTGCGTTGTGGTTTAAATGATATGGTTAGCCACCAGATCACATTAAACGAATTTATTCGGAAAGCGGATCACGATGATGGGACTTATGGTGAACATTTACGTCGGATTATTATGCTGTTAAATAGTGAACAAGCCTTATATCAAGTCATGCAACAGGTATTGCGCGGCGAAGCTTGCCCCGATTATGAATCGTTTTATCGGCTTCGGAGTTTTGGCCTCTTAAAGGGAGATTCAAAAGATAATGTGAATTTGCGTTGTGAGATTTATCGGCAGTATTTGAAAAAGCATTTGTTGTAATTCAGAATTGGCTTCGGCCCGATTGGAGTGATTTTGCAGGGCCCGATTGGAGTGCAAAATTTATTTTGCTTCGGCCCGATTGGAGTGCAAAATTTATTTTGCTTCGGCAATTATCCGAGGAGCAACAAATTGCCTCTCAACACAGTTTTTAACAAGATTTAACGGATTAAAGGAATTACAGGATTAAAGATTAACCTAAATTTATTTTATTAATGTATAACAAGAATTTTTTATCCCTCAAAACTAATTCCTGTCAATTCTTTAATCTATTAAATCTTGTTCAAAGTTTTTAGAGTTTTTTTATATGACAGATTTCTACACCACAGGTGGCGCTATGCTACCCAACGCGCCTTCCTACATACCACGCAAAGCCGATACTGATTTATACAAAGCGTTAAAACAAGGGCAATTTTGCTATATTCTCAACAGCCGGCAAATGGGGAAAACTTCCCTTGCCGCGCATATTGCAGCACAATTACGTCAAGAGGGCATAAAAGTCATCATATTTGAACTTGAACTGGTTAAGAATGATGCCACCGTTGAGCAATGGTACTACACTTTGCTAAGCAAAATGGGCCGTTTTGGTATAAAAAAACAATTAGAGAGATTTTGGCAAGAAAACAAAAATTTAATGCCGGTACAACGTTGGATGCAAGCTATTCAGGAAGTTGTCTTAACACACTTTAAACAACCCGTTATTTTATGTCTTGACGAAATTGATGTCGTCCGTAGTTTACCGTTTGCCACCGATGATTTTTTTTCCGCAATTCGCAGTTGCTATAACCAGCGTGCCCAAAATCCCGATTTACAACGTTTAACGTTTTGTTTAGTCGGCACGGCCAGGCCAACGGATTTAATGACAGACGCTCAGGCTACGCCCTTTGATATTGGGCAAGCGATTGATTTAACAGGGTTTACCTTTGAAGAGGCGATGCCGTTAGCACAGGGCTTACAGGGTAAAGCGGATAATCCAGAAGAGGTGTTACGGGCGATTTTAGAGTGGACAGGCGGACAACCGTTTTTAACCCAAAAAGTCTGTGATTTATTTTGGCGGCATAGCGAGGTGCCTCTAACCAGCGGACAAGAAACGGCTTATGTGGAACACTTGATCCAAACCCACATTGTTGAGCATTGGGAATCTAAAGACGATCCACCGCATTTAAGCACCATCCGCAATCGGTTGATTGAACGAGAAAATGCTCAACACACTTGGCAATTGTTAAGCTTATGTCGCTCTATTTTATCCTTGTCGCAACGAGACGAGCTGCTCAAAGCGCATGAAATGGAATTGCGTTTAACCGGTTTAATGCTTAAACAAGCCGATGGGCAATTACGGGTTTTCAATAAAATTTATGAACACGTTTTTAATCAGCACTGGTTGGCGCAAGAACAACGACAAACTTTAGCTGAAAATCCTTATTTGGGCTTATCCGCGTTTCAAGCCGAAGATGCGGAACGCTTTTTTGGGCGTGAACAGTTGACGGCAAGACTCTTGGAAAAATGCCGCGATTTAGACTCCGCCCAACTACCGCGCCTCTTACCGATTCTGGGGCCATCGGGTTCGGGTAAATCATCGGTGGCACGCGCTGGGTTGATGCCCGCTTTACAAGGTTCACTGAAAAATGTCCACGTTGAAATCTTCA
>Ga0316201_10001562_pt1 | contig 15560 bp, 16 predicted proteins | sample CS6wburrow_MG_FD_204516 | JGI IMG/M metagenome (GOLD analysis project Ga0316201, IMG submission 204516) | Coastal sediment microbial communities from Delaware Bay, Delaware, United States - CS-6 worm burrow | ecosystem: Environmental > Aquatic > Marine > Coastal > Sediment | place: USA... | reverse complement strand
CGTCAAGCCAGCTCTCTCCGTCGCAGCACTTGACGCGACCCGAGCCGACCAATGCGGCCGCTTCCGGGTAGATAATGTGCTCAACAGCCTGCACGCGATGCTGTAACTCATCGGCCGACTCATCCGAACTCACCCGCAGCCGTCCCTGCAGGATGCGCGGTCCGCCGTCAAGTTCCTCGGTAACAAAGTGCACGGTGCTGCCATGCCACTCGTCACCGGCGTCGAGAACGCGCTGGTGCGTATTCAGTCCCGGGTACCTGGGTAGCAGGGCCGGGTGAATATTGAGGACCTTGCCCTCGTAGTGATTGACGAAGGTGGGGCTCAGTATGCGCATGAAACCGGCGAGTATGAGCAACTCGGGATTCCAGCGGTCGAGTTCCTCAATAACTGCGCGATCGAATGATTCGCGGTCCGGATAGTCGCCATGCTGGATGCAGGCCGTCGGGATGCCCGCTTTCTCGGCGCGCACGAGGCCAAATGCGTTCGGGTTGTTGCTGAATACGACGCACAGTTCGAGGTCGAGGTCGCCGGCGGCAACGGCGTCGATGAATGCCTGCAGGTTAGTGCCCGATCCGGAGATCAGGATCGCGGTTCGACAGGACATCAGACGTACTGCACTTCCTGATTGCCGGCAACGATGCGGCCGATTTGCCAGGCCTTTTCGCCGTTCTGACTGAGCAGGTCGATGGCTTTGCCTGCGTCATCACCGTTCACCACGACAACCATGCCGACGCCGCAATTGAATGTGCGGCGCATTTCTGCTGTCTCAATGCTGCCGTGATTCTGCAGGAAGTCGAACACCGGCCCCTGTTGCCAGGATGATGTGTCGATTTCTGCATCGAGACCTTGCGGCAAGACCCGCGGAATATTCTCGGTTATGCCGCCGCCCGTGATGTGGGCGAGACCCTTCACCGAAACCTCTTGCATCAGGGCCAGCACCGGCTTGACGTAGATACGCGTCGGCGTGAGCAGGCGCTCGGCCGCGGGCGCACCGTTAATCGGGGAGTCGCCGGCTCGCTCGAGAACCTTTCGAATCAGTGAGTAGCCGTTGGAATGCGGTCCACTCGAGGCAATACCGACAATGATATCGCCGTCCGAAATCGCGCTGCCGTCGATCATTTCTGCGCGTTCGACCGCTCCGACCGTAAAGCCGGCGAGGTCATACTCGCCCGGCGCATACATGTCCGGCATCTCGGCGGTTTCGCCGCCGATCAAGGCCGCGCCAGCCTGCAGGCAGCCTTCGGCGATGCCAGCAATGACGTCGCTTGCCACGTCGTTATCGAGCTTGCCGCAGGCGAAGTAATCCAGGAAAAACAGGGGCTCTGCGCCCTGGACGAGCACATCGTTGACACACATGGCGACGAGATCGATGCCGATCGTGTCGTGCATGCCGAGGTGCTGTGCCAGCATGAGCTTGGTGCCCACGCCATCGGTGCCGGATACCAGCACGGGCTCCTTGTAACGCCCCGGGGGCAAAGCGAACAGGCCGCCGAAACCGCCGATGCCGGCGATAACTTCGGGCCGACGCGTGCGCTTGACGAGCGGCTTGATTCGCTCAACGAGTTCATTGCCTGCATCGATGTCGACGCCGGCGTCTTTGTACGTAAGTGGTTTATTGCTCATTTTGGAGTGGCATACTCTGGGAGGGCGATATAATAGTGCTTAGGGCCAACCGGGGAAACCACCCTTGTGAAATCTTGTAGTTTTTTCTTGGCCGGCTGCTGCCGGCGAGCTGTTTTGTTGACGCTGGCATCGCTGGTGTTGTGTTCACCTGTTGTGGCTGTCGAAGTGGCGACGCTGTATACGGCCGAAGTGCCGTATGACCGGGAGGCAAGCGATCCCCGGGCAGATGCTTATGAAACGGCTTTGCAGGAGATATTGCTGCGCGTTTCGGGTTCTGGGCTGGCCAGCAACCGCGACGCTGTCGCCGAACTGTTTCCCAATCCCGCGTCCTACGTGATGCAGTTTCGGCCTGGCGCAGGCGAAACGTTGTGGGTTTCTTTCGATGGTCAGGCGATTGAGCGGACGCTGCGCAACGCCGGGCAGACATTTTGGGGCCCGGAGCGGCCACTTACCCTGGTCTGGCTCGCTGTTGACTGGGGACAGGGAACGCGCGAGATCGTCGCCGCCGACGACCCGGATCGCACGCAACATCAGTCCCGCTCGATCGACCGGAACCGTCTGCTGCGCGAGCGAGTGCTGGAAATCGCCGAGCGCCGCGGATTGCCCCTGGTATTTCCACTTCTCGATACGACCGACCTGCAGAGCGTGACGTTCGCGGATATCTGGGGTGGCTTTGACGAGCTGATCCTCGATGCTTCGGAGCGCTATGACGCCAACTCGATCCTGATAGGGCGAATTCGCGCATCGTCGAGCCAGGGCAGTCGCTGGACGTACTACTTCAGTGGTGAGGAATTGGCGTTGAATGGCCCACCTGAAGCGGTAGTAGGCCAGATCGCCGACTTGCTGGCGGCCGAATTTGCCGTTGGTGGAGACGTTCCGCTGGAAACCGTTGTGCTAAATGTCTCGGGCATCGCCTCCGTGGCGGCTTACGGAAGTGTCCAGCGGTTGCTCAGGGACGTCTCCCTTATCGAGAATTTCGCCGTCACCGAGGTTAGCGGCGATCGAGTAAGCTACCGCGTCGATGTTCGTGGCGGTGCGGACCGACTTCGTCGGGCCTTGCGTTTCAACGGGCTGGCCGAGCAGGAAAGCAGGGATCCCCCACAGCCTGCTGCCGCGCTCGAGTTCTTCTACAGCCCCTGAGGCCAACGACGATGTCACTAAGCTGGTTGCCCAACGCGATTTCGTTGCTGCGCATTGCGCTCGTGCCCCCGGTCCTGCTGTTGATCGTCAACGGCCAGTTCGGCTGGGCACTGGCACTGTTCTGGCTCGCCGGCTTTTCGGACGGACTCGACGGCTATCTCGCAGTGCGCTTTGGCTGGAGCAGCCGACTTGGCGGCTTGCTTGATCCGACCGCGGACAAGCTGTTGATTACCGGCATGTTTGTTACGCTGGCCTACACCGGCCACATTCCCGTGTGGCTGGCGGCGATAGTCATTTTTCGGGATGTTGTCATTGTTGCGGGCGCGATGGCCTACAATTTCCTCGTCAAGCCGGTGCCGGGAGAGCCCACGCGCATCAGCAAACTCAACACAGCCTTGCAGATGTTGTTCGTCCTGTTTGTCCTGAGTCGTGCGGGTTTCGACTGGCCGGACAAGATCACGATCACGGTGCTCGGTGCGTCCATACTCATCACGGTTGTCATCAGTGGCTGTGACTACGTCTTGTCCTGGTCACAACGCGCCCGTGCAGGTGAATAATATGCAAACAGACTTGCGACTTAACTGGCTGATAGCGATTTCCCTGACGGGGTGGCTGTTCTACCTGCTTGCGCCCGTGTTGACCCCGTTTGTTGCGGCGGCATTGCTAGCCTATATGGGTGACCCGTTGGCCGATCGCTTGCAGAAACTGAAGATGCCGCGGACTCTGGCAGTGGTGACGGTATTCCTGATCACGTTTCTCGCGCTGGCGTTATTGATCCTTCTGATTGGTCCGCTGATCCGTAGTCAGATCAGCGCGCTGTTCGACGCACTGCCGGATATTGCGCAGCAGGTTGAACGGGTCTGGCTGCCGTCGATACTCGGCTGGCTCAACATCGAAGGGGGCGCCGACATTGGTGTCGGTCCGTTCCTTGCGAAATACGGTGAGATGTTCGGCAGCTGGAGCGGCAAAGTCCTGTTGTCTGTCGGCAAGTCGGGCGGAGCGCTTGCGGCTGCAGTCTTGAGTCTGTTCCTGGTTCCGATCATTGCGTTCTACATGTTGCGTGACTGGGACCTGATCGTGGCGCATCTGGGTGCACTCGTCCCTGAGAGCCAGCGTGAAACCGTGTTCAAGCTCGCCCGGGAGTCGGATGAGGTCCTTGGCGCATTCCTGCGGGGCCAGATCCTCGTCATGCTCGCACTCGGATTGATCTACTCACTGGGACTCAGTTTCGTCGGGCTAAAGTTCGCCATTGCTATTGGCGTTGTCTCCGGTTTGGTCAGTTTCGTGCCCTATCTCGGCTTCGTTTTCGGAATCGGCCTGGCCAGTTTGACCGTTGTGCTGGAGCCCAATCCTTTGTGGCAAATGGTCGGTGTTGTAGCGACTTTCTCGATTGCGCAGTTCATTGAAGGCTCGCTGTTGACGCCCAAGCTCGTCGGCGATCGTATCGGACTGCATCCCGTGATTGTGATCTTCGCCGTGGCGGCCGGTGGCCAGTTATTTGGCTTCTTCGGCATACTGTTGGCACTACCGGCCGCAGCAGTCCTGTCGGTGCTGGTGCGCTTCGCGTATCACCGTTACCTGAAGGAACATCCCGAAGCACGGGTGGAAATCGAAGTCGAATGAACCAGATGGTCCTTCCTCTGCGGCTTGCGGACCACGCCGTGTTTGCAAGTTTCCTCGATCACGGCAACGAGACGCTGGTAGCGACTCTCGCCAGCCTGTCGTTCGGAGGCGCAGGACAGGGTTGTTGGCTGTGGGGTGCGCCGGCCACGGGCAAAACACATCTCCTGCAGGCGGTCTGCGATCACGCCGGCGATCGGTCGGTGTATCTGCCGCTCGAGATGCTCGCTGCTGCGGGTCCCGGCATGCTCGAAGGTCTTGCCAGTCGTGAACTTATTTGCCTCGATGATATCGATCGTGTCGCCGGAAACGGGGAGTGGGAGGTGGCACTGTTCAACCTCTCGAACGAACTTCACGAGGCAGGTGGGCAGCTGGTTGTGTCCGCGAACGCCGCACCGCGCGAATGTGGCATCGTGCTGGCTGACCTGGAGAGTCGTATGTCACGCCTGCCCGTGTTCCAGGTGCAACCACTCGATGAACAGCAGCGCGTCGCCGCGTTACAGCTGCGCGCTCAGCACCGCGGGCTCAAACTCCCCGATGATACGGCCGCGTATCTTCTGAAGCGCAGCCGGCGCGATATGGCAAGTCTGTATAGCCTCCTGGATAAGCTGGATCTCGAAGCGCTGCGAGCGCAACGTCGCCTGACTATTCCGTTCGTACGGGACGTATTAGGAAAAGCCGCCGACTACTAGTTGTAACCTCTCGGTAGGTTGTTAGCAGGAGGTGAGAATCTACCGACACTCCGCAGACGGGGCGCAGTGGACAACACACCCTCAGACCTACGGCTATAGATTCGGGTATGTTGTCCACTGCACCCTTTCGAGAGCATCATGAGTTCGTGCGCCGGCTCCATGCCATGATCAGGACGGGGAGGGACAGGTAGCCGAATCCATAGCCGAGATGGCAGTCCGATGAAAATACGTGGCGAGGATGGAACTCGCGAGGCGTGTTCGGCTAGCTGTCCGTCCCCGTCTTAATGCTCGGCCGAGTTGTCAGCGAAAAACCCTGCATGAACAACCTGGTGGGCATCCAAAGCTAGTCCGCAAGTCGTTTTGCGATATCGGCAACACGCTTGCCGAGCGCCCGCGCAAGTTGCTTCTCTTCGTCTGACAGCGAATCCGCTGAGCGATTCCAGGTAACGTGCGTTGGACCGTAGGGCGTTCCACCCGAGGTCGTCGTTGACAGCGCTTCCTCGGTATAGGGGAGACCGACGACAATCATGCCGTGATGCAGTAACGGGATCGCCATGCTGAGGAGCGTCGTTTCCTGGCCGCCGTGCAGTGAACCTGTTGACGCGAAAACGCCGGCAGGCTTGCCGACCGCAACGCCGCGCAGCCAGTCGCCCACGGTGCCATCGAGAAAATACTTCAGCGGTGCAGCCATGTTGCCGAAGTTGCTCGGGCTGCCAAGGATGAGCCCCGCGCATTCTTCGAGGTCCGCATTGGTCGCGTAGGGCGGGCCCGAATCCGGTACCGCGTCTTCCACCGCTTCGGTCACAGCAGAGACAGCCGGAACGGTCCGCAGACGCGCAGACATGCCATCGATGGAGTCGACACCTTTGCAGATTTCGCGCGCGAGCGCCTCGGTAGCGCCGTTGCGGGAGTAGTAGAGGACGAGGATGTCAGCCATCAGCCCAGCAACTCGCTGACGTTTTCGGGCGGACGGCCAACAACGGCCTTGCCGCTGTCGGTGTCTACGACGATTGGGCGTTCAAGCACGATCGGGTGTGCCGCCACCCACGCAGCCAGCGCTGCATCGTTCGCAAGGTCCGGCAAATCAGTGGCTTCCTTGAACTCATTTTCGCCACGCCGCAGGAGATCTGCGACTGGTTTCCCCAGTTTATCCGCTATATCGAGGATCTCGGTCGCCTGCGGAGAGTCCCGGAGGTACAGAACAATCGCAGGTTCGACGCCCGCATCCTGGATAATCTCTAATGTTTTCCGCGACTTGGAACAGCGTGGGTTGTGGTAGATCTGGAGTGACATGGGCGCCTCTTGTAAACTGGTGCGAGGATGACGAAAAGGCGCACTCTAGCAGGCTGCTGCAAGCGCGTCAGCGTTCTGTGAATTGCTTGACGGGTGCCATGCCGGTTGCTAATTTGTGCAGCCCACGATACTTACGATAAACATAAGAACAAACGTGCAACTCACCGGAATTCAAACATTTCTCAAAGGCCTCCTCCTGACGGTACTGCTGTCGGTCACGGCCTGTGAGACAGCGCCGCCTGTTCAGGAAATGAGTGATGCACGGCAGGCGATCGCAGTCGCGAAAGAAGCTGGTGCGGCCGAGCGAGCAGCAATTCACCTGAAGGCGGCCGAAGACTATCTCGAGAGAGCCGAGGCTGCGCTCAACGAGCATTCCTACACCGAGGCTCGCCGCGATGCCAAGCAGGCGAAAATGAAGGCGCTCGATGCGCTGAAAGCCACCGAGCTAGCTGCAGACCAAAACTGAGTCCTGCGATGAACCCCGAAGCTCGTCTGTTCACGGTTTATGGCCGGGTGCAGGGCGTGTGGTTTCGCGACAGCACGCGACGAGAAGCACAGCGACTGGGTATTGTCGGACACGCGATCAACCTGGCCGATGGCAATGTCGAAGTTCTGGCTTGTGGCGCGAGCGACGCTCTCGATGAGCTCGCAACCTGGCTGCAAACCGGTCCACCGATGGCGTCCGTGACAAAGGTCGAAGTGATTGCGGCGGTCTATGCAGAACGGGCGGACTTCGGAATCGGGTAGCTGGGCCTCCCCGTCAGGCCTGGAACCACTTCTTGCTTAGTTTATCGATGACCTTGTTCGGGTACTTTCGTTTCCCAAGGCTGCCGTTGTAACGGCCCAGCGCGCGCCGCAAGTCGCCTTTTTCCTTGTCGTAATAGAAACGCAGGATCGTACAGCCGTAGCGCAAGTTGGTTGAGGTGTGGAGCAGGTTGTCGTCGGGACGGCCGATTTCCTTGATCCAGAAAGGCATGATCTGCATCAGTCCGAGCGCGCCGGCAACCGACACGGCGTAGCGGTCGAAATTACTCTCAACTTCGATCACGGCCAGAATAAGTTCCGGTGGAAGCTCTACGCGCGCAGCTTCCAGGTGTACGAGCCTGAGAAGCTCGATGCGCTCGTCGTGGTCCTGGACCTGGCGTGCGAGGCGGGCGGACATGTCCGTCAGCCAGACTTCGGCATGAAAACGATCGGTGAAGCTCGGGCTTTCGCTGGCAGCGGCGCGCAGCACTTCGCGCAGCTCGGGATCAGGCGCCGACTCGGCCCCACAGGCGAGCGCGGCCGCAAATAGCAGCAAACCGGCGAATATTGAACGGCCCAATTTCATGATTCCATTATGCCATCAGGTATAGCGTATAAGAATCATTAGCTTATCGATGATTCCTTCAACAATTCGAGAACCTCTTCACGTTTCAGGTCGCGCGATTCCGTATCGCGACGGTGGCGGTACTCGAGTTCGCCCTTTGCCAGGCCGCGGTCGCCAATGACCACGCGATGGGGAATGCCGATCAGCTCAGCATCCGCAAATTTCACACCAGGACGTGCATCGCGGTCATCGAGAAGGACCTCCAGTCCCGCCTCAGTGAGTTCGGTGTACAGGGACTCAGCGGCTTCGCACACATCGTCAGAGCGATGCATATTGATCGGCACGAGTACGACATCGAACGGGGACAGTGGTCCGGGCCAGATGATGCCGTTTTCGTCATGGTTCTGCTCAATAGCAGCGCCAACGATACGAGTGATGCCGATGCCGTAGCATCCCATCTCCATGACCTGGTTGGTGGCATCCGGTGCCTGAACCGTCGCATTCATGGCCTCGGAGTACTTGGTGCCCAGCTGGAATATGTGTCCGACCTCGATTCCGCGCGTGATGCTCAATGTGCCTTTGCCACCTGGAGTCGGATCACCCTCGACAACATTGCGCAGGTCGACTGTCTCAGGGTCGGGCAGGTCGCGGCCGAAATTTGCGCCCTTGTAGTGAAAGCCATCTTCGTTGGCGCCGCAGGTAAAATCTGCCAAAGCAGCAACAGCGTGATCGAAGTACACGGGAAGCTCCATTCCGACCGGGCCAAGCGAACCCGGGTCGGCGCCAGTGGCTTTCCTGATCGATGCATTGTCGGCCATGGTCAACGGCGAGGCGACGCCATCGAGCTTCTGCGCTTTAACAGCGTTGAGTTCGTGATCACCGCGCAGAACCAGCGCGACCGGCCCGTCGGTACCTTCGACGATCAGCGTCTTGACGGTCTGCTCGGGCGTAGAGCCAAGCATCTCGCAAAGCTGTGCAATCGTCTTCACGTTCGGTGTCGGGAATTTCTCCAGTTCCTGCGTGGATGCGGGGCGCTCGACATCGGGACGGGAGGTCGCGGCCGTCTCGATATTTGATGCGTATTGGTCCTCATCGCAGTACGCGATGGCATCCTCGCCCGAATCGGCCAGCACATGAAATTCCTGCGAGCGGCTGCCGCCGATTTCACCGCTGTCGGCGTCGACGACCCGGAACTTGAGCCCCAGGCGCTCGAAGATCGCTGTGTAGGCCGCGTGCATGCGGTCGTAGGATTTCTCCAGGCCTTCCTGATCGATATCGAATGAGTACGCATCCTTCATGATGAACTCGCGTGAACGCATGACACCGAAACGCGGCCGAATTTCGTCGCGGAACTTTGTCTGAATCTGGTAGTAATTGACGGGTAACTGCTTGTAGCTGCGCAGTTCACGGCGCGCGATATCGGTGATGACCTCCTCGTGCGTCGGGCCAAAACAGAACTCGCGTTCGTGGCGATCGTGCATGCGCAGCAATAGCGGGCCGTATTTGTCCCAGCGACCGGACTCTTCCCAAAGCTCTGCGGGCTGCACGGCCGGCATCAACAGTTCGAGGGCGCCGGCGCGGTTCATTTCCTCGCGCACGACGGCTTCGACCTTGCGCAGGACGCGCAGGCCAAGCGGCATCCACGTAAAAAGGCCTGAGGCGAGGCGGCGAATCAGGCCGGCCCGTAGCATGAGTTTGTGGCTGACGATTTCTGCTTCCGCAGGAACTTCCTTAAGCGTCGTCAGCGCAAAATCCGAAAATCGCATTGCGTTCTGAACCTCGTGTTTCTGAGGCGCGCATTCTAACTGAACCTGTCCCAGCGTGTCCGGTGTATTGACTCAGGGCTCGATCCAAGGGATCGTCCACCCTCTTTTGGTATCGAGGACAGCGGTTTGCGGGTCAGACGCAATCCATTTGTAGCAGTTGAAGGCGTCTTGCCGATGGCGCTTGTGGCTGCCGTGTTCGTGTACCTCATACGGTACGAAGCAGCCTGGCTTGCACTCATCCCTGCTGCGCTGTTCGTATTGCTTTTTCTATTGTTTCGCGATCCGCACCGCGACGTCCGGTCGGTGGCGTTGGGGATCGTCAGTCCTGTGGACGGCAAAGTTCTCGGAGTAGACAAGATCGATTATTGTGTCGTGCAGGGCAATGCTTACCGCGTGCGCATCCGCGTCAACGCGTTTGGTACCTACACAGCGCGCAGTCCGATCGAGGGTCGGGTGATGGACCTGCAGTCGAAAGCCGAGGGTGTGGGGCTCGGATGTCCCGCGAATGCCCTTTGGATCGAGACCGATGAAGGCGACAGCGTGGTGCTTCAGTTTCATGAAAACTGGCTCGGGTTGGCGCCGAGGTCTTTTGTGCGGATGGGCGAGCGTGTCGGCCAGGGGGACCGCTGCGCCTACATTCGCCTGGCTCGCATCGCAGAGCTGTATCTGCCTGTCGACGGCAAGGTCTATGTCGTGCCGGGGCAGATCGTCACGGCCGGAAACGATCTCATTGGTGCGGTGCCGCATCCATAGTGGCAAACTAGCGCCTCTGCAAGTTTTCCCGGTCCGCATCATGATCCACCCAGAACAGCAACGTCGTGCCTATTTGCAGGCAATGGGCATTGATGTCTGGTTGCCGCGGGACGCTGATGAGCTTGGTGTGGTTGAGGCAACGGCGGTGCCCGCTGAGGGCCTGAGCTGGCCCGAACTGCGCGAATGCGTGGCCAGTTGCACGCGCTGTGAGCTCTCGCAAAGTCGGACCAACACGGTATTTGGTGTCGGCAACCCCGAAGCAGACTGGCTGATAATCGGCGAGGCACCCGGGGCTGAAGAGGACCGGCGCGGCGAGCCGTTTGTCGGGCGTGCGGGAAAACTGCTTGACCAGATGCTGCTTGCAATCGGGCAAAGCCGTGACAGCGTTTTCATAGCGAACATCCTGAAGTGCAGGCCACCAGATAACCGCGACCCGAAGCCGGCCGAGGCCGCGGCATGTCGTGACTACCTCGAACGGCAAATTGAGCTGTTACAGCCAAAGATCATTCTTGCCGTCGGCAAGATTGCGGCACAGAACCTGCTCGGCAGTGACGACCCGGTCGGCCGCATGCGCGGGCGCCCACATGAGTTAGGCGGGGTTCCCCTGGTTGTCACGTACCATCCGGCCTACCTGCTGCGCAGCCCGTCACAGAAGCAAAAGTCGTGGAGTGACCTGTGCCTGGCAACCCGCCTGGCTGCGGAGTTCAGCGCGTGAGCGCGCCGCTGGTCGAGCCGCCGACCACGATCCGAGAGATGAAACATGATGATCTCTCGATGGTGTCGGATATCGAGCGACGCAGTTACGAGTTCCCGTGGAGTCACGGTGTGTTTCGCGATTGCCTGCTTGCGGGTTACCAGAACGTCGTCTTGATGCGTGACAATTGTGTCGCCGGTTACGGCGTGTTGTCGGTGGCGGCAGGTGAGGCGCATATTCTCAACATCTGCGTAGATCCGGAAGTCCGATCGCGAGGTCATGGCGAAAAATTGCTCGACGAAATGCTGTTTCGTGCACGCGCCGCGTTGGTCCGCACTATTTATCTGGAAGTCCGGCCTTCGAATGAACATGCAATCGCGTTGTACAGGAAGAAGGTCTTCCACCAGGTGGCTAATCGGCCTGCTTACTACCAGGCGAATGAAGGCCGAGAAGACGCGGCGGTGTTTGCCAAGAAACTCGTTATCGAGAACTGACCCTCATGCCAGACATTCAGAAAGAAGTCCGCAAGCGGCGGACTTTCGCAATCATCTCGCATCCGGACGCAGGCAAAACGACGCTGACGGAAAAGCTGCTGTTGTACGGCGGTGCGATTCAGCTCGCGGGTACCGTCAAGGGCCGCAAGGCCAGCCGTCACGCGACGTCCGACTGGATGGCGCTGGAGCAACAGCGCGGTATCTCGGTGACCTCGTCAGTAATGCAGTTCCCGTACAAGGGCTATGTCGTGAACCTGCTCGATACCCCGGGGCACGAAGATTTCTCCGAAGATACATATCGCACGCTGACTGCCGTGGATTCGGCGCTCATGGTGATCGACTGTGCAAAGGGTGTAGAGCAGCGCACGATCAAATTGATGGACGTGTGTCGCTTGCGCGACACGCCGATCATGACGTTCATTAACAAGCTCGACCGTGAAGGCCGCGAACCTATCGAATTGCTCGACGAGATCGAGTCGGTGCTACAGATTCAGTGTTCACCGATTACGTGGCCGATCGGCATGGGCAGCAGACTGAAAGGCGTCTATCACCTGTTGCAGGACAAGATCTATTTGTACGAAAAGGTGGGCCGGGAGAAGGCCGCTACAATCCGCTGCATCGATGGTCTCGACTCAGATGAGGCGACAGAAGTGCTGGGTGGCACTGCCGATGATTTTCGCGAAGAAATAGAACTGGTCAAAGGTGCTTGCCCGGAATTGTCGGTCGACGATTATTTGGCGGCGAAGCAAACACCGGTGTTCTTTGGCTCCGCAATATCCAACTTTGGTGTAAAGGAACTGTTGGACGAATTTGTCCAGCATGCGCCGCAGCCTTTGCCTCACGAGAGTGAGCAACGCGATGTCGATCCGATGGAGGACAAGCTGACCGGCTTTGTGTTTAAGATCCAGGCAAATATGGATCCGGGGCATCGCGACCGCATCGCGTTCATGCGTATCTGTTCCGGGGAATACCGCAAGGGAATACGCGCGCATCACGTGCGTCTCGGCAAGGAGATGAAAATCCCGGAGGCGATCACCTTCATGGCGGCGGATCGGCAGCATGCGGAAACAGCCTACGCCGGCGACATCATAGGCATACACAATCACGGCACAATCAACATCGGCGATAGTTTTACCGAGGGTGAAGAGATCCGATTCACGGGCATTCCTAATTTTGCGCCCGAGATTTTCCGACGTGCCGTGCTCAAGGACCCGCTACGCCTCAAGGCACTACAGAAAGGGCTCGCACAATTGTGCGAAGAGGGCGCGACTCAGCTGTTCAAGCCGTTACGCAATAACGATCTTATTCTTGGTGCTGTCGGGCCGCTGCAGTTTGAGGTCGTAGCGCATCGCCTGCGCGACGAGTACAAGGTCGAATGCCAGTTCGAGACAATCAACGTAGCGACAGCACGCTGGGTGGAATGCGACGATGACAAGATGCTCGCCGAGTTCGAGAGAAAAGCGCATGACAACCTGGCGCTGGATCACGGGGACAGCCTGGTCTACATTGCCCCGACAAGAGTGAATCTAAGCCTGACCGAGGAACGCTGGCCGGATATCGGTTTCCGCAAGACGCGTGAGCATTAGTGGATTAAATCGCAGGACTATCGCCTGGGCGTTCTACGACTGGGCTAACTCTGCGTTTGCACTAAGTGTTCTGGCTGTTTTGTTTCCCCTGGTCCTTGGCAACTACTGGAGTATCGGTGACAACGGTGCTGCGGTGACGGTTAGACTTGGCTGGATTACGTTCGCTGCAAGCGTGATTGTCTGCATCACGGCACCGGTTTTCGGGACTATTGCCGATGCCGGCGGCTTTCGTAAGAAATTCCTGTTTTTCCTTGCGCTGCTCGGCGCCATCACGACCGCGGCATTGGGTCTGGTCGGAGAGGGCGACTGGCCGCTGGCGCTTGGCGTCTACCTGCTTGCGTCTATCGGCTACTACAACTCGACGGTTTTCTACGACTCATTGCTCATCGACGTTACAGAACCGCAGCACTACAGCTTTGTATCGACACTCGGCTTCTCGCTCGGTTACCTCGGCGGTGCCCTGTTGCTCGCGCTGCACCTGTGGATGCTGAAGTCACCTGCCACGTTCGGGCTTGCGGGCGTCCCCGAAGCATTCAGCATGGCGTTCGTTTCGGTCGGTGCGTGGTGGCTCGTATTCCTGCTGCCACTTCTGTATTTCGTACAGGAACGTCACAGCGTAATCGAAGTGCCGAGTGGAGCTATTCAGGCAGCCTTCAGGGAACTACGTGGCACGCTGCACGAGATCGGGAAGTACCGCAACGTAGCGATCTTTCTCGGCGCATATTGGCTGTACATCGGTGGCGTGTTTACCGTCATCTTCATGGCCGTCAACTACGGACAGCGACTCGGTTTTGCTGATCAGGATCTGGTGCTGGCGTTGCTGATAACAAATTTCGCCGGTTTTCCGGCGACGCTGTTATACGGCCTTGCCGCGCAGCGCTTTGGTCCGAAAGCAGGCATCTATTTCGCACTGACGATATACATCGGTACCTGCATGTGGGGGATGGTCATGACGACTGTCGAAGAGTTTTTCATCATGGCCATAACCATCGGTTGCGTACAGGGCGGTGTTCAGGGACTCAGCCGGTCTTTGTATGCATCACTCATTCCGCCCGACCAGCCTGGTGAGTTCTTTGGGTTCTATAACATGACGACGAAGTTTGCCCACGTGCTTGGCCCGGCCATGGTGGCAATCGCCGCAATGCTTTCGGACGATCCCAAGTGGGTGCTGCTGGTTCTGATGCCGCTGTTTTTCTGTGGCGCATTTCTGTTGACGCTGGTGCGTCTGCGGCCGGCTAAGGCATAGCACCGATTGCATTTTTCAGGCGTTCGAACGCTGCCTCATCGTTTTGGCCGTAGCGGGCATCGAGATAGGCGTCCGTAATTGTATCCACCGTCTGCGCGGGGAGAGGGCTGGCGTCCCTGGCGCGCAGCGCGAACACGCTTGCCGTTTCACCGGTCTTCGGTTGCAGCCCGGTTTTCTTGACGAAGTGGCCGTAGAGCACTGCGGCTTCATCTCTGGGTGGTGGCCGGTAACGCAGCATCAGCATTACGCTGATTAGCATGACGAGGCCAACGACAAGCATGACAAGCGTTAGCATCATCTTGCGCCAGGTAGGGTCTTCCATGCCGAGCCTTTCCATGAACGACTTCTGTGCGTCGGGGCCGTAACCCAGGATCCATTCGTTCCACTTGGCGTCCAATGCGTCCCAGGTGAGCCTGACCTGGTGAAGCAGGCGTGAAGGTGCGGTCAGTCCCCAGGCCTCCCCAAAGGTCTCGAACGCGGCATCACTGTTGCCAATATCAATTCGCTCAGGCGCGACGGCGGCAGTTGGGTCCACACGGTACCAGCCGAGCCCGTCAATCCATATTTCGGTCCACGCGTGCGCATCTGACTGGCGTACGATCAGGTGGCCTCCCAGCGGATTTACTTCACCACCCTGGTAGCCAAGTACGATCCGCGTCGGGATGCCGACGCTGCGCATCATGACCGAAAATGCCGACGCGTAGTGTTCACAAAAGCCGCGCCGCGTCTCGAACAGGAAGCGGTCGACGGGATTGCTGCCCAGTGGCGGCGGCTCCAGCGTGTAGTAGAACTCCTCGCGATTCAGTTTTTGCAGCACCGCTTCGACGAATGCACGATCCGAGCCGGCCTCGGCCCTCATCTGGCGAGCGAGTTCCGCGGTCCGCGGATTACTCTTCTCAGGCAGCGACGAGTACCAGTTGCGACGCATGCCCGACAGCTCCGGGCTGATACGGTAGTCGGTATAGGACGTCACTGTGTAGGCGATGCGCTGCTCAATCGGAATGCTGCGCGCGAGTTGTTGATGCGGCCCCATGAACGTCTGCGAGAGTGACCACTGCATCGGAACATCGAGCGCAAATACCCATTGCTGGCGTGTGGGTTCCAGAGTGACTTCGTAGTTGACCGGTTCGCCAAAGACCTCTATCTGGTCGCGTGCGTTGGGGTCGATGCCTGGATCACGGCCGGTCCATGAACGCCCGTTGAAACGAGTAAGCACGAGCCCGCGCCAGTAGCGGTCTCGTGGCTCTGGGATTGCGCCATCGAAGGAAACGCGAAATGCCACCTCATTGGACATCGACAAAGAGCTGATATCGCCCGGGCTCATCGTGTCACTCAGGCCAGAGG